>Ga0208819_1000025_pt1 | contig 178780 bp, 196 predicted proteins | sample June2015DPH_11_1_3_FD_184707 | JGI IMG/M metagenome (GOLD analysis project Ga0208819, IMG submission 184707) | Peatland microbial communities from SPRUCE experiment site at the Marcell Experimental Forest, Minnesota, USA - June2015DPH_11_150... | ecosystem: Environmental > Terrestrial > Soil >...
TTCAGCTCCTTAACAACCGTCATAACAGCCCTGCGGGATTCCTTCTCCGATTTCGCTCCCGTGCAAACCATTTTACCAGAGCTAAAAATCAACGTAGCCGTCTTCGGCCTCTTAAGCCTAAACACCAGTCCTGGAAACTGTTCTGGACGATACTCAACCCCTGGATAACTCTTCACCACAGCGTTTAAGTCAACTTTCTGGTTCAAGGTGGCAGCGGCAACAACGTTTTGAATGTGTATTAGGGCTTTAGTCTTCGGCATTAAACACCGCTTCTTGTAGTGTGGCAGATGCTTATATGCCCTTTACAAAAGCCTTATGTTGCCAGTGTATAGAAGCTTCCCGCACATTCCCTATTTTTCTCTGATACATAAAGTTGGCTTGCAGGAGATTTCTTAAAGGGATAACTTCGTTCAACAGAAGATTTGTCATTTTTTGTAGGCGAACGGAAATAACTCTTCAAGAGTCTTAATGTTAACAGTTCCAAACATTATCTTGTCTTTATCTGCCTTTGCCATGACAACTTTGACTTTTGAGTTTACAGCAAAATCAGAAACATACTGCAAACATGCGCCGCACGGTCTGGGTTCGGCCCCTGAATCAGCATCCATGACTACTGCTATCTCCTTAATCTTTCGATTTCCATGCAACACAGCATGGTTGATTGCACATCTTTCAGCGCATGTACCCAATCCTGAAACCCAACTTTCCACGTTGCAACCCTCGTAAATCTGCCTATCCTCTGCAAACACAGCGGCGCCAACCTTGAACCCCCAAAGCGCATACGCATTCTTCATTGCCCTCAAAGAGGCATCCAACAGTTCCTTTTCTGTCTCCCCGATCTTGGTCATAATCATCTCGTCGCCCTATTTCCGAAGTCTGTGCACGTAATAGTATTCACCGATTTGCTTTTGAAACTTGTCAAGTTTTGAACCTTCTTTGTTGACTCTGGGCCTTTTGGTGGCAGGGTCTCTTCTGAACGTAACCTCCATCTCTTTCAGGAACGTATTCATTCCTTTCCGTAAGCTCGTCGGCGGATTAGCCACGCCGTTCGTCCCGGGCTTTCCCGTGAAAACCATCAGGTGATCAGCTATGAAGTCTTGTGTGACGACGTCATGTTCTACCACGAAGGCTGTCACGTTGCGATTTTCAACGACTCTTCGGATAGTCCTCGCCATGTTCAATCTTTCTTCAACGTCCAAGTACGCACTTGGCTCGTCCAGCAGGTAAAGATCGGCCTTGCGTGAGAGACAAGCCGCAATGGCCACTTTCTGCAGCTCTCCCCCACTGAGTTCATCCAGATTTCTGTCCAACAGCAGATTTACCTTTAGAGGTTGAAGAATTTCGGTCCTGTACAAGCCTGAAGAAAACTGTTCTTTAGCAACGCTCATCAAAAGCTCTTGAACCGTACCCTCATACTCCGCTGAAATGTACTGAGGTTTGTAACTTACTTTCAGCTCGCCGAATTTTCTTCTATCATCAGCCTCTTCAATTCCAGCCAGAATCTTTATGAAAGTCGTCTTGCCTATCCCATTGGCGCCCAGAATCCCGACTATCTCTCCCCTCTTGATTTCTCCGGACTTGGCTACAAGCTTGAACCCTTCGTACGTTTTTCCTATTTGTTCCCACGCTAGCATTGTTTCGCCAGCGCCAGCACTGACCGTCGGCGGCTTTTCATGAAATATTATTGCCTCCTTTCTGAAACGAACGTTCTCGTCTGGAATGTAGCCTTGCAGGTAAATGTTTATGCCTGTTCTGACGCCGTGAACGCTTGAGACTACTCCATAAACGCCTGGTTCACCGTAGAAGAGGCATATTTGGTCTGACAAATAATCGATTATTGCTAAGTCATGTTCAGCAATGATTATTGTTTTTTGATCATTTTTCAGACTTCTTATCGTCTTTGCCACTTCGAGTCTCTGCTTCACGTCCAAGTAGCTTGAGGGCTCATCGAACAAATACACCTCTGCTTCACGACACATTGTAGCTGCCACAGCCACACGTTGCAACTCTCCACCGCTCAAAACTTTAAGCGGTCGATCCCAGAAATGGCTCAGTTCAAGCTGCTCAGCAATCTTGTCAAGGTTTTTCCTTTCGTCCACTTTTTCTAGCAGTTCCCCCACTTTTCCAGAGATGACTTTCGGAAGCTTATCCACATATTGTGGTTTATGCGAAACTCTGAGCTTCCCTTCTCCCATTTTTTGGAAATATTCCTGAAGGGTCGAACCCCTGAAATGCCGAACTATTTCATTCCAATCAGGCGGGTTCTCGTAGTTTCCAAGATTTAGCTTCACTTCCCCAGACAGCAATTTGAGGGCAGTTGTTTTGCCTATTCCGTTTTGTCCCAGTAAGCCTAGTACCAAGCCCGGTGAAGGCGTTGGCAACCTGTAAAGTTTGAATGTGTTTTCTCCAAAACGGTGGCTACAGTCTTTTTCAAGCTCGTCTGGAAGATTAACTATTGATACTGCTCTGAAAGGACATTTCTTCACACAGATTCCGCAGCCTGTGCACAGGGACTCGACAATAACTGCTTTTTCATTTTCAAAGCGCACTGCTTCTATTTTGCTCCGCACGATTGGACAAAAACGAAAGCACATCCTACTGCAACGTTTTGGCTTGCATTTATCGGCATCTAACACGGCAACTCTTGTCATCGCGACCCGACAGTGAATGGTCTTTACTTGTAGGTTATAAACATGAACCTCAAGAAAGTCCTTATAAACGTCCAAAAAACGGTTCAGCCAAAGAAAAAGCACAAAAGTGCTGATTGCTCAGCTGACCTTCTTACCATTCTTCCTCCTCAAAGTCTTCTTCCTCATCCCAATCTTCTTCTTCAGTATCCTCTTCCTCATCTATCACGCTTTTTCACCTCCAAACATTTCGAATGGATAGTCAAAGCATTCTCGCAATCTTTAAGGATTATTATACGTCAGTTGTCGAGAATAGAAATGAAGGACACGTATATCGATGCCATTTTACAAGTGTTCTTTCACAATCTTCGCAGTGAGTGACACCTTTGGTTCTTTCATTCCTGGCGTAATGTAAGCCCAGCACATGTTTGGCGAATTGTGAGCTGCACCGATTCTTCCATGTGAATCAATAGCGATCAAACCCATCGCATTGTACCCGGATGGCATTCGGGTATTGACAAGTTTTATTGTCACTTCAGCAGCCTCCTGTGGTGCTTTTCCATTCTCCATATAATTGCAGACAGTCTTTGCAAGGACAAGCCTTATTGCAATCTCCCCAACACCAGTAGTTGAACAAGCGCCAGTCAGATTGTCCGCATACGTTCCGCAGCCAATCAATGGTGAGTCTCCAATTCTTCCAGGAAGTTTCAATGGAAAACCTCCGGTTGATGTCGCAGCTGCCACATTTCCTTCTTTATCTATGGCCACCGCTCCTACGGTTTCAAGGGTGAAGAGTTCTGGATGATCTTTAACCAGGATAGTTAGCTTTGGCAGCTCAGATTTGCCTTCAAGCAGGGCCTTCTTCTGCTGCTCATAATACTTCAGCCTGAGTTCCGTTATTGGGTTACGCCTTTCAAGGTGTTCAAGATTGGCCAACTTCTCTGCGCCTTCACCCACGACAAAAACGTGGTCTGTTCTTTCCATGACAATCTTTGCGAGACGAACGGGATTCTTTACGTCTCGCAACAACCCTACCGCTCCAGCCTGAAGTGTTTTTCCGTCCATTATCGAAGCTTCCATTTCCACCTTTTTCTCCATGTTTAAGCTGGAACCATACCCCGCGTTAAATGCCCCATCATCCTCCATAACTGCAACGGCTTCCACGACACTGTCAACGACACTTCCTCCATTCTTCAAGATTCCCCAACCCGTCTCAGCAGCTCTCTTGACACCTTCCATACCGGGCCCGCTTCGTTCAGGCTGCCAGGTTCCCGCCCCACCATGAACAACTATCATCGGTTTCTGGGCTCCCGTCATCTTTCCATCACTCTCAAACTGGATACGTTGAACTTGCATGATTCGAATTTAAGTCTAGCGCCATCGAACAATCAAAATGGATAAATCCACGCGACTGAATATTACTTGTGGGATGATGTGAGGCGACGGCTGAGAGCCATTGGCAATGAAGGAGCCATTTACGCACACTGACCCTGAAACTCATGGTGGACTATCCTGTCTCTTGGAAGCGTTAGATCACTACAGGAACGATACTGAGGATGGTACAGCTTATGCGTGAAGAATTCAATCTTCTGGCTACCACTTCGCGTGGATACGAAACGTACGCCCGTTCCGAACTGCGTTTTCTCTTTGAAAAGGTAGGGGATACTGCACCTGCTATTGAAAAAACAGGAATTTCTGGTCTGATTGCGGTAAAGACAAACCTAGACGCTATCGAAGTTATCAGGCAGCTTCGGGCTATTTTGCGTCAGCGTCCCTACGAATTTCGCTTTGTACTGAGGTTAGTTCCGGTCGAGAAAGTCGTCTGCACAGACTTGGACCAAATCCAACAAGCGGTTGTCGAACTCAGTTCGAAAATCGGCGAGAACGAAACTTTCCGCGTGACTGTCGAGAAACGCTTCACTACAACGCACACGAAGGACATAGTTGAAAAGGTCGCGGGGAACATTAAAAGAAAGGTAAACTTGACCGCACCGGACAAGGTCGTCCTAATTGAGGTTGTTGGCGGATTGACCGGTGTGTCAGTGATAAAACCGGAGGATATCTTGTCAGTTCTGAAGGAGAAACTTCTCTAGGGTTAACGCAGAGTCGCCAACAGCGCTATCCGTTCTATCACAAGGTCAATGATGGCCTTTTCCACGCCGTCTTTGTCCATTACAGTTTCAAGTTGCGCCTCCGATATCGTGAAGGCTCTCTTAATTCTCTCTATCTTCTCTTCTGAAAGCCCGAGAATTGAGTCGTCAGGCTGCCCGTCAATGCACGTCGAAATCTTCGATAGGGCCGATTTCACAACTTCGGGTTTTCCTTCAACTATTAGAAGTGCTATGTTCGGCGATGTGGGTTTGATTCCGACAAGTTGCATGGCCTTTCGAATTTGCCTTCGTGCAGAGGTATAGAGCAGGGTCTCTATCGAGAGACTCTTGGAGATGTTTTGCCGGTTCCTGAAAGCCGTCATCGCGTTCAAGACAGCAAAGTAGAGATGTTGCCATGTGGCGACAATATCCGCGTCGAAAAATTGGACTTCCACATCTACTGGCTTTTTCCTATTGATTTCCTCCAGAAACCCTTCAGTGTTGTCGATTTCCAAGTTCTTGAAACCCGCTATTTCGCAGTACTTTCTAAATTCTTGAATGTATGTCAGCACGTTTCTTCCCCAATGACTCCATCCACGACTCTCTGACCTGTTCAATCGTATTTGGACTTCGGCAGCCTTGCATCTTCTTCATCTTCTTCCTCGGATTTCCAAGTTCTAACGCTTCTCAGGACCTTCTATCTCCCATGGGAAAATCGAGATACATAAGTCTTGTTGATTATCGAGTCCCAAGCAAACATGGAGAACACTCTTAAGATGCTAAGACGTGATCTGACGATTTACTTAATTTTCCTAGTTGCATGTTTTTTCTATTCCCGAAACACACTTATTTGTTTATATCGCTCATAGAAGCAGAGTGAACGCAACATGGCGGAGATAGTAGAGTGCGTAAATGTTGAGGTTGACAATCTAGCTGAAGAGTGTATCCTGGAAATAGCCATAGACAATGCTATCGAAAAAGGCGGTGCGTTTGAGTAAGGCTGTCAAAGCAAGAGCACGAGAGAAACTAGACTTGCTCATTGTAAATGCCAATGAGCTTGTTACGCTTTCGGGTAAGAATCAGAAACCGCGCACAGGAAGGCAGATGCGGGAGATTGGAATAATACGCGATGGCGGCCTAGCAATCAAGGATGGGAGAATCGTTGCCGTCGGAAAAACCACAGACGTTACGAAGGCTTTCAAAGCTGAAAACGTAATAAGCGCAAATGGGAAAATTGTTCTCCCGGGCTTTGTTGACCCTCACACGCACCTTGTTTTTGCCGGCTCACGAGAAGATGAGTTTCAGATGCGCATCGAAGGTGCTTCCTACATGGAGATCCTCAAGGCTGGAGGAGGCATTTTGAGGACGGTTAGGGAAACGAGAAAGGCGAGCTTTGAGAAACTCGTCGATTACGGCACTGAAGCCTTGGATGCAATGTTAGAGCACGGAACTACGACTATTGAAGCCAAGAGCGGCTATGGGTTGACGACAAAAGACGAGCTGAAGATGTTAGACGTTATCCAACGTCTGAATCAACTACACAGCGTGGACGTCGTACCAACCTTTCTCGGGGCTCACGCCGTTCCGCCCGAATTCTTCAACAACCCCCAAGCTTATGTTAACTTAGTCACCGAGGAGATGATCCCCAAAGTGAGCGAGAAAGGACTCGCGGAGTTCTGTGATGTCTCTTGTGAGAAAGGTGTGTTCAGTCTAGAACAGGCTAGGCGCATCTTGACTGCCGGCAAGAACTCAAGTCTAAAACCCAAGGTTCATGCAGACGAGACGAGCCTGCTGGGCGGAGCAGAGCTTGCAGCAGGTATTGGTGCGGTTTCTGCAGATAACATGCTTTTCTCCTCTGACGAAGGCATCAAGGCCATGGCTGACAAGGGCGTTGTAGCCGTTCTGCTACCAGCGACTGCTTTCAGTCTAATGAGCAACCGATACGCAGATGCTCGCGTAATGATTAACTTCGGAGTCCCGATAGCCATGGGCACCGACTTCAACCCAAGCTGTTGGGTTGAAAATCAACAGTTGGTCATAGCGCTCGCTTGTCACTTCATGAAGCTGACACCTGCTGAAGCAATAACGGCGGCCACGATTAACGCTGCGCACGCCATAAACCGAGCAAATGAGGTTGGCAGTTTGGAAGTGGGAAAGAAGGCTGATGTCACCGTCTTAGATGTGCCGAACCACAAGTTTCTTGGCTATAGGTTTGGCGTGAACCTAGTTGACAAGGTAATTAAGAACGGAAGGATTGTTGTTGACAAAGAAGCAAGTCGCAGCGATTTTCGACTTTTGGAAGAACAGAAAGTGTGAATGGGCTTCCATACACTGTCTGCAGGTCTGGGCAAAGAATTAAAGTGTGGTCTCGCATTCTTGGTTCATGGCGAACTGTGTTGGTCAAGCTTGAAAAGCCTGTTCATTGTCTGACCGGGCAGGAGCTGCGGTGCAAGAATTGGCAGATTGAAGGAATTTTGCGTATGCTCTGTAACGTTGTTGACCCAGAAGTGGCCAAGGATCCTGAAAGACTTATTGTTTATGGGGGAACTGGCCGAGCTTGTCGGAATTGGGAGTGCTTTGACCGTGTTGTTGACACGCTGACAGAACTCGAGCCCGACGAAACCATGCTTGTCCAAAGCGGAAAGCCTGTTGCCGTTTTTAAGACGCACGTGTGGGCTCCTAGGGCCCTGATCGTCAATTCAATGCTCGTGCCAAAATGGGCCACTTGGGATTACTTCTACGAGTTGGAGCAGAAAGGATTGATTATGTATGGACAAATGACCGCTGGGTCGTGGGCGTACATCGGCACTCAGGGCATTTTGCAGGGTACCTACGAAACGTTAGCCGCGGTTGCAAAGGAACATTTTGGCGGAAGCTTACGCGGAAAACTCGTTTTGACCGCAGGCCTAGGCGAAATGGGAGGTGCACAGCCTTTGGCCGTCACGATGAACGAAGGCGTCGCATTAATTGTGGAGGTTGATAAGCAAGCGATTGATCGTAGACTCAAGCATAGGTACTTGGAAATGTGGACCGCTAGCTTGGAAGAAGCTGTTAAGCTAGCTTCAGAGGCAAAGCAGCAACGCATTCCAAGAAGTATCGGTCTGCTTGGAAACGCGGCAGAAGTCTATCCTGAGCTTCTCAAACGAGGCGTGATCCCGGACGTTCTCACCGACCAGACCAGTGCGCATGATTCTTTGAACGGTTATTATCCAGCTGGCCTGAGCAAAGAAGAAGCGGATGAACTGAGAAAAAGCGACCCCAAGGAATACTGCCGCCAGGCCAGCAGAAGCATGCGTTTGCAAGTTGAGACCATGGTGAAGATGATGCAGAAAGGTGCTGTGACTTTTGATTATGGCAACAATCTGCGAGAACAGGCTCACAACGCTGGATTTAAGGAGGCTTACGCTTATCCAGGTTTTGTGCAACGATATATCAGACCGATGTTCTGTGAAGGAAAGGGACCGTTTCGCTGGACTTCGCTTGTGGGCAACGAAAATGACATTTACAAGCTGGACGACGTGATTTTGAGGGATTTTGCATATAATAAAGAACTGTGCCGCTGGATAATGAAAGCCAAGGAAAAGGTGAAGTTCCAAGGTCTACCTGCAAGAGTCTGCTGGCTTGGCTTCGGGGAACGAGCAAGATTTGGAAAAACAATCAACGACATGGTTGCCAACGGCAGCCTTTCTGGACCAATTTGGATCGGCAGAGACCATTTGGACGGTGGAAGTGTTGCTTCACCCAACCGCGAGACCGAGGGCATGAAAGATGGCAGCGACGCGATTGCTGATTGGCCTATACTCAATGCTCTGATAAATGCTGTTGGAGGAGCCACATGGGTCAGCGTGCACCACGGCGGAGGCGTCGGCATAGGCTACAGTATTCACGCCGGAATGTGCTTGGTAGCTGATGGAACCAAAGAAATGGAAAGTCGAATAGTAACAGTGTTGACAACAGATCCTGGAATGGCAATAGTCAGACATGCAGATGCTGGCTACGAGAAGGCCCAGAGAATCGCAAAAGAGAAGAATGTGAAAATGCCTATGTTGAAATAGGAGCATTCAATACGGAATACGTTGCTGCTTGCGCCACCTGTTGCGACATCTGCGAAGTGAACAAAAAACTAGGTTGCGCTTGCCTTGACGATTTTGTATCCAGAAGCTTTGCGTAACCTGTTCATAACCGCCAGCCCAAGTCCTTCAAGAGGTACACCCTCAGCAACTATAACATCGACTCGTTCCGAATCAAACTCCCTCAGATGAGCAAACAAGTTTCTGGCAACACTTGCCAAGTTGTTTCTGCTTCCAAGAGACTTCACGACATCGGCATAATAACAGCTTACGGTTTCGTCCGTACATAAAACCCCCACTTTTCTTCCTCTTCTCGTATAATACACTGCCAACTCGTTTACCTTGACGACCACGGCGGACAATTCGCCTTCAACAACGATCACATTAGCATTGGGCGCATAGTGCTTATGCTTGAGCCCCGGTGAACGAACCTTCTCAACCGGCATAGGTTTCTCAGCCGTCACCGCGGGATTGAGCTCCACCTTACCAAGAGCCCCTTTCAATGCCTCAAATGGCGTTCCACCTGGACGTAAAACCTGCGGGGGATCAACTGTTACGTCTAGAACAGTAGACTCAACGCCGATAACCGTTGGACCGGCATCCAACACTGCATCAATCCTTCCATCCAAATCGTCCAAAACGTGTTTCGCCGTTGTCGGGCTCGGTTTGCCAGCAAGGTTCGCGCTCGGCGCAGAAATTGGACACTTGCTCTCGCCAATTAGTGCCAAAGCGACATTGTGTCTAGGCATCCTCACCGCTATTGTGTCCAAGCCCGCCACAGTCACAGCGGGTACAATCCTTGAACGTTTGAAAATCAAAGTCAAGGGCCCTGGCCAAAATACCGCCATCAGCCTCTCAGCTCTTGTAGGAATCTCTTCGGCCAGTCTGTAGACATCCTTTATGTTGCAAACATGCACAATCGGCGGGTTGTCTAACGGACGTTTCTTCGCCTCAAAAAGTGCCAAGACCGCCTTTGCATTCAAAGCATCGGCCCCCAAGCCATACACAGTTTCTGTGGGAAAAGCTACCAAACCGCCTGTCCTGATGAACTTCGCTGCAACGCGGACTTTCTCGATTTCGGGGGCCTGCGGATCGACCTTTAACAACACCGTTTTCTTCATCAAACAAGGGTAGAATAATATCTTAGCATTTAAACCTCGTCAAGATGGAACACGAAGAGACGCAGAAATATGCTCAGACAACGTAACGGTCAATGATTTTCTTCATGCTCTTCGGTGCAGCTTGTTTAGCGGCAAGCTGTTTCAATATTGATATCACTTGAGGTTGAAAACGAGCAATATCCGTCAGACTCACGAGCCCCACCAGCCGCTTTCCTTCAACCACAGGCAACTTCTTGATTTTCATCTGAAACATCAACTTCACTGCTTCACCCAAATCCATGCTTGGCTCAGCAACAACCAAGGGACTGGTCATTGCATCTTTCACCTTTGTCTTGACCGCATCCTTCCCGCCTGCAACAATCCGCTTCAGAATGTCTCTTTCAGTCAATATCCCCATGGCCTTCCCCTTTCTGACGGCAATCAAGCAGCCTATTTCAAACTTGTTCATAACATCGGCAGCTTCTTTAACCGTCACGTTATCATCTATTGTCACTACTTCCTTTACCATCACGTCCTCAACTCTTAACGTTACCTCGCCCTCTTTCTCCTTAACTTCATCTTTCGACAACTGAACCACCAAATCTCGTATCAGTTATTCACACAAATATATAAACTCTGCACAACTTTCTAACCTTAGAGACCATGCAGCCTGCCTGTGAGCGCTTCTGTCCGCTTCCCAACCGAGATTTTTGCCCTCTCGAATTTTTCCTTAGGCTTGGCAAACGGTCTCGTTGCGTCAACGCCAACTTTTGTTGTCAGACCTGTTTCCTGATCTGCGGATGAATCCAAGGTTGATCCGCGCACGTTATTGACAACAACTAGGTCTTTACTAGCCTGGAAACGGGTCGCAATAGCCCACTCAACACTGGAAATGTCAAACACATCGATGTCGGGATCCACAACAACTGCATGCTTCAGGCTGGGATGAGCGGCAAAAGCTGCCATCAAAACATTCTTTCCATCGCCATCAAGTTGCTTTTCAACAGAAATCACTGCGTGCAGCCATCCACTTCCACCAACAGAAAGATTAACCGCATGGACTTTGGGGACGACCTTTGAAACCGCTTCCCAGATGAACACCTCATGCGGCACCCCCATCAGAAGCCTGTGCTCCGCCCCGGATGGCAAAAGCCCATGATAAATGTAATCTATCCGCTGCATAACACCAACAACGGCCACGATTGGCTGTTTCCTCTGCGCATCATACGTTCCCGTGATATCCACGAAAGGCCCCTCAACCGCCTCTTTCGTCGCCGAAATCCTTCCTTCCAGCACAAGTTCCGCACCAGCAGGAGCGCAGGCATCCACATTTTCACACTCAACCAGGCTAAGACCACCATCCATCAAAGCATTTGCAACGTCAAACTCGCACACGTCGAATGGGACAGGAGAGGCAGCAGCCAGCAAAACCGCAGGATGCACGCCGATAGAAATCGCCACATCAAGATCCTTCCCCGCTTCTTTCGCTTTCCGCCACAACTGAAAAAGATGTCTTGGAACTAAACGAATCGCCAGATGATTCTTATCCAAGACTTGAAGGCGATGCACCGAAACATTCTCGATTTTTCCATCAACACTTTTCGCGTGAACAACGGCTGAAGTGATGTACGGGGCTGCATCTTTTTCGAAGTGTGTCAAAATCGGGATAGTTGACAAGTCAACAATTCTCATCTTTTTCGCGGCGCCGTCTTCGACTACCTTCGCTTTCTTCGGCCAGTGCCATGCTTTGATCAATTTTTCGTAGAGCTCATCTTGGCCAACGTCAAGTGCCCGGCACATCCTCCTTCGCGTTCCACAAACGTTAGTGGCGACCTTTCTTTCACTGCCTTTTATTCGTTCGAAGAGTAGAATTGGACCCTCGTTGTCAAAGCTTTTCGAAACATAGGAGATTTCAAAACGGGGGGAGACCTCCTCCTTCACGTGCAGAACATCTTTTTCCTTTTCTGATATTTCGAGGAAGTCTCTGAGGCTCACGCCGTCACTCCCTCCTTTTGTGGCTCGTCATGAGAAACCCTTTCTACTAGTCTTTTTAAGACTGATTGTGCTTGTCTTTCATCCATCGATTCCAAGTAAACAGAAACGAGTGCTATCTTCCCTTTTCTCTCGGCCAAATACTCGGCAAACATTCGGGCTGAAGTTGCGTTTTTATCGCCGACAAGAATAGATGAAGATGGAGGCCCAAGCAAGTCTTTAGGTCTTGGAACGGCAATTGCTAGTGTTCCAAGTTTGTCTTCTCTTTCGCTCAGCAGAGCCAAACATGAATTCTTGGCCTCCATGTAAACTGCAAGGAAGTGCCTGTCCTGTTCAGTTATTTCATCTTTCACGACCCGTGCGCGTTCCATGGTTAATCTCCATTGCTTATTAGTAGCTTCATGCATTCACTATTTATCACTTTCAAAGGCTGAGGCAGCCAGATGACGGACAACCGCCCGAAGAAGATTTTGGAGGTGCTTCGAAAAATCTTCACCACGCCAAAATGGATAGCGTCGAGTGAAGACCCTTTCGAAACATTGATCGTTACGATAATCTCGCAGAATACAGCCGACAGAAACACTGCAAGGGCTTTCGAAAACCTTTCGAACAAGTTCAAGATAACCCCCGAAGCACTTACGAAGGCTAAGGAAAAGGACATTGAAGAATGTTTGAAGGTTGCAGGTTTGTACAGGAACAAGGCCAAAACAATGAAGCGTGTTTCAAAAACCATTCTCGAAAGATACCAAGGAAACTTGAAATCCATTCTGTCACTACCAATTGAAGAAGCGAGAGAAACGCTCATGCAGTTTCCAGGCGTCGGACCCAAAACAGCAGACGTCGTGCTTCTCTTCTGCGCAAAACAGAACACGATCCCCGTTGACACTCACGTTAACCGCGTTTCAAAACGGTTAGGCCTTGCCCCAGCAAAAGGAAACTATGAGGCGGTTCGCAGAGCACTACAGTCAATTTATGATCCAAAAGATTATTTGCCAGTCCACGTTCTGCTGATTTTACACGGCAGAAAATACTGCAAGGCAAGAGCCCCCATGTGCAAAGAATGCCCGATAAACATATTCTGCCCCTCGAGGCACCTCTTGGATAGGAATGACTGAGTTAGCCAGAGATGTTGCAGATTTCTTTCTATATGCAGAAGTGAGACCGTTTCAAGACCAGTTCATCAAGACTATCTTCAGTGCGGTTGAAGAAGGTTGTTCAGTTGCGGTTGAAGGAAGCAACGGCCTTGGAAAAACCATCGCAACACTGTCGGCATGCCTTCCAAAAGCCTTAGAGAAGAACTTGAAGATATTGTATGTTGCGCGCACACACCGCCAACACGACCGAGTTATCGAAGAACTGAAAAACATTTCAAGGAAACAAAGCATCTCGGGTATTTCAGTTCGCGGAAGACATGAAATGTGCCTAACCCAGTTCGTGAGAGACAACGCAGCTAGAGCAGTCATGGAGATCTGTGAACTTCTAAAGGCAAAAAACTGATGTCTATACTACCGAAACATTGAAGAGAAAAAAAGCCAGTACTCTCAAGTCCAACAGCATATCGTCTCTCAACCCCACAGCGCATCAGAAATCCTAACAGTCTGTAGAAACAAAGGCTTCTGTCCATATGAACTAACAAAGACTTGCCTAGCAGACGTTAACGTGATCGCACTGAGCTACCTTTATGTCTTCGAGCCAGCAATACGCACTGCTTTCTTAAAGAACTTGGATGTTCCTCTGGACAAAACAATCCTAATCGTTGACGAGGCCCACAACCTTCCCGAAACAGCCGTTGGAATTGCAAGCAGTTCCCTGACCATGTTCGCCGTTAAACAGGCACAAGCCGAAGCAAAAGAGTTCAAACACAAAGACATAGAGACTTTCGCGAGAACAATCCAAAACGAAATTGCAGTCATAGCGGTAAGAATCCAGAAAGAAGCGCGTGTTGCACCAGAGTCACTAGTCGAGTTTGTCCGAGAAAATGGTGGTATAGACAACCCCCAGAGTTTTTTTGGATATTTATGCTCAACTGGAAACACGATCAGGCGAAACCTGCTCGTCGATGGGAAATTTCCACGGTCCTTCATTCATTCTTTAGGCAACTTTCTCATGAAATGGATGGAGACAGCTGAAGATGACTCTTTCATCAACGTGATTGCAAAGTACAAGTCTAAAAGAGGTGCAGACGCCGCAAGATTTGAGATAGTGGCCCTGGATCCCTCAAAGATAACGGAACCCATTTTCTCCGAAGTCTATTCAAACATTGTTTTGTCAGGAATACTTCAACCTCTAGAGGCATATATACAAATAACGAAGCTCCCAGAAAACACTGCGAAAAAAGTTGTATCCTCACCATTCCCAGAGGAACATGTTCTGCCGCTTGTATGCTGCGACGTCACAACGGCAATGGAAAAACGAACAGCACAGATGTACCGTACAATAATAAACCACACAGAGGAGGTTGTTCAGAACACTACTGGAAACACAGGAGTCTTCGCTGCCTCCTTTCAGGTTCTAGAAGGCCTGCGGGCAAGCAGAATGGATGAGAAGCTACAAAAACCGATCTTCTGCGAGCACAGGGCATGAGCTCCAAAGAAAACGAGAAAATGGTCGATGAATTCAAGGCATGTGCTCAGCGGGGTGGCGCCGTACTTCTGGGAGTGCAAGGCGGCCGCTCGTCAGAGGGTGTGGATTTTCCAGGAGACGAAATGAATTCCGTGGTAATCGTGGGCATGCCCTATGCCGAACCAACTCCGAAAGTCAAGGCTCAGATTAGCTACTTTGAATAGCATTACCCGGGGCTTGGCCGCGAATATGGGTATGTTATTCCCGCGATGAAAAAGGCTTCTCAAGCTGCTGGCCGGCCTATTAGAACATTGGAAGATAAAGTGGCAATGGTTTTTCTTGACGATCGTTTCTCCGCGCCTTACTGTCGGCGATTCTTTCCTTTGTGGATACGCGAGAACTTAAATTCTGCCAAGAGAAGAAGGAATAATATCACGGGAGCTTCGGCGTCTTTTCAGAAGAGTTTCTTGAACGACGCAAAATCTATTTGGTTTTCTTCCTCAATTGTAGGGATTTCTTTCATGTTCTTGTCGAGCTTGACCTTTCCCAAGGCAAGCACGCAGATGTCTCTTGAAACAGGTGTTGATACCTTCACGCTTTTCCTCAGATAATCAATCTCCTGCAGGACGCCTACACCGAGAAACTTCCGTTTTGAATCGTACATGCCTGCAAGCAATCCTTCTTCTTCACCTTTCCGGGCTACGACAACCTTCTTCTTCGTGTATTCCTCAACCTTCTTAACGTTGTCAGTATTGATCCAACGTCTTCTGCCAATGATTATGCAGACCCTGTCGCTTCGTTCGGAGAGTTGTAGAGGCTTCATCCCTAAGAGCCCGTAAATCTTGCTTGCCTGCCCAGCGTTCATGCGCGTTTTGCATATGTCGAACAGTTCATTTCCCTCAAATTTCAACCAGCTTAACGAAAGCGACTGCACCTTTGCATTTCCTAGGTACTTTATGTAGCCGAGCTCGCGCAGGCTTCTGCGCTTTTCGATATCTCTTTGCCGTATAGCAGAAGGTGACTCAGCAACGACTTTCTTGAACTTTCCAAGTCCACTAATGAGAGGGGCAAGTTCATCTTTCTGTTGGATACAGAAAATAATATCCGGGTTAAGCTCCTCTATTAGCTGAATCTTGTAGTTTACAGCGCATTCTCCTTCGACCCAACCGTCCGTGTTTATCACCACAAATTCAGCGTTGCTGCCCAGAATCTCCTTTTTCAAGAAGGCCATAGCCGCGATTACTTTGTCCGTAACTTTGCTTGGCGACGTCTCCCCGACGAAGAAAGCGTTTTTCGCACGCAAGCTGAACAAATCAGTTATTGGCCGAGTGACGAAAGCGTAGGCGACTGTGGATGGCGGTCCTATGTCTGATTGACCCAAGTCTCCGTCCAAAACTGCCACTTTCCGCTTTTCACCCAACACTCTGTTTACCAAGTATGTGCAGAAGCTTGTTTTTCCAGAATCAACAGTGCCAAGCACAACTGCTGTAATAGGCTTTGCCTGCAAATTCAGGAACTCTTCGCATGATTGATTCCATGAAGGAGGAACTGTGTTTCCTTCAACCTCTTCTGCCGAAGCGGTGTCTCCCAACGCGATTTCGAAGGCAGCTGTTTCTTCCACTGCGAAAGGTAGTCTCTTGCCTTCTCTTATCACGACCTTGGTTGTCCCGCTAATCACTGAACCAAATGCTTCCACCTTTCCTGAGGTCACAGTGACGGACGCTGGTCCGTCAACCAGCAGAGTCGTTCCTTTTTTAACTGTCCGATTCATCTGTTTTTCTCCTTTGAAATCTGTATCCGCTCCTTCCAGCTATCTGTATGGCTGAAACAATATCTCTTAAACCTCTTCTATGTTTCGCTTCGCTTAGGCTACGATTTGTTCCAGTTTCACTGACGCTTTCCAGCGAAACGCTTAGGGGCAAAGCTTCGTCTAAGATGCGTAGCAACTTTTCTTTGCACTGCGGAACTCCGTCGCCTATTTTCACGGAAATAGATGCCACCTGGGTGCTTTCAAGGTTTCTTACAACATCCGCTATTTTGCCCAATGTTTCTTCGACACTGAAACAGTTTCCTGTTTCTACAACTTTTCCATCTGCCAGGACTGCCAATCCGAATACTTCACCAGGATCCACGCCTATTGTGATTTTCTCGAAGTTCTTTCCCTGAATGATTTTTAACGCCTCATTTGTCAGTGCTTCCGGCCGCATTCCCTCTTGGAAGATAAGTATTCTCTGATGCTTTATCAGAGGTTTCTCCTTCTCCGTGGTGATGACAACTTCAATTTCTATGGGAACTGGTTCATATGGAGTTAAACTCAGAAAAGGCGTGTTCTTCCTCTTCAATTCGTTCACAACCAAATAGTAGTCTTTCCCACAGACGGTCACGACAGCTATTTTCGCTTTCATACAGGCAATCCTGTTTGTCAAGATGTTTGAACGCAAAGCAAATTATTGGTTTCGATGTTTATATCTGTTGACGTGTCCAAACGTGCAGCGAAACATTTCGACAGGTAGCAAAACAATCGACGAATCTTTAGGAGGAGGTATCCCACCTGAGAGCATCAGTCTCATCTATGGTGAGGCTGAGACTGGAAAAACCACTCTTGCAATGCAGTGCGCCGTGAACTGTGGAAAGCAGGGCCACAAAACCTTATTTGTCGATTGCGACGACACATTCTCAGTTCAGCGACTCATCCAGATCGCGTCTAAAAAGTTCGCAGAAATGGCAGAACTGATTGTCTTAGCGAAGCCTCATGACTTTCGCGAACAAGCAGCAATCATAGATCGGTTGGCAGAATACGCTACAAGCAACCTTGGACTCATTGTCATCGACACGTTCACGTCGCTATACCGCCTAAGAGTCTCAGAGTCCCCATCAAAAACGTTTGAATTAAATCGGGAACTGAACAGACAATCAGCAGTCTTGGCTCAAACCGCCAAGATTAAGAAAATCGCAGTTCTGATAACAAGTCAAGTTCACAGCGTTCTGGACAATGTTCCAGTGAGCGTGGAGCCTGTTGCTACAAGGGTTTTGAAATTTTGGGTTGACACAATAATCGCATTAAGACCCACTGAAAACCCGCAGATAGTTGAAATGACTTTAGAAAAGAGTCCTCAAAAACTTCAACCGAAGACTCGCAACTTGAGGATTGAAGAGTCTGGAATGCACGATTATTCAGGTCACTAATGGAGTTGCAGAAATGGATATAACAAATCTTATTGTCAAAGCAATTATTTTCATACTTCCAGCGTACTGTGCGAATGCTGCGCCGGTCATCGCTGGAGGAGGGTTGCCGATGGATTTAGGCAGAAGATTTGTTGACGGAAAGCCAATCTTTGGGAAAAACAAGACTTTCCGAGGTTTCTTTGTCGGTTTGGCCGTCGGCACCGGCGTCGGTCTTTCTGAAAGCGCGATTCTTAATTACCCCATCATGTTCGGCTTGTTGCTGTCGTTGGGTGCTCTGTTCGGTGACTTGGCAGGGGCTTTTCTGAAAAGGAGACTCGGAATTTCTCCGGGAAATCTCTTGCCAGTCGTAGATCAAGTTGACTTCATAGTCGGCGCACTTGTTCTTTCGCTTCTGCTTTCTCCGCCCATGCTTTCTTGGGAACTTGCTTTCACGGTTCTGCTCATAACCCCGCCTATCCATCTGTTAACAAACTTTGCAGCTTATAAGTTGGGGTTGAAAAGTAATCCGTGGTGAACGATTGTCAGCTTAGGCCTCTGAGCTTTATCTGTATCGTGGCTTCCAGAAATATGTAAGCCATCAACATCAGGGCCAATCCGACTATGAGCATCATGTAGGCTTGTCTTGGTTTGTAGACGTACCTCGTGCTCTGGTATATCACTATCAGTCCGATTACTCCTAAGGAGTAAATGATCGCGGCAATGATGCTGTCGCTCACGAACTGTTGGGATAGGTATGGATTGAGGAAGTAGAACTTGTTATTATAGTAGATTGCTGGCACCGGCCTCTGTATCAAATCGTACACACCGCCTGCGAAGAGAAAAACTGCAAAAGCAATCGCCAATGTCGGAATGAGGAGATTCGACGGCTTGGCGGTCGTAATCGTCCGATAAAGCCTGTTCACTGAAAAGGAGAGTGACGAGACACGCCTCCTAACTGTTTTTGACATTCTTTCTATCCTCCACTTCTGTCAAATACTGGGCCACTTCTCTTGCCCATTCGCCTGTTAATGGATTCTTAGCAATCTCTCTTAAATACTCTTTCCAAGAGATCTCCGTCGCCTTCTTCCATCGATCATACTTCTTGATGACGACTTCATAGACTTCTGCATGTAGCTTGCAATAGCCCTGCTCACCGACTTCTCTGTTGCATATTGGACATTTCAATTCTTCTCTGCCTCTTTTCTTCTTTCAACGGACAATCTGGATTGAAGCATAGCACCCATGATCTTCTTCCTCTAGTTCGAACCTGAACGGTAGGCCAACCGCATACACTGCAGCTTCTGCCATGCAATTTGATTGTGCCTCTTTGCGGGAGAGCAAATGAGACCTTGCACAATCCTTTAAAATAGTTTGTGCAGCCGACGAAGCGTTTCCCAGTTTTCTTCGAATGTATCATCACAAGCTTTCCTGTTTTGCAGATTGGGCACGCGCCGATTAGGCTTTCTTCGAGTCTTGCCCTTTCTACGGCATTGCCCAAGCGTTCGCCAATTTCTTCCTCTTTTTGCCTGAACTCCTTCAGCACCGGCCCAAGAATTTCGATTGCACCGGCCAAAACGTCTTCTCTCTTTTCGCTGCTCTGCCATATCCCATTAATTCTGTCCTCGAGCTCCTTCGTCATTTCAACAGAGACAACTTTTGGGCAGTGATTCTCTAGGATTCCAAGAACTTCAAAACCCAACTCTGTCACCGTCATGTTCTCGTTTCGCACATATTTCCTTTCGTAGAGCGTCTGTATTGTATCTGCCCTTGTCGCCTTTGTTCCAATCCCCGCCTCATCCATTTTCTGGAGTAAGCTGCTGGAGTTGTATCGCGGCGGCGGCCTACTGAACTTGCATTCTACAGCAACGTTCGTGAAGTCGACCCGTTCTCCCTCCTTTACTGAAGGCAAGAGAGTTTCATCTGACTTAACGTTAGGCTCGTAGAACCGTTGCCATCCTTGCTCTAACGTTCGCTCTCCCTTGACATAGAAAGCGTGTCCGTTGACGCTGATGCTTAGCTTCACACTCTGTCTTATCGCGGGCTCGCCGAAAACAACCATGAATCTTCGAACAACGAGATCCCATATGTTTCTTTCAGGCTTGTCTAGAAGGTGCTCAGGCGGATTTCCGGTCGGGTAGATGGCTGGGTGAGCAGGGTCTTCTCTGCCTCCCTCGTGGGGCTTCAGCACTGGTTTAGCAAGAAGCTCTGCTGTGAGTTTCCTGTATTCTTGGACCTTGTTCAAGTTCTTAAGAATTGATCGATAGTTTATTGTTGGTGGAAGTTTTTGGCTACTGGTTCGCGGGTAAGAGATTAACGCGTCCAGATACAAACGTTGAGCCGTATCCAAGGTTTTTTTGGGGCTGTATCCAAACAAATTGTAAGCCTCAACCTGTAAGCTCCCTAAATCAAAAGGTACGGGTGCAGACTGCTGAAATCGTCTGATTTCTACCTTTTCAATTTTTCCGCTTCCTTTGCAAGCGTTTGAAACGATGCTTGCTTCTTTCTCGGTCTCTATTATTCTCTTTGCGCATTTGGCTACGCAGGTCTGTCCGCTTATTTCGATGTGTGCTCTGATTTGCCAGTATGGCGTGGGCACGAAGCTTCTGATGGACTTTTCTCTTGAAACTAAGAATTTCAGGAGGGGACCTTGAACTCGACCCGTGCTCAATGTCCTGTACTTTCCACTCCAGTTTTTTGCCGCCAATGTCAGAGCTCTTGAGAGATTGATTCCGTAAAGCCAGTCAACTTCATGCCTCGCCCTGCCGGCCTCTATGAGTGCAAAGTCCAAATGCGGCAGCGACTCAACGTAGGATTTTTCCAGCTCTTCCTTGGTCAAGGTGGAGTATTTCATGCGCCTTGACATTTTTTCTTTGTCGCCGCAAGCATACTTCAGTATGCAGTATCCGATGATGCTTCCTTCCATGTCGTAGTCACACGCGTCAACAAACGCGTCAGCTTCTTTGGACAGCTTCGTGATTACTTGAAGCCACACGCGGACACGCTCTGTTCCTTTCTCTGCGAGGAATCGAGGCACCCATTTGAAATTGAAAACAGGGTAAGAACTTCTTCCCTTCGTTTCTGCAGAAACGGTGTAAAGGTGTCCAAGTGCAGGTACAATCGCGATCTCTTTATCGCGTGTAACCAGGTAATAGGGCACGCCGTTGTCTTCCATTCTCCTCGCTTTTTGGCTCATCTCCAAGGCTGAGGCTATTCTTTGGGCAGCATCCGGCTTTTCAGTGATGATGAGGGTGTATTTTCCCATGGCTGATACAGACCGCGCGAACTTGCTTAATATCCGTCTGTCTCTTTGAAGCATCTGTCCTGATCAGGATATTGAACTTTTCCTCTTTTGAACCTTCTTCAGCGTTAAGTTTCTAAGCCGCACTTTCGATTCTGGGAATTCTCAGTACAATCTAATGTTGGCAGAATCCTTCTTTGTCTTTACACGCTGTTCTAATATCAAGATTGGAGAGTTTCTTAGCCTCATTGTTTGTAATATAGAAGTTCCCAAGACCCGTCTTATTCTGCATGTGATATAGAGCGCGGTGATTATCTCCCAACTCATCACAAAGTACGTGTGCTCCACTGGAATAGGGACAAGTCGTCACCATTGCTGAAGTTCTTCAACCAATAACGCGCGCGAGAGCATGGAGGAAGGGAATGCGCAAAGGTGACTTGCCTTCCTTAGTGTGAATTGTTAACTCGCCGTTCTAGCAATCGATAAATACGGCATAAACATTTAGTTCATTCACTGACAAGCGGAGTGCAATGTTTATGCCCCAACGCGTTACCTGTCAAGGCTGTGGCCAAGTGCTGTATGAAGGACCCGAACTCAAACCCCCCGACGAAATTTTGCACGAACACGAAGGCAAATGTCCCGGTTGTGGCAAGAAACTCTCATTCGTACCCATAGATGTAAACGTGAAACCTATGAAATAATCGGTTCCTGGGGAAGCAGACTTGAACGGAGAGAATCGTCGAACCCAACTTTACGAGGTGCATCGAAAAACTGGGAAGCTAACGGTTTTCGCCGGCTTTGAGATGCCAATGTACTACAAAGATATAACGCCTGAGCATCTGGCTGTACGAAACAGCGTCGGCGTCTTCGACATCAGCCACATGGGAAGAGTAATGGTTACAGGCATTGACTCTGAACGCTTGCTAAATTATGTGATAACAAACGACGTTTCAATGTTGCAGCCCAACGCCGCACAGTACTCGGTTATGTGCAACGATAAGGGAGGCATAATTGACGACTTTGTTCTTTACCGGTTGGAAAACGAGAAGTTCCTGGTAGTTTTCAATGCGAGCAACCGCGAAAAAGACTATAGCTGGCTAGTTGAGTATGCTAGAGGTTTCGACGTGAAAATTGAAGAAATCTCTGAAAGCGTCGCGATGTTTGCAGTTCAAGGTCCGAGCGCCGAAAAAACGTTGCAGAAAATCTCCACGGAAGATCTGAGCAAGATTGGAAGATTCAAGTGTGGACATTCCAAGTTAGCCGACGTTGAAGTCTTTCTGTCTAGAACGGGTTACACCGGTGAAGACGGGTTCGAAGTCTTCGTCTGGAACGCTTCACTTGCAAAACCAGACAACGCCGTGAGATTGTGGAAAGCCATTCTTGAAGCTGGCAAGACTTTAGGGATAGAACCTTGTGGTTTAGGAGCAAGGGATACTTTAAGACTTGAAGCTGGACTGTGCCTGTACGGAAACGACATAGATGAAAGCACAACACCGCTTGAAGCCACATTGGGCTTTGTCGTGAAACTGCAGAAGGACCGGTTTATAGGAAAACAAGTTTTGCTGAAGCAGAAGGCTGAAGGAGTGAAACGCAAGCGCGTTGGAATAAGAATGACAGATCAGGGAATACCTCGACAAGGTTTTGAAATCTACTCAGAAGTTGGAGAGAAAATAGGTCAGGTTACAAGCGGAACGTTTTCTCCTTTGCTGAGGTTTGGAATCGGCATGGGCTACGTTGAGACCCCTTATGCTCAGGAGGGAAGGGCGGTAGGCGTGAGAATACGCGACAAAACCGCAAAGAGCAAGATAGTGGGGTTACCATTTTACGACACTGAAAAATACGGGTTCAAACGTAAAGCGATCAATGCTTGAAACTGAGGATTCGCTTCGATGATCGTTTTCTCTGGAAAGGTATATACCAATGGCTTATGCCATCTAAACCATCCTTCAAGAGCCATCTAACCGCAAGGGAAATAAAACACTTCAGTAGAGTCTGTAAGAGGAATGAATCTGAGATGAAGCTTCCCAACGTCTTGTCCAAAGAAGGCGCGATTAACGGTTTGAAGAATCTGGGAAAACTGCGAGTCAAAATCAGCCGCACTTCGCTACTGACTTTCGCGGCGTTGATGCTCATACTGTTCGTCGCTTTCACCATACGGATTCTTCCTATCCGTTGGGAAATAGGATCAGACGTGATACACCTGTCCGAATTTGACGCGTTTTTTGAATTTCGCATAGGGAGCTATATGGTAAACAATGGACTGTTTTCGCCCTTTTGGCCAAAGCTGTGGGTTGACACTCAACTTTGGGCCCCACAGGGAATCAACATGGGCTCAAATTCACTTCCATCGATACCTATGACAGGAGCTCTTCTTTATGATTTAATCACTCTCTTGGGTGTCAATATAAATTTTATGAGCTTCTGTGCACTTATGCCTCCGATATTCGGCACATTGTGTGTTTTGATCATGTATTTCATCGGAAAGGAATTCGGAGGAAAATCCGTCGGAATGCTTGCCGCACTTATCCTAGCTCTAGACGCATCTTTCATCTCAAGAACCAACTTGGGCTGGTTTGAAACTGAAACAGCTACGTTTTCCTTTCTTCTGTGCTTTCTGGTGTTTCCAAAGGCAATAGAGGAAGAGAGATCCATCGGTTCGTCGGTGAAATACTCGCTTGCCTCTGCAGCATGCCTGGCCTACTTCATATTGGGGTGGGGCGCAGCATATTATCTGGTAGATTTGGTGGCGCTTTACGTTTTTGTTTTGATTCTGATGAGGAGGTATACGAAGCGCATTCTCTTGGCGTACAGTATAACGTTTGGGTTAGGACTCTTGATAGCGATGAGTGCTCCCTTCCTGGGAATAGATTACCCAATAAGCTATGCAGTCATACCCGTTGCGGGTGTCTTTATCTTGCTTTGCCTAAGCGAAGTTTTGCACAATCTGACGTCGGCAAAAGAGAGGTTCATGCTTACCGTAACAGTCATAGCGGCCATGATCGGCACCTTCGCCGCTATTTTCGCCTTAGGATACGCAGGCAGCATAGCGGGCAAGTTTCTAACAGTTATAAACCCCTTGCTGCGAAGTACGAGTCCACTCGTAGAATCTGTTGCCGAGCACGGAATATCCGCTTGGGGCTCAATGTATTATGACCTAGGCATATTGATAATATTCTTCATCGTTGGACTGTATTTCATTTCGAGGAATCTTGGTAACAAGAACCTGTTCTTGTTACTCTTCGGTTTGACATCTCTGTATTTCTCTGCATCCATGGTGCGCTTGCTTTTCCTCCTGGCACCAGCCTTCGGGCTTATCTCTGCTGTTGGAATAATAGGCGTGCTAAGACCATTCATCGCGATGTTGAAGGAACCGCCAAAGATAACAGCAAAGAAGTTTCGTTTAGAACATGTTGGAAAAGAATTCAGCGGAACTGCCGTTTTCTTGATATTCCTAATTCTAATGACACAATTTGCTTTCTCGCCCCAATCTGGTGGTATTCCCAAAGTGTACAGCCAAGCTTATGCTCCTTTGACAGTTTCAGCAGGCAGTCTTCCGATAGTTCCCAACGGGCCAGTGACGGAATGGCTGGATATGCTCGCGTGGACGAAGAGTAACCTCAATCCGACTGATGTTGTTGACGCTTGGTGGGACTATGGATTCTGGTTAACAATTCTTGGAAATGTGACGACGCTTAATGACAACGCAACAATAAATGATACGCAGATAGAAAACGTAGGCTTCACGATGGTAGCCAACGAGACTGAGTCGCTAAAGATGTTGAAGCTGTACAATGCGAAATACATTCTCGTTTTCACGACTCTGTCTCTGCAAACACAAAGCGGTTATACATATGCCGTTGAAGCCGGTTATGGCGACGAAGGCAAATGGACATGGATGGCAAGAATCTCCGGGCAGAGCGCGCACGAGTCAGATGGCTCGTGGCCTGGATGGAATTGGACTGATGAAAGCGCTTTCGGGAGCTACGTCAACACTACGACCTATTGGCCGAGTAATTGGGCTTGGAATCAGCAGGGATACAACACGACGATTTACAAATTGATGACTTGGGCAAGAAGCCTGTATTGCAACGCGCAGGGAGTGATTGACCCGGACTCGGGCAATGTCACTACAGTTAACGACCTAGGATACTTTGAACCGGCATACATTGCCGGGTTGACTCTTACCCCATCAGCCGCCAGTAGTTACGGCAACTTGGTTCCACTCGTCGCCCTGTACAAGATAAAGTATCCCGACGGATGAAGGATGACGATTTGTTTCCGAGAGCCCCTGACCAACATAAACCAAACAGACCGCTGGTTCCGAACGGTTTAGGCGTCATCTACGTCATCATCAGCACCGTGTACATTTTTCTCCTGTATTTCTTCGACGTAAGGTTCAGCGTCGCTGACGGTGTGTCTGCGTCTCTGACATTGGCGGTGTGCATCTTGTTCGGCGGCTTCATGGGTCTTCTAGATGACTGGATGGATCTTAAGTGGCGATACAAGGCTTTTCTTCCACTGATAGCGGCCATACCGCTTGCTACTTTTGCAAGTTCCAACCCTGCAGTGCGTACTGCTATAGCTCTCCCCCTTCTAGGGACCATACACTTCGGGAGCTACTATTATTTCATAATCATTCCAATCCTCGTGACGATAATTACGAACACTGTGAATCAGGTTGGCGGTTTGAACGGTTTAGAAACAATATGTCCCGCGATAGTTATGATCGGGTTAATGTCCATCTCAGGGTCTTATGCAATCCTCTTGCTCTGTCCATTAATCGTTTGGCTGATACTTGCGTTCCTCAATGTTCGGGGGAGGATTTTCGTTGGCAACACTGGATCCTTTGCCATAGGGATAACAATCGCTGCTTTTGCAATCATCTCGGATCTAAAGTTCGATTTGGTAATCTCGGTTTTGCCATACATATTCAATTCAGCTTTAATCCTCTTGACATTCTTCTTCTACAGGACTAAGGCCAACGTTTCCTTTGACGGCAAACGACTCGTGTCAAACCACAGAAGAAGCCTGATAACGCTCCTCACCTTTAACCATCCGCTAACCGAAAGACAGATAGTCGCAATAATCTCTCTTTTAATGGTGGCTACAACTTTCGCAGCTGTACTTGCCCGACGACTGTTAATGCTCTAACGCCTTGCACACGCTCCACAGTATTTGTGGCACAATGCATTCAGGGCATAGGATTATAGGGACCAGTAGCGCCCGCCCAAGCTTCTTGCCAGCTTTCTAGGCAAGATTTAATAACTCATATGTAAGAAGTGAGCATAGAAGTATCCGGCGGGTGAGTGGGCCTCCACCCGTTCCGCCACAATAAACCCCGGAGTAGGAGGTGCATGTAGTTGAAATTTGATACTAGGGACATCACTCTAACTGTTGTTTTCACGGGGTTATATGCCATGATTAATTTTATGCAATTGTATTCTCCTTTCGGGAATCCTTCGATCTACGGACCCGTGCAGTTACGTCTCTCAGACTTCTTAATCGCGTTGGCTGCTTTGCTGGGAATGCCTGTCGTCATCGGAGTTACATTAGGATGTGTTGTGGTTAATGCATTTGGATCAATAGGGCCGATTGACATAGTCTTTGGTTCCCTTGCCAATCTCATAGCAGCAACTCTTGTGATGCTGCTTAGAAAACGCAGGTTACCAGCATGTATTGTAGGTGCAATGCCTATAGGAGTAATTGTTGGAGGCGGATATCTATGGATGTTCTACCCTTACCAGACTGCAGAACTCGCGTTCTTGCCTGCTTGGATTGCGACACTAGTCAGTATTACGATCAGCAGCTTGATAGCTGTCGCGTTCATAGGCTACGCAGTTCTACGAATATTGAGCAGACCGGCAATCATCGAACCGCTGAAATCACGTGGACTTAAGACACTGGAAAAGAACTAAGGGGATTGAAACCTCTTTACATGAAACGTTCCAGTTTTGTTAGCCCTATTATTTCGTCAAAATCTAGACCTAAGGCGTCTAAGACCTGATCAAACGTTGAGTGTAAATAGGCTATGTACTTGTCGACGTCCACCTCACTCTTTGCTGCCAGTTCAACAGGCTTCACATGTGGTTCTTTGCTGATTTTGACAAAGCTTATCAGATCGCCTGCCTTCAATTCTGCTCCGTTTTCTCTCAAGATTTTGGCAGCCTTGACATGCTGCGGTGTTGTTTTTGTGTAGTGTTCGATGTCTTCGCCTAGGACCACATTGAAAGCCAAGTCGCTCATGCTCTCCCACTCTCGCCTCTTGAGTTGCATGTAACAGTCGCGTATAATTTCTGCTATGTCTTTTTTCGCCTTCTCGAAATCTGCAGGGGTCTTAACGGTTGCCAAGCGTGTTTTCATTTTTTCAAATGCCCTTTTTATGAATATGGGTATGTGACGTTTCTTACCTGTCAACCCTTTGACGTCGACAGTTCCGTCCTCTAAGACGCCTAAATAGTTCTTTTTTCTCGAACTGAAGACCGCGTACCTGTAAACCTTATCGACATCAAGACTCATTTTCAGCTCTTGTTCAGTCCAATGCGCCAGTTCTTCGACCTGTTGTTTTGAGGGATTTTTCAAGAAGAGGCTGTCCGTATCACCGTAAAGAACTTGAATGCCAAGTTGCTCAGCTTTGTTAAGTATTTGTGTTATGGAGTGTCTTCCTATTGCAGCTGTGGCTTCGGCTACAGGCGGACAGTAAAGGTCAAAGCTCTCAGCTCCGAAGACCCCGTAGCTTGCGTTTAGAATTACTTTGAGTGCTCCTTGGGTGACGTTGTACCAGCTTCTTAGGTCTGAGGTTAGGGCTTTGTCTTTGGATTTTGGCTTGTACCATTGCACTCGAAGGTCCCTTAGGGAACCGATTAGGAGACTCTCTAGTGCTCGCTTTTTGGTGCAGACCCAGTGTGGTGTGCCTGGGATGAGATTGCTGCGACATTCTGGATGCGGGCACAGGATGGATTGGTAGCCTAAATTCCAAACCTTTATTATTGAAGGGTACAGGCTTGGAAAGTCCATGACGGCAACGTTGAAGTGGACCCCGAGGACGGGTTCGACAACTATAGCGCCTTTGTATTTCTTGCCTTTGATTATTGCTTTCGTTGCAGTTTTGCCCTTTGTTGCGAGTATGTCTTGAGGGGTTGGAATGAGCATATTTCTATGGCGATGTTCGCGTTGAAGGAAGTTTCTTATCCAGCGCGATACGCCCTGACGACTGACATCTTCCATAGGCATGCTGCTGATTCTCGTGAGGACCAGAATCAGTTTCATGACTAGTTCATCTTCGAAACTCGTAAGTTTGAAGGTTATCTCAGAGTCTCTGAGACAGTATTTGGCCAGTTCGGTGTAGGTTAATTCTCCCAAGCTTCTGTCCAGTTTTATTTTTTCCAGTTGGATCAGCGCTCTTCCTACGTCGTTAAGGGTTATGTCTCGGTAGCGGTTGTTGAAGGCGTATATCTGGATTGAGCGATTGAAGAAGAACTTGTAGAGGTCAATGTGCACACCATAGCTTAGCAGGCAGGAGCGTTTGCCGATTTCTATTGGAATGTCACTGCGCCTTATGCCTAGGTTCATGGCGCGGTGGGCGAGATAACGGAGGTCGAAATCGTCCCCGTTGAAGGTCAACACGAAGGGGTAGTCCCAAAGGACATCGAAAACGGCTTTTATGAGTTTTTCTTCTGTGTCAAAGTATTCGATTGCTATGTCTGCTGGTAAATGTTCTGCTCCTTCCCGGATTCCTTCGCGTCTAAGGATCAATGTTTTCTCTAGTCCGTCGGAGGCGAATATCGAGACGCAGATAACCTGATAGGCCGCTTCTCTTGGGTCGGGAACTCGTGTTGGGATGGGAGCCAGTACCTCGATGTCGATGGCTACACGACGGAATTTTGGGGCTGGATATTCGAGTAATCTGGCCCATTCTACGATGAAGCCACACTCTTCTTCAGTGGCATCTTTGAAAGTTTCGCGGATTTTTCCCACTGTTTTCTCAGTGTCCTGCAAGCTTTTTGCGGCCAAATTGCCATCTTTGACTTCGTATATCATTCCGGGCGAAAGGTTTCGGTCGAAAATGTAGGATTGATAATATTTTATCGTTGATTCCCATACTTTGATTTGTTCAGGGGTGATTGGTGTGTCCGAGACTTTTGGGAAGTCCTCGGGGATTATGTCTCTGATGCACCCTGTAGGGCGTCCTCCGATTGCCAGAGGGTCTTTGGTCAGGATTTTTGTTATTTTCACGTCCTTGTCTAGAAGGGGGTCAAATCTGTCGACGGTTTCAAATCGGTCTAAACCTTGATGATGGACTAGGCGACTGATTCTTTCAAGCTCGTATCGTGACAGATTGGTTAGGCAGTATGGCTGGTGTCCGGTATTGTCGTACCAGAAGTAGATTTGACCTGAGGCCGGTTCATAGAGTTTCATTATAGCCTTTCCCACTTTTCCATCGTAGGTGGCGGATACAAGATAGGAAGCGGACAGATTTGGAGGCGCCACTGGTGGAAAAGCGCGTTTTCCTTTTTCGTTGGCCACGCTTTCTGTGATGATAGTGGCTCTTGGCTCCGTTTTCACTTCTTTTGCATACACAGCTTTTTTGTGTGAAAAGTCTTCTAAGTGTTTTTGTGCCATCTCAGCTTTGACCCTGTTAGCCTTATGCGTTTGAAACCTAAAAGCTCTTGTCCTTTAAGCAGGAAAACATTGTTTCGAGCTTCTAACTCTAAAGTGCGCGCTAAACTGCACGATCGGCAAACAGACCATTCAGATTATAATGCCACGGTCTTCTGAGTAAGGTTGATACATATTGATACAATACATAGCGCGCCATTCAAGGTTCTCTGGCTTTCGGTTATGTGTGTGCCTAGATGCCCTCCCCCCGGGTCCACTATATGATACAAACATGATCTTGACAAAAAGTGCACGCGAAATATTCTGGTGTTAGGAGCTTTCGTTTTTGATTTTGTTGACCGTCTCTTGAATTGTTAGGAGGCCTAGGTCTCCGACCTTGTGTTTTCTGACTGATATTTTGTTGAGTTTGGTTTCTTGCTTGCCGAGGATTAGCATGTATGGAATTTTGAGGATTTCAGCTTGTCTAATCTTGTAACTGATCGTTGAAGTGCTGTCGTCAACTTCACATCTTATTTGAAAAGCTAGCAGGCTTTCGCGAATTGTTTCGGCATAGTGCAAGTAGTTGGTGCTGACAGGCAAAATGGTAACTTGTACTGGAGCGAGCCAAACTGGAAGGTTTCCGTTGCAGTGCTCTATTAGAATAGCGAAGAAGCGTTCGACTGCGCCGAGTAGAACTCTGTGTATCATCACTACTTCATGTTCATTCCCGTCAGGTCCGATGTAGACGATTTTGAAGCGTCCGGGCAGGTTAAAGTCGAATTGTATAGTGGTACATTGCCATTCCCTTTGCGAAGCGTCAACTATGTTGATGTCGATTTTTGGACCGTAAAACGCTGCTTCTCCGGGCATTTCTTGGTAGGCGATATTCCTTTCATTGAGGGCTTCTGCCAGAATGTTTTGAGCGTTGATCCATTGTTCTTCTGTGCCCATGTACTTTTCTGGATGCTGTGGGTCCTTGGTTGAGAGGTATGTGCGGTATTCTTTGAAACCGAATTTCTCCAGCATGTGTTGGTTGAAGTCTAGAAGTCTGACCAGTTCTGGCAGGACATCTTGTGGTGCACAGAATATGTGGGCATCGTCCTGTGTGAACCCTCTAACTCGCAGTAGTCCTTGCAGCGTCCCTGATCGTTCATATCTGTAAACGGTTCCCCATTCTGCGTATCTTATTGGCAAGTCTCTATAACTTCTGGGTCGAGCCTTGTAGATTTGGATGTGGAATGGACAGTTCATCGGTTTAACAACGTACTTTTCGCCTTCTTTTTCGAAAAGGTACATGTTCTGCTCGTAGTAGTCCAAGTGTCCTGACGTTCGCCACAGTTCTTCGCGGGCTATGTGGGGGGTGCAGACTAGCTGATACCCGTTTTTCAAGTGTTCTTCTTCCCAGAAGTCTCTGATTACTTTGCGGACGATGGTTCCTTTGGGATGCCAGAGGACTAAGCCGCTGCCCACTTCCTCGTTGATTGAGTACAAATCCAGTTGCCAACCTATAGCTCGGTGATCAGCAGTTGCAACCTCTCTTTCCTTGTCTTTGTTTCTTAAAAGACTCATTCTCACGGATTCTTCAGGGGGCTGTTTTCGTCTGAAAACACGTTTAGAGTTGTGTTTCTGAATACCCCATTTGGAACACCGAGCTTGTTGATACGGCACCAGAGTATATATCCCTTCTTCTGAACAAGCATCGGAAGGATGCACACTGGAAATACGGAATGCCTTTAATTCTCACCCGCTTCATTCTTGATGTTCAAAGGGCGTGTGCAAAAGCCTTGCTTAAGGAAGCTTGGACGCTTTCGATTGAAACCCTAAGCTGGATGGAAATGCGAAGGTTAAGCGAGCCATTGGCTTTGGCAAGAACGGTTAAACAGCTAGGTATGACTGATCATAACGCTGTGAGGATGGCTCATCTACTTGTCTCTGAAACCGTGAGACGACAGAACTTCATAGACAAGTTCATAAACAACATCATAAAGCCAAACTCTTTGAGCGAATTCAACTTTGGAACTCAAGCATTTCTGAGACTTTATGTATACCAGACGAGAATTGTCAAGAACTGGTCCAGAATAAATTTTGATGAAGCGGAGAACATAGTAAAACTTGCCCGCTCCATTTTGGGGTGGAAAACGCTGCAGCGAGTCGAACTAATTCTAGGCGTGTTACTGACTCAAAGAGCGGCATCAGTGTCCGAAGGCGGAAGCGACGAGGAGCAAATCGGGTTGCGAACTTTTCACCCATCGTGGTTTGTGAAATATTGCATAGGACTCTTCGGCAGAAGTGAGACTGTCGACATGTTACAAGCGGACATGAAGCCGCCTCCGACTTACGTGAGGATAAACACCCTTAAGGGTGATGAGAATAAGATCCTCGAGAGACTTGCTCAAGATTGCATTAACGTTGAGAAAGTTAATGCGCTGAAGTACACATACGAGGTCTCAGCCACACGGCAACCCGTAACTAGAACCGCGACTTTCCAAGAAGGTTTGGTCTATCTTCAGGATAAGGCCAGCTGTTTCGCAGTAGAGGCAGGAAACCCGACACGTGATATGACTGTTCTAGATGTTTGTGCAGCGCCCGGAGCGAAGACCACCTACCTCGCTCAGCTAATGCAAAACAAAGGTGAAATCATAAGCCTGGATTATTCGAAACGCAGAATGGCTACCTGGAAAAATGAAATTGCCCGCACGGGCGTTGAAATCGCCAAACCGATAATTGCTGACGCACGCGCACATTTGGCATTAGTTGCGAAGGCTGACTTGCTAATTCTGGATCCCCCATGCACGGGCACAGGCACTTTTGGGAAGATGCCTTCAGCCAAATGGAGGCTTACGCCGGGTTCTGCAGAGAAAATGGCTGAAATTCAATGGCAAATGTTGAGCAATTGTTCAGAATATGTGAAGCCCGGAGGAACACTGATCTATTCTACATGCAGCGTTACGGTAGAAGAGAATGAGATGCTAGTTGAGCGGTTTATGAAATGGCATCCAGAGTTCTTGCTGACTGAAATAGCGCCAAGAATAGGTTTGCCGGGATTGAGAGGGCAGGAAAAGTGTCAAAGGCTTTATCCGCACATACATCGGTGCAATGGCTTCTTCATCGCGAAAATGTTGAAGAGCGAATGAATCAAGGATATTTGAAGCCACAGTTCCTTCATCATGATGCTCTTGTTGCGTGTTTCTTTCTAGGCTACGCTTTCTTTGATTTCTCCAGTAGGCATAGCAATTCGAAAATCACCTTTGCGGCCTGAATGGCTGAAATGCCTTGGTCATAGTTCGGGGCAATTTCCAGAACATCGAAACCAACTATCCGACTATCGCACACATCGTCCAGAATGTCGAGCAAAACAGTCATTTCGAGCCCGTCTGCCTCAGGATTTTGCACTGCAGGAACGTATGCAGGATCAAGGATGTCCATGTCAACTGACAAGTAGATGTTCCTGTATCCTTCCAGCTCTTCACTCAGCCTGTTCGCGCTTCTCTTGCTGCCCATCTTTCGTATTTGGTGAGTTGTAAGAAAATCAATTCTTGTCTTTCTTGCGTACGCCAGTTCTTCCTTGCAAACTGCCCTTGTGCCGACTTCTATAATTTTCGCTGGTTTTACTTCTTCGCTTATTCTACGCATGAAAGTTGTGTGAGAGAGTTTCAGCCCTAGGAACTCGTTTCGCAAGTCAAGATGTGCATCGAAACTGACTATTGCTGTTTCTGATGCCTTGTCTCTTAAGCTCCTCGCGATGCCAAGCGTTATTGTGTGTTCGCCACCGATTGTTACAGGCGTCTTTCCATTTTCAATGATGCTTCTGATGACGTGTTCCAGGGTTTCTAAGGTCTTTTCAGTGTTTGCAGCGACATGCAAATCGCCCAAATCATGCAACATCAGGTCTTCAACGTCTATTCCCGTGCGCAGACTGTAAGTTTCAATGTTTAGTGATGCTTGTCTAATTGCGTTTGGACCAAACCGTGCTCCAGTGCGATAGGTACTGGTGACATCGAATGGAACGCCCAGGATTACGTAATTAGCTTTCTCGAAAGACTTCTGAAAACCGCCAAAGACGTTTGATTGAGAAACAAAGAGTTCATGATTGCTCATGTGATCTTCCACACTTCCTGCTTCTGTTTATCTTAACGGTGTATTCTAAACTTTTCCGTCAGCGCGCGCATAGGAGAAGCTCTGAGCTTAGAATGGATTGATGTGGACTTTGAAAAGAGAGTGATTGTTCTTAACAACCCAGAAAAACACGGGAACCCTAGAGCGTTTATGGTGTCTGAAAAGCTCGTGGCGATGCTCAACAGGCTGCCTAAAGATAACAGTAAGATGTTTGGGCTCCAGTTATGGCGCATAACATTCAACAACTTTAACAAGCAGAGGAAAAATGCTGCAAGGAAGCTGAGTAACCCAAGATTGTTGAGAATCCACTTCCACACTCTTAGACATTGGAAGGCAACGATGGAATACAATAGAACCAAGGATATCCTATACGTGATGAAGTTATCGGGACACAAGAACATTGCTAACACCCTGATCTACACACAACTGGTAAAGTTTGAGGGAGACGAATACAACTCGGCAGTTGCCATCACAGTGGAAGAAGCTAAGAAACTCATCGAAGCTGGATTTGAATATGTCTGCAATCATGAAAATGTCATGCTCTTCAGAAAACGAAAATAGGATAAAACTTTACCCCCAAACCCAAACTGCTCTCCGCAAGTGATAAGAATTTAGTTGAAGACATAATGGTGAAGGTGCACATTTCGTGACTGGAGAGCGCAATGACTATTCACATTATACTGGGATTTTGTCAAATCTGATTGGTGGTTTGTATTTTGCTGCTGGTTTCACTTTCACCGCCATAACCCTGCTACTTACTTTTCAGACCCAGACAAGCCTCTTCTTTCAGATCACCCTTTTTATAATGAATATTATAGTCGATCTGTCCTTCTTCTTGGCACAATGGTACACAACGCATTCAACCCTTTATGCAGCCATCCCGTCCCTCACAGGATTTTCCCAGATTGCAAATTACTTGACGTTTTTGGTTGCAAGTCTGACGACGATAGTGCCAACGTTACTTTTCTTTGTTTATGGGTTTGTCTATTTGGGAATAGCATCGGCGATTCAATGGATAGCGATGCTCATCGCTGCGTATCTCTTCATTTATAGGCAAATCAGTAAGAAAACCATATTCCAGAAATCCTGAAAGCAGAAACAAGAAACTAGTTTTCGTTAATAGCGCGCGCTACCCTGGGAAATCGGTTGATGCTAGTACAACTATGGTGAAAGAATTAATAGGAAAGAACACGCTTTCCTGTATTCGGAGACCGCATTTATGATCAAGAAACCAGAATGGAAGCTTAATACTACTGTCACAAAGAAAATTCGGGTCCTAGACAAGGTTGAGGAGGAACGAGAGATCAATGCGTTTGACTCAGAAATGAATATGCCCTTTATTCTGGATGTTCCAGAAGGAATTTCAATGGAGGAAATAGAAACCAATAGATGGTATCGTGCGACATTTAAGGTTTACACGTCCAAATTGATCCCCGAAATAGAAGAAGAATGGTCTAAGGTGGCAAAGACAACTGGAGGTATTCGTGAAGGAATAGAACGAATGAAGCAATCTGGAGGGTACGGGACCTTATATAAGTTCGAATTGGTTTCACTAAAATCAACATAATCATAAACAGATGCTTTCAATAGACTTCATGCTCCTTTTTTGAACTGTTTGCATTTTGAACTAGGGTAATCCACTTGTTGTTTCCTTCTACTTTGATTCCGCAGGCTTCAGCAGGAGTCTTACCAGCTATCCTTCATGTGGTCTTATGAAGCTCTGAAACGAGTCCATATGCATTTTTTCTTTTGCGAGCCCACCTGACTTACTCACATAATTGGCTAGCGCGCGCAAAAATCAATTTAAATAGCGGTTTCTAGCATAACGATAGTTATGAGTCAAGCTCCATTTAGTCAAGAAGACATCAGTGAAGGCGAAGATATTGACTGGACAAACGAACAAGAACAATGGAACACATACAAACTCGCAGACGGAACAATCATGAAAGTAAAACTCGTCCTAAAAGGTGTCAAACGACTAAAAAAACACCTTCCAGACGGAACACCAATATATATGATAATGTCTGACAATGTTGTTCGTGTCATTAACGTTCCAGAGAATCTAAAGTTGAAGCCAAAACAGTCAGGTATGAAACCAGTCTAACCTGTTAGCCATAGCGCGCGTTCAACATTGACTTTGCCGTTCAGACCTCAAAATTCGGAAAAACCTGATTGTTACATTACTGTTACCATAGCACTGTTGCGTTTTGATGGGAAAAGCCGTACATTGTGGTATTGCGCGCGCTGTTCTCAAACGTAGAACTATAAGTGTCCTACCTCGATTAATACCAAGAGGGGGAAGTGAAGTTGAAAGTTCTGTTGAAGCTAGGTTTTGTGAATGCTGCCTTGCTGATGCTGTATATTGGTTCAGACTATCTAGAGTGGAGAAACCTCTTGGGTCTCCCAGGGATAGCTGATGTACTGTGGACTCCTATACGCATCACGATCTGGATAAGTAGCACCAGCGCATTTGGACCAGCCATCATTGATGGCGTTTCGTGGATGGACAACTGGAGTTTTATGATACTGTTAACGATTATTGCCGTCAATTTGGTAACTGTTTGGAGAATAGAACAGAGAAAAACTTCACTGATTCATTAAACTTCATGGACTTCTTCTGGGGTTTGGATTTGGGATAAAACTTTACCTCCCTCTTCCTACACTCAGCTGAATCATGCTCCTGATAATCACCCTACCCTGAGTTCGCGCTAGAATCTATGAAGCATTTAACTAGCGCTTTCTTTGTAATAATTCTATCATGGGAGAATACGCACGTGTATTGTTGTATCTTTTTTGGCTTGAACTAAAGAGGATTATATTTAAAGTGAAGTATTTTGCAGAAGTTGATGTGACGGACAACTGTAATCTTAGATGTAAACATTGCTATCATTTTCACGGTAAAGACGATTTTAGAACACAAGAGCTATCCATAGATGTTTGGGAAAAAAGGTTCAAAGAACTCTACAAGTCAGGAATAAGGAACATTCTTTTGGTTGGTGGTGAGCCTGCGCTTAGGATTGATGTTCTTATGCTCGCTCACGGGATATTTCCATTTGTTTATGTTATAACAAACGGAACAATAAAGATACCAGAAGAATTCACTCATAGACTATATGCTTCAATAGATGGGTCTCAAAAAACAAACGATTCACTCAGAGGGAACGGTGTTTTTTCAAGTGTAATGACAAACTTTTCAGGGGATAAGCGTGTTGTTATAAATATGACAATCACGAAGGATAATTACAAAGAGCTTGAGGACATTATGAAAATTGCAAAAGAGAATGGTTTCAAGGGTGTTGTTTGTAATATATGCGCAGGTGGAACCGATGTCAGCGTTCCTATGGTTGTAAGAGAAAAAGAGAGAAAAACTATAGTAAAAGAACTGAAACGAGTGAAGACAAAATACCCAAAAGATTTTCTTTTGAGCAAAGCGATGTTAAAATGGTATGAATACCCAGACCATAGTGGTCCATGCTACTGGGGCGATGAAGTGTTACATTTTGACGTTTCATGGAACAGAAGAAGGTGTTTTGGAAACAATGCGGACTGTTCCAATTGCGGGTGTCTGGCAGGGGCCTTTCAAAGTCCTCTAGAAATGCTAAGGCATCCAAGAGAGATGATGAAAATAGTTGTATGTTCATAAGCGAAGCACATCTCTTCCCAAGCGGCAGTTCATTGCTTTTCCCCTCATGAACTTACACTAGCTATTTCATATCGCGCGTGCTCTTTCGTCTTTCTATTTGCGGTTTGAGAGTGTGAGGTTAAATGGGATAGTGAAACATTAAACTTATTAACGATACTGTAAATGCATTATGCTTAAAGGGGAATGAAAAAATGTCGCTCGGATCAAGGCTGAAGATCGAAAGCAAAGGTATGTTTGTAACGTTTGTTTTCTACGCAATTGTTGGAATAATCTTTCTTGTCTTGGCACTGCCAATCGTCAGCTTTGCCCCACACTTAGCGATAATCGGCATGTTCAGCCTCATAACTGCTTATGGGGTGCTTGGGAAAAGAGTCTGGACGATTTGGTTTGTGATGATTTTGTTTTTTGTTGGAACAACATTTTCAGCCTTCATGATTTACAACATTCCGCAAATAGACTATCTTCTCGGTGTAGGCACCATACTCTACCTTATTCTAACATGGACCTTCACTGGTTATGCTGTGGCGAAAAGAAAAGTATTTGAAAGCTAGATGAGCTCATCACTGAAAACGTTCTCGCTCGGGGAATAGCTTCCCCTCTTAGTACTCGACTAGTTGCCTCGCAGAAGGCCTTTCAGTTTTGAAAAGCTGCACTGTGACTGGTTCGCCAGCATCGATGAACTGCACATCTTCAGCAATCTCCACAAACCCGTCGGCCTTTGCGAGTGTCGTTATAGCCCCGGAAAGCGCTGTCGGAATGGGCTCAGCAATCAGTCCTTTTGGCTTTTCCTGCCTTAACTTCACCATGATGAAAGTTCTTCGCCCTTTTGCTGGGAACATTCTCATCGATGCAAAAGCCTTCACTTCTATAGGCTTCTCAGCTTTTCTTCCGCTCATGACCTGAATTAGTGGACGCACAAACAATTGAAAAGTCAGCAAGGCTGATGTTGGATGGCCAGGAAGTGAAAACACTAGCTTTCCAGCAACAGATGCCACTGTCGTAGGCTTTCCTGGTTTGATTGCAATCCCACTGAGAATTATGCCCGGTTCTCCAAGCATGCTTAAGGTTTTCGGCACGATGTCTTTTGGACCTACTGAGACTCCCCCCGAAGTCACAACCATGTCCGAGGAGACAAGCGCACGCCTCAGGGCCGTGCGCAATTCGTCCAAGTTGTCGGGAAAGACTCCTAAATAGACTGGTCTTCCCCCGCTTTCGAGCACGGCCGTGCTTAGGCTGTAAGCGTTTATGTCGTAAATCTTCCCAGGAGGTAATTTCATGCCAGGTTCGGTTATTTCAGGTCCTGTCGAAAGAACGGCGATTCGTGGAACCGCGTAGACTCTTGCCTTCGCCTTGCCCAACGCCGCCAAGACACCGATTTCCCTTGAACCTAACAATTGCCCCTTCCTAAGGATGGTTTCGCCTTTCTTGATGTCCGCCCCAGCTTTCATGATATTCTCATCTCTGCCTGCGGCACCAAAAACTGTGACCTCATCACCCTTTCGACTGGTATGTTCTATCATGACAACCGCGTCTGCACCTTCCGGTATAGGCGCACCTGTTACAATTTCAGCAGCTTGGCCCTTCGTAACAGTCGTTTCGGGAAGTTCTCCAATGTTCACAGTCCCAGAAACCTTCAGCAAGACTGGCCTGTTCTCCTCTGCACCAAACGTGTCTTCTGCTCTGACAGCATACCCGTCAACCGCAGACCGATTGAAAGGCGGAATGTCCAAGTTGGCAGTTATGTTTTCAGCTAGGACACGATTGCTAGACTCCAGAAGAGGAATCTCTTCGACACCTAAAGGTTTGGCTTTAAGCTGGCCCTCAATAACCTCTTTCGCTTCATCAAAACTCAACAGTTTCCTGAACACTTCTCCTCAACCTTCCACAACGTCAAACAATTGGACATGAACAGGCTCTTTTTCCGCCAAGCCTTCTCGGTTTTCAGGAACGATGACATAGCCGTTGGCTTTCGTCATCGTTGATATCATACTTGAACCCCGAGCGCTGATAGGTTCCGCAAGTAACTCGCCATCATGCCGGAAAACGCGCACCCGAACAAAATTCCTTCTTCCAAGAGTTGTAGCAATTCCTCTAGTCATTTTGGCTTGCACGCTAATTCTAGGCTCCACTTTTTTCATCCCAAGCATTCTGCATACTAATGGCCTTGCGAACACTTCAAACCCAATTATCGCCGCAACCGGGTTGCCTGGAAGTATCAGTATTGGCTTTCCGTTCACTGCAGCCAGAGCCGTGGGCATAGCTGGACGCATAGCCACGCCATGAACGATCACGCCTGGCTTTCCAATCATGTTAACAGCGTCGGGAACGAAGTCGGAACCTCCAACGCTCGTCCCCCCGGAAGTTATTATTACATCAGACTCTTCAAGTCCAACTCTCAGCATTTTCGAAATCTCATCAACATCATCTCTTGCAATGCCTAGATTCAGCGGTTCAGCGCCTAATTCGCGGCACAATGCAGAGAGAACAAGCTTGTTAATGTCAAAAATCTGGTTTTCTTCCAGTTTGTTGCCTGGCTCTGCAAGTTCATTTCCCGTAGTCAAAACAGCGATTGTGGGCTTCTCAAACACCTCGACTTTGCTTATGCCCAAAGCAGCTATTAGCCCCAGATGTTGCGGCTTCAAACGAGTCCCGACCTCTGCTGCAACATCTCCTCTTTGAATGTCCTCACCTTTTTTTGAAACATTCTCGCCTGGTGTCACTTGGCTCCAAACCTGGATTTTTTCTTTCACTCTCTTGGTGTTTTCAAGCATCACCACGGCGTTTGCGCCTTCAGGAAGTGGGTTTCCCGTCCAGACCTGTTTTGCCTTCCCAGCGTCTATTCGATTCTTGTCGGTTAGCTGGGCGACCTTAGGTTTGAACTGTGTTGCTCCGATGGTTTCTTCAGCTTCAATAGCGTATCCATCAACCGCCGACCTGTCGAATCTCGGCACGTCCACTTTGGCGACGACATTCTCGGCCAGAACGCGGTTCAAAACTGAATTTAGTGGAACAGTAGCGGTTTTGAGCTGCTTGAACTCGATGGCTGCAAAAAACTTCTGCAGCGCGTCGTCGATTGACGTTAGTTTTTGGAAACCTTTGAGCCGCACCAAAATTTGTACCCATAAACAGCACTGGAGGAATTGGTAGAAAAATGTATCGCAGCAAGCTCGCTGCTTTAGCTTCTAATCCACTCCTTTTGGAGTATGTCACGCATTTTTGCAGCGTCTATATCTAGGATTGGGCTTTCGCTTATGATAACGGGTTTCAGCCTGAATTCGGATATAACCTCTGCCAGCATTTCAAATTCTGGTCCATAGCGTGTTTCTTCAATTGTATGATGACATTTCTCGCCTTTGCTTGTAAATTCGATTTTCGTGAAGTGGCAGTGCATGTTCTCAACTACTTCTGTTCCAAGCCTAATTTCTACGCTTTCCACAACCCTTCGAAAATCATCAACCGTGCGAAACCGTCCTAAGTCTCTTGCGTGCAAGTGTGACCAATCAATTACCAACTGCGTTTGTTCAACCCTTTCGCATAGTTCTAGTATCTCATCCAAACTGCCAAGCTGACAAAGCCGGCCCATAGTTTCGGGACCGATCCTAACGTCATTTATTCCTAGCGATCGGATAGCTTCAACTGTCTCTAGCAAAGCCTTTAGACATGTATCAAAGGCTTGTTTGGGCGACTTCTCACCGTAGAACCCTGGATGAAAAACGACGACATGTGCGTTCATCCATTTGGCCGCGGTGGCACACGCGATCAGTCGTTGTTTGCTTGCTTCAAGAATTTCCTTCCTGCCACAGAAGTTTATGAAATATGAACCGTGCAGGCTGAGCCACACATCATTTTCTGCAGCTGCTAAGCCAAGCTCTTCGGCGTCCTCTTTCTTTATTTGTGGTTTCTTCCCCCAACGCACTGCCTCATATTCAAAGGCGTCAAGATCCTCTTCCTGCAAAAGTCTTGGAACGTCCGCTAAGGCCGCCTTCATAAACCTGAATGATGGAGGAACCCCAGCCGGACCAAACCTGGGGTGGTCAGCCATTGAAATCCCTTGATTCTTCTATTTCTTCCTGTATCGGTAGCTTTTCCGCGCATGTTCCCCGTAAAACAGAATCAACAGAACTGAAATCCACGCCGCAGTGTTTTGGAAGACCAAGTACTTACCAGCGGGATCTAAATTCGCCAAGGGCTCGATTAAGCCGCCAAGAGCAAGACCCAAGTCTCTAACCCCAGGGGCGATGGCCAGCAGACCATTGTTTATTGTTGAAGCGATCCAACCTATGGGCGATACAGCTTGCGCAAAGCCTCTTAAAGAATTGGCGACAGACACAACAAAGTTATACAGTGAAGAATGGTTTTGATAGGCGCTCGATATAGTCTGATAGACAAGCGCCGGATATGCCAGCAAAGATACTATGAGAACGAGTACCAGAAAAGCTAGAAATACGGTTAAGGCGCTTTTGATGGTCGCCCTTGCAAAATAGATTTTTTCCCAGAGATAGGAAATTCCTCTGACTCTGGCGGGACCTAGCTTTGTCTTGTCAAGAGAACTTTTTGTAGTTTGGCTTGCTTTAGATGTTGGTTGCTTCATTTCCGTTCTTCTTCCACCGGAGGCTTCAGTTCTTCCTACTCTCTGTAGTGGCTTCACCGAAAGCTTCTTTGTAAAGTACATCCAAGTGAACAAAAGTGTAACAACAACGGCCGTTGGAACTAGGTGAAACAATGGACTGATGGTGGTTGTCACTGGCCAATTGATTGTCAGAACACCTACATCTTTTACGCCCAAATCCATAGCGTATACGACCACAAGATATTCAGCTAACACTGCCACCGCCAAGAATACGATTGGTGTAATTAACCCCTTCAATGTTATCCAGCGAATGACTAGACGCTTTGGGGTAGGTTGAGATGCCAAGCATTTCACCGTAATCTATTGATCACCGTTAAGTTGAATATGTGCTGGAAATATGAAGGTTCTCATTAAAAAGGGTAACGTTGGAGAGTCCTGCCAGGCAACTCCGATTTTCTCAGTTAAAAGAAGGTGCGAAGCCTGAATACATCTGATGTAATAAGTCAGTGTGCACTTGAACAGTAAAGGATTTAGGGCGCACACGATTGGAAAAAAAGTCCTGTTCTCTGGAAATGTTTAAACGGTTTGAAGAGGAAGTGTTAACAGATCTTAGAACAATTAGAACCGTGTTAGTCCTGGAGTGAAATGCAACGACGGGCAAAGCGGAACGACTAGAACTTTACAAGAATCGGAATACGCAAGTATTTTTGAGCAAATTCTTAGGTGGTGAACTCAACGAAATTGAGCCTTCCTATGATCCTAAACTTGGATATCGATACAAGACAGTTGAAACTATTGTCGGAGACCCTTCAAAGGCCGAAGCATTTTTGGACAACCTCTATGAGGCTGAAATACTGACAAGGAACCTTCACGATGAAGTTATCTTTTGTCCAAAATGCAATTCCGCAGGTATTTCTATCCGCTATTGTTGTCCATACTGTAAATCATTCAACATCAAGAGGAGTTCCTTGATTGAACACGTCAAATGCGGGTACATGGATGTGGAAGAAAACTTTCACAAAGGTGACAAACTCGTCTGCCAGAAATGTCATGATGAACTGAGAAAATCCGATGTTGACTACAGACGGGCTGGAATATGGTGCACCTGCAAGGACTGCAGCAAGAGCTTCGACATTCCTGTTGTCAAACTATTCTGCCGTGACTGCCATGAAGATTTCACATTCGAGAACGCAGTGATCAAGGAAGTCTATACTTATGCTCTGAAAGAAGAGGCTAGAAGAGAAGCCGCCGGAGGCTGGGTTTTGATTTCACCCATAAGTGAGTTTCTGGTACAGAACGGGTTTGAGGTAAAGAGCCCTGCCTTCTTGAAGGGGAAGTCTGGGGCTAATCACATGTTCGACATAGTCGCCTCAAGAGGAGAAACCGCAAAAAGGGTAACGGTGATTGATCTAGCAATGTCAGCTGACAACGTTGTGTCAGAGCAGCCTGTAATTACGCTGTTCGCAAAGATATTTGATGTATTGCCTGACACTGCCTACCTCATCGCAATTCCCAAGCTGAATGACAATGCGAGGAAAATGGCAGAATTATATAATATTCAGGCAATCGAAGCTAAGAACCAAAAAGAAGCAATAAACAACCTGAAAGAAAAAATGATAGGAACAAAGTAAAAGACATCCTTAGGTCAGTTGCCCGCAAGCACTAATTTTCTTCCTGATTCTGCAGTAATTTCGAGGTTGTACGTTTTTCTGGCAAGGTTACGCAACCAGACAACTTAATGTGAATCTCGGACTTTAGTGCATGTTTCCTAGCCGCATCTCTGACGTGTTGAGATCACAAACATAGCGCAAAGCGTGCCGATAACCTCAAAGAACTACATCGGAACCATGATAACTACCGTGCACTTAGGGCGCTTCAAAGTAGTCTCTAACATGCGTCCCCCTCGTTGTAACAATATCCACATAGTATGTGCTGCCCGAAATCCAGTTTTGTGAAATACTGAACCACCGATGTTCTCCTATTTCGAGCCTGAAAGGTCCTGCGAAAGACTGGGAAGTGTGGTTTACATAGACCCCGGAGACTTGGATGGCCACTTGGCCGACATTTCGAAGGTAGACATCGATACTTTGCGTCGAATTGTTGAACCACAAATCTTCTATGATGACACGCTCACTCATTGTTTCTCGAAGGTTGGTCGTTATGACATAAGTTGCTGTGGTGGCAAGTGCCATGGCTGCGACAGCCACGACTGTTAGCAGTAGATTGCTGAGAACGGGAGTTATAGCCCGTTTGTCCCGGATGAGTTTTTGGAGCATTTTAGCCATCTTGTCGCCTCATAGGAAGAGTTTCAGGGCTACGTAACCGCACAGCATTAGGAATAAGCTGTGCTTCAATCCAGCTTTTATTGTTCCGTCTCCCATTTTTCCAGCAACGAGTCCCCCGAAAAAAGCCTGAATTGATGTCATGTGAAAGAATATTCGTTCAATTGCACCTGGAGACATCTCTGCAGTCGCGAGCATTGACAAGCTCTGTATGCTTGCAAAAAACGATCGGAAAAGCAGGATTATGGTGAAAAGAAAAACGAAAAAAGCCACATAGATTATTGCAATGTATGGTCTAGTTTGGGTTCGACGTTCTTTGTCAAGAAGAAGCGTCGTTTGTATGAACTTGCCCATAGGGTCGAATACCTTCTCAACTCGCCCTCCTGACCGGCTTGCCTCGATAATCATCGGCACGGTTCTCTGCATCAACACGGTGTTAACTCGCTTTCCCAGACTCAAGAGACTCTCTTCAAAACTCATTCCCCAGGAAATCTGTGCCGTCATCTTCTTCAATTCTTCGGTGAGCGGTCCGTAGTCCCTCTTAGATGCCTCCTCTATAGCTTGGGGCAGGGTCATTCCTGTCTCTTGAGCTTGTACAATGCTTCTAAAAAGATCTGGTAAGTGTTCATCTATGGCTTTTCTCCACTTATAATCCACATAGTTCAACATTGCAGCCGGAAAAACAGATACTATGATGGCGAAGAACGCGAACTCATCGAACGTGGCTGTCGACCAAAACCTAAGAAATCCATACGACATTATAGCTGCAGCTAGCGCGACTGAGACTATCCACGTTGTTTTCTTCAGTTTGTCATTTATTCTTGGCATTTTATCACCACTTAGGTGATACCGTATCCAAGATTATTAGGAAGGTTATTGCGCCCAATGGGATTCCCATGTATGTTAGTAGTTCTAACATGAGATCTGGGCTAATTATCCCAAAATTACCTCCGCCAAGCATCGCCATGACGACGAGCATTATTACCAGAAACAATGGACCTGTCAAGAGAAGGGTTACGTAAAACTCTGACAACATCGACAGAGTATCTGAATACTTCTTGAGGTTTATTCTCTTCAGCCTCATGTATTCCTTGGATTTTTCCCGAAGATAAGCTGCCAAATTGCCTCCGGAATGAATTGTTGTGATGAATCCTTCAATCGTCTCGCGGAATCTCTGAGAAGGAGTTCGCTTCGACGTTTCCTCGAGAGCAGAAATTATGTCTGAGCCAAAAAGGTTCACATCCCTCACAACATTCTTTGCCTCTGTGGTCACAGCTAGCGGCAGGCTGAGATTCGACAGTGAGTAGAATATCTTTTCTGGGGAGACGCCAGCACTCGTTAGGATCGCCATGTAACCTGTTGTGAATGGCAATTCATCTTCCAATTCTCTCTTGAGCGTGTCCGCACGATAAATCGGATAGAGATAGAACCCGAGAATTGAGAATGCGAAAGCGAACAAGCTTCCGCCGACACCGAACAAGACCGCTGGTAAAAGTGGCAAATTGAAAACTAGAAATAGCAAGCATGGTATCAGCAAAATGGTAGTAGTGCAAATTAATGCCGTAGCGAAGATTGTCAGACTGACGTACGCCTTGAAGTTGACTTTAAGCCCTGACCTATGTAGTTTTACGTCCAAATCTTTGAACAAAGGCAGAACCCATGCTGTTTTGTCTCCAATAATATTGTAAGCTACAGATTGTGGACTTTCAAACGGAATCTTGAACTTTTTCTTGGGCACTTCTCGTTTGGCCCTAGGTGATTTCAAAAGAGACCGTCCTAGCCTCATTCTTAGACGAACGTAGAATGCCTTGATTTTTTCAAGAGGTTTCCCGTTTTTCACTTTAGTCCAACTCTGGCTTTTTGGAAAACACGATCTGGATTAGCGTAATACTCTCGAATGACACTTGCAACTTCTGTGTAATGACGGATGCCTTTGCTTGTCATCCAATCTAACACCGTTTGTCTTCGACTCAACTCGCGTTTTACTTCTTCTTCATCGATTTCCAATTTCTTCATCTGTTTCTCCAAGAGGGTGCTGTGGTTTGAGCAGGAGAATCTGTCGAATTTCGGGTTCCAGTGGAAAACCTCTTCAGTGACTATGTTTCTTGACTGTTGATCAAACCCCAGAACCTCTGTTGTCGTGTTTATTCTCCTCGCCGGTTTGCCGTCAACTTCTGTCCTTGCCATGACCATTACTACGTTTGTCATAGCTACCAGCGGCTTCGGAATATTCATAGGTTCAGATTCTAGTCGGTTTATCACTGCCTCAACCGATTCGGCGTGTATTGTGCACATTCCTAGGTGGCCTGTTGCCATGGCCTGAAACAATGTGTAGGCTTCCTCACCGCGGACCTCCCCCACAATTATGTAGTCAGGCCTTTGCCTTACTGCAGCTTTCAACAGATCGAAAAGCGTGATTGATCCGCTCTTCTTGTCCTCATGCCCGAAGCCTAGCCGCACGACCGAAGGTATCCAGTTTTCATGGGGCAGGTTAAGCTCTTGAGTGTCCTCTACACTAACCACCTTCATTTCGGGCTTTATGAACATCGACAAGCAGTTTAACATCGTTGTTTTTCCAGAGGCTACACCTCCTGCTACCAAGACCGAGGCCCTGTTTTCCACAACGTACCACAAGTACGCAGCCATTTCTGAGGAAATAGTTTTGAATGCAATCAAGTCGGAGATAGTTAACGGGTCAACTCTGAAACGTCGAATCGTAAAAGTTGAACCTCTTCGCGTGATTTCATTCCCATAAGTGAGCTGAACACGACTTCCATCTGGAAGTGACGCGTCCAGAATCGGCGATGCTATCGAAATGTTTTTCCCGGACAGATATGCCATGCGAATTGTGAAGGAGTCCAATTCCGCATCAACGTTGAATATGATGTTTGTGGGCAAGGATTCGTAGATTCTGTGCCAGACGTAGATTGGAATGTTTACCCCATCTGCGGATATGTCTTCGATAAGATGGTCTTTCATTAATGGATCTATCTTACCGTAGCCTATGAAATCTCTTATTATGTAGTATGTAAGCTTGTCAATGGCTTCCGGTGGCACTTTAATCCGGTATTTTCTAATTATCTTCTTTGTCTGTTCTCTCAGATAGCTTTCTGCTTTTTCCCTCGTTTCTATTTCCTTGAGGTTCACGTCAACTTCTTCAATAAGCAGAGCCTTCACTTCTTTTAGTTGCTTCTCTTCCTCTCTCTGAAGAGTCGGCTCTATGACTTCGTAGCGTATTTTCTGTGTTTCTGGATCTTTGACTATGGCTGCATAGACGTAAGGCTCTTGTATAGGGTAGGCTTCTCTGAAAGCCGTCGGTCTCTTGGCTTCCTCTTTCAACGTGATGTCTACGGTTGTCTTTTCCACTGTGGACGCTTTTGACACTGATTCTTTCATCGTTGGTACTGCCCTCTTTAGTTTAGACTGTATAGTACTTTTCGACATATATTGTGTCGCTAGTCTTAATAAATGATATGCACAACTAATCCTTAGCACACTTAACGCAAGTGAAACTTAAAAAAGCTCAAAACAGCTATTCCTCTGGGTCTTCGATTGAAAATTAAAAGGGAAGAAGCTGGCAACAGTCAAAAACCTAAACTCGCAAAAGACCACTCGCAAGAAAAATCAAACAGTAAGAAATCAAAACCTCTAGATGCGTTTCAGGCAAGATCAGAGGAAAACAGCACCGAGGGCAAAGTACGAGGCGTGTTGTTCTGTCCAAAATGCGGTTCAACTAACGTTTTTTGGGCCTCCGGTCTTCCCCAACTTTGGTCCGTTTGGGATTGCAGAAACTGTGGGTATCGCGGCGCCCTCATACTTAGAGATAGCAAGCTAGCAAAAAAACTCAGAGAAGTATATGCCAAAAGATTTGCAAAATGATAAGACCAGCTTGGTTTCGGACTTCTCTTCTTAGCGGTTTTCCAATTCTTGTTGTTCTATTCTATTGTTGCGTGTCTGCGTTTCAAATCTGCTTCAGTTCGACCCATTCTATGCATTAATTCGACTACCAAACTGTCCAGAAAAACCATGCAGTTAATCTCGAAGATGCTCCCAAGGGGAGTCAGTGGTTCGCGTTCACCGATAATTTGTCTGACCAAGTAGTCTTCTTCTACGGGCATGCCCGCCTTTGTCCTCCCCTTAACTGTGACCACCAGGTCAGCCAGTTGTCCTAGAGCAGATTCTAGGAAAGACGTGATTGCCACAACGTTGGCGCCAATTTCTTTGGCGGCCGTACTCGCGGTCAACACAATCTTTGTGCTGCCCGTGCCTGAAATGGCTATAAGCAGATCTCCCTTTTCCGCTGCTGGCGTTATAGTTTCGCCCAGAAAATATACGTTGAAGCCCAAATTCATCAGGCGCAAAGCAAAAGCCCTAGCTACAAATCCGCTTCTTCCCATTCCAACAGTGAATATCTTCTTTTCCTTTGCTTCAAGGATAAGCTCGATAAGTCGCTCGACCTCTTTCATGTTAAGCGCTTCAATAGAGACTTTTATGCACTCAACAATTTCGTCTGCTGCGGCCTTTAACCATTTCAACCGCTTGAATCTCCCCGACGAACGCTCTACACCAGGTCCAAATTAAAAGGCTTCTGGTTCAGAACAAACGTGCTAATAGACTATGTAGTGACGGGATCCCGACAAACAATCGAACATAAATCGCCGACGCCAGAAGCCCAATGGTGATGGCCATCATGACAATATCGCCTATATGCATCCTTAACACATACAAGTTCGTGCGTTTCTTTGTGGCTCCCCAAGCACGAGACTCCATGGCTTCAGCTAATTCTAAGCTTCTACGAATCGCGCTCACAATCAAGGGGATAAGAATTGGAATATAGTTTCTGATTCTCTTTAAGAAGTTACCTTTTTCAAGCTCTAATCCCCTAGCCTTTTGAGCGTCCATGATTGTTTGAGCTTCCTCTGCCAAAACCGGGACAAAACGCACCGCCGTTGTGAAGGCAAAAACGAACTCGTACGGCACATGTGTCTGTTCCATGGCAAGACCCAAGTGATCTGGCGAAGTTGTAAGAAAGAAAATGGAGAAGGATTCCACAAGTACTACGAAACGCAACGTCAAAGCTGTAGCAGTTTCCACTCCATCAGCTGTGAGTACGTAGTTGCTACTGAAAAACCTGAAGATTAAATTAGTCGAGAAGATTATAGCAGCCAGAAATGCTGCCCCACGCATTGAACGAAGCCATTCACGTTTGACGCCGGCCAAGAGAACAAATGGAATTTGAATGAGGAAAAGCGCCATCAGGGGCAGAAGTTCCCCGAAAATAATCGCAACTGCAAAGATAGCAATCACATAGACAAACTTTATCCTTGGGTCTAGATTATGTATTGGCGAGTAGACTCTCCGAAACTTGAGTCCGTTGAAAACGCTCATTTGCCGCCTTTCTCCAACATCTCTAGTAGAATTTTCTCCGCCTCATAGATGTCGATGACATCCAACCGAACGTTCAGGTCGCGGAGTTCTAGGAATATCTGCGCTATCTGAGGAGGCACAATCGATGCTTGTGTCAGGATGTCTTGGTCTGTGAGGATCGTTCTTGCTTCGCCGTCGGCGATGATTTTTCCTTCACGCATCAACAGAACCCTTGGGTTGCATTCAGCCACAAACTCGACGTCGTGTGTAACGATGATTACAGTTTTTTTCTGAGTCTTCATCTGCATGATGAACTGTCGGAGTTTTTCTTTTTGTTCATAATCTTGTCCTATAGTTGGCTCGTCCAATATCAGCATCGCCGGATCCCAAGCTAACACTGAAGCCAAAGCCACACGCTTTCTTTCTCCTCCACTGAGCAAGAATGGAGATGTCTTTCTGTACTGAGTTAACCCTAATAGGTTCAGGGCCCAAGTTATCCTTTTTTCGATGATTTCTTCACTGAAATTGAAGTTTCTCAGAGCAAACGCTATTTCTTCCTCTACTGTTTCACTAAAAAGTTGATTGTCCGGATTTTGAAAAACAAATCCAACGTTTCGGGAAAGAGTTGCCACACTGACCTTTTTCGTGTCAACTCCGCCTACGAACACCTGTCCGGTGCTTGGCTTAAGCAGACCGTTGAAGTGTTTCACTAATGTTGTCTTTCCAGCTCCATTCTGTCCCATTATGGCGACAAACTCGCCTTCTTCAATGGTTAAGCATATTCCCTTTAATGCTTCCACATCGTTTTGGTACGTAAAATGGACATCTTTGACTTCTATCATCGGCTTTCGAAAGCCTCCTTAAGCAAGTTTGCCATTTCATCAGAAGACAAGGGAACAAAGTCGCCGAGTTTTGCCCCATCCTTCATCAGTATCTGATAAAGCCTCGTTGCTTTTGGAATGCCGACTCCGACGAGGCGGGCTTCTTCAGATTTCAAAATCTCATGTGGATCACCGTCCAGAAGGACCTTTCCTTTGTCCATCACAATTATGTGATCTGCGTACCTGGCTGTTAAATCGAGCCTGTGCTCAACGAGCACGACGGTGATTCCGAGGTTTCGGTTCAACTCATGGATTACTTCAAATATCCTTTTTGCACTCAACGGATCAAGGAAAGAAGTCGGTTCATCCAGAACAATTACTTCGGGTTTCATTGCCAGCACCGAAGCTATCGCAACGCGTTGTTGTTGTCCACCCGAAAGTTCATGCGGCGCTCTTTCCCTCAAATCATTGATGCCTGTCAGCTGCAGTGCCCAGTCAACATTCTTGCGCATTTCTTCTCTTGGAACCCCCAAGTTTTCAAGTCCGAACGCCACGTCTTTTTCCACAGACAAAGCAAAAAGTTGATTTTCTGGATTTTGAAATACGAGGCCCAAATGTTGTGCAAGCTCGTATGTGGGGTGTTCGCTGACATTAAGCCCCGCAACGGTTATTTCACCCCTCATTTCACCCTGATAGAAATGAGGAATCAACCCGTTGAAACACCGGCAGAGGGTTGTTTTTCCGCATCCGCTTGGGCCTGTGACGAGAGTGAACTCACCTTTCTCTATTCTTATGGAAACATCACTGATTGACGGGCCAGTCCCGCCTGGATAAGAGTACGTCAGATTCGTCGTTTCAATTATTGCCATGCAAACAATGCCTGCCCACTTGAAGCGGGTTATCCGCTCATTTAAGAGTAACTACCTAATTATGGTTACCCAGTTTTTCCTTCAAAAGAAACAGGCACCGCTTAAGCCCGATTTCTACATCGCCCTGCCCGTTGACTCCTGCCGCAGTGGCATGTCCCCCGCCCATGCCGTGCAGGTATTCGCCCAATGGCTTAGCTATGTCTTTTCCGAGATGAACACCCGTTTTCTTGTAAAATTCAAGCGAACTGCGCAGGCTGATTTCCAAGTTCCCGTCTTTTGCCCCTGCCACAGCGGCAACATGGGCCCCCAGTTCTACCATTGCCCGCGCAGCCGAAGCCTGATAGGCACTGACGTATGATAAAGCGATTATCCATTCCCCGACCCTGAAGAGTCTGGTTCTCCTAGAAGCCTTAAGCCTCGCCACACGCTCGGAGAAATCCATAGGCAACGAAAGCAACGGCAACGTTTCTTGAGCGTTCACGCCTGCATCGATTAGCCCTACAATGTTCTTTAACGTCACTGAGCTGGCAAGGACAAAATGCCGCGTATCAAAAGCTATGCCCAAGAACAGAGCTTTGGCCTCGTTTCCACCTGGTTTTATTCCAGTTTGCCTGTAGAAATCGTATACGATCTCACAGGTGGATGATGCCCCTTCATCCGTTATAGAAATCTTCGCGAGCTGCTTGGTTTCAGGGTGACCAGTGTGATGATCAACAACGATGATCGGAGCTTTCGAATTCTTGACCCTTTTCGCCAAATCGTCCAACTGCTGGACAGTGTTCGTGTCGAGCAGCACTATGGCATGTGCTTTTTCTACACTCGGTTGTGTCTTCACTTCTACAGCCAAATGTTCGAGGACATGCCTTGAAAGTCGACTTATCCCATGGGCCGCCCCAATTTCAACGTCCGTTTGAGGCCGTGACAGTTTAAGCAAGCTTGCAAAAGCATAGGCGGAACAAATTGCGTCTGGATCGGCATTATGGTGACAGAGCAGAACAACAAACTTGGCGTCAACCGCGTCTAGAAGGGTGATTATATCTGCGAATGACACGTTAGTTCCCTCAAATGTTTTTCAGCAGAAGAAAATGCTTCTCTGACGGCTTCGTCAACAAGGTTCTGCACGTTGAAATTGCCCATTGAAGGAGAGAGCGTGACGGCCACATCAACCCTTAGCGCTACAGGTTTTGTACCTTCTGCTTCCGCGCTTATGTCTAGTGCTTCTATCTTCTTCGAAGGGACTTTTGACAGAACGTGTTCTCTGGCTGCTTTTTCAGCGATCAGACATAGCTCTTCAATCTGCTCACTAGTTAACTCTGGTATTCCCAGTGCTTCCATAAACCTCACTTGGAGAGGATAATCGGCTAGGGAGGAGGAGAAGCTGGGTTTAGGTCTTGTTGAAGCTTTGTCTGTACGTCTTTCAATTGACTGCGTAAACGCTCTTCTTGTTTTACGAGAATTGTGGCTCGTGTGTTGAGCAGTTCCTTTCTCTCAGTTAATTCGGTGATTACTTTCACCCTTTCAGACTTCATCAACAACGAACCTGCCGCCTTGTATATCACCGCGTCGTCGGTCAGTTTTTGCAGTTCATTCAAGGCTTGATCAATCTCGGTTACCTCAAGATCCACCTGTTGCTTCTGCCCAAGAATTGACTGAAGCGTTTGTTGGAGCTGCTGAAGTCTGAGTAAACGTTCTTGAACCGGCGGCGGAAGCTGCGAAATCTCGTCACTCACTTCCATCCTTCCATCTGCACAGCAATAAGCTGGGCTATTAATTAACATTTTCTCAGATTACGTGAAGGTTCTCAATCCAAGCTGTTACGCCTTGCATCTTTGCTGCTGATTCTTGTTCTTGCCTAGAAATAGCATAGGCGTAAGTTGTTTCGATCGTTAATATGGTTGGCAGTGACTTCGGCTGGAAAAATCGAGGTATGTTCTAGGAATGAAAGCATCGTGGAATTGAACTGGACATTCCCTGGAACTGCACGTCCCTCAAGACTGTGATTTCGAGGCTGAACTTTCTTTTCTTTCTTCTCCTTCAAGTGTCTTGAATACATTCAGAATGGAATTCATCCACCTTAGGTATGCGTTCAGCGCAGCACGTAGCGCAACGGTATCTTTGGCTTCAATCTTCAAAATCAGGAAACTTCCTTCTTTCGCCAAACTCGCCTGCGAACGGGCGCTGGTCGGACTGTTAACCTCTGGTTCTAAAGATCTGAGAATCGTTTCCAACTTTTTCCCTGAGGGAAACTTCAAGCGTACAGTTGCTCTTGCTTTCATTCAGGCATTTCCAGAAAATTGTTTGAAAGCCCAGATTCAACATGAATCCGACAGAAACGAGGAAGACTAGGCGCTTTCTTCTTGCGCCGTCTTTAACGTTTCTTCTACCTGTATGCCTTTGGCTGAGCGTTTTGCCACTATTCCAAGCTTTGTGATTGGCGTGTAGGCCCCACCCGTATAGGTGAAACCGCATTTTCTGCATTTCCAGATTCCGACGCTTTCCCTTTTCACTCTTGAGAAACCGCATTGTGGACATTTGTGCGGCTTCTTCATCTCTTGCATTACCTTAATGTAGCGCTTTCTGACGGTCGAACCATAACGGGGGCCCAGTCCGCGTGTAGGCCCAACTTTCTTCGTTCTGTTCCCCATAGCGTCTTCACCAGTTCAGTTGCTTTCGCATTTCTTCAACTTTCTCTTTAGCTATTCTTGCCGCTTCGAACACTTGTTTCGGTTCGAAATATCCGCTTCCGCCCTTCTGAATCGCACATATGTTGCCGTCGTCATCAAATGCCATTGAAATCCTAGCGTCCATGACCTGTTCCTCTTCCAGCCACGGATCGACCACAAGCTTGTCGCCTATCTTTGCGCAGGTGACCGTTATGGGACGTTTCTTTATTGGAAGCGGCTCATAACCCAGCTTGATTTTCACTTCTCCATCCTCAACTTCGTACTTAGCCATTTTCGTGTTAAGCAACGCAGCCATCGCGGCCAATGCTGAGGCATCTATCAGGTTTCCATCATGATTCAACACGTAAACATCAACGAAGACCACGAACACCTTCTTCCCAGGCGCGATGCACAGTTTCTCCAGGTCAATGGCTTTCGACTCTCTGATTCCCCTGTCAACGACCCTTGCCAGCTCTATCGAGTTCTCGTCTGGAGGTCCCGGTTCAAAACGGGGCGAGGCCAACGGCACAAGTTCAACGTTAACCGTTAAGACTCCTTCGTTAGGCGTGTCCGGAAACGGCTCACCCATCTCAATTTTTGTTCCAACGACAACTTCAGTTCTTCCAAGAAGCACCTTTGCTGAACCCTCTGCTCGCTCAATTATACCCTGTTCGATCTTTATTTCGCGATAGTCTGTCAGCCCTCTGCCGTCCAGACGTTTTCCTTTGGCGATCAACTGTTCAATCTGCTTTTTTTTCACCCGAGTGATTACTGCAGCCATTATTCTTCAGCCTCCTCCTTGTTCTCTTCTTTAAGATTCACGTACTTGGTTCTTAACGCTTCTTTCTGAAGAGCGTAGATTTGTCTGCATCCTTCAAGGGCCAAGTTTACTGCGCTTTCAAATTCGTCGGTTGACAGTGTTCCATCCATCTGCAGCAACGTGACGGCGTTCAGGTTGGGCATCAGAGCCACGGGAACGTCAGCGGAACCCACCTTGTCCTCAGTGTCCATCAAGTCCAGCACGATTGTGTCATCCAATTTGCCTGCTGCGCAAGCCACGACGAGGTCTCGCATTGGGATGCCCGAGTCTGCCAGGGCCAAAGCGGCTGCTGTGATGCTCGCGCATCTTGTTCCACCGTCGGCCTGCAACACTTCAACGAATACGTCTATCATTGTGCGCGGGTAGTATTCCATGAAAATGGCGGGTTCAAGCGATTCCCTTATCACTTTTGAAAGTTCGATTTCTCTTCTTGACGGCGCAGGCGACTTGCGTTCCTGAACTGAGAACGGCGCCATGTGGTAGCGGCATTTAAGAACCGTTCGGTCAGGAAGGGCTAAGTGTTTGGGATGCACTTCTCTCGGCCCGTACACACCTGCTAGAATCTTGTTTTTTCCATGTTCAATGTACGCTGAGCCGTCGGCGTTTGAAATCACGCCTACTTGAAGCTTCACCGGCCTTAACTCATCGGGCTTTCTCCCGTCCAGTCTTAGGCCTTTTTTATCAATTAATCTTTCAGGTTTATCATTCATTCTTCTTTTCCTCCTTTCTAGATTTTTCTTCTTTAAGCATCTTGGTTATGCGGTCTGTGAGACCGCTTGTGTGTGATTCTTCTTCTATTTTGAGAATCGCCATCATCGCCAACTGTTCGTCTTCAAGAGTCTTTCCCGTAATTAGCACGACTCCGTTGACGCCTAGGATTATGTCGCAGCCTGTTTCCTGTTTTATCATGGATATCATTGAGCCTTTTCTGCCTATCACGCGGGGGATTTTCGTCGGCGTGACTTTCACTATCTGCCCGCGTGTTATCTTTCCGAGGCCAGGTTCTGCCACTGTCAACTGTGGATCGTGAGTCCTGTCGTAAGAGACTATTTTGGCAACCAGCAGGTCCCCTATGTCAAGAACTTGGGGTAAATCGTCTTTCTGCGGTCTGAAGGGTCTGCTCAACACGTCTGAAGCCCTCAGAAGAGCTGGGTACGGCGAGTTTATGTCAGCCGTCCACCCGCTGAACCCAACTTCCGTGATTGTTCCTATGATTATGTCTCCCATTCTTGGGACGTAAAAGGATTTCAGGGCGACGACGTCCACTTTTTTGGTTTCATACTCGACGATTCCAACTCTTGAAGCGTAAATCTTGTTGTTTTCCATGTACGTGTTTTCTCCAGCTATGTATTCGCCCTCTGCGATTAAGTCGCCAGGCGTCACAAGCTGTCTTCTTTCCAAAAGTATTGGCATAAAATCACTCCTTTCTGGTCATAACAAACTCGTTAGGGGTTAATCTTTGCTTCTCCGTTGCCCTTGGTTATTTCTCCGAGTTTATCTAGGAATGGGGCGTATACTCCTGCCGGAATTTCCAAGACTCCGTACCATGAACCGTTTGCACGCCATTCTTCATGTTTTATCGTTCCGAATCCCTTGATTGTTCCGTAGACCCTCGTCGAATACTCCGCTGGTACGGTGACTCCTACTGTTATTTGTTCCATCTTAAGGGGCAGAATTATCCGTAAAAGCTTGATTATTTCTTTAGCCTGTTCTTCCACAGGCTTGAAGGGGTCTATCGAGTAGCGAACTTGCTCCATGGCGTTTTCTATTCGTGTCGGCGGATGAGGAAGGTTAGTCTTGGGATCAACGCTCTGCCTTGCTATGAAGTCCACTATCTGTTTTCTCTTGTCTTCAATCATTTTCCTGCGCTGTTCGGTGGTCAGCTGCAACGTTCCCTTGGTCAGTATCGTCTCAGCTATTTTCAGCGAATCCGTAGTGCCGAAAGCCTTGCGCAGGTTTTCCTCTGGCGGTTTTGTGCCCTTGTTAGCGTCGGAAAATATCGTTTCAGCCGCTAAAACTTCGGTTATTGCCGCTATTTTTCCCATGCGAAAATCTAGGGCTTTTTGAGGTTTTACAAGCACTTCAAAGTGTTCGTCGTCTACTTTCATGCGTGCAACGGTGTACTTATCACTCATCAGTGTGTCACTTGCCCACGCCTAGCTCTTTCATGATATCCTCAATTTTCTCGTCGCTCAGCATATCCATTTTCTTAGTTTCTGAGGACACCACTGCTACTTTGATCCTCGGCGGCAATTGTCTTGCTTCCAAGGCTTTTGCCAAGCATTTCACTGCGAGTTTCGTGGTTTCTTTGAGGCCCATCTCTTCTTTGTACTCCTCTTTCAGAATGTTGAACACTGTTTCTCTTCCAGCGCCTTCCGCTCTGGCTTTGTAGCCCCTGTAGGTTCCGCTCGGGTGGGTTCCGAACACGCGATTTCCCGTCTTATCAACGCCGACAAACACCATTGACACACCGAAGGGTCTTACACCCGCGTGTTGCGTGTAAAGCTGCTTTATGTCGCATATTCTTTTGGTCACAACTTCAACGTCTATTGGTTCATCATAAGTCAGCTTGTTAGACTGAGCCATAACTCGCGCCTGATCTATGAGTATACGTGCGTCTGAGCTTAAACCAACGATGGCTGCACCCACGTGATCGTCTATCCGGAAGATTTTCCATGAATACTCCGTTTCTTCCAGTGGATCCACGGTTTCTTCGGCTCCAAGAACGACTCCTTCTGAGCATCGTATTGCAAGGATGGTAGCCCCGCGGTTAACAAGCTCCATTGCGTATTCAACCTGAAAAAGCCGCCCGTCCGGTGAAAAAACGGTTATAGCACGGTCGTATGCACCTGGTGCTGCAAACACTGACATCCATTTCATCCTCACAGTATATCCTAACTATTTGCAGTCTCTCATATGACAACTATACTAAAAACCTTTCCTATCCTTTTCAGCCGTTATTTTAAGGTCTCATTAACCGATGTCTTCGTGTCTTGATGCTTGGGTGAACGGAAAACTATTGAACTGAGTCTATTCCTCCCAGTTTAGCAGCCTTCTTTCTCCTTCAATCTTCTTCAGGTCGGTCAAATCCTGAGTGACTTCCATAGTTCCCAAATATTCCCCGTTCTTGTCTTTCACTGCGAAGTATCGTATGTGGACTAGGCGATTGTTCATTGTGATCCAGAATTCCGCCGTGTCTTTTTCGCCCGTTGTGAAGGCCTCGATGATTTTGTTGACTATATGGACGCTTTTCTGAGGGTGGCACAGCTGCACGCTTCTGCCGATGACCGCTTTGGTCCTTACGAATATTCTCTTTTCAGCCTTGTTGAAGTATTTCACACGGTCATTTTTGTCGATGAAGGATATGTCCACTGGCAACGTGTCTAATATTGCCTCAGCTTCCTCTTTTGAGAGGCTTCCAGTTTCAAACTGCAGCGTCTCCTCTGACGGTTGTACTTTTCTGGGTTCGGGTTTTGCAGCGTGAAACGGCGCTAAGACGTGTGCAGGCGTAAAACTGGAGTATCCAATCTCGTCAAAGTCTCTCCTCACGTCTTCCCATTCTTTGTCTGGGACAACTTGAAGCGCAGTGGGGAATAGTATGTTGTTTTCTTTGAAAAAGTGATCTGGTAGGATGCCGCACAATGGTTTTGCAGCTTCGCTCAGCCGTGTCTTGAAGTCTGAGTAAGGCATGGTGTTCCATTTTTCAACTAACCCGTGGAGTTTCTTTTTTATCTCTCTTATTCGGTTGTGTTCCATCCACATTATTGCTGGAGGCTCGGTGACTCCGTGCTTTTCCATGGTTGGGAAAAGAACGTTTTCTTCTCGCAGATAATGTTTCTCTGAGTCCTGAAAATCCTTCTCTGTGCTCTGCAGTTCTGTCAATGCGTCGCCAACGTAGACGGAGTCGCATGCTTCTTCAATCATTTTCACAAGGGTTTCGAGTCTTTCAGCCCTTTCCAGTAGGACTCTGTGTTCTTCGATAAGGATGCTTATGGGATGGCCTGCGGGAATGTGCAGTTCTTGATCTTGCACCTGCTCGCCAAAGACAGCCAGATGGACGTCGCAGAGCCTTTGAAGCTCTTCTCTCGGCATTCCTTCCTTGACGAGTTCCTGTTCGATCTTGGCAATATCCTCGGGTTTCGTGCCCTTTAGGACTTCTTTGAATCTTTCTTTAACTTCCTTGGGTGACGCTCCCCCGTGTAACTCTTTGATTACTTCTTTCAACATCCTTTTCTTGTTTGCACTTTCCTTCGCCATTTTAACACGCCTTCTTGATCGCTGAACTCATGAATTTCAGGATGATAAAAGTTTGGGGTTTCCTGTCAATTTTCTTCCTTGATCTTCTTTGCAAGCGCCTTGCCAAACTCCACTATTTTGTCGATGTCGCTTTCGGTAGGCGGACCGTTGATTTCCAATGCTCCAACGAGTTCCATTTTGGTCGGTCCCAGCGTTTCCTGGATGTGTTTTATTGCTCCTCCTGCCCATCCATAGGAGCTGAGGACCACCGCGTATTTTGTCGGTGGTTTCAGAGCTTTCACTAGATAGGCTGCGTACACTGCAAGTGGATGCGCACCGCCCAAAACCGTGGGCGCGCCTAGGACGACGGCTCTTGAGTCGACCAGGTCCTTTGCAATATCACCTATGTCGGCCACGGCCAAGTTATGCCGCACGAGTTCAACGCCTTCAGAGGCCAAGACATCTGCGATTGGCCGAATCATCTTCTCTGTGCTGTTCCACATGGTTACATAGATTATGACTGCCTTTTGCCTGGTTTCACCGTTTGACCATTTTCTGTAAGCTTGAAGGATGCGTTCGGGGTTTCTGTGTATTGGCCCGTGGCTGGGGGCTATAGTTTCAATCTGTAAGTCCTTTATTTTTTCCATTGCTTTTTGTGCATTGAACCTAAAAGGCATCATTATTTCGCCGAAGTATTTCTGGGCAAAAACAAGCAGGTCATCCACTTCATCATCGTAAAGTCCTTCAGCGACGTGTGAGCCGAAGAAGTCGCATGGAAACAGGGTTTTGTTCTCTGGAACATAAGTGAACATGGTTTCGGGCCAGTGGAGCATTGGAGCCTCAATGAATCGAAGCGTTTTGCCGCCTAAATCAATAATTTCTCCGTCAGCGACGGCTTTTATTCTGTTTTCGGGAACTTTGTAGAATGTTTGTGCCATTTTGGCGCCTTTGCTGGTGGTTACTAGTTTGGCCTTGTTGTTTATTGACATGATATACGGGATTGAACCCGCGTGGTCAGGCTCTGCGTGGTTCATTATCACATAATCCAGATCGGCTGGGTCGGCGACTTTCCTGATTTTTTCGTCTAATTCTTTCTCAAAGCCCGGGTTAACCGTGTCGATGAGGGCTTTCTTGTTCTCGCCTATTACGAGGTAAGCGTTGTAGGTTGTTCCCCTTGGAAGGGGAATTAACGCGTCAAAAAGCCTGCGGTTCCAGTCCCTAGAACCTACCCAGTAAACGTTTTTGGAGAGTTCCGCAATGTTTCGCCAGTTCATGTTCTGACACCTTCAAATTTGTATTACGATTGTAATAAAGTATATTTATGTCTTTCGACAACAGTACAGTGGAAGTCCCGTTGATGTCCGCGCCGTGCGAAGTGGCCGTGAAATGCGTCCTGCCCGTGGTCCGTGCCATGTTAGCCAAAGAGCTTATGGCAAAATATCGGTTGAAGCAGACGGAAGTGGCTGAGATACTCAGAGTGAGCCAACCGGCCATAAGCCTATATTGCAGGAAGATACGCGGTAGAGCCATCGACTTGGAAAATGATGAAGACATTGGAAATCTGGTGCGCAACTTCGCAAGAGCATTGGCCGCAAACAAGCTTTCACGCCGAGACTTAATTCCCAAGTACTGTGAAATCTGCAAGACGATAAGAGCAAAGGGTCTGCTGTGCGAGTTACACAAGGCCTTCGATCCGACTATCAACATCGAAACATGTGAGCTGTGCTACAGGAACGATTCTCTGAATTGCATGTAGCGTTCCTGCCGATGTTCTTCATCGACATGGAAGTTCTTAAGTTCGGCGTCTGAGAAACCGACTGCTCAGTTCAACGAGACTCTACATTTCAAACGCTTCATGATGGCAACAAACTGAAGTTTAGCCTATGCTTTCTGGAGAAAAGCTGCTAGCGCGACTGCTTGGTTGTGTTCTTCGTCTTTTGCTGAATAGAGAATCGCCACTGTTCCTTTTTCTTTCTCTGCTTGCTTCATTTTGCGCAGCAGTTCTTGCTTGTCTTTCAACTCCTTTTCGTACCGTTTCTTGAACTCTTGCCATTTCTTCGGGTCGTGAGAGAACCACTTTCGCAAATCATCGCTTGGCGCGACCTCTTTTAGCCACAGGTCAACCTTGACTTTGCCTTTGGACATTCCTCTGGGCCACAATCTGTCCACGAGAATTCGGAATCCATCTTCCTTGGAAGCCTGATCATAAACTCGTTTTATCCTTATCATTACCAACACAGCACAGGCTTATCCAAATATTTGCGTATGCTTCTTCTTCCCTTCACTGCTTCATCGACTTGCATGAACGCAAACCTAGGAGATTCTTGAATTCTGGACCTCTCGAGAATTCTGCTCCCTAAGCGTGCGGGGCCCAGAACACCAGCAAACTGCACGCCTAATGCAGAGCGGGCGCCTTGCAAACGGAAGCATCAAGTGTGTTCTTAGATTGCCTGAACCTCGGAGGCGACTGAACCTGTCAATGGGCATGCTTGTTCTGGCGTGCTTTCTAGCACCGTGTGCGTAGCATCGATTATTGATTCTGCTGTTGCGGAGGTGTTTGTGGTTTTGGCTTTCTTGCTCTTTCAGCGATAGTGTAGATGAGCCAGATTATCACGCCATATGTGACTCCATTGAAAATTGCAACGATGAGTGTCGTCGCTGGGAGCCCTAACACCGAGTAGTCTGTGGTCGGAACTTTTAGCGAGTTGTAGATCTGTCTACCTGGGGGCAAATCCGAATATCCTAGGCTTACTAGCAGCACGAGTATGAAAACCGCAAGAAATACTATGGCGCCTCTCATTTCATTTTACCTCATTAATAACTTGCTAAATGCTTCATTAAAGAACAGTGGTGAGAATAAAAATCTTGTCCAAACCAAAAAGGCCAGCCATCGTAAAGAAGCGCGCTAGGTTGAAGAAGGGAAGATAAAATAGCACACCGATTAATATGATTCAGCCGCGGTTAAGTAACTTGTCGCGCGCGTTACGAAGACATGCGACAGAAGTCAAAGGTGTGTTCACACCTGCGTCGGTTTCAGGTTGAATCCGTCTGACAGATTGCTGAGGTCGTGAAGCACGTAGATGAAGACGTAGCCTCTCCACTGGCCCCATCTGTCCTCAGCGATCTTTTTAAGCTTTTGAATTAGGCTGCGTGGCGATTCTGCCTCTTCTCCAAGGAGGAGCATGCTGAATATTCTTGCGCTCCAGACATCCAGCGCGAACCCCGGATGGGGCGAGACTATGTCTGCGGAGTATTCGCCTATCCCCTTGAGTTCCATAAGCTTAGCTTTTGCCTCCTGAGCCGACATCTCTTCAAGCTCCTGCAGCGACGGAAAACCTCCTCGTATGGATTCTGCTATGCTTTTGAGAGGTTTTGCTCTGTAACCAAGCTTGCACTTTTGCTCAAGCTCCCTGACATCAGCATTCGCTATCCTTTCTGGAGAAGGCCAGTACAAGATTTCTTTTTCATCGAACCTGACTCTGTCGCCGTATTCCTTAATCAGCAAGGTCATCATTTGGTTGCTTCTCGCTATCGGGGCCATCTGTAAGGTTACCGCTAATATGAGACGTGAGAAGATGTCAGGCTGTTTCGTGTTTCTCATCCCGTACAGATCTTTCACCAACACTCTGACGAGTGGGTCGCGCTTAGCAAGGGCGTAGAATTCTCTAATATCCTCCCTGAGACTTAGCATCCACGTTGCGGTTTTCGACAGCTCTCTTCTTTCGCTTGCTCCAAGCTCTTGGCGGGAGTAAACCTCACAAAATATCGCCGGTCTCCCCACTGTTCCAGTAGACCTTAACTTCAGCCCGAACACCTCTCCAGAAGGTGTCCTCATCGCAGTCCACAGTACGCCTTTCTCGAATATTTCGAAGGGTGTTAGTAACGACCACCCAGCGGGCTTGTGAACTGTGAGCGCAAAGTCATACGGGGGAACTGCCTTAAGCCTTAGAATCGTAGAATAGGTCAAATCGTTTGAGAGCATTCTCACACCCATCGCCTTTCTCAGTCTCTTCGACCGCCTCTGAAACCATTTTTTTCGAATCTTGATTCGCGCAATTATCCGAACAATCTGAACTAAACGGCTCTTGCAAATATGCCTTTGCAAGTGAATGTGACGTCAGAAAGTCGGCGCGTGTGTCATTGGGTTTCTCCGTACATTTGATTCGGGACTAGTATGTCTGCGAATCTGTTTCGTAATGTCAAGCGTGCGGTAAAACACAGGTGGCACGCGTCAGCATAGGTGTCGTCGTGTGGCAGGTTGAACTTTTCAACCAAGGCTGCTGGACCTCCGTGAATCAGGGGTTCCAGAATTGGGTTCTTGGACGGGTCGTACTCCTCAATTATCTTTGACAGCGGTTTTTGGAACGCGTTGCCTATTGAGATGCCTTGGCAAACGTGCACGAAACCGAATGGGTCTATGTGGACTCTTTTCTGGTTGACGAAGTCTTCGTACGGGCACTTTGTGAATTCGCGCCAGGGCTTTTTGCTTGCCCTGTCAGTCAGTTTTGAAGCAGCTCGACCGCGGAACATCAGCTCCCAAGGATCAACTTTCACTCCTTCAATCTGGTTTGGGCAGGGAACCTGAGCGAAAGGATCCTTAACAGCTATTATCCCTGCCTTGATTTTCAGCTTGCTCGCAGCTTTCACAGCATTTCTCACTTCCTCAGTTTCCCAAGTTTCGCCGTGATAAAGGTCGCTGCTAAAGCTAAACTCAACATTCTCAGTTTTTGCCATTGGAAGAAGCCATTCCACAGCATCCTCCACGCTGTTAGCCCAGTAACAGTTCGAAAGAACCTCTACGTGAAAACCCAGGCTTGTAGCCTCCCTGACAAGATGCACCATGATTGGATAGTACAAGAAGGGCTCCCCACCTTCAGCTGAGATGAAGTTCACCGTTCCAAGCTTCCTAGCTTCTGTCAGAATCCCTCTTATTCGCTCAAGAGTGAACGCACCCTGCGCCTTTGGACCTCCCCAAACGAAGCAATGATCACATTCCAACCCGCATTTATATGTCAAAATAAAGTGAACACCCTTCAAATCCAACGGAAACACCAATAAAGGGTTAAGAAACCGGGATAATTAAGTTTTAGACATTCGCGCGTGCTGACGCTAGACGAGTTGGCACATCATCCGCAACTCTCTTTTTTCTGTCGAATCGATTAAGATATATTGCGTTGCATAATCGATAAAGGGCAGAGATGCGGACAATGAATTGCTAGTCCCATCGAAATCAGGTCAGCGAGGAGAGCGCCTTTCCTCAGAACAAGAATTCAACCCTCGCCTACATAGTTGATGGATAGACACGTCTTGAGAAACCTAATTTCAGTTTCGAGTGCACCGATTGCAAAGCTGGGAGGCAAGAAGTACTATGACCTCTCTGGTACGCTGGAGGTATTGAGAATGGTTTTTCGAGACTCGGCTGTTGATGGCTTCGAACTGCAACTTGAGCCGGAATGGGATGGTGAAAATCCGCCGCTCACGGACGCGGAACTCGCAGATTGGGCAGAAACTCCCAAGTTCACATTCAGAGAGATTCTCACTCTGCTGAGAGAGCAAAGGCTACCAGTTTTGTCGATTCATGCAAGCAGAGATGTCGGCAACTATCTTTGTTCCGGCCGAAAAGGAGACTTGGAAAAGGGAAAGCGATTGATCAATGATTCGTTGTCTCTTGCTGACGACTTGGGAACTGAGATTTGCGTGTTCCACATTTGGGATACTTGGAAAACAAAATTCGACCTGAACAACTTGAAGAAGGTTTTTCTTGACATTACGTCTCAGTTTCCCAGAGTGAAGGCTTCTGTAGAGAATATTCCAACTCACCTTAAGCACTACACACCGTTTTCTTTGGTTGAACAGTTTGATTTTGTGACGCTCGATCTGAGATGGGCAGCACTCTATGATGAGCTGGACAAGTTTGAATCAGTAATCGACAAGGTTGTAAATGTTCACCTGCGAGGAAGACTGGAACAGAATACTTGGGTTCTTGATAGGTCGAGTTTCAGTTTTCAAGAGGCGCTAGATAGAATTACAAATAGATGGGGATACCCAGGGCTTCTCACAGTCGAACCTGAAGGCGGCGTAGAGAGTCCCTGCTATGACAGTTTCATCAGAGCCATGAAATCCCTTAAGAAGTAATGTGTCGCATTCTGATGCTTGCGCTTCATCCAGAACATGTTGATGGTGCCGGGGATGGGATTTGAATCATAGACGAATGAACACGTCATCCGCAAATCCCTGTTTTTCTTTTCAGCGAAGGGCTCCACTCATGGCTAGTGAAGCCTGTGCTGGTGCTTCCGCATGCTGTGCTTGATTCCCACGATTTCCAGGTGCCCTCCAATCCCGACTAGACCTGGAGCGTCACAGAATCTTGATTCCAGCTCAAGTATTCTTCTAAAATTCTCTGCAATTATTTCATCTCTTTCTTCTCGAGTAAACGATTGAGTTAGAATTGGTTTTCCTATTATTCGGACAGCTTCTAATCCACATGTTTCAAACAGATTCTTCAATTCTTCTGGTGTAAACGACTGGAACTTGAAGTCTCTTTTCAGAACACCTGATTTATTAAATTCCAGCAATCTTCTGATTGATTGTTCTGAGAATTTTTCTTCAATCAAACAAGGAATCAGGGCTCTATGAATCATAGCGTATTTGCTGTCTACGGAAGCAACTACGTGCGCATTTTCTTTGACAACCCTGGCCAGTTCTCTTACGGCCTTTTCAGCATCTAGACAATAAGAGACGGGATCTCCTTCGGCTAGTGCCATGTCAAAATGGTTTGATTCGAAGCATGACATGTCTCTTATGTCAACTATCCTTGTTTCAATCCTGTCCTGCAACTTTACCGTTCTTATTTTTTCTTCCGCCACTTTCAACATGTTTTTGGATATGTCTGTCAAAACGACTCTGTAACCATGCTTTGCTAACCTGATGGCCCAGTAACCGGTTCCTCCGCCAGCATCTAAAATAACCGCATTTCTTCCTTTCGGAAGGAAGCGTTTTATGTTACGCCAAGTGATCTCATGGTAAAGCCTCCAATAAGGTGTCTCATACCCTTTATCGTACTCTTCGGCTGTCCTTTCATAAAATTCTTTTACCGCGTTTGAGTCTTGAATTCTCACGAGACAAATACCACGTGGATTTGCTATTTCAATCTATTTATAAGCGCGAATGAATTCAAGCCAACCGAAAAAGTGGTCGATGTCTCCTCTTTTCTGACATGCTACGGCGCACCCTAACTTGCCTTTGGCTCAGGCGCTCTTCAACTTCTTACGCAGGATTTTTCTGACAATGTCCACCTGAAAGCCTAGACTTCGCAGCAAAGTAATCGAGGAAACGTTCTGTTCCGAAGTTCCCAGTCTAACCGAGCCAATTCCTTTTTCAAACAGGAAATTCATAGCTCGAACCGTAAGTGCTGACGCAAGATGCTTGTTTCGAAATTCTGGAAGCGTTGCAGCTGGACCAAGATAACCCCTCTTAAGATGCAGATACTTCACATAATCCGTGTCTGGCTTTGCCACGACAGCTGAAACAATTCTTTCGTCAACCTCAGCGACTTGAACCCAGTCTTCGCTGAACGGCGGATCGTCGGACTTCCATTTTTCAAGAACTCCCGGTTCCAGTCTTTGCCATCCGAATCCAGTGTTCATGAGAGCAACAAGTTCTTCTTCCTCTTCAGATTTTAAGTTTCGAAGTTTGATGCCTTCGGCGATCTCTGGAATTGGTTTCAGGCGGTCGAGTTTTGCGGACATTCGCAGCCAGCCAGGATGCAATTTATAGCCTTGGTTAATCCAATCGTTGATTCTCGGGCTTCCTTCATCAACCGCCGTTGACACAGTGCCGCTCCTGGCGTTTCTCTCAACCTCGTCTACGAGCATATTTTCAATGATTCTTCGATTAGGTCCTTCACGAACGGCGAGCCACGAGATGTTCTCTTCCGAGCGTTCCTCAAGATGAGTTCCGACAAGACCTAACACGTTTCCATTTTCTTCTGCCACACGAATCTTGAGGTCTCGCCTTCGGATTTGGGATAGGACCCTTTCTTCGCTGGACGGAACGAACTCGTATGAGCCTCTGTATTCTTCATTCAACAAATTGACAATAGCTGGCAAATGTTTGTTGCCAAATTCTGAAATCTGGATGGTCATTTCGCCTAGAGCAGGAGTCGATGGTAACTATAAACTTTTGGCTGCCGGAACGTACTGCGAGGTATGGAGTTGCATTAGTGATTGAGTGGAACGTCTGCCTTGTCCTCCCCAGTTTTTGTTGTGTGAATCTAGTCAGGTCTGAAGTTGTGATTATGCAAGCCATGTCATTCTTGACAAGTTATTTCCCAAATGACTCTTCCTTTGGGATCTGGGCATTCTATCTCGAGGACCTTGGGCAGCCAATCGTTCGGTTCCTCTATTTTCCTTTGTTTAGCTGGCAACATTGGGAGCAGACTGGAGAGAGCATAAATACAAACATGTTTGTTCTCTTCGGGGAAGCCCAGTCTTCCACCTTCGAGGCGGAAGCAGTCTCCGACCTTATGTGTGTCACAGACACCCTCGATTCTCTTAACTCTGACGATTAGAGTTTTCATAATGACTGCAAAATGGATAAAAGCAGCTTCAACTTAAACGTTTCTCACACAAGCGTCGCCAACATCCTGAGGAAATCTCGTAGATGGAGCAGCAACTGTTTATATGAAGAGAATAATCGTCGATGTCGACCGATGTTCTGGATGCCGACTGTGTGAGGCAGTATGCTCGTTTGCTCATGAAAACCTGTTCAGATCTTCTGCTTCAAGGATTACGGTTGTGAAAGAAGATGCTTTCGGATTCGACCTACCAGTTATGTGTTGGCATTGTAGCCGCTGTCTTCCCATGGAAACCTGCCCCTCGAAAGCTCTGAAAAGAAACCCAGAAGGATTGATCTGCGCAAGTGAAGAATGCATTGGCTGCGGAAAATGCGTAGAAACATGCCTCGTCGGAGCGATCAAGCTACATCCTGAGAGGCATACTCCGCTAATTTGCGATCAGTGCGGCGGAAAACCAATATGTGTTAGGAAATGCCCGACCAAAGCATTAACGTATTCGGAAACGAATGTGCAACGGCCCAAATTGCCAGTTAAGGTTCTTGAAGAAACATTAAGAAAGTGGAGAATAATTGCCTAAGTATTTCGGTTATGCTGGAAGAGTTCTTCGAGTAGATCTCACAAGAAGCAGGATTAAGACAAAACCCACAGAAACAAACTTGATAATGGAGTTTATCGGTGGAAGAGGCTTCAACTCTGCGAGACTTTACAGGGAAGTCCCAGCAAACGTAGACCCTCTTTCTCCGGAAAACAAGCTGATGTTTGCAACAGGCCCCCTGGTCGGGACAGCTTTCCCTCTGGGTGCACGGTTCAACGTGAGTGCTAAATCTCCACTTACGGGGATATTGGGAGACTCAAATGCTGGAGGTCATTTTGCCGCTGAAATGAAGTTCGCTGGGTATGATCAAATAATAATCGAAGGCAGAAGTCCGAAACCATGCCTCATTTTCATACGCGACCAAGAAACCCAGATTCTAGATGCAGCACATCTCGTCGGAAAAGACGTTTACGAAACGACCAGAATCATTAGAAAAGATTTGGACAGGCAGGTTCAGGTTGCGACGGTTGGGCCGGCAGCGGAGAATCTCGTTCTTTACTCAGGAATATTCGTCAATCTAGCAAGGCCTGCTGCCAGAACGGGCATGGGTACGGTTATGGCTTCCAAGAACTTGAAGGCGATAGCGTTAGAAGGAACGGGCAGCGTGAAGGTTGCTGATTCTGGCGCGTTCTGGAGGATTGTTGAGAAAGTTGAAGAAGAGACGTATGCTCATCCCCAGTATTGGCCTCGCAGGATAATGGGAACAACCAGAATTCTGAGCCTCGCGGACAATCTGGGCTTTCTACCCACAAGACATTTCACTTCTGCCACGTTCGAGCACGCGGCTAAAGTAAGTGGCGAAAGACTAGCAAGAGAGTACAACGTGAAAAATCGCGCTTGCTACTCGTGTATAGTCCCATGCAGCAGATTCTATGTTGTAAGGGAAGGAGATTACGCTGGCCTTTACGGTGAAGGACCAGAATATGAAGCGCTGAGCAGCTTCACCGCTAGAGTTGGAAACTCGAACCTTAATCTGGCCCTGAAGGCCGTTGATTTGGCTAACAAGTTGGGCTTGGATGCGATAACGACCGCCGAGTGCATTGCTTGGGCTATGGAGCTTTACGAAACGGGAGAATTGAGCAAAAAGGAAACAGACGGTCTTGAACTGAATTGGGGAAACGGCAAGACGATACTCGAATTGATTGAAAGAATAGCCTATCGCAAGGGATTTGGAGATTTGCTTGCTGATGGAGTTAGAAGAGCGGCGGAAAAACTTGGAAAGGGAAAGGAGATAGCCTTCCACGTGAAGGGTCTAGAACTCATACAGGCTGATCCTCGAGGTTTGAAAGGTTACGGTCTAGGCTATGCTGTCTCGAGCAGAGGAGCAGACCATCTGAGATCCGAGCCTTTCCTAGAGCTAAGCGACGACCCCGATGAAGGCATGAAGAAGTTTGGGATTCCTGAGGCAACGTTAAGGCTTGCCCACAGAGGAAAGGGCAGGCTGGTACGCTATTTTGAAGACTGGTGCGCGGTAGTGGATTCTCTTGAAATCTGCAAAAACTTGGCCGAAAACATGGAGCTGCTCCCGCTGAAGAGAGCAGCCGAAATAACGGAGGCCGTGACAGGTTTCCACTTCGCGGAAGGGTCAATGTCGAAAATCGGGGAAAGAATAGTCAACCTAGAAAGAGCCTTTCTCGTTCGGCAAGGAATTACAAGAAAAGACGACAACCTGCCTCCAAGATTCCTCAATGAGCCCCTGCCCAACGGAAATTCAAAGGGATCAGTATTCGAAATAGAGCCTATGCTCAACGAATATTATGAGGAAAGAGGATGGGACTCGAACGGAATCCCGAAAACACGAAAATTAAGAGAACTCCATCTCGAATATGCCATCAAAGATTTGAAAAGAACTGATGTCAAAGTCAGGAAGAAAAGGAATTTGAAGAACTGACGTCGTTGCGCATGTGCTTTTATGTCATAAATTGAATTCAGATGCCATTATCGTATTTCGCTAGGGCTGCTACTTCGATGGGCACCACTTTTCTGTATACACACTCTGGTCTTCTTATGATCCCATCAACATTCAAGAGGTCTTTGACTTGTATGCCGAATGCTTTTTCGTTTTCTTTCAGCAACGGTAGGATTCTTTCCCAATCTTCTCTGGAAATTGTGCTGATTTTGCCGCCGTTGAGCTGTTCTTCGCCGACTGTTTCTCTAGGGTCTCTCAGGTATACAGCGCTTGCTGCAGCGAGGGGGAACAGGTTTCCGCCTTGATAGGGGGTTTCTTGCTCTGTGATTTTTCCGTGGTCATCGAATGTCATTCCGTTTAGAATTGTAAATCCTCTCGCTGCCATGCAAGATTCGCCCATGTAATCTTTGCAGGAACCATTGATTACAGCCGTAGCACTTCCGACGGAGTTAATCAATGGTCTGTCGATGAGATCGCCTAAAACGAACGTCACTCCACCCTTAGCCCCGTATTCAAACGCTTTTCCCGCATCGCCATAGATTACCAGTTTTCCTGACTTGAAGCAATAAGCGACAGAGTCTTGAGCGCTTTCGTGCACATAGAATTCTGGGCCGTCTGCGAAAGCAGCAAGGCAGTCGCCAGTTCTTCCGTATACGTCGATTCTGACTTTGTCTCTTGCAATCAGACCAGCTCCGAAATTTCTCTGTCCTCTGAAGTCATAGGCAATAAAGTTCGTCCAGCCTAGATTGTAAGCTCTTTCAAGAAACCGGCATGTTCCTTCTTCTCCCTCGGGATGAAATTCAGAGGCGTCTATGACGAGGGTTTGACCTGAGCATATTGGACCTTTCAGCTCGTTTCTTCTTTCAAAGTTGATCAAACAATAGTTGCCATTTTTGTTGGATTCGGGGGAATGTACTGAATCGAAAATTCCGAAGAGTTTTTCTTCGAGTAGAGAGACGATGTCACTTCTTCTTTTGCTGCCAGTATCATATTTTCTGTCTATAAGCAGGGTGAGTGTCTCTATGACGACTGACTTCTCTTCATCACCTCTATCAGCGTATTTCCTCAGGGCATCTGCAAACGAACACACTTCGTCAAAATTCCAGTCTCCAATGTTCTTTGCAGCGTATGCGAATAGGTTGACGGCTTTCGGTTTTTCTTTTAGTTTTTCATCGATACTGGAAGATTGGGTTGGATTGCGACTGTTTGTTCTCTTGTGATGTTGCTGATGTTTTGCAGCTGAGATGGGTTTCCCAAACTTATCCGTGCATAGAAGGTTCTTTGACTTGTCGATAGTGAAGACGAAAGCGCCACCATCAGTGTAGCTTCCTCCTCTGGCGTACCAGTATAGGTCACATTTTGGATAGAATCTTGAATCATCCTTCGACAAACTCTGTACCATCGTATCTATTGCCTGTTTCTCAGAAGCTATGAATCCTATTTTTACCTCTCCTTCTTGGAGTGCAAAGACTTGTGGCCTTAACATTGAAGTGTCAGTTATGCCGATTAGCTGAAACTCGCTTCTGTAAGGATTATTTCTGGCAATGATGAAGAACCATGGTCCATCGGGAGAATATTGAATGTGTGTTGTTTGGACAGCCTTGTAGGTTTTCTTCTTACTTTCTGGAAGCATCGCAAAATCTCTTTCAGTCGTTGGGGCAATAGCCTCGATTGCATATTCCAGTGGGTATCCATAAATCCTTGTGAGAAGATCCCAGTACAGGGCGGCAACCTCGGTGTCCGTCAAGAATAAGGGGAAAATGTCTCTTTGCCTCAGGTATTCTGTTATTGAATAATAATTCGCAAAATCGCCATTGTGAACCAAGGCATCGTGCAAGCCTATGAATGGGTGGGAACCCCCAGGATGCCAGATTTTTCCTTTCGTCGGATATCTTTGATGCCCAATCCAGACATGGGCTTCAAGATCTTCAAGCTTGTAATACCGGAGAACTTGCTCAGCATATCCTACAATCTTAAAAACGATGATATTTTTTCCGTGAGAAACAACGAACGCTTTCTTATCGCCTAGAGAAGCATAATATTTTTTGTTCAGAGCAAAACTGTTTCGATAGATGAACTCATCCTCTACTTTGCTTTGCTCGAGCCCTTCAAATCCATTCTTTTCAATGAATTGCCTTAATTTGTCTTCTTTTACTCGTACAAAATACCTCCAAACCTCTGGAGGTCTGACCTCTAGACCTATAGTTCTGTGGTTCTCAATCACTGGGACTTTTTCTGCGAGCTCAACGTTGAGGTGGGGGTTTATGAATTGAGATTCAACTTCCACTCTTGATTTCGGATCAATATAGGCTATCTGCATTATGTAGTCTTCTTGTAAGACCCTGTCTGAAACGCCTAGTTGCTTCGCAGAAAGACCGACCGCTGCTATACCGCCACCTTTGCCGTTTCCTCTGTTATGCATCTGTATAAGTGGTTGCAGTAAGTGTCTTCCCTTTATTGGAACAGAACTGGCTACTCCAAGGACGCCGCATCCGCCCTCTGCCACGTTTTCATAAGTCGAATTGTTGGATTGGTTGGCAACACGTTCTTTCCCTGAAACCATTGGACTTTGAGTGTTTCTGTCCAAAACTATCACCTCAAATGATCGAGATGCACCATGTGTTTGAATCGGCCTTTTCTGAACTGCACTTCATCGTTGGGTCGAAGTTCTCGGATATTCTTTAGGTCAAGCTTCCTCAGAACATAGCTCCATTGTTCCTTCCATGAACTGTAAAGGTTGATTATCCTTTGAGAACCCCAGTCTATGTCGATAAAATACTTAAGTGCTGGATCTGTCGTGGCTATACCAGATGGACAGCCTTTTCCTCTTTCACAGTTTTCACACCTTTTGCATCCAAGTGCAACTAGTTCTGCCGTTCCAATTACCGCTCCATCAGCTCCTAAGGCTATGGCCTTTGCAACGTCGAATGCAGTTCTTATTCCACCGCTGGCCATTATTGTTATCTCGTCTCTGACTCCTTCTCTTACCAAATAATTGTGGACAATCGGGATTGCATATTCGACTGGCATAGCTATGTTTTTCTTGGCTATGTCAGGGGCTGCGCCTGTTCCTCCGTACCCACCGTCTATTTGTAGAATGTGGGCCCCTGCGTAATAACTTCCAATCGCTACCATATCAACATCCGTGGGAGTTGAAACTTTCACGGATATCAAGGCTTGAGGATTCACATCTTCCATTAATTGAACGTGCCTGTAGTGATCTTCCACAGAGTAAACGTTGTGAAATGGGAATGGAGAAAACAAACTTATGCAGGGAACTACTTCACGTATCTCTGCAACATCAGGAGTGACCTTGTCAGCAAGCAAATGTCCTCCTAAACCGGGTTTCGCGCCCTGCGCGTACTTTAGAACTATGATTCTTGCTCTCTTGAGAGTTTCAGCATTCACCCCAAAGTGACCAGTGGCAACTTGCGTTATGACGTGATTTTTGTATTGGGTTAGCACATCAGGATAGCCTCCCTCACCGGTGCTGGTGAAGGTGTTCCAAGCCTCTGCTGCTTTGGCTCTCGCGAGCATCACGTTTAGGCTTACGGAGCCAAAGGACATGTCCGCGCCGTAAACTGGTATAGGAATCTTGATTTCTGGCCGTCCATCTTTTCTTTTGTTCAGAACTATAGAAGTATCCCTGTTTTCTTCGTCAACCAAATCATCTTCATGAATTTCTTTATGCTCTAATTCGAACTCAAATCGTAGCTTGTCGAAGCCTCCTCCGGAATCCCCAATTTTGTACTCGTGTTTTTTTGATACCCTTCCGACTTCAGCCTGTTCCCAGGTGGACAATATTAAGTCAGCAGTCCATCGTAGGTCACCGAGGGCAAGGTACTGGGGGCTGAGTTCAACGGATAAAGCACTGTTCGGGCATTCATTCACGCATCGTTTACACGAAAGACCCGTACAAGAAACCTTGGGGACAGTTAGACGCAGATATCCATTCGGCTTTTTGTAGGCTTCATAATCTATCGGTGAGGCTCCTATGTATGAAGGGCAGACTTCAGCGCAAATTCCACACATTGAACATTTGGACCTATCGATAATTACTTCATACTTTTCTATTGAGCCGGGATATTGGGAAGGTGCGGGTTTTATTTCTGGCACTTGAAAAAGGAGTTCCTTCTGCATCATTCTTTATCACCGAAGACTTTTGCTTCAAGATCCTCGTAGAACATCGCTCTGCCAACCTCGCCCGTTTGCCTTCTCACTTCCCGCAAACCCATTCCTCCGAGCACTTCCAACAATTGGTCCCTCCATGCGCCGATGAGGTTCGTAATTCTCTGGGTTGCCAGTTCAACGTCTCCATTTTCCACATTCATCTGGCAGTCTTGGCTATGCATAGTTCCATAGCAAACTTTGCATCCAAGAGCAATTTGATATACTATTCCAACTGCAACAACATTGGCCCCAAGAATTATGGATTTGGGAACATGGGCTGCCTCAGCTATTCCTCCACTAAAGATTAAAGTGATCTTGTCTCGAGTGCGTTTATCAACGAGATGTGAGTGAACAGAGCGGATGGCGTTCTTGATCGCGTCAGGATCTCGCTCAACAACTCCATCGTCAACATGAATGTGAACGATATCGCCTCCCATCCTTGCAATTGCATCCGCTCTCTCTGGAGCCTCTTTATCATAAGGAAAGTAGAAGGAGACTAACGCTGAAGGATTAGTCGCCTTGATCTTCTCTAAGTGATCTTTTATTTCGCCGCCCCTAAACTCAACTTCAACGATTTGCGATATTTTGACCAGATCTTCAAATTCGTCTATCTCGTCAGAGTCAATTCTGGGTATTAGATTTGCTTCATAATGCGTCAGATCGGACGAATATTCTCTTGCGTTTACTATGGCAAAAGTCTTGAGCCCAGCAGCAGCCTTCGCCAAAGCTAGCTGGAGGTTCCTGTTTGTTCTGCAACTTAGCGGAGCATCGAAAATCATGGGTATCGGAATCTCTATAGTTCTGGGAACATTGGAAACCAGCTTCTCATTCTCGTCAAATTCAAGGGATTGAAGTCTCCTTCCCAAGTCTACCGAAGTCGAAATATACTCTCTACCATGAATTCCATCCCTTGTTGGTCTGACTATCTCTGAAAAATCGAGCCAGATGCTGTCAAAGCCCTCTCCCGCAAAAGGCCCGGTGTACCCAGCGCCAGAAACAGGAACCCTGCCGGTTTCTGCTTCAAAATAGATTGTTTTTATTTTGTCTGGAGAGAAATAGGGATTCCCTAATCTTTCGAATTCAGGGTTGATTCCGATTGAGATGGCGCCTTTTGGACATTTCAAGACACACATGTAACACCCTCTGCACAGATCTTGTATGGGCTCTGCAATCTGACTATCCTCGCGCAACTCATGGACGCCATATATACAAGCTTGGGTACATTCCTGAGCGTTTGTGCAGTTATTGTAGCGATTGACTATGAACTTTGGAGGCAACTTGATTTTTGGAGGGGCATCTTTCGCTGCTATGTGATATCTCTCGTAATCGGCTTTCATTAAGAACACCTAGCCTTCGAATCGTAGTTAGGAATTGTTCGTAGCTTAGTGCGCGTCATGTTGCTGCCTGAATGTGCAAATTAATAATATAGTGAAGTTTGAATGTACATATAAAAGCTTTATTACCAGATTGAAAGACAAATGTTAAACAAAAGCCATGAATCTTGGATGAACGTGCAGTGACGGTGTTTAAACATGCATCTGGACGAGACAGATGTCAAAACCTTGAAAGCGTTGACTGCGAAGGCTAGACTCTCATCAAGACAAGTTGACAAGCAGTGCGACATTTCAATCGGCACGACGCCAGACCAAAAAAGAGAGTTTATCGTCCAGAAGTAAGTTGAAGGTGCGGGGGATGGGGTTTGAACCCATGCAGCCCTACGGCAACAGGTTTCTTAAAACGGTGCCTGTTCCAAACAAACTGGTTGTTCTTTTCTGGGCAACGTTTTCCTAAGCCTGTCTCCTTTGGCCAAACTCGGACACCCCCGCGGATTGAGAAGGGTTCAAATGCTGAATCAGTATCTTCTTTTATATTTGTTTAGTCTTCCAAGGATGACATCCTAGTTTTGGTCTTCCTAAGGGTTATATTCGCTCATATATCTATAATTCAATGGCAACAGCGCAGGGAAAGGCGAAGTGATTATGAAAAAAAAGTATAGTGAGCATCAAAGACAACGAATAATTCGCGACCCTAAAGTCGAAAGAAAAGAATTGAAAGACACCGAGATGGCGCTTGTCTCAGAACTGATCAAGAACTCTAGAAGAAGTGACAGAGAACTCGCGAGGGCCATTGGAGTCTCCCAGCCGACAGTGAGCAGGATGATTAGGAAGCTGGAGAAAGAAGGAATTATAAACGAATACACTATGATACCCGATTTCAGGAAACTGGGGTATAATCTATGTGCGTTCATTTTCTTTAGACTGAAAGCTCCCATCGCCCCAGAGAGGATTAAATGGGCAAGAGAAGCCACAGCAGAAAGGTTGAGTCAGACTCCGTTTGTAATTCTGTTGCTTGAGAGAGGGATAGGCTTAGACCGCGAAGCTGTGATGATCTGTCTCTACAAGGACTACGCATCGTATACTGAGCACAGAAATATAATCAGGGAATTCCCATTCCTCGTTCCCTCAGATGTCGACAGTTTTCTAATAGACCTGAACGACGAGGTCCATTATCGATACCTAACCTTCGCAAGCGTAGCCAAAGATCTCTTAAGATCAATAGACAAAGGAAATAGCCCTACAAAAAAAGAGAGTCCCTGAACAGCGACTTCAAATAGAAAACTCTAAATTTCAAAGAATCTTCTTCAGGAGGAGGGTCCACGCCTCGGTAGCCTAGCCCGGTGGGGCTCCGCCTTGGTAAGGCGGGGGTCGCGGGTTCGAATCCCGCCCGAGGCTCCACGGAAGCTTCTTTCGTGAAAGAAACTTCCAAGAGAGCACGCGCGCGAGAGCGCGCAGATTTATCTACACCTTGAGAATCACGAAATACAGGGATGTTGGATGGTTTACAAGACTGTCAGACTTGCAGATGGTCGAATAGCTAAGCTTGATTGGTTGAAAGAAGATGAACTGCCCGAGGTTATAGAGGCGCTTAACAGCGTAATCCGAGAGGGAAAATACCTTTTCATGAACAGCGAGATAACGGACCTGGAAGAAGAGCGCCGATGGTTTGAGCATGGAACAAAAGAAGGAATGCGCTACCTCGTTGCCAGGGTTGACGGCAGAGTGGTTGGAGGTGCGAGCATTCACCCTCACAACGAAAAGCGTGCACACGTTGCAGATTATGGCATATACATTCGCGAAGGTTACCGTAACTTAAGCCTCGGAACAGCTTTGACAAAAGAGCTGATAGAAATCGCCATGAAACAGAGACTTGAGATTCTTCAGCTTTCAGTCTATGCGACAAACGCCAGAGCTTTTCATGTCTACAAGAAATGTGGCTTTAAGGAATGCGGCAGATTAACCCGAGACATAAAATTCCTTGATGGAACATACGCCGATAGAATACTGATGGAGTTGCCTTTGAGAGGAATTTGAAACAGAAAAGAGAGGCGTGCGCAATTTTTTCCTAAGCTAAAAGTTAAAATTCGGGCTGAGTGCACTTTTGTATTCGGTGTTTTACCATGCTACCCAATGAAGGAATTGGGAAAATCACAAGCAACCCGTTTACGAGAGACGGCAAAGTCCTCTTGAGCAAGATTGCGACGACGGGAGACCTGACAAAAGACATCCTTAAAGCCGTTAACGTGATTGGCGGATTCAACAAAGTCATCGACAAAGGTGACCGAGTTTTGCTTAAACCCAACTATAACACCGCCGACCACCCACCTGCTTCAAGCGACCCAGAATTTCTTAAGGCAATAGTTGAGTTGTTGTTTGAACAGGGCGCTGGAAAAGTCATCCTGGGAGAGTCTTCTTGGCAAGGCCTATCTACTCGGAAGACGCTGGAACAGGCTGGAACTCTTGCTGCGCTGAAAGACACAGGCGCAGAGATAGCGTTTTTTGACGAAGAAAAATATGTCAAAGTCAACGTGGGCGGGAAATACCTTAAACAAGTCAGCTTGGCAGAAGAAGCCATGCATGTTGACAAGATAGTCTATTCCTGCTGCATGAAGACGCATTTCCGGGCTGACTTCTCTCTCAGCCTAAAACTGGGCTTTGGGTTCACGAAGAAGAGCGAGAGAATGGGATTTCACATCAGACATTTGAAAGAAAAACTCGTCGATCTAAACCTAGTCGTGCATCCAAACCTGATAATCATGGACGGAAGAAAATGCTTCATAACGGGAGGACCCTTCAGCGGCGAGGTACGAAACGCAAACGTCATTCTTGCTTCCGGAGACCGAGTGGCTATGGATGTTGAATCCATCAAAGTCATCGAAAGTTTTGAAGGCTCCAAGCTGAAAGACAACCCATGGAGCTACACTCAAATCCGCTGCGCAACCGCACTCGGGCTTGGAGTAAAAAGCGACGACGAATACACGGTCGTCACCGAATAAGAAACAAATAGCGCGTTGCCGTCCCTTTCAAAAGTTTCAAATAACCCAACTCACCTACCCAGTTGTGTGGTCCTAACTTGGAAGGCGGTCAGCGCAAGCTTACTTTAGAAGAGCTGAAGCAGTATGACGGGAAGGAGGGCAAGCCTGCCTACATTGCCTACAAAGGCAAGGTATATGATGTCACGGACAACTTTTTGTGGATAGATGGAGATCATCAGGGTGAACACACGGCGGGCAAAGATTTGACCGAAGCGATGGCAAACGCTCCTCACGGCGAAGAAAACCTCGAAAGAGTCAGACTCATCGGCGTGCTCGTCCTCTAACTTCAAAAAACCGCGGCATCAGCCCGTATTTAAACTCGCAGCCCAGAAACCCGTTGAAACTTCCTTCCGTAAATCCCATGGTTTCTGTTTCAAGATAAAGTATTATAAAAAGTGAGCCGAACACTGTTCTTGTTGAGAACAATGAACACGAACGGTAGCTTCGCGTGCGCGGAGCATTCCTGAAAATCGCATCTTGAGAACCTTTTTTTGTCAATCTTGATAAGCCCTTCGGGTGTTTCCATATTCTTCGGCTTCGCGCGCTAATGATTCCTAGATGAAGCGGGCGTTTAGATAACTTATATATGGATTATGTGCAATGAAGATAAAGAGGGACGCGGTTATTGCCCTTCGATGACGCCTTAACTGTTGCAATAATCACGGTAGTGGTGATCATCGCTTGTTTAATTGTTGTTTTTTCCATGCGAAGGCGAGGAAAAAAGGAGAAAAAAGCCGCCGAAGAGGAACTACAGGCTGATCTTAGGGGCTACCCGTTCAAAGTAAGCAAAAGCGTTCCTGCCGAGGATGCTTCACACGCCAAGGAAGAACTCCGGATATTGGATTTGGAGAGGGAGATTCTGAGCGACGCGATCAGGCGGCTTTATGAAGCACACGCGGAAGGAAAAATAACGGAAGAAGAGAGAGAAAGACTTGCGCAGATGTACAAGTCTCGAATGATGACGGTGAAGGACGCCATTTCGAAAGACGAGTCTGTCGTGGCTTTGCACGAGCTTGAAAACATGCAGCAGGACTTGATGAAACTGTTCAGCGAACGATTCGACGAACTAGGCTCAAAAATCGAAGAGTTGCGGACAAAAACCGAAATCAAATCGATAAAAGAAATAACCATCGCTTCAAAAGCGTTGACAACGGAAACCCCTGCTTCTGAAGAAAAACCAGGGGAAGAAGAGAAGGTCAAAAAGAAGAGGAAACCGGCGCCAGCAAAACCCAGTCCGAGAACAGAAGCAGAGAAAAGAATAGAAGAAATCAGAGCCGAAGTGGAAAAAGTCCTGGACAAACTGGGGCAGATGGAAATTGAATCCTAAACAAGACTGGGTTGAAAAAGCCAAGAAAAACGCCGCCCTAGAAGCTGTAAAACATGTCAAAGACGGCTTCACAGTCGGGCTGGGAAGCGGAACCACAGCCGCCTACGCCATCGAAGAAATCGGAAAAAAAATGAAACGCGAAAAGCTACGCGTTCAGGGCGTTCCAACATCATACCAAGCCTTCATGCTCGCCGTACAACACGGAATCCCAGTAACAACCCTTGAGGAACAGCCCATACTGGATTTGACAATTGACGGAGCAGACCAGATAGACCCGGAACTGAACCTCATCAAAGGCATGGGCGGAGCACTCGCACGTGAAAAAATCGTTGCCTCCGCATCGAAAAAACTAATCATAATCGCCGATGAAAACAAGAAAGTCAAGGCTCTAGGAGAAAACAATCACCCAGTACCCATAGAAGCACTGCCCTTTGCAGCTTCATTTGTAATGAAAAGAATAAAAGAAATGTACGGAACACCTGTTTTAAGGGAAGGAAAGGGGAAAGTCGGACCAGTCATAACGGACAACGGAAACGTCATCATCGACGCTGACTTTGGACTTGTGCACAAGCCGACAGAGTTGGAACGCAAACTGAGGACCATGCCAGGAATTGTAGAGACCGGTCTATTTGTCAATATGGCAGACATAGCATACATAGGAAAACATTCCAACGTCGAGAAACTAACAAAAAAGCAGGCCCAAGATTTCTAGCAAGTAATATTCGCACCCACCAACAAAATCCTGAATTATATTCGACCCAAGTAGCAAACGCTTGACAAGACAATGGCATAAATAACCTTAAATCAACCCTTCTCAAACAAAATAGCCAAGAAACACACCGCCGGGGTAGCCTAGCCTGGCCAGGGCGCCAGACTCATAATCTGGAGAACAACAAACGGGGCACAAAGGCGCCCAATGTCCAGAAGTCGCGGGCTCGAATCCCGCCCCCGGCACCACGATCACGTACTTGGCACGATTGTCGTGAACGGCAATTTAATGACGGCTAAGCATTAGGTCTTGATGGCCCTCTCCGACCAAGACAGCGCGCGTTAACAGATCGAGCTACCCTAAAAGTGCTGGTACGAGACCATTTCCTCAAGCTTCTTCCTGTACGGAGCGGGAGGCTCAATGCTCGGATGACCAATCTGGACTATGCCCGCTATCCTGTAGTTTTTCGGCACCCACAGAATACGTTTCACGCTGCTCTCTTCTCTTCGACTGTAAAACGTGTACACACAACTACCCAGTCCCTCAGCCGTAGCAGCCAGCAACATGTTTTCAACAGCCATCCAAACAGACGCCAGCACCAGCTCCTCTTTCACGTCCTGCAAAAGCTCGTAGCACACCGTTATCAGAACCGGTACGTTCCTCATGTACGATTTGTCCCAAGTTCCACCTCGAGCAGCCAAATACTTTGCCCGCTCAGGAGAGAAACTTCTCCAGTGCTCTCTGCTAAATCCCGTGCAAACCTCCGCTATTTTCCCTTTGACCTGAACATCAGTGACCAACACGAAGCGCCAAGGCTGACAGTTGCCAGCCGAGGGAGCCCAACGCCCAGCCTCAAGAACCCTGCCAAGCACATCCGAAGCAACAGGGTCCGGCCTAAACTTCCTAATGCTCCGCCGTTTTGCAGCGAGCATCATAAACTCCATTTACTTGCAGCCCCCACTCAGACCATATGCAGCAACACGCTTACAAAACTAACCTCCAACCTGTCACTAGCGCGCACAAGAAACAAACACATCAAAACACCCAAAACCGCAAGCAAACACCAAACGCCCATCGCACAACTCACAAGACAACCCCCGCAACAGACAGATAAACAATATTTCGAGTCTCAGAAAAATCACGGATTGAGTACTCAAACACAAGGACTCGAATTCCAACATGTAGCCAGCGCGCCAATCATGGGAAAATGGAGGCCGCCCATCCACAGGTGCATCGTAATTTGATTTCTGAACTGTTATACGTCAGATAGAACTTAATTCCACAATTCTTAAAAGCTGGCGCATGACACTTATAAAATCACGGGAAGGAGAAGGGTAAGACCAAGAAGAGGAGAGCAGCAACTGTGTTTCTCGCAGTAACGCTGATTATCCTCTTCCTCCCAGTTTTGAAGCTTCAATCTGCTCCGCTCACACTGGAACCCCCATAGACAGCAAATGGGCTGGCACCGTCCCTGTCATCAACAGACCCATTTCGCTCGGAGAATGGGCGGACGCGAAGCGTGTGCGCTCGACCAGTGGGAGGTTACTCCATTTCCTTCGCGAAAACGCCTGCCAGCCCTCCGCTGGCCTACTACGCAACTGCTATTGCAGCTTTTGGCATGGTTATCAGTATGGTCAGACGCAAGAGAACGGGCAACTGCAGATCCTTTTTCAGACAATAAACGTTTTTTTCTCTCCACCCGTATCCATTCTAGCCATTTTTTTATGATTTTCCATTTTTCAGAATGTTTAAATTTCCGTTCTCTGTATATTATCTGGGAGAAAGGAGTTTCCACTGGCCCTATAAAGAGTCTGCAGTGGTGGGTTTATTGATCGAGCCTGAAGGGAGCATAAGCAATAACCATCGTGGCAATTTTGACATAATCGCAGATATTTTGGATGCTTCCTATGGCGGGGTTAAAAAGACTTATCTGATGTACCGGTGCAACTTGAGTTTTAAACAGTTGAAGTGTTATTCAAGTTTTCTGCTTGGGAATGGATTGCTGCACCTGAACGGCCATGCAAACAGGTCTGAGTCCGAAACTTTCGAGGTCACTGAAAAAGGCAGAGAATTTCTAAAGGCGTACAGGGGTTTGAAAGCCCTCATGAAGTAGTCTCTTTAGTCAGGAATTTTCTAACGGCTTCTTCGATTCTTATCTTCTTTCTTTTCTCATCGATTGTCACGAACTCGTACTCCTTCAAGAATCCTGCAATCTGCTGGATCTGGTTCCTGTTCAAATTCATTTTCCTTCGAATTCCCTCCAGCATGTGCCATTTTCCATCGCTCAGTATCTCCAGAACCCCTGCAATCTTAAAAGCCATCGACAGGTCCAGCAAATGCTGATTATGCACATGCGTTTAAAGACTTTCTGATGTTATGTTAGAGAACTCTTTTCTAGAATATTCTTATCTAGTGCACGTCAACCGCGGCTTAGGACAAGGTTTTCTAGTTCAATTGTCCCGCGCTGCCGTCGTCTTCAGCAAAGGCTTTAACGAGAACAGTCGTATGGAAGGACGGAGAGCTTTGATGAGGCAAAATAGCTGGCTGGAGATACTTGTGCAGTGTAAGAACAAGATACAGGAGCAAATCGCTCCACTGCTTGAAACGCTGGATCAGCCTCAGCCAGACTTGGGCATCGGAGCAGGCGGCGATCCAATAAGAAAGATAGATTTGGCGGCTGAAAACGCTGTAGTCGGCACGTTGACGAGGCGGGGAGTTTCTTTCACGTTGATAAGCGAGGAATCCGGCGTGCGAAAATACGGGGAACGCCCTCAAGAATGTTACGTGACGGTTGACCCGATAGACGGCACGACAAACTTGATGAGGAGGGTTCCCTTCTACGCAACTTCAATTGCAGTGTCTGAGAAACCATTTTTGAAGGACGTGCACTCAGCTTTGGTGGCAGACTTATTCCACGGTGTAACGTATACTGCGCTGAAGGCTAGGGGCTCTTTTCGTGACAATCGAAGGATCTCTCCTTCCGACAACGTCTCGCTTGAAGAAGCGGTCATAGGAGTGGACTTGAACAGCTACAAAGTGGAGAGAATCGCTTCCAGACTGACAAGATTGATCAAGAAGACGAGGCACATACGGCACTTCGGGGCTAACGCGCTGGAACTGTGTTACGTGGCGGATGGAACAACCGACGCCTTCGTTGACATTCGTGGAAAGTTGCGCGCCACGGATGTTGCGGCTGCTTGCCTGATTGTTAAGGAGGCGGGCGCGATGCTAACGATGCCAGATGGGAAACCGTTAGATGTGAAGCTCGATCCCGGGCAGAAGGTGGAGTTTATAGCCGCCGCTAACGCTGAAATGCACAGGACTATACTCGGTTTGGTGAAGTCTGGAAAGGAAAAAGAATGATAACGCCGCTGCCACCCTTTCCAGCCGCGCTTCTGAAATCGCGTGGAACTCGGCTTATGGCCATAGCTGACCTGCACATAGGGTGGGAGATGTCTCTTTCAGGTAAGGGCATACACGTTCCAACACAAACGCCCAAGCTTCTGAACAGACTCATGGATCTCCTGTCAGAATACAAGCCGGATGAACTCCTCGTGTTGGGCGATGTAAAACACACGGTTGCCACGGCGGAGACGATGGAGTGGCGCGACATCCCTGACTTCTTCAGCGCGTTAAAGAAGCGTGTGCAACAAGTATTCATCATTCGTGGTAATCATGATGGAAACCTTGAGCCGCTGTTGCCCGAGGGAATAAGTGTTCTGCCGGGAACAGGCGTGGCTTTTGATGATGTGGGCTTTTTCCATGGGCATCAGTGGCCTTCGCCAGCCCTTCTGAAATGCAAGACGTTGGTGATGGGACACGTTCACCCCGTGGTCGTGTTTCGTGACCCCACGGGGTTCAGGGTGACGAGGCAGGTTTGGGTGAAGGCATGTTGTGATGGGAGCAAGCTTTCCGAGGTTTTGCTGCGGAAACACAGGGTAAAGATTGAAGGAAGTGCTGAAGAGACTTTTTATATGCATTACAGGATGAAGCCCCGGGCCTCGCAGCTCTTCATAATGCCTTCCTTTAACGATTTTTTAGGGGGGAAACCGTTAAACGAGAGGAGATCAACCGGCAGTTCCAGGGCTGAGATGGTGACGGGACCGGTTCTGAGGTCGGAGGCCGTTGACATGAGCACGGCTGAGGCCTATCTACTTGACGGGACTCTGCTTGGGACCATCGAGCAGCTTAGAACCTTGAGCTGAGCGCCCGTGCCGCACAACATTTATAGACAAACGCGTTGTTCATTTTAGGCAAGGGTGATGGATGCGATGCCTTCGGAGGATGATCCAGAGTGGTACAGGAAGAGGCGCTCTCCCTTCTTCAGAGACTGGGGCTTTGATGATGTTGACAAGATTTTCGAAGAGATGGAGAAAATGATGGAAGAAGAGTTTAGAGATTTCGCTTCGCGAGTTCCCAAAGACTACGTGAGGGAGCGTAGACTGCCGGACGGTTCGACAGCGCGCGAGTTTGGGCCTTTCGTGTACGGCTACAGTATGAAAGTGGGTTCTGACGGGAAGCCTAAAATCCGCGAGTTTGGAAACGTCAAGCCGAGGCGAAACGGGCTTCCCCACGTGCAGGAGGAGCGTGAGCCTCTGGTGGACATAGTTGAGACGAACGGTGAAATCCAGGTTGTGGCTGAACTGCCAGGCGTTGAGAAGGAGGACATAAAGCTGAGCGGAACCGAGGACATTTTGACCATAATGGTGGACACCGCTCAGCGCAAGTACTTCAAGGAGGTCTCTTTGCCTGGGAAAGTCAGGGTGAGAGAGGCAAAGTCGCAGTACAAGAACGGTGTGCTGGAGGTCACCTTGCCAAGAGCAAAAGATGGAAAACCGCCTAGGGGCGAACCCATAAGCATAGAGTAGCCTCGTCTTTCTGTGACGTTGCTGATTGGGTAGTTTGCGTGTTATGGACGAAGAATCTGAGAATGAACTGTTGAACGCTGTGTGCAAGGGAGCAAAGGCAGAGGGGAGACTGGCCGGTAAGGATTTGACAAGGCTTTATGAGGTCTTTGGGCAGCGTTTCACGAGGGCTTTTGAGGCTTTGAAGGAGAATCGGGTGAAGAGGTATGTTTTCAGGCCGAGCGGCAGGATCGTTTGGATAGTTGTTGGGAAGGAGCGGGATTACCTGATAATGCCTGAGGCTGAGTTCTGCACGTGTGATGACTTTTATTTTCGAGTTGTGGACAAGAAGGTTCACTTGTGCTATCATCTGATTGCGCAGAAGCTGGCTAAGGCTTTGGGCTGGTATGAAGGCATAGAGGAGCACGATGAGCTTTACGATTCGCTTATGAACGAGTGGAAAAAAGCTACTGTTTAAATATTTAAACTCGAATAGAGTGGGAAAGGAGACTGTTCCCATGGAATTAGGAGAGTACTTTGAGCTACTCAAGTATGTGATGATGGCTGCGACGTTTATCGCTTTGGCTCTGATATTTCTGTACGTGTTTTATGGTAAAGAGGAAAAAGAAGAATCTTAGAGCTTTGTGTTGTCCGGTTTTCTGCGCAATGCTAGAAACGTGATGACGCTTAGAACTGTCAAGATTACGGCGAAAAGAATCAGCCACTGTGCTCTCGGACCGGCGCCGAATACGATTGGGAGGGGGCCGATGAAGATGATTCCGCCGAAGCTTGTTGAGCCGCCCTGTGAAAGCACGGTGGCGATTGCGACGAGTACTAGGCCGAGAATCATTACTGAGAACCCGAGGATAAGCAGGGTTAGGAACTTTGGCGGTATGTCAGGTTCGTAGTCGCCGGATTTGGCTGTTGGGTGCGTTGCCATTGTCGTGTTTTCCTCGGTCATCTGGATAAGAAGTGGAGCAATAGGATTAGTATTATCAATAGTGCTGTGAGGACGATTGAGAGCAGCAGAACCGTTTTTAGCGATTCTTTGTCTGTGCCGAAGACTATCGGGATTGGCCCGATTATTATTGCTCCGGCCCCTTTGACGTTTCCTTTCTTTCTATTTTTTGACAGGACGATGAGTGCGGTTGCGACTATGATGATTAGCATTCCGGCGAAGGCTAGCGTTGTGCCTAGGCTGTAGAGTGTCTGTGTGTCCATTTTTTGCTCCTTCAAATGTTTAGAGTCGCCGGCGGGTTTTAATAAGCTTTATAGCGTGAGCCGTTTCACTTTTGCAGTGTTGTTGAGGTTGAGATGACGTTTAAAGAGATGGTTGAGCGCATTCTTTCGTGTTGTCCTGGGGTTTCGAAGGAATCCGTTCTGGAGAGGCTGGAGGCGGAGAGGAGAAGGGCTGGCGGCTTGATTGCGGATGAGACTCTTCTGCGGATGATTGCGGCGGGGTTTGGCTGTGAGGTCCTGAACGGTGAGGCTGTGGCGCCTGCTCTGTTGCTGGGGGATCTGATTCCTGGACTGAATGACATCAGCGTTGTCGGGCGAGTTGTTGCTGTGTTTTCTCCAAGAGCTTTTAACGGGAGCAGGAGGGGGAGGTTTGCAGGCTTGCTCATCGCCGACAAGAGTGGTGTCCTGCGGGTGGTGCTGTGGAACGACAAGGCGGGTTTGACAGAGTCTGGCGGGGTGAATGTTGGAGAGGTGATTCGTTTGCGGCACGTGTACACTCGCGAGGATTATGGTGGAAGGGTCGAGGTGCACGTTGGAGAGAAGTGCACTGTTGAGGTTAACCCGGCGGACGTGAGGTCGAAGGATTATCCTTCGATTAGCAAGTTTACGACGAGAATCCGTGAGCTGCCGCGTGTTCAGAAGGGCAGTAGGGTGAACGTGGCTGGCACTGTTAAACGGTTGGGTTCGGTGTCGCAGTTTGAGAGGCCCGATGCAAAGTCCGGGAAGGTTATGCGGTTTGTCTTGTCTGACGGCACCGGGGAAGCTTCGATTGTGATTTGGAACGAGAAGGTTGACGAGTTTGAAGGCTTGCTTAAGCTGGGCGTGGGGTTGGAGGTGGTGAACGCGAAGGTAAGGAAAGCGACGGGTGGAGAACTGGAGGTTCATGTTGACGGAGCTACTTATGTTGGGGTTCAGGCTTTTTCGGAGTTTTTGCCGTTGGCGGGTTTGAAGGAGGGTTTGGAAGGTGTTAACGTTGTGGGAGAGGTTGTTACTGGGCCTATGGTTAGGGACGTGAAAACGTCGAGGCAGGAGGTTTTGAAGTTGGCTACTTTCGAGTTGATGGATGAAACGGGCAGGATGTGGGTTTCAGCGTGGCGAGGCCATGTGGATTCTGTGAAGGACTTGAAGGTGGGCGACAGAATCGTCATCAAGAACGCGTATGTTAAAAGGGGCTTCGGCGACCAGCTTGAGTTGTCGACGAGAAACGCAACGTCCATAGCTAAGGAAACCTGAAGGGCCGCGCTGAAAGAATCATCGCGAGGCTGAATTCTCGAAGAATCATGTTGGGTGGGTTTTTGGGTTGTTGCAATGGGGCCGACTGCATGCCCGAGTTGGCTGTGTGTTGGGTTTCGAGGCCTTGTGTTTGAGTACTCAATCCGTGATTTCTTTGAGTGTCAAAACATTGTTGAAGCATGTTGGTTCAAGGCTTTTTTTACTCAATTCTGCCTGGTTTTTGAGTGTCAAAAGTTTTGGGTTTTTGATTTTTCTTGAGGTCTCTGTTTTGCTGGTTTCTTCCGTTAGAGATGGTTTTGGAGTGGGTTCTGGTTGGGTGGCGGGAGGTGTGTAGGTTGCGCTTTAGGATGGTTTTGCCCTGCTGTTTTTTTGTGTTTGAAGGGTCTATATGTTCAGTCAGCGCCACGTTAGGCGGGGTTTTCAGGTGCTTGAGTATCTTGTTGTTATGTTGGTCTTTGCGCTTCCTTTCGTTTTGTTTGCTTTGTACAAGAGGCGGTTTTCCGCGCTGGGTTTGGTGGCTGTCATGGGTCTGACTATAAATGTGCCGTGGGACTTGATTTCTGCAGGTTTTTTCCACACGCGGTTCTGGAATGCAGACATCCTTCTTTGTGTGATGAAAGGCCGTTGCCGCTTGGAGGAATACCTGTTCATGGTGCTGGTTCCGATGATGCTTGTCGGAGGGACGCTAATCTTCAATCTCTATGAGCCTGCCCCAAGATGAACACTTTGAAGACCTGCGGATTTGAACAAACCGCGTGTGCCGCGAAATGTTTTTCCTCGATTGAAAATTCAAGGTTGGCTCAAGACTGACTGGAAACCACGTCTAGGATAATTTAGATATCTTTATGACTTTGAAGACTTCGCAGTACTTGCCTTTTCCTGTCATGGTTCCTCGGTATCTCGCGAGGCCTTTGAAAGCTTCATCGTATGGATTCATCTTGATCTGTGATTCGTGCTTCCTCAAGGCAGCAACTTTTTTGTCGATGAATTCCGAGATGTCTTCCACATACTCGAAGTCTGAGAGCGGCGTCCAGACTTCGTAGGCCAACACGGTCTCGGCAGACCAAGGAGACCCTTTGTACTCCTGAAACAGAGGAACACTAGCCCTTCCCAATGATTCATTCACAAGCTGGAAAGTCGCTCTGTGATCCTGGTGACCATCAGACGGATGATGAACATAGATTATGTTCGGTTGTTTCTTCCTAATCAGTTCCACCAGCTTTTTCAAGCTGTCCTGATCGTATTCCAAGTGGCCGTCTCGGTTTCTTAAGAAGGTCAAATCTTGAAAACCAATTGCTTGAGCGGCGTTCCTAGCTTCTTCTTCTCTTATTCTTGCCAATTCCGCTTTGGAGTAGTCTAGACTGCCAGCCTCTCCAGAGGTCATGTAACAGACTGAGACCCGATTCCCCAGTTTCACGTGCTTTGCCAAACTGCCGCCACATCCGATAATGTCGTCATCAGGATGTGCTGCAAAAACCAGTGTTCGCTTCATCATAAACTTGCCTTAGCTGCTGTTTCTATTAAATATTTGCGCGCTGTGGTTTTGACCCTACTTGAAAATCGTGCCTAAATCATAATTGTAAGCCTAGCTACCAGCCGCGCGCGTCTTATCGCGGATGTAGGTTTGATTTCGTAGGTGGAATTTCTGAAATAGGAATTTTATCTCTTTACAGATATGCACGCGCTCTTTATGTCATGATATACCTGTCAGAACTGTAGCGATGGCCCCATAAAGGCCAATGTCGTCGCCTAAGGGTGTAACCATGATTTTGGGAATTCTGTTTATTACATAGTCTTTCACATGTTTTGTTATTGGAGACATAACCATTTTCTTGTTCTTCAGCGTCACGGTTCCACCAACCGTGATCAGCGATGGATCATACGCGTTTACAACGTTCGCAAAGCCTATTGCGTTTAATACGCCAATTTCCTTGACCAGTTTCGAGGATATGCTGTCGGCCTCTTTTGCGGCAGCGAACAAGTCACTTGCAGTCAACGTTGACAAATTGCCTCCTATCCTTTTGAGCAGCAAACTTTCTTTCACTGCCTTTTCGGGCATCTCTTTGAGTCTCATCCTAACGAAGTTTGGAATGTTGCTCCCTGAACAGTAAGCTTCCCAGTGGCCCCGCTTTCCGCAGCCGCACGTAAGCCTGCCTTCAAAGTCTATGACGATATGACCGACTTCATGAGCGTTCCCGTCTTTTCCCAAGAGCAAAGTGCCGTTAACCATAGCTCCGCAGCCTATGCCAGTGCTTATGGTTATGTAAGCATAGTTGTCCAATCCTTTCGCAGCCCCAAACATTTTTTCACCAAGAGCCGCTCCAGCAGCATCGTTGATCAAGCACGAGGGTATGCCCAGTTCCTCTGAGACAGGTTTCGTGAGGGGCACGTAATCAAACTGCATGGCCGTCGGATGGATGAGTGCACCTTCTCTTTGGACCAGAGGACCCGTGGCCGCTATGCCGACGCCCCTTATAGATTTGACGTCACAGCCATGTTTGCTGCATAAGAAACGCGCAAGCCTGATCATCTGGTCGCTAACTGCCTTGGCACTGCTCTTGTCAACTTTTTCACTTGTTTTCGCCACGAAGCGCCCCTTTTCGTCTGCAAGGACAACTCTTACCCAAGTGCCTCCTAGATCTATCCCCATCCAGCGTTCGCCCTTAACCAAGCCCCTCACCCACAGAAAACACGTGCTACTGCGCTAACATCTCGTACGTGCAGTTTTTATGATTTGCGGGGGTTTTCTGCTAACGTGGGTTAGCCGTTTCAAACCTGTAGGTACGGTCGTAAACAAGCTATGGGTCTGATGTAAGAAAATGGACCACACAGTCCTACATTTTGACATCCCTGCAAACGATGTCGCAAAATTGAGAAAGTTCTACGCGAATTTGTTCGGATGGAAGATAGAAAAGTGGCCTGGACCGGGAATGGAATACTGGGTGATTGAGACGTTCCGCAAGATAAGAAAGGACACGCCTGCTCAGACCAGGCGTCAACGGTGGCGTTGGAAAGAGACAGAGAGACGAGAAGCCGCTTAACTGCATCTCGGTAGAATCCGTCGACGAATACAGTAAGAGAATAGAGAAGCTCGGAGACAAGATTACCGTTCCTAAGCAAGAGATTCCTTGAATAGGCTGGTTCGCTATGGCAGTTGATCCAGAAGGCAACCCATTCGCTATAATGTGACTCATGGAAACGTAGTACCTCTGCTCTGACAAAACTCGATTCTTTTTTTCAATTCTTGTTCTCTTTTTTGCTCTCAGTAGGCGCGCTCTGAGCACATCGTCGTTGAAAAGTATGGCTTAATGTTTTTCCGAAAGAGAAAAACAGTGTCCGAAAACAATAACACATGTCCAGTAATAAGTCATAAATCGTACAATAAGTTGGCAACATCTCCCGCAATCTCCATTCTTTCCAGACGCATGGCGCCGCCGGGCTATGTGTTGCCAAGGTTAATTGTCAAGGCTTGATTACATATTATTAACGCAAATCAGGGTTAATCGTTCTATTATTTCGACTTTTCGTATCGTCTCATTGCAGCATCGCCTCGTGCAGTCAGAGAGTAGTAAGCTCGTTTTCCTACCCCCACTCTAGCAACCCAATTCTTGTTCATCATTTCGTTTAGCGCCCAGACTATAGAAGATGAACGTTTGTCTGGTCGGTCAACCAGATCACTTGGTGTGAGTCTTCCCTTGCTGAGCTCTTTCATAATATCATGTTCCAGCTGGATTGGGGTCTCAGTTTCTGCTTCTTGTTTAGCCAGTCCTCATTCTCGGAATTGCTTACTCTTCCAGCAACCAGAAAGACCTCTACGTTATCAGAACTGCCTCTCTGACACTCTTGAAGTGCATGTCTCCAGTCAAAACCTTCGCCTTAAGCCTTCTTGCCGTAGCCAACACGTATGCATCGGCCAACCCAAAATCTTTTTCAGTTTTTTGCATTTCTGCGTGCAGAACACCAGCTTCCTTCGAGATTTCCTCATTAACACTGACAACTTGCGAATCACTTAACAGAATGTCGTAAGCAGCTTCCACATCCTGTCCATCTCTAGCCGCCTTGCTTATGACCTCGGCAACAGTCACCGCACAAGTGTACGCTTCATTATTCTCCTCTCCAAAAACAGTGGCAACCTTTGACCCACACTTGCTCCCAATGAGGTACTCTACCCAAGCGTACGCATCCACGACAAACCTCTTAGTCATGCGCTTTCAACTCGTCTTCAGCAGCAAAGCGACTCATACCTCTAAGAACGCCAAAACCATCCTTTCTAACCTTCTTGACAGCTATCTCGAGGATTTCTCCCTCTCTGATTCTCTTGCTTTCCACAAGCTCCTTAGGCAAAGTAACCACTAAAGAACCGCCGACCCTGCGCGTTTTAACCACAGCCACAGTATCACTGCCATTAAACTAAATAACACTAAAGTTATATTTAACAATTCCGCAGGAGCCAAATCAACGTCCCTAGAAATAGGCTACCTTGTCTTTCTCTTCCTTCAACTCATATAGCGCGCGCTCAGCCATGTTTATAAGCGCTCAACACTATTGAGCAAATTGCAGGGGGTCACATGTCTAAATCGGAATGGAGATGTCTCCAGACATGTTTCACAAATCGTAATATAGGTTAAATCTTTTAAAGGATGAAGGATATACAAGAAACGGGCAAGATGGTGTGAAAATGAAAGATGGAGAAGAGAAGAAGGCGATACACATTCTGACGGATCCCAAGCTTTCAGCGATTAAAGCCATGCTTGAAAAAGACCACGCTATAGACTGCATTCTGCTGCTCAACATGAACCGTGGAAAATGGAAAGAAGCGAAGGATTTCATGCGCCAAAACCGTCTGACGCTCAGCGACGGCACTTTCAGGGCCAGGATGATAGAAATCGCACAGCTAGGCTTGGCTAAGAGCGAGCGGATAGATCCCCTCAAGAAACTCTACAAGATAACGCCGCAGGGCAAAAAAATCGCGGAGCTACTCATAGGACTGTTCGACAGGCTGGAACAATAGACCTCAAAAGGCAAACGCACGCAACTGTACAACACTTCTTTTTTCAACGTTCACTGTACACTAGGCTGGCCGTCCTTCCTTGGAGTTTGCGTATTTTTGTCATACACATAGGTAATCTTGTGTCTGGAGTCGTAAGATTTAAAAGTGTAGCCTCTACTAAAATACTCAATAACTCCAGAAGGAGGGATAACAAACAAAATGAAAATATCGAGAAGCAGAAAAGCCCTAAGCCCCGTAGTAGCCTCAATCATACTCATCGCCGTAACAGTCGCAGTCAGCATAGCAGTAGCAGCATGGATGGGAGCACTAACATTCAACTTCATGGGTTCTTCCTCGATGACTATCACCAACGTGACTTTCGGCGGCGGCACCGGCAGCGGTGATCCAGCCAATACGCTTGTCTTGGCTATCAAGAACACTGGAACGAAGCAAGTGACCGTGGCACAAATCAAGATAAACAACGTCATATACCCCACTTTCAGCGGGAACGGAACGACGCTAAGTTCTGGTCAAAATGGAATTATAACAGTCTCAGCCGTCGGTTGGGCAAATGGAAACCCCTATGCAATCAATCTGTATGACGCCAGCGGGAACGGAGTAGGTTCCACTCAGCAGACTGCGCCAGGCGCATAGCATCACGGGTTCTTTGCTTGTTGAGATTGGGGGTAGGGTAAACCAACAGAACCTAGTTTCCCATATTGTTTCATGTTCGGAGGTGCAATGAATGGTTGTGGAAATAAAAGAGTACGGTTCAGCAGAAGAGATAGCCGAAACATTGGATAAAGAGATTTCCGAAACGAAAAGCACGTTAGGTGAGTACCTGCGTCGGTTGGATGACATCAGAGCCTTGGCTGAGAAGTCGAAGAAGATTCGTGAGGTAGTCATGAAGCTCGCTGGCAAGAAGGCGTCGTCTGAAAGCTTGGGAGAGATTTCAGTCGGTAGCCTGAGCATAGTGTTGGATGCAAACCCGTTCCACGAGTTGACGGCCATCGAGGAAGTTGTGCGGAGCCATCAGGAAAGGTTGCTGGTTTTGCAGAAGGCTCGCGACGCGTTAAAATGGTTAGACCAGCTCGGTGACACCGAAGGCCTAAAGTATCTCGTCATCGAGAGCGACGGCGTTCCTGAACGAATACTCTTCAGAATAACTTAGCCAGATGAGAAGTGAAAACATGGAAAACGACGTTTACTCTTTTGCCTTAAGGAACACTCTGAACGAAATCACTAACGCATGCCCAGACATCCAAAGCATTTTCTTGTTCAAACAAGACGGCGATATCATAAGCGGAGAAGAAAAAGCCCAAGAAGAAGCCGCAGTGCACACTGTCGACGCACTGGACGACGTTCTGGAAAAAGCTGAAGCCCTAGGCGGCGTGCAAAACATAATCCTTGAGGGCACGAAGGGCACAGTGAACGTTTCCCGTATGAACGATTTTTACCTAGTGACCGTAGTCCCGGAAAAAGCAGACCTAGAATACGTAAACACTTTAACAAATGTCCTTGTGCCAACAGTTCTGAAGCTCCTTGAGAAAATCAGCCCGGCCCTCAACAGAGACGGACAGTCTGAACCTGAAAATGAAGAGCCCACGGTCAAACCAGTTATCAAGTCCATAGAGAAATCTACCGAAGAGACTGCAGAGAAGCACGAAGAACGCGAAGTGTCTGAAGTTAGTTCTGAAAGAATTCTTCCAGAGCCTCAGGTAAACCAGTTCATCGTGGAGAACGTCGGAGGCCTGTTTTCATCATCAGACACCGTGCGCATCGACAGCGACGCAATATCACAATGGACAGAACAGTATGAAGACAAAAAAATCGAACAGGCCACAATCGAAACTTTTGGAGGAAAATCAGTCCACTGCAAACTCAAACCAATAAGAGACTCAAAATACGAAGGCAAGGGCGTCATACAGATTCCTGCAAAAATCCAGCAATCTCTAGAAATAAGGAAAGGCGAACTCGTCAGGGTTAAGCCAATAATCGAATGATGGAGGCCGCAACATGGTCAAGCAGAAGAAAAACCTTCAAGAAACTGCCAGCGAACTCGAGCCGATAGCCATTGAAAGCGCAGCATGCGAAAACAACATACGACTCATCTTGGAAGAAATCAAGAAATGCGACGGAGTCATAGGCTACATCCTTAGAAACACTACTTCAGCGACAATAGACCTTAACGATCCAACCAAAGTCATAGACTATGCCGTTCTTTCTTCCTCAACCTTTGAAGCAAGCGAACAAATCTCAGAATTGTTTGACTTAGGCAAAGCCAAAAACATCATCGTGGAAGGAAAAGACGCAAAAACGCTCCACCTCAGCGTCGGCGAAAACAACATAAGCATATTCATGGAAAAGAGTGCAGACGCAAAAAAAATCCTGGAAAAAATGCAGATACCGTAGAGACAGACAATGAATCCGCTGCACGCACCGGTTGGCCATTCGACAAAGTTCTTTCCCTAAAACAAGCCACGGAAAACAGTACAAAGTATCCTTTTTTCTTCGTTCATTGTTTTCGAATTTGAGTTTACATACGGGCGCGGCGAGATTCCTATTCTATGTTCTTTTTGGGAATATTGTGATAAGAGAAATAAAGTATTATCTATTAAGATACAATTTACTTCATGTTGACATCAAGGTGAAGGACAATGTTCAAAAAAACTGAATTCTGTGGAGACATTAACTTGAATGAGCAGCTTGGGGCTAAAGAAAGGATAGAGGCTACGTTGCAAAAGTTGCAGGCTTTGAAGAGCAGAATATCAGAATTGAGAGCCCAGTGTGAGGAACTTCAAAGGTTACGCGCTGAAGATCAAAACAGTGCTTTGCGTTGCGACGAATGCGGCGGTGCGATAGAGCCAGGGCAGGAAGTCGAGGCCAAGAACTTTGGCGAGAAAGTACATCATTACCATAAAGAATGTTTTCGAAAACTCTGGCTGCAATGATTCTTGCAAGTGCCTCCCGCAAACCGCGTTCACGAACAGGTACTCCGCTGCCTGAGGAGTACTGCAATTAGACACTCGCTTCTGTTTGAGGCTTCATCGTCTCTTGCAGAGTCTTCTCCGCAGTCGCGATGGAAAAGAGGAGGTCATCGATGGTAGCAACAAACGTTGGGAACCCTTGATGACATCTTATCTTGGTAACGACCTTTTTATTTTCACTTCGCGTTTTGACTGACAGACCGGCGGGACTTGCCGAGTTGTCCGGAGACACTGCGTCAGCAATGGCTTCTGCAATTCTCGCGTTATCATACTCTATGGCTATTTCAGCTTCCAATTCTCTCGCCTTTCAGTTTTCTCCCCACCAGTTCGTTCACGATTTGTATAAAGTTGTCTATGTCTTCAATGGGAACCTGCGCGCCGGCGGCAACGTTGTGTCCTCCCCCCTTTCCTAGAAATCTTTCTGCGGCAACCTGCATTATCTCTCCAAGATTAAGGCCCCTGCTTGTGACCGCGTCCGAAGTTCTCGCGGAGATTTTCGCTATGTCTTCTCCTTCGACGCTTGAGTAAGCAATCAAAGGCTTCTCCGGGTTCGGAAGGCTTCCCGAAAGTATGGATGAAATCGCGCCGATTATCTTGTCGTCGATGAAATTCTCGCCAGAGACAACATATATGTTTTCTAACTCTTTGACTCGTTCAGGTTTCTCCATTACCCATCCGAGGTACTTGTTTAGCGTTCTTCTATAGTCTTCCAGAACCTTGTTCGCCCCCTCAAGCCCTTGTCCCCTGTCGCCCATACACACAGCTACTCCAAGACCCGACTTGTCCATTCTACCAGTAGCATTCAACAGGACAGCAAATTCTCTCGCATCCCGGAGCGGGGTCCAAGATTCTTCACGGTTCAAGATGTAAACGTGCCCGATGAGATTCGACACTTCGTAGCGCAAACCCCTTGAGAGCAGGTGATCTGCCAAAGCCGAACACAATCGCTTCTTCTCTTCCTCTGAAAGGTCCCTAAGAGCCCGCCATTTGTCACCTTCTCTTGGTTTGATGCCCAGACTTGCCAAGAAAGCCAAGCTCTTGTCTTCCTCGCCGCTTATGCCAGGGATGAACGGGCTTGTGGTAGATGCCAAGGTCTTATGGATGGGACGCGTTTCTCTGCCGAAGAATATCAGATCTTTCTCCACAGTGAGAAGACCTGAACCTTTCGCATCTTCAAGTATTCTCCCGTTAAGCCCTCCGAGCATTCGCTGATCATACTTATCCTGCATATCTCCTAAAGCCCCGACGACGGCAATCGGAGCCAAATCAACGTTAACTTTGTCAATAGCATCGGCCACAAAATATGCCACACCAGCTCCGCTCACATCTCTTGCCCCGTCAATTCCATACAGATGGGGGTTCACATGCACGAAGTTGTCTGACTCCTTGCCGATGATTTGATGGTGGTCCAGAATGGCAATTTTGAAGTCAGCGAGTTTCTGATTCAACAAGTCGACGTACCCGCTTCCTAAATCGGTGAAAATCACCAATTGCGGTTTATCCGAAAGAATCTCGCCCACGATATTCTGCTCAATCCACTGGGTTATTCGAATTCGAAATCTTGCGTCAAGCCTGAACAATGCTTTTCCGATGATCCCCGCTGCTGCAACTCCATCAGCATCCAAATGTGAAAAAACATGGATAAACCCGTCTTCCTTAACCGTCTCCAAAATCGTCTTAGCCGCCTGGCTAGCCGAATTCAAAAAACACGCAACTTGGTTCTCGTTCAGCGTTGAAGCCATGTACTATCACTAAAAATAACTATTATCCAAGGTTTATAACAGTTCGGCTTTCATCCCCACCCTAGAGGATGGGGACTTCCCGCCAATAAGGGATAAAAACCCGCAAGACATATTTTCCGACAGGAATTTGTACGAAAACGGCTATGTTATCGAGGCTATCTTCGCTTCGTACTTCCAGTTCGGCGGTAGGATGCCCACGCGTTTGTAATACCTTGATATCTTGTAAATCTTTGCCTCAATCAGCTGAAGCGCTCTTTTGTTAATCTGGTCCGTTCTGTTCTTTTCAAGATGAAGACCAAGGCTTTCAGCTTTCTTGAGCAGACTTGCCAAGTCTTCTGGCAACGACGGAGCAAGTTCGTTTTCTTTGAGTACCTTCATCACTCTTTTTCCGATTATCGGTCTTGCCAAGGGAATCGCGTGCTGATCTCTAAGGATTGTCCCGATGCGACTGGGAGAGTTGCCTTCCTTCCCCAGTTTGACTATCAAAGCTTCCACCTCTTCTGGTTGGTATTTGCACCAGCTCGGAGGTCGTTTGCTAACCGGCCTGATCTGATGAGACTTTCCCTTTTCTTGTTTAGGCATCAACCATCCCTTAAACTCTGTATCAGCGAAGGTACGCGCATATTTAAGAATAACTGTCTCTTTCGACAACATGTGCCTCTTTCATTCATTTCTGTTCTCTAAAGAGTTACTTTTCATGAATCTCCTCAGCGTATTAGACCTTACTCCTGGCAATTTGCTGGCTATTTCCAGCGGGCGCCTCAAATCCATGTGGCATGCATTCAGATCGAAAAAGTGTGCCTTCTATATTTCCAAGCATCTGGAAATGAATAAGGAATTATCCACATGAAAGCGTAAAGAAAAGATTTCAGCAAATCAAAACCAAGACTAATCCTGTTGACAGTCCTCGTAAATACGCCCGCCCGGTTTTCGTAAGAAACCCTTCCATACTCGCCTAAAATCCTTGAAAACTTGTGGTCTTCTGCCACAGCCAACTCTGGATCGTACAGATATCCCTCATCCGCACAAATCCTGAGAGCTACGTCACGCAGAACAGCAATACTGAATCCTGGCACGCTTGGACCCGAGATGGGAGTGCCCCGAATTCTTATGGTCGGGATTTTTGTCGAAAACCAAACAGTGTAGTTCTCCCCCATGGTTCCAAATCTCCGACTGACTTTCCGGGTGTCACTCGCCCTAGCAGAAGGAGCTGCCCCTACAATGCCCTTGCTTCTAAACGCCTTATACATCACCTCAAAGTAGTTTTCGTACTTGTCAAGCTTCGAGGTTACATACTTAAGATCCAACTCAGTGCCGCTAGAAAATCGGGTATCTATATCCTGAAAGACCACAATGCTTCCCCTTGCATAAGAAAAACCTAGGTTTCTACCTATCGTAGGAGAATCCCATGACTTGTACTTGATCTTTCCAGACTCGTAAAGTCCCTGTTTATATTTCTGATAAGTTTTGTAAGCTATTAAGTTGGAATCGCTCAATTTTGGAAAATCCGCGTTTCCTCCAGCATCAACGATAACGAATTCTATTTTCTTGCCTGTTTTCTTCTCGAAGAGCTGCTTGACAGTTTCCCAGTTTTGAAAAGTCTCTTCAAGGAGCCTCCTATTTTTCTCGTTTTTCGCGGTAGTTACGACCGAGAAAGTTGATTGTGTCATGATAGGATGGGAATGCACTAGATTCTTAAGCTTTTTTCAATGCTGACCCGAACTGTTTGCTCAGCACACGCGTTTTCGACACATCAATAGGTGCCCTCTTCTTAATCAGTTTTCATAACTTGGCGAGAACACCTATATGTCCATCAATAGTGTACTCGCATGCGCAATTATTGATTGCGGATATAAACTTTCCAAATTGAGTTACTTGTACCATTCGGCGAATTTCCGAAAAGCAGCCGCGCGGTGCGAACGCTTGGATTTCTCAACAACATTCATTTGTGCAAAGGTTCTGTCACTGTTGTCAGGCTTGAAGATTGGGTCAAAGCCGAAGCCCATTTTATTGGTTGCTTTCCTTTCTCTGCGGACTATCTCTCCCGTGACTGTGCCTTCAAAACACATCGGTGATTCCAACTCCGAGGAAAAATATGCAACCACCGATTTGAACTTCGCTTCTCTGCTATCGATTCCTTCCATGAGTCTGAGCAAGCCTTCGTTGCCTACCGTCCTGTAAACGTAAGCGGCATAAGGACCTGGGAAACCGTTCAAGGCGTCTACGAACAGCCCAGCATCTTCAACCACCATGGGAAGTCTGTATCTTCTAAAAGCTTCTATAACGCTTGCCTGCGCGATTTCTTCTAGGCTTTCGCTCTGGATTTCCAGGGACTTGATTCTGAGCATTCCGAGTGCTATCCTGCTTTCGGCCAAGACCTCTCTGGCTTCGTTGAACTTGTTGATATTGCTTGTCGCGAAGAAAACGAAGTGGCCTTTGAGTTGAAGACTCATCTTGCTTCACGTTTTCCCTTTGCACCTTTGGCTGACACACTGAAATATTTCTTCCAGTCTATCTGCGCGATCTCCAAAATGTTGCCGTCTGGGTCCGCAAAGGTCGCTTGCCTCCCACCCCAAGGTTCATCGTGCAGTCCTTTGATGAACCCCACTCCTGCACGGTTTAGTCTATCGCAGAACTTGTCTACATCATCAACAAGAAATTCCACGGATGGCGACGTGAGGCTCGTCTCCTGTCTCTCTCCAGATGCAGGGATCAACCCTATTTCTACTCCACCACATTCGAAGCCAGCGTAGCTTGAAAACTCGTACTTCTTTTCTAAGCCTAATGTTTCTTCATAGAATTTCACGGCTCTTTTCATGTCTGAAACGTGAAGAGTTATACTCCAAACGGTCTTGATCATTCTCTTTCCTTCCTCTCGGCGACGTAGCGACCTCTTCTTTCTATTTCCCTGATCTTATCTAAGACGTTTTCTGATGTTTCAGACTTCAAAACTGAAGAATATCCTTCAATCGCAGATTCAAAACACTCCTCGGCAAACTTGTAGTGGGTGCTTTGGAGAGCTCTCTTCATCAGGTGGAGGTCAACCCCTCTGGCTTCAAGCTCTTTCGTCTTGTCGCCAAGCCCGAAGTCCACGAAGAATATCTTGCCTTCCGGGTGTTGAATGAGGTTTGAGGTTGTCAGGTCACCGTGAACTATCCCGTATTCGTGAAGTTTGCCTATTGATTCGCCAATTCTAAAACACAGGCTTCGTCTCTCACTCTTGGATACTTCGTTGAGCAGTTGCTTCACTTGTTTTCCTTCTATGTACTCCATTATTATGGTCGTGTTCTTGCGATCAACCAAGAAGATTATCGGTGTGGGCACTCCAGCTTTTTTGGCTTCATGCATCAGTTGAGGTTCATGAATCGTTCGGTAGGCGCGGATTTGTTCATCCAAGGCCGAGGGACGGTATTTCTTGGGTAGGCGCTTCTTCAACACCACTTTTCTTCCATGCCAATCCGCGAGGTAAAGATTAGCTTCAGCTCCCTTCTGTATTAGCACTGGCTGTTTCATTGCATCCACGGAACCTCAACCTCTTCAAGCCGCCACCTCAGCCGCACTTGGCTCTTCTCAATCTCAGTTACCGTGCCGTGTGTGTAAGCCAGAACGCCTGTCCACGCGATCATGGCCCCGTTGTCAATCGCAAACTCGGTCGGCACAACATCGAATCGCGCGTTATGCTCCTCTGCCACAGATCTAATCATGCTTTGCAGCCTCTTGTTCGCAGCAACTCCACCCGTTAGCAGGACTTCTTCTCTTGCCGTGTGCGCTAGAGCCCTCTCGGTCACTTCTGTGACCATTGAAAACGCTGTTTCCTGAAGGCTGTAACACACGTCCTCAAGCTTGTATCCTCCTTTCTTGAGAAGCGTGACCGCCGCAGTCAGTAGGCCACTCAGGGACACGTCCATGCCTTTAACGGTGTATGGCAACTTGATCAATTGTTTCCCGCTTCGGGCAAGCTTTTCGATAACAGCCCCGAAGGGCAGACCTGGCTTTTGATGCAGACCCGCTTCCCTTGCAAAAACGTCCAAACAGTTTCCCAGAGCAATGTCCAGCGTCTCGCCGAAGATTCTGTATCGTCCACAATCGAAAGCCGCAACGATAGTGTTGCCTCCTGAAACGTAAAGCGCCAAGGGATTCTTCGTCCCCGTTTCCAATTTTCCCATTTCGACGTGTGCCACGCAATGATTGACTCCTACAAGCGGAATCTTTAGATAAGAAGCCAACGCGCGAGCCACGGTTGCTCCAGTGCGGAGGCATGGACCCAAGCCTGGACCCTGAGAAAATGCTATCACCGACAGGTTCTGCGGTTTCACTCCAGATCCTTTAAGAGCACCGTCTAAAACCTTACTCGCCACTTCAGCATGATGCCGCGCGGCCTCCCGCGGATGGATGCCGCCTTCTGATGGAACATAGGCGTCTATAATGTTTACCAAGATTTTGCCATCGAATGTTGATATTCCAACGCTGAAGTCGTCCGCCGATGATTCGATTCCCAAGCAATAGCGCTCCTCTGCCGCCCTGTTCTTCATTTTTCTCGTCCCCGAACATGGATTCTTTCGGTCGTGAACATACACCTTTTCATGTGAACTACCCTAACCCTAACGGCTAGGGCTTCCTGCTTCAACGACAACGCTTGCCGACACTTTTCCAGCAGAGGCTTCGTCTCCACAGGCTCCAAGGGTCGTCCCAACCCCGCTAAACCCCTCTCCAGAATATTGAGAGAGGCATTGTAGTCTCTATCCAAATCTCCATGTTTATACTCTTGTGATGTTCCTCTCGGGTTCACCCTCACAATCGACCTACCAGCGTTTTCAGCTTTGTAGGCCAACATCTGAAGTAACCTGCCCCAAGAGGCATCCAGAATTTTTCCAGCAAGGTTACGGTTTCTAACCATGTTCGTTATGTTCAAATCTTCAACCGCAATCACATCATAGTTGTTGACATAAAACCTTGAAAGTTTGTGGAGAAAATCATTCCTCTGATTCACGAGTTTCTCATGGAGACATGCCAGTCTCACTCTCCGTCTGCCTCTGCTTTTTGAACCATTCTTCTTCCTTGAAAGCTCACACTGAGCTACTTGGATTCTGGATAATGTTTTCTCGTAGAACCTCGGGTTCTCAACCTGTCGTCCATCACTATCTGATAAGAAATGTTTTAACCCGACGTCTATGCCTATGCTTTTGTTCGTTCTAGGCAACGGTTTTGCCGTACTTTCACATTGGAATATCGCATGCCATTTCCCCGAAAGTTCACGCTTGATGATTACACCCTTGATTTTTCCCTCGATTGAGCGGTGAAGTTTGATGCTGATTGCTCCAACCTTCGAGAGACATAGCTTCTTTCCATTAAGTCTAAAGCCAGACTGGTTGAAATTCAATGTTTTGAACCATGCTCCCTTGAACCTGAGCTTTCCTATCTTCCGCCCCTTCGCCTTCATCTTTGATAACGCTCGAATGTTGCTCCACAGTTGATGGTTGACCATCTGCAAAACTTTAGAATACACTTGATTAAGTTCTGGTTTCTGTTTTTTCAACTCTATAATGAGGTGCTGCATTTCTTTCTGACTGAGTTTTAGCCCTTGACTCTTCGCCACATTTAGTTCTTCAAGCAGCCTATTGTATAACCACCTGCACAATTCAAGGTGGTCACATAATTTCTGTTCAGTAAATCTTGAGGGGCACAGCCTAAACTTTTGACTCAGCACTAAATGCACAAAAATAACTATTATCCAACGGCTTATAACATTTCAGCTTTCATCCTCAACGTGAAGGATGGGGACTTCCCACCCGATAAAGTCAAAAATGTTCGAATCTCTTGCTTTTTCTGAACAGCAAATATTGCACAGCCTATGTCGCATGTTAGGAATCGTATAGATTTAGGGTGAGGTTTTTATTTGAAAACTGCACATATTAAAGTGGATTGGAACTGATTGCAATGCCAAAACGCAATGGGTTAGAACAGAGAGCTCTTCAGTTCATCACGAACACCGGTTTCAACGGTATTCTTCAATCTGACCTGTGGCATGAACTCGGAGCAACCAGCCGAGAAGGTTCCAGGATATCGTTGAAGCTAGAGACCAAGGGACTTATCCGTCGAGAGAAGGAGCTTCGTGAAGGAAGATGGACCTTTAGACTCTTCCCAAAGAGATTGCCCGCATCAATCGACTCGATAGCCGACTGCCCGTGCCTAATGTGTGCAGACGATCCCAGATGTGACCCCTCAGGCGCACCTTCACCCCAGAGCTGTGACCGCCTTACAGACTGGCTTCTCTGCATATCCGGAAGTGACCAAGGCGGCATCATGGGTGACAGCTAGTCTTGCCCAAAGCATGGATTCAGGATAGAAAAAGAGACTATTACTACCAGAAGGCAAAACAAGAAAAGTACCGTTCAAGAGCATCGTACAAGTTGTTTCAGGCCATCAGGAAATATCATCTTATAGAATTCGGTGACGTTGTCGTTGACCTGGGCGCGGCGCCTGGAGGATGGATTCAGGCCGCGAGAAAAACTGTTGGAAAGAGAGGTTTCGTTTTGGGTGTTGATTTGAAAACCGTCGAACCTTTTCCTCAGCCCTACGTTAGGACAATAGTCTGTGACATAACGGAACAGGATGCCGCGCAGCAGATTCTGGAGATGCTTCCGAGAAAAGCTGATGTAGTGATTTCAGACGCCTCTCCTAACATCTCGGGAATCTGGGAACTTGACCATGCGCGCCAGATAGATCTAGCCCAACAAGCCCTGCAAATAGCGTTGGACACGCTTAGGCCCGGCGGCAACTTTTTCGTGAAGGTTTTCCAAGGAGACATGCTTGACGATTATACGCACAAAGTTAAGCAATACTTTGAAACTGTCTTGGTGATAAAACCAAAGGCAAGCAGGGCCAAAAGCTCGGAAATGTTCATTTTAGGACGATGTTTGGAAAAGCCCCGATTTGAACAGCAAACATAAATCCTATCAATCAGTCTATAGTATCGCGGTGAAAACCTGAGAATCATTGCCGCAGACTCCTCTGCAGCCGTGCTGAACGAGAAGTTCGAACCTTTATCGATTGTTGCGGCAGCCTCAGTCCTAGTCGTCCCGCCCTACAGGGAGGCGAGCACGTGTTTGGCTGAGCCGATTTTTGCAGATGCAACTGGCGGATCGGAAGTCGTCGTGCATGAAGCAGAACTCTGCAGGGAACTCATCGGAAAAGTTGGCGCTGATGTTGTGCATCTTGACATGTCCCTGGGGTCAACCCCTGTTGAACAGCTTTCGCCGATCCAATTCACTAACATGAAGATCTCCTCAAGAGCAAGACAGCATCTTCTGAAGATCTTGCCGCGAATAAGAAAGATTGCAAATGAAATAACCCTGAAATATGGAGCGGACGTGTTGGCCATAGGCAAGGAAAGCATTCCAGTAAGGGTTGCGGAGTTGACAGCAGGTGCGCACGCAATACTGTACACGGCTGAAAAGGCCATCGACGAGAAGAAGGCGATCCTTCTGGGTTTGCCGTCCAGGTGCCAACCCCGTCTCACTGAAGGCGCCGTGTATCTCTACTCGCTTATGGCTGAGGAACACGACGTGAGAGGTTTTGCAGAAGATCCAAGGGGAATTTTGGGCAAGATTAATATTATGGAGATGTTAAACCCAGTTGCAAGAGGCTTCCGAACCTTAAGGATAACACCTAAGCACTGAAAGAGGATGGCTGGACCGTGAGCTTAGAATTTTGGAAAAAGGCTTCGCCCAAGCGCAGAAGAATCATAACAATTATTATTATCTTCACCGTCATCGTGATTCTAACCGCTCTTGCCACGTTGACGCCGATAGACGAAAAGACGGCGATTGAAACGAACAATGAGGTTAATCAGACGGTTAATGCAATGAAGGCAAACAATACGTTGTTACAGGACATCTATGGGAACAACTTCTTCCTTACCATGCTGATGTTCGTGCCTTTCGTAGGCCCGATTCTGGGGTTCTACACCTTTTATAATACGGGCGTCGTAATAGAGGCCGAGGCCATCGCACAGCATCTTCCCCCCACCCCAAGTTTCTTCGTACTGTTTCTGACGCCTATTGCATGGTTGGAGTTTGTGTCTTATTCAATAGCTATCGCTGGGAGTGTTTGGCTGTCGGCACGCATGCTGCAGAGAAGCTTCAAACACGAGCTAGTTAACACGGCTAAGTTCATTTCAGTGTGTGCGGTCCTACTTCTCATAAGTGCTGTCATAGAAGCAGCTTTGATATCCGCGGGTTCGTAGAGGTTCTGCACGTTCTGGGCTCCTTTTGCGAGGTATTGCGGCTCTATTTTCCAAGAACCTTTATGACTTTCATGTTTATGTCTAGAGCCTTTGCACTCTCTGTTATTTCTCCCAAGCTTACGATGTCGACTTTCTTAGAGGCAAACTCGATGACGTTTTCAGTCGTGATTCCACCGCTCGCTTCCAGCAGCACTTTTCCAAAGAACCCGGCTTTCTCCAGAACTTTCATCGCCCCTCCTATTTGTTTTGGAGAGAAATTATCAAGCATGATTACGTCTGCTCCTGCCACTGCAGCTTCTAGAGCGTCAGCGGCGCTGGTTACTTCAACCTCAATTTTTTTGCTGAATGAAGCTCTTTCCTTAGCGCTTCTGACAGCTTTTTGTAGGCTTCCAGCTATTGCGATGTGATTGTTTTTTATCAATATCATGTCGTCGAGATGAAGCCTATGCGTGTCACCGCCCCCCACAAAAACTGCTTTCTTGTCAAAATATAGAAGCCCCGGCGCTGTCTTCCGGGTACACGCGACTTTCGTTTTGAGCTTGGCCTTTTGGATTTTTTTCACTAGCTGCCTCGTGGTAGTTGCTATGCCACTCATGCGCGAAAGAAGGTTGAGTAGAGTTCGCTCCGCCGACAGGATTGTCCTTGCGTCACCCGATATCTTCATCATGACCTGATTAGCCGCTATTTCATCTCCGTCTTTGAGTGAAGCTTGAACCTTAAGTCCTAAGCTTTCAAGAAGGACTGTGGCTTCTTCGATACCAGCGGCAACCCCCAGCTCTTTGCATCTGACCTCAGCTTCTGCGGTTGCTCCGGCAGGAGCTATCAGTGCGGTGGTTATGTCTCCTTCCCCTACGTCTTCGGCCAATATGTTCAGAAGCTTCTCTTCCAGAATCTTACTGGGTAAGAACATGCTCGTACTTTTTGATCTTCTAGCCTAAAATACTTGCTTATTTTTCAACCATCTCAATTACCGTTCTAGCAGCGTTTTCCAAGCCGTTGTGCTTCAGCGTTTCTTCTTGAATCTGTGCAAGTCTTTCGCCAGTTTCCGCTTGCAGACCTCTTTGAACCTTTTCCAGCAGTCTTTCTTTGGTCAGGTATTCTTGCAGGACAATTTGCGCGACGCCGAGTTTCTGCGCTTGTCTCGCGTTCGTAAGCTGTTCAGTGTGGTTTGGTGTGGGCACGAGTATTACGGGCTTGCCGTAGCACATGCACTGGGTTATTGTTCCGTGGCCAGCACGACCTATTACAAGATCGCAAGCTTTCAGGTATTCGAAGCGGCTGGGCAGCCATTTGTAGATTGTCACGTTGCCATGCCGTATGGGTTTGCTGTCGGCGCTCGGGTAGCCGTATGACACCACGATTTCATATTCTTCTGGAAACTCAAGCAGGATTCTCCTGAGAATACCAGTTACGAAGGCTTTTTCCAACGTTGGACCGCTTATGGGCGCGAAGATAACCGGTCTGTCTAGGGGCAGCTTCAGTTTTCTGCGCAGGTCCTCTTTCGTCAGCAGTTCATCTGGACGTTTGGGCAATATTGGGCCTATCAGTGTTACATTCTTTCTGAAGGATTTTGGGATGTTCAGGTTGCCTTCGCATATCGTGTATGGTTGGGGGAAATCCGGTATTAGAACGGTGTTTCCGCTGGTCCACATTTTTCCAACGATTGCGAGTGCAATGGAGTCAGCCAGTCTTGCCAAGCGCAGATAGTGTGATCTTCGAGGGGTTATGAGTTGAAACTCGTTCAATATGCAGATTCTGGGGATTCCCAACATTCTGCCTGCCACTAATGGCGAGATTCGGGAGTCTGAAACTATGACGTCTGGTTTGAAGTGCTGAATGGTCTTCACTTCTGAGTTGACTTGCTTCAGAAGGGTAAAGGAGGCGAAGAAGGGACCCGGGTTGACCGCTGTTTGTCTGAAGTCAACGCTTCCGTCCGGTTTAACTTGAAAGCCGATTGGCGGGGCCTTTATGAGAGGAAAACCCTCATGCTTAACGTAGTTTACGCCCTCTCTGTAAGTAGAAAACATCATTTCGGCATTCTTGAGTTTTCTTGCGATTGGAATGCATCTTCCAACATGTCCCAAACCGATGCCGCACGGAGCAAAATAAACCCTCATCCGACTATTTCCCGCCGAGGGCCTTCTGTTTTATGTTGCCTCGTGATCTCTCTTCTTCGAAGATTATGGCCTGGAACTTGTAGATTTGCGTACCCTGCCGAAGCCAGTAATCTTCGAGCAGGCCGGCTTTGTTGCAGCATTGGCACAGAAATTCTTGCGCGTCCCATCCCCACTCAACGGGTACCTGGGGGAGCAGAAGTCCTTTGTAGACACCTCTTTCAACGATGAGACCATCCTCTCCGACCGTGACTTTTGTACAGTATTCTCTCGGGTTCTTCACTTCTATCAGCTTTGGCGGTGTGAGCACGCTCACCTCGAAGACCACATGTTCAAGCTCGTTTAACGAGAGCGGAGGGAAACGTGGGTCTTGAGTCGCCGCGTTTATTGCAGAGTCGATTACCGCTTGCGCCAAAGGCAACGTCGGATAGGGGAAACCGATGCATCCTCTTAATTCCTTTTCTCCTTTCGCTACACTGTTTATTGTGACGAAAACACCGCACGGTTGCAGAACTTTTTCGGACAGGTTTTCTGGTACATCTATGCTTTTCCCTGTTTTCAGGTAGTGTTCGACAGCTTTGCGGGCGAGTTCGACGAGGAATGTTCCTTCTCTTGGGCTTAGTTGAAATGACAACTATGCCTTCCCCCTTAAGGGCATACGCCAGTATGTTGGACGAGTGTTTAAGTGTTTGCAAAAAAAATCTGATTTAGAATTTTGTTGATTCTTCTTGTATTCCGTCTTTAGTTATTATCAGAAAATCTGTTCCATCGCCGCTCATGATGTCCCTGCTTATGGCCGATTTCATCGCTCTGACAACCAGCTCTTTTGCTTCTTGGGCGCTCATGTTTTCCTTGTATCCTTCTTCTACTACTCCCATGGCGATTTCCGTTCCTGAGCCTACGACGGTGTATTTGTCAGGCAGCACTGAGCCCAGGGGATCCAGCGAGTAGAGTGATGGTCCTTCGTCGTCTATTCCGCCCACGATTGTCTGTGTGATTAAGGGGGCTAGGCGCCGGTTGAAGAGCAGGTTTGACATAAGTTTAGCCGTTGATCTCACCGAGATTGGCCTGCCAGCGTCGAACTTGAACAGGTTTACATAGGCTTCCACTTCTCTTATTAGAACTTGCATGTCCGAAACCAGTCCAGCGCATGCAGCGCCGATCGTATCTGTTATCTTGAAGACTTTTTTCCCGGTTTTGCTGACGACGAGGTAGCCGTATGAGACACGTTTTTCAGAGGCCAAGATGACGCCGTCTTTAAACGTTAAGCCTATGGTGGTTGCCCCTGGAATGAACATGTAACCGCCTTGCTGTGATTGTTTCTCCATGTCAGACACCTTTCTCGCTTTTATGCACGGACAACCTATTAAACTTAATGTCCTAAGAATATCTTTAGGGGGCAAGTCGAAATGGTGAGTGTTTACGCGGAAAAAGCTGGAAACGTGTGGTTTGGCGTTGCATTCGGCGGTGAGCGTGTCTATGCGACTGCATTTGGCTCCAGTGGAAAGTGGGTTCTGCAAAGCTTGAGGGAGAGTGTCCCATCAAATCTTCCCCTCCAACGCGTGGAGAAAACCAAGTTTGCTGAACTCGTGATCGCCGTCTTGAAGGATGTCTACGATGGAAAACATATTTCTAAGAATCTTCTGTTCGTAACTGAACACTTGTCCAAATACGCTAAGAGGGTCATTGAAACCGTCTGTATGATTCCCTCAGGTTACGTTGCTTCTTACGGGGGAGTCGCTCATGCTGCGGGTGGAAGCCCAAGGGCCGTTGGAGGCATCATGGCTTCAAACCCTTTTGCGCCGCTCTGCCCGTGTCACAGAGTCGTCGGCTCAGATTTCCAGCTTTGCGGCTATGGTGGCGGTTTAGATGTGAAACTGGCGTTCTTGAAGAGGGAACGCAGAGGTTACTCTTCCAAGAAAGTGATTGATGCGGGCGGCGGGAAGCTGGAGCTGTTTCCCGTTGAATTTGTGTTGGACAGGGTAGAGAAGGGTAAACGTTAATTGAGCTTGTACTCGTAATAACGTGGCTGGTGGCGTTCTATGATTAAACGCGGATTATACGTTGGAAGATTTCAGCCTTTTCATCTGGGCCACCTCAGCGCGGTAAAGGCTGTTTTGGAGGACGTTGATGAACTCGTGATTGCCGTTGGTAGCGCACAGTACAGCCACACTACAGCCAATCCCTTCACTGCAGGTGAGAGGTTGACGATGGTTCGTTTGGCATTGGAAGAGGCGCGTCTGGATAGTAGGCGAGTTTGGGTCGTGCCCGTGCCTGATGTGCACTTGCACATGCTTTGGGTTTCCGCTCTGGAGGGATACACTCCTAAGTTTGAAATTGTGTATTCCAATGAGCCTTTAACGCGAAGGCTTTTCACGGAAGCTGGGTACAAGGTGAAGGCGATTCAGTTTTTCGAAAGGAAGGTCTTCTCTTCGACCGACATCAGGGCGAAGATGGTTGAGGGTGAGAGCTGGAAGAATCTTGTTCCAAAGAGTGTGGCCGCTTTCATAGCAGAGATAGACGGGGTCAACAGGCTCAGCGATTTGACGAAGAGTGACAAGGCTTAGCGCGCATGTGGGTAAGCAACGAGATCAGCAACGTCGGATAGAAGGCAGATAGAGGGCTTGCACTTTTTGATTCCAGACGTTACGACCGATAAAGCACGACCTCGTCTCCGGCTTCTACGTTAAAGATGTTACGGGCATTCCCCTGATTTACGGAGATTTCGAGGAAGTTGTGGCTTCCGATAATGGCTAGTGGCTGTTGCTTCTCAAGGTCACCATAAGCTTTGCACAACTTCAACGTTACCTTCTCATTTCTGACCCTAACGGTCACCGAATTTTTCGCTTTCATCGCCTCAAGCTCTCTTGCTCCGAAATTTGTTATTATGTTTCCGAAATCGTCCGTGTGAATGACTTGGCCTTCCAGTGAATCTTTTTTTCTGACAATTTTGGCGAATTCTGGCGTTGCCATCTGATGAATCTCCGGTCCCAGTTCAGCGGGACATATGCCATTTGCCACGTGAGCTGCTGTCGGCGCGAAGATGTCTCTTCCATGAAAGGTGTTGGAAACCTTTGGCAACATGAGTTCTGGATTGGTTATCCTGTAAACGTGCGTCTCCCCGCCAATGTTCTTCACAGCCAAGGCCAATACGCCGTTGTCAGGCCCAACAAAGCAGCCTTTCTTCGTCTGTACGATTATGGGCTGTCTCTTTGTTCCAACACCAGGATCCACAACTGCCACGTGAACAGTGCTCTTGGGAAAATATGGAGAGGCTGCGGCTAGGACATAGGCGCCCATCCTCACGTTAAACTTCTCTACATGATGGGTTATGTCAACAATCGTTGCATTCGGGCTTATGCCCAGAACTACTGCCTTCATCTCCGCAACGTAAGGGTCTCTTAATCCAAAATCGGTTGTCAGAGTGATTAGTGGGCAACGCATGTTGCTTTATTTATAAATGACACAGGATAATTAGATTTCTACACTTCACACAAACCGATGGTCCAAGATGCTTATGTTCAAAAAACTGCGGGCGAGAGAAGTTGCGTTGGCCGCATGCTTCGCCGCCTTGTATGTTGTTCTCTCTTTCGTGCCCATGTTTCATCTGCTCGGAGCCTTCCAAAGCATAACTGTAGCGGCGATAATGGTGCCTCTAATCGGACTCATGTTAGGAGCCTACATAGGAGCCTTGTCGGCGCTCTTGGGCGGAATCATCAGCTTGTCCCTCAACCCCAGCCTGTTCTCACCGATGAGTCTAGCAGCAGGAGTAGTCGGGGCTGTATGCGCAGGCCTACTATACACGAACAGACGGGCCTTATGTGCCCTCACGTACATGATCCTCCTTCTCATCTTTGGTCTGTACCCTTCGGTCGGGCCTATTTGGATCTTTCCACAAGTCATGTGGTTCCACGTAGTGGGGCTCTTCATCCTCATTTCGCCGTTACAATCAACCGCGTTAAACAACTTCAAATCCGCCAAGGCTACAAGACTGCTTTTCGCATTCTTTGTGACTTGTCTAACTTCAACCCTAGCCGGCCAAATCGCAGGCAACATCATCTTTGAAACCATACGCATAACAGACCCACGTGGAACTTGGCTTGCCCTCACCTTTGTTTATCCTTTTGAACGCACGATTATCGCAATAATCGCAGCCTTCATAGGTGTACCCTTGTTCGAAGCTTTGAAGGCGGCCAATCTAATCAATGCAACTCAGCGATTGAGAAAGTGAATGTTGCAGATAGTCTACTGGTAACCGTGCACGCGGATTAGACGAACATGCTGTAGATGAGAGAAGATGCAAAGAGCGAATTTAGCAATGACCGAAAGTGATATTAGCCATTTTGTCTGAATCTTGGAAGCATGAGCTTTGGATCTAGAGTTGCAGGTACAGTCATCGTTGGTGTCGGCTGGCTGGCCTTCATCCTGATCTGGCTTGCATTCTACGCTGGCAACTATGATTTTTGGCAAAACCTAGCTATGCTCTTGGTCTCCGTGATTGTCGCCGTTGGCATAGTTGCAGTAATCTGGATAAAGTGGGCGCTCGGCTAGTCTTTACAGACGTCAAGACCGCGTCGAGAACGAACAACGTGGTAAAGAGCACGTTGCTAATCATTTCTTCGATAGGCATCTTGAATGACTGAGGCATACGCATGGACATAGAAGAATGTGACCCATGATTCTCTTGTCCTGAAGTCTTTTGAGCGAGGAAGGGCTGATGAATTGTGAACATCTCTTTTTTTTGTGCATCCATTATCGAAAAGTATCGTTCAAGAAACTGAGCTTCACCAGTAATTAGGTAACTTTTTCCTAACGCCATAGCCACGCTAGCATTTCATGGATTCTCTTCTACAGGGCGTCTAACAAATCTCTTTGGCGTTAAAGGCAGGAATTTGCCCACAATTGTCTCCTCAAGAACTTTTTCCGAAGGACAACAACACAAAATCGCTAATGCCTTGTTGGCGTTGCATGAGTAACATTCATGGTCTCCTGGACCACCCACAGGAGCGCACGCTAATCTAGAAGCAGCAAACGGATTGCATCTGATGCGTTGAGGGAACTAACGAGCGGTGCTGTCAAGAAAAGGTTGAAATGATCGTCGTCCTGACACTTTGAAGGGTAAATATAGAACTCAGCCGCCGGCATGACTTGTACAACACATATAATTGCTGACAGCAGCCTCGGACGGGTTGCATGAGTGATCATAACGCTTCTTGAGAGAAGGCTCTGATTGTTTCGTAAACTGACGTTGCTGCGGCGATGCTGATGACTGCCAACGAGAATATATATTCTCTTGTTAATGTTGGTGGTCTGAGAAAAACTGCTAGCATCACCAATGAAGTTGTCAAGAATATCATGTAGAAAACATTCCGCGGGATGAGAATTCTACGTAAACGGATGAGATTCTCCAGGATTATTCTGTCTGCAACATACCCATTCAATTCCTTCTTAATCAGTCCCGCTTCTTCAAGCTTATTAATGTGGTAAAGCGCAAGGGTGGGACTGCTCAGGTTCAATGCCCTTTGAACCTCGCGGATGCCGACTGGTTTATCATTCTTCAGAATGAACCTGTAAACCTTTAGTGTGAGACCTCTCAGAACGTCCTTCTGTTCGCTCACGATTTCTCAGTCTCCATATGTAAAGAACTCTTTCACATTATTTGGCTATTGTTGTTCAAAATGTTTGTACAAGTGTACAAAAACGTAGAATTAAATTTTTCCTTGACCATTCCTTGTTTAGGTGGCGTGAGTGAACTCGAAGAAAGAAGTGTTTGCGGCATCACTTCTTGCCATAGCTCTTGCGGCAGGACTTGGAACGATAAGTTACGGCTTATTTGCTGAATCTCCTCCCTCGCAGAAACTTGAAAGTAGGCTGGATATTTACACGCTGAAAGGCGGAATAGGCGTGAACGTGTCCAGCGGAACCTTTGAACCGTTTGATATTGTTCCTGTCTTTGCTTATCTCACTCAGGGAGGCGTCCCGGTGAAGAGCAGCGAGGTAACTTTTACGATAATGCCACCAAATGGTACAGAAATGGTAAAGACAGCCCTAACAAATGATACAGGTGTCGCTGAAACAGATCTCTCCTTTCTCCCTCCTGAAGGAGACGTGATTGGAACATGGCAAATCCTCGCAAACGCCTCTGCGAACAATGAGGCTGTAGATGCCACGCTTACTCTGCAATGCAAGTCGGAAAACGCTCGAATTGACGTTTTTTCCAGAAGGAATGGGGCTGCCAGCAACTCCTTTCTCCCTCTAGACGAAGTTTTTCTCGAGGCACAAGTATCCTACAAGAACGCCTCAATCGCTGGCGCCCCAGTTACCTTCGAAGTTAAAACGCCAAACAACACAGAATTTCTTTCGCAAACAGTTCCAACAGACAGCCTCGGAACAGCAAACGTCACGTTTCAAATCCCGTCGCCTTCAGACCCCTCCTTAGGCACCTGGCAAACACAAGCAACAAGCGAAATCTACGGTCAAGCACTGAACGCCACCACAAACTTTGAGTGCAAGCTCCTGCTGCCGGTAATAGACGTTTACACCCAAAAGGGCGGAGAGGGACCAAACATACCAGGCGGAACCTTCGCACTCAACGAAACAGTGCTTCTCTATGTTGAAGTCCGGGACCAACTCAATCACACTATACCCTACGAACTGGTGGCTTTTGAAGTCAAACAGCGTGATGTAAGTATCGATATCGCGAGGAGCGGGACAACAAACGCCTCAGGAATTGCATATATAACCTATGACCCAGCATATGCTGGAATCTATGAAGTCTACGTAAGTGCCGTAGCTCCGGACAATGGAGCTATACTCCTTGACACCCTAACGTTCACAGCCCAACAACCGTAGTCACAGCCCCCGTACACCTCTCACCCAATGAAAACAGCTGCAAGCAATTGCATCTTTAAGTGCGCGCTTTAGTTTTTGAATGTGTTCATGAAGATACATTCTTTGAATGGCATCATCATTTCTGCGGAGCCGTGGACGTCGTCGTCGAAATCTACAGGAGCATCTTTGATAAGCACGACAGGAGTTTTCTCGGCGGCTTCACCCATAAGCAAATGAGCAGCAGAAGCCAAATCGTCTGCAACCGCGTGTCTCGTAATCATTATAGGCCTTCCGTACAAGTCCCTCTTCCCCCTCCACTCTCTTATCGGGTTGAAACCTGCAACCGCCAAAGCCAACCCAACAGTGCCTATCCGCAACGGAATCAGGCCGCTGTCAACGACGATAACTGCAACGCGCCTCCCTGTCTTGCGGTTAATTTCTTCCCTGAAAGGCTTCAACCATTCCACAAGATTTCTAGGCCACAACACTGCGGAACCAATGGGCGCGTTCTTGTTGTCAATACCGGCATTTGCTGCCATAATATTGTCCTTAAGCGTTAGGACAGCCTTCTCAACACCTCCATAAACCTTCTCCGCTTCGACCAGAACGAGTTCAGCAAACTCTGGCTCCAGTGAATACTTCTTTGCTAGCCTCCTGGCCTCCTCTGAAGGTCTAACATCCCCTAGCTTCGCAACACGACCTTGCGAGTATGATACGATTTTTGAAGCTAAGGCCAGTACGTCATTGTCTTCAAGCTTTAGCTTTTGTTTCTTCAGTGAGCCCAGGACCACGTCAACCAAGTTGTCATCAGGTTTCACGACACGTGTTTCAACGGCGTATAGTCGCATGATGTCTCTCACCCTCCGTGTACAACCGGAACGAAAACCACTTCGTCTCCGTCTTTAATCACGGTTTCCAAACCGTTTAGGACGCTTATCTCCTTTCCATTCACGAGTACAAGCATGTTCATTTTCGGGCTTTTGAACTCCGGGTCAATCAGCGCTTGTTCTAGTCTAGGCGCTTCCTCAACAACCTTCTTGACAACCTCTCTGAAAGCAACGGCCTTTCCAAGCTTGAGCGAAAGCCTGCTTTTGCCAGAAAGACTGCGAAAAGAACCGATAAATTTCACGTCTACGGTCATGTTATCCCTTCCTCTGGTTTTACAAGACCACTATCACGCACACGTCATTGACGTTTGTGCCCGTAGGTCCAGTGAAGAGGAGGTCGTTCAGCTTCGAGAAGAAGCGATACGAGTTGTTTTCGGCCAGAAACTTTTCAGGGGCCAATCCCATCTTCAATGCTCTCTTCACTGTTTTTCCGTCCGCAATTGCTCCCGCAACGTCAGTTGGACCGTCTATGCCGTCCGTGCTCAAGGAAGCTACTACTACCCCGTCAGACCCTTGGAGTTTGAGAGCAGCGGCCAAGACTAGTTCCTGATTTCTTCCGCCTAACCCTTTCCCCGTGACGGTCACGGTTGTTTCTCCACCGGCAACTATGCCCGCGGGTTTGGGAACTGGATTCCCAGACGCTGTGACTTCCTTGCCTATAGCCGTCAACATGACGCCAACGTGACGCGCTTCGCCTTCCAACGTCGCGGTCAACAAAAGCGTGTTTAAATCTGCCGATTTCAACTGCCCACGGGCTGCCATGCTTGACGATCTGTTATTTCCCACGACAACATTGCAGACCTTCTTGAACGCTTCATCATCAGCCTTAGGGGTCTCCGGAACAAGTCCCTTCTCGCCCTCCGACAAGACCTTTCTAATCGACTCTGGAGCTTTAGCCCACAGACTGTACTTTTTCAAGACTTCTATGGCGTCGTTGAACGTTGTCGAGTCCGGAACAGTCGGGCCTGAAGCTATGAACTCTAGTGGGTCGCCCACAACATCGGAAAGGATGAGGTTCAGAATCGTCGCGGGATAAGCCTTCTTGGCCAGCCAGCCGCCCTTGAAATCTGAAATGTGTTTTCGCACCGTGTTGACTTCGTTAATCGTTGCTCCTGACTTCAGCAAGGCCTGTGTCATTTCCCTCTTGTCTGCTAGTGAAATGTCCCCGCGTGGCAGAGGCATCAGACTCGAACCGCCTCCTGAAATCAGACAGATAACCAAGTCGTCCCTTTCTGCACGTTCCACTATGTTCAGCATGCCCCGCGTTCCTTCAACTCCTGCCTCGTCTGGAACGGGATGACTCGCCCCATGAAGCTTGATTTTACTCGTTTTGTTCTTAGTGCCATGAGGAACGTTGACAAGCCCGCCTGTTATCCGCTTGCCCAGAATCCCCTCAAGCGCTTCGGCCATTGATCCGCTCGCTTTGCCGCCGCCCACAACGTAAACATTCTTCAGTTTCTCCAAATTGAAAGAATGCCCATCAACCCTCAGCTTCGAGTTCTCGAGGAGAAGCTTGGATTCGAGCATCCGTTTTGGATCAACCGCGTTCAGGGCAGCTTCAAGACTTTCAAGAGCCAATTTCCTCGCTTTCTGGTTGCGCCGAGCTTCACCGTTCTCGATAAGCTTTCCCTTGTTCTTTATTGCAATCATCCGAATGGCCCATTGTAATTTCTTCAAAGGTTAATGCGTAAGTGTAATAAGTCAATACTAATAAAGAATTCCGCAAATCAATGTCTGGTGAACCATATGCCTAAACTGAAGATTTACGTCACACGACAACTGCCAGAAAGAGGCTTGAGAATAATAAGGAAGTACTTTGACACTGAAGTCTGGCCCGAATACGCCCCACCGCCCAAGAAGACCATAATAGAAAAAGCCAAGAACGTGGACGCCCTCGCAACACTTCTGTCTGACAAGATAGACGCTGAAGTTTTTGAAGTTGCACCGAAACTAAAGATTATTTCACAGCTGGCGGTAGGCTTTGACAACATAGACATACCAGAAGCCACAAAAAGAGGCATCTACGTCACGAACACTCCTGAAGTGCTAACGGACACCACCGCAGACTTCGCGTGGGCCCTGCTTATGGCTGTTGCAAGACGAGTCGTGGAGGCAGACAAGTACGTTCGCACCAGACAATGGAAGGTCGGCTGGCACCCCGACATGATGACCGGCAGAGACGTTCACGACGCGACCATAGGCATCGTCGGCGCTGGCAGAATAGGCTACGCCATGGCAAAGAGAGCAAAAGGGTTCGGTATGAAAATCCTCTTCTACGACGTCATCCCCCGACCAGAAATGGAAAAAGACTTCGGCGCGAAACGCACCGACATTGACACGCTCCTGAAAGAAGCGGACTTTGTCACCGTTCACGTCCCGTTGATGAAAGAGACACACCATCTGATGAACGAAGAGAAGCTTAGACTGATGAAGAAAACAGCTTACTTGATAAACAATTCACGCGGCCCAGTTGTTGACGAAAAGGCCCTGTACAAGGCGTTAAAAGAAGGCTGGATCGCAGGTGCAGGACTGGACGTTTTCGAACAAGAACCAGCACAAATGGACAATCCACTTCTCAAGTTTGATAACGTCGTGGTCGCCCCACACATCTCAAGCGCGAGCCTCGAAACCCGCTCGAAAATGGCTGAAATGGTTGCGGACAACCTCGTCTCTTTCTTTGAAGGAAAGAAACCGCCGAACCTCGTCAACCCAGACGTGATGAAGATTCGACCTTTGGCTAAACAAATCTGAAAGCATCAGTCCCAGCCCGACAATGCCCCCCGCGCATCCTTCCCCACATCTTTTTCTGACGTCATTTAACGCCTAGGCCGCCGAATCCGCTTCACGTCTCAATGAATTTCGGGATCCCTTCCAGAGCCTGTCTGGGCCCCATCGTTCCAAACGCAATGTATGTGAAGCCTGAGACATCCTTCACCCAAATACATGGGATGCTTGTTACTGAACAATTTGAACATGAATTGACAGCAAGAAGAAGTAAAATAGTTAAATACTCATTCTTTTCTACCTTTAATTTCCTTCAAGACTAGGTGATTTGGATGAGCTCTATCTTTGCAGATAGAATGAAGACCTTAGGAACAGAAACGGCTTTCGAAGTTCTTGCAAAGGCCAAAGCGCTTGAAAAGCAGGGAAAAGAGGTTGTGCACCTAGAAATAGGTGAACCAGACTTTGACACGCCCAAGAACATCAAAGAGGCCGCTGTGAAAGCCCTCAATTCAGGCTACACACATTACACCCCTTCTGCAGGAATGCCCGAACTGAGACAAGCCGTCGCAGAGTATATTTCCAAGACCAGAAAATTGGACGTGAAGCCGGAAGAAGTCGTCGTCACGCCAGGCGCTAAGCCGATAATGTTCTTCAGCATCCTGGCACTGGTGAACCCCGGTGACGAAGTCCTGTATCCAAACCCGGGTTTCCCAATCTACGAGTCCTTGATAAACTTCGTCGGCGCCAAACCTGTTCCAATACCACTCAAAGAAGAAAACGATTTCAGCCTCGACCCCGAATACGTCAAGAAGATGATAACGAAAAAGACGAAGATGATAATCCTCAACTCTCCAGAAAACCCGACAGGCGGGGTAGTGACACGAGAACAGCTGAAGGTCATAGCTGACTCCATAGCCAACAGAAATGACGTGTTCGTGCTCTCAGACGAAATCTACAGCAGAATAATCTACGAAGGCAAACACGAAAGTATAACACAATTCTCAGGAATGAAAGACAAGACAATCCTACTAGATGGGTTCTCTAAGACCTACGCCATGACCGGATGGAGACTCGGCTACGGAGTCATGAGAAAGGACCTGGCTGAAAAAGTTGCCCAACTGATGACCAACTCAAACTCTTGCACTTGTGCTTTCACCCAGTTAGCCGGAGTTGAAGCTCTAACCGGACCGCAGAAAGAACCAGAAAGAATGGATGAAGAATTCAAGAAAAGAAGGGAAGTCATCGTTCCCGGCTTGAACAACATTGAGGGCATAACATGCAAGAAACCGCACGGAGCGTTCTACGTGTTCCCAAACATCACGGGAACAGGCATGGACTGCCGCAAACTAGGAGACCACTTGCTCAACAACGCTGGCGTGGCAGTTCTACCAGGCACATCCTTCGGAAAATACGGTGAAGGCTATCTGCGTTTGTCCTTCGCCAACTCTGTTGAAAACATCAAGAAAGCCTTAGACCGCATAGCAAAGGCTGTTAAGAAACACTAAATCTCTAATCTTCCACTTTTTCTTCGGTCAAAGTCTCAACTACGTCTGACGCCAAGCGAACCAAATCGTCCGCCTGTTTCATAGCTTTCTCGCCGTCAACTTCCTCAATCTGCGTCAACTGCTGAAACATTGCCTCAATCTCAACCAGAAACTTCAAAACGGGATCACTTATCGGAGTCTGCATCTTCTCCACCGTTTCCCTCACAACAAGCTCCACAAACGCAGGCTCTCCGAGACTGTAGTAAATAGCGTTTCGAGCCTTCCTGATAGCCTCCAAAACCAAGCTTGGAGCCATGTAAGGCATTTTTCTCGCGGCCTGAAGCTCCGCCTTCGCTTCACGCAGATATCGCAACGCCCAGCCTCTTCTGTAATCGTCCATCATTCGTTTTTCACTCTTAACTCGACAACAAGACCGCCGCGCCCCAGCAAGGTTACGAGCCCTCTGCGCCTTCCGCCACCGCTTCTGTCCCTTCCGTCTCTGCTTCCTCAGGAGTTTCCTCTTGCAGTTGCCTTTGTTCTGTTGCCACAAACTTTGTTATGTACCCGGCAATTTGATTCAGAACTTTCGGCGTTCCTCCCTGCACCAGGCTCTTAACGGCATGTTTGTTGTTTTCAAAGCTATTAGAGAATTTGTCGGGAAACCGCTTGATAAGTTCCTTAGCCGTTCGCTTGATTTGCTCCGTCCGCACGTTCCCCAAACTTCGTAGTCCTCCGAATATTCTTGGCTTTTTTACTCACTCCACCGCAAGTGAATTCTAGTTCGAACTCTCTTAAAACTAACAGTACTAATTTAAACTTACCCTACTGAACATTCAAAATACCCTATTTGCCATCCTCAGAACGCCCGAGTGTCAGCAGATTCGCATTCACTCTTCAACGTTCAACTTTACATCGAAGAACTCTTGGAAATTTCTCAATACCTGTTCAGCAACCTTTTCGACGCCCATGTTCTTAACCTCTGCGAAAGCCCTAATCACGACGGGGATGAAGGCTGGTGTTGTTCTCTTTCCTTCAAAAGGTGCTTTGAAAAAACGAACGGGCCCATCGGTCTCCGTTAGCAAACTGGTTAGCGGCACCCTTCTGATCACGTCACGTATACCGTTTGAATAAGCTGCAAGCGGTCCCTCGGTAACATAATACCCTCTTTCCACAGCCGTGACAAGTGCGCTTATGGGATTGCTAAACCAGTGCAACATTACCTTCTTGAGCTTGTAGGAGGGAAGCATCTCGACAATCTGCGCAGTAGTGCCCCGCGAATGGATGATAGCGGGCAGACTGAGCTTCTCAGCCAAACGCAGCATCGAATCAAAAACCTTCACCTGTTCATCCCATATCTCCGTGTACTTAGAATCCAACCCTATCTCGCCCACGGCGACGAACGCCTTGTTCTCCCTCTGCGCTGAGATCAACTCCAGCACTTGATGAAGCTCATCCTCCTTCAGACCCTTCACAGTCCACGGATAAACACCCAGAGCAGCATAAACCATTCCAGGATGTTGCTCAGCCAGTTCTAGGCTTCCAATACAGGTTTTCAAATCCATTGAGTTTGAAACCAGAGCAACCACACTCGAGTTTTTGGCTTCAGTCAGGACTTCATCGAGACATCCTGAATACTCTTCGTCTGAAAGATGTATGTGTGCATCAACGAACTTCATTTGAGAATCACTTTAAGAAACCACTCATACTGCGTCTGCTTTTATAAATTCGTCTGAAAGCTGGAAGTGCAGACTTTTATTTTCAGGGAGAAGATAATGATAATGAAATGAAGAAAGCGCACTGCAGGATCATAGATACGTATAATGATTTCCTTGGTTACTGGATGAACGCACGGTTCAAGGACGTGAACAGGCAGATTGAACTGTGGCAAACTTGCTACATGAAAAAATATCCAGAACTACTGGCCAAACAAGTGAAGAACTACCAAGAAATGAACGTTGATTGGCAAGAGATTGCCAAGAAAATATTCCCTCAAATGCGAACTCGTTTCGAACTTATGCACAAAGCAAGAAACAACATACTAACCTTGTGCAAACCCATCTGCGCAAAAGCTTCTGAGACGCTGGGGCTTGACTTCGACATGTTCTTCGTCGTTTATGTCGGCATTGGTTGTGGTGCAGGATGGGCAACAAAGTACAATGTGCAGCCGGCCGTTCTCATGGGTTTAGAAAGCATCGCAGAAGAAAAGTGGCATAAAAAGAGTAAACTTGAAGGCTTAATGTCTCATGAAGTAGGGCACCTCGTGCACATGAAATGGAGACGACAGTGGAAATCCTTCGAAAAGGCCGCTGAAGAGCCACTGTTCCGACTCTATTGCGAAGGGTTTGCCCAACGATGCGAGCATCTGATTCTTCAAAATGAGACGTGGCACATGACACAAGACGAGACGTGGCTTTCCTGGTGCAGTCAACATCGAGAGTGGCTGGCCAAGGAATTCCTTGCAAGATTGAAAAAAGGAGCGTCCGTGAACGACTTTTTCGGCTCATGGTTCAACTTCAAAGGAAAAAAGCAGACAGGATATTATCTGGGACATTCATTCATCCGCGAACTTGAAAAAACCCACAGCCTGAGAGAAATCGCTCTTTTCAACCTAGACAAGGTAAGGAAGCTTGGCCTACAGTGCCTAAAATCCGCCAGCAATACAACCCTGAATTGTTGAGTAGTGCCATTCAATAGCAGCCATCAACAATAAACGTTAAATACGGCTTTAAATAGTAAAAGAGGCTACGGAGGACTCTTTGTGGTTGATTTAGAGTTGGCTGTAGCCCCGATGCATAGACTGTGCAAAAAGGCTGGAGCTGACAGAGTAAGCGAAGCGGCAGCGAAAGAACTTGCAAAAAACTTGGAGGAAATTGGCGTAAAAATCGCCAGAGAAGCGCTAGACTTCGCGATGCATGCTGGAAGAAAAACAATAAAATCTGAAGATATTGAAATCGCCGCCAGAAAAGTCATGGGCAAATAAACCTTTTTTTAAGCTTCTCCCTTCTTTTTATCAAAACCGCCGCGAGACGATACAATCAAACAAGTTTTGAACGTGGAAAACCCTTAAGAACCTCAAACCCGACTTCAATCACAGAAGCTGATAAACATGGGTGGAAAAAAGAAGCTCAACCTGAAACAGATGGAACGAATGCAAGACAAGAAGGATGAGCAGGACAGAGAAAAGAAGAAGAAAGAAAAAGGCGGAGGGCCGAAAGAAAAGAAGGCTTCAGCGGTGGTTCCGCCAGACGCGAAAAACGATAAGATCATCGCAGAAGTGAAGAAAATGCACGTTTTGACGCCTTTCGCCGTGGCCACTCGTTACAACATAAGAATAAGCGCCGCCAAGGATTTCTTGGAAGAGCTCCAACAAAACGGCACGATTCAACTCGTTTCGGGAAGTCACAACATCAAAATATACAAGGCAGACTGAATCATTCCATAGCTCCGCACTCGTTCGTCCACGCATATCTCCAATTGACTGTTAGAAGGCCCAAACCTGCTTGGATTTTCCAAAGAGAATCTACACAGAGGAAGAAGTCAACAAGGCCAGGGAACTCATTGAAAAGGGATACAAACACAGTCTGAGAGCTGAAGGAAGCCCAGCCTTCAAGCAGAAAGTAAAACGAGCACTCGGGCTTGTTAAAGCTGCGGGCTACTACGATTTCTTGAGAACCTACATTCGCAAAGTGGAGGAAATTGACGGCCTGACGCAGCTCAGACAGGCAGAAGCGGCGATATGGGCGAACATGTACGCTGTGGAGAACCCTGTTGATGCCGCCAGTCGTTTCGTGCAAAAGGCCAACCACATGAAGGAATACCTTGAGGGCAAGCTGTACTATGGTGGAGCCGCAGAGAAACGTTCTGACGAAAAACGCATAGAATTTCTAAAAGTTTTGAAGGCCAAAAGTCAGGAAGAACAGGTAAGAGAAGAATGTGAGAGAATCCTGAATTTGTGGAGAGAAAGTTACCTGGTTTATTAGACGCTTTCAACCCTGATTTTTGTTCCGCTCTTCACCTGTTTGAACAGTTCAAGGTTCGCAGTGATCTTGCCCAAGATGCTCACCGGGCTGTAAGGCTGGGAGTTGCCGTAGAATATGCATATCGCACTTCCCATCGGCCAAAATGCGATGGTACCGACTTCAACAGTGCCCTTGGCTTTTTCTTCACCCATCTTGATCGGCGTTTCAAAGTAGACCTCTTCCTTCCACACGGCCGCCCTGCCTTCTATCGGCAATTTTCTGACTATCAGATCCACCGTTCTAGGCGCCAAAAAGCGTACCAGCTCTCCTTCTGCCTCGCCCAAGCTTTCGACTGTGAACTTTACTCTTACACGGGATATCTCTGCTTTTTCATCACTCATTTTTCTTTCCGGCTTCTTTGAATGAACTCGTCCAATATCTGCTCAAGCGAAACTGGCCCCAAAACTTTGAGCTCATACTTCACTCTTACAGTCGGCTTGTTAATAGCTATGACTCTTCTAAGGTCTATAGGCGTCCCTATCACCACAACGTCGCACGGCGTCCGATCGATGGTTTCCTTGAGCTCTGCAACCTGCTTCTCGCCGTAACCCAATGCTGGAAGGACAGCCCCCAAGTGCGGGTATTTCCTGTACGCCTCCTTTATTGAACCCACGGCGTACGGCCTTGGATCAACAAGCTCCGCTGCACCGAACTTCTTCGCGAACACGACACCGGCTCCGTAGGGCATGCCGCCGTGCGTTATCGTGGGTCCGTCTTCAATCACTAGAACCCTCTTTCCCCGGACTGCTTCCGAGTTGTCTGCAGTTATAGGTGAAGCCGCTTCCAACACCGTGGCGTTCGGATTAACTGTCTTTATGTTTTCTCTGACCTGTTTCACCTTCTGCGGATCAGCAGTATCAACCTTGTTTATTATTACGACATCTGCCATTCGCAGGTTGGTTTCGCCAGGATAGTAAGTTAACTCATGTCCAGCCCTGTGTGGATCGGCCACGACAATGTTTAAATCGGGCCTGTAGAACGACATGTCGTTGTTGCCTCCGTCCCACACTATCACATCGGCCTCTTTCTCGGCTTCTCTCAGGATTTTTTCGTAGTCAACTCCTGCATAGACGATTATTCCGTTGTCGATGTGCGGCTCATACTCTTCTCTTTCCTCAATCGTGCACTCATACCTGTCTAAATCTGCGTATGAAGCGAAACGCTCGCACACCTGCTTCCTCAAATCCCCGTACGGCATCGGATGTCTAACGGCTGCGACGTTCAGACCCTTGCTCTTCAGGATCTTTGCAACCTGGCGGGAAGTTTGACTCTTGCCTGACCCTGTTCTGACAGCGCACACCGAGACAACGGGAACTTCGGCGTTCAGCATAGTTGTCTTTGGCCCCATCAAACGGAAGTCAGCACCGTTTGCCAGCACTAGGGAAGCCTTGTGCATGACGTACTCGTGCGAAACGTCGCTGTAAGCGAAAACAACCTGGTCAACATCATGTTTTTTTATCAGTTCGGCCAGCTCTTCCTCCGAGTATATCGGTATTCCGTTCGGGTACTTTGGGCCAGCAAGCTCGGTTGGATAGGGACGCCCTTCTATTCCTGGGATCTGAGTGGCTGTGAAGGCCACGACTTCATAAACGTCGTTGTCCCGGAAGTAAACGTTGAAGTTGTGGAAGTCTCTTCCGGCGGCGCCCATTATTATAACCTTGATTTTCTGCATGATGAAATCCTCCGTTAAAACCCCAAACCTGGGAGTTCAATACTACTTGGGCATTCCATATAAACCTTAACGTCGCGGACTATTTTACCAGATATAGGACGCTGTCGCTTATGAAGTCTAATTGTTCCGCCGTGACTCCTGGATGGACTGGCAGCGAAAACACCTGTGCTGAAGCCTTTTCTGTCTCTGGAAGCCGGTACCTGCCAAACTTACGGTAGTAAGGCATGAGATGTATCGGGTTCACGTAGCAGACGAACGCGTCTATTCCCTTCTGCTTCAGTTTCTCAACAACTTCGTCTCTCTTTTCCCTCTTCGCGTTCTTTAACCGGACGGTGTAGAGATACCAGCAGCACTTGGAGCCCTCCGGTTCCGTCGGCAGCTGGAGACCCTTTGCCTTCCGGAGATTTTCACTGAGTCTTTTGGCGTTCCGGCGTCTTGTGGCCACAAACATGGGCAGCTTTTTCAGTTGTTCGATGCCTATGGCAGCTGCTATCTCTGGCATGTGATAATTGTGTCCAAGAATGAGGGACTGGTACTTCTTTTTCTCTCCGTGGCTACGGATGTACCGCGGCATCTCCGCAATCTGGTCGCTGTTCGTAGTTAGCATACCGCCTTCTCCCGTAGTCATGTTCTTGCTCCCGTAGAAGCTCCAGCACGCAGCGTCGGCAAAGGCTCCCACAGGTTTTCCTTTGTACATGGCTCCGTGAGCCTGAGCCGCATCCTCAATAATCTTAAGTCCGCGCTCATCGGCAATTTCTCTTATCGGCTGCATGTCAGCAGGCATGCCATACAAGTCAACCGGCATTATCGCCTTGGTCTTCTTCGTCACAGCCTTCTCGATTGCCCTCGGAGAAACGGTGCACGTGTCCATGTTTATGTCAACAAAGACCGGCTTCGCTCTGTTGAAGACCACAGCTTCCGCGGTGGCGACAAACGTGAAGCTTGGCAGAATGACCTCGTCGCCTGCCTTGACGCCCGCGCCTACAAGGGCCGAGTGCAGTGCAGCCGTTCCCGAGTTCATGGCTATTGCGTGCTTTGCCTTTACGAATTTTGCATATGCGTTCTCAAACTCTGTAACCTTCGGGCCCGCACCAAGGCCGGATGTCAACACGCCGCTCTTCATGACTTTGACAACAGCTTCAATCTCTTCCTTACCAATCTGCGGAGCATTAATTGATATCATCTTACTGCCTTCCGCTTACTATGCCGATCTTATGTTAATAACTTCTACGTCCGCCTTTCGACTCGAGTTCACGCCTTGAGGATATGACTAAAACCCGTTCGCTGAACCTTTTACTCTGTTAAGGAACTCTTCCTTTTCTCTTTCGACCTCTTCCATCCTTTTCGACAGAAACTCTAGTTCTTCACATATTTCTTCGAGCCACTGTTCCATCGCCAAGCTGCACTCATTGTCAGTCATTTTTGAAAGGTATTTTAAGACATTTTGAGCAGCATTCTTCTTCAGCGAGTGCAAGGGATAGTTTATTTCCTGAAACTTTGAGAAGGGAAAGAAGTGCCTGGTTGAGCGCGGTTCCATCAGGTGACCGCTGACTCCAGCTAGAATGACCTCTTCGATGGATATTTCTTTGTCGACGCCGTTTGTGTATCGGTGTATTCTCCTTTTCCCAACGTGTATTCTCTGGTTTTTGAAGACGTCCACGAGAATGACTGGTATCAGCTCGTAGCCAAGGCTCATCAGTGCGAGCCAGCGGTGCATTCCATCCAAGATGACATTCGTCTTTTCATCAGCTATTATCGGATACTTCAGCACACCGTCTCTGAGGATTTCTTTTCTCAAGAGCTCAAGATACAGCGGGGAACCCTTTTCATGCGGCTTGAGCTGGTCAACTCGTAACAAAGTCAGTTTTGCATCCGTGTTTTCGACTTTCAAGACTGTAGATGTCACATGGTTCACCTTTTAGTAGCTGAAGGTCGGAACTTCGATTTTTTCAGGCTCATATTCGACGAGTTTACCCGCGAGATACTGCTCGTAAGCGGACAGATCAAGCAGGCCGTGTCCGCTGTAGTTCATTGCAATCACTTTCTTTTCGTCTGCCTTCCTACATTTCAAAGCCTCGTCCACGACGAACTTGAGGCTGTGGGCGGTTTCAGGAGCCGCTATCAAACCTTCCGTTTGAGCCAAAAGCTTAGCAGCCTCGAAAACTTCGGCTTGATTATAAGCCACTGAACGGGCGTACCCTTTATGAATCAGGTACGATATCAGCGGTGACATGCCGTGATACCTTAAGCCGCCAGCATGGACGGGTGGACACGCGTAGTCATGCCCTATCGTCAACATTTTGATAAGTGGAGTCATTTTAGCCGTGTCTCCATAATCGTAGGTGTAGACGCCTCTGGTTGTGTGTGGAACGGCTTTCGATTCGCAGGCAACAAATTCTGTGTTCGTCTTTCCCTTGAGCTTGTCCATCATGAAGGGGAAGCAGAAGCCGCCGTAGTTGGAGCCGCCGCCTATGCAGCCGCAGACCACGTCAGGGTTTACGTCTATGTGTTCAAACTGTTTCTTTGCTTCTAACCCTATTATCGTCTGGTGCATCAGGACGTGGTTTAGGACAGATCCGAGAGAATAGCGCGTGTCTTCATGAGTCACCGTATCTTCGATGGCCTCGCTTATGGCTATACCGAGTGTCCCAGGATGATTCGGATTCTCCTTAAGCAGCTTTCTGCCAAAATCTGTTTGATCACTCGGTGACGGAAACATTTCGGCTCCATACAACTGAGCCATTGTCCTTCTTCCAAGCTTGTTCTGATAACTCACGCGAACCATGTAAATCCGGCATGCAAGCCCGAAAAGCGTGGTTGCCAAAGCCAAGGCTGTGCCCCATTGCCCAGCCCCCGTCTCAGTCGCTAACCTTTTGATTCCCTGCTTTCTATTGTAATATGCCTGCGCAATAGCCGTATTGGTTTTGTGACTGCCTGTAGGACTGAAGTTCTCACACTTGAAATAGATTTGCGCCGGTGTCTTGAGAAACTTCTCAAGTCTTCTGGCGCGGTAAAGTGGTGTTGGACGCGGAAGTCTTAGATACGCGTCAAGCACATCGTCTGGTATCCTAACATACCGTTCCGTTGAGACCTCTTGTCCAACAAGCTCCTTTGCGAATATTCTTTCAAGAACGCTTGGGCTTATCGGCTTTAGCGTTGTTGGGTCCAATGGAGGTGGCAGAGGTTCTGGAAGATCTGCCTGTATGTTATACCATGATGTTGGCATTTCGTCAGGTTCTAACGTGGTTACATATTCTTTGGTTTTGCTCATCGGGGTCATATAGGCTTCACCCATGTACATTTCAGTGCGTTTGTGCACGTTTATAGCCAAATTAGAGTGCAAGAACATATTTATACTTTATTGCACAAAAATGTACGTTAAAGGAACCGTAACATGTGGAGCAACGTGAAAAAATATTTCGAAGGCCACCCTGAAAGGCTCAACGTGGCGCGCGTGCTAATCGAAAACGGGCTGAGCGTAAGAAACGGAAGAATCTACCTCAACGAAATAGAACTCCCACCAGTGCGCGTGGCCCGAGCAGCCGGGGTTGATAGGCGGACAGTCAAAGAAACATTAAAAGCAATAGGAGCTAACAGGGAACTTCGACTTATATTTGAAGGCATAAGGTCTGCTGGACCCTCGCTGAAGGAGATCGCCAAACACTTGAACCTCGGAGTGGTTGAAATAACGCCCGTTGACGCGAAAACACCAGGCATTTTAGCCAATTCCGCGATGATTTTAGCAAAGAATGGCTTGAGCATAAGACAGGCAATCGTGGACGACCCGGAACTCTCGCCAGAACCCAAACTATCGCTGATTGTTGAAAAAAAAATCCCGGGAGAGCTCATCCCTGAACTACTCAACGTGAAGGGAGTGGCCAAGGTTTCAATCTATTAGGTAGCCAATAGTGATCACCCGCAAAGTCATGAATCTGAGCACACTTCACGTTGCTAAGCGTTCATGGAGTCTAAACATTGAAAACACGCGTTCTTGACAGAAAGGATAATAGACAACCTCAAGCGCAGTTTATATATTCATTGTCACGGATGGCCAACAGATGGCGAGAGTAGGCGTGTACGTTTGCCACTGCGGCTTGAACATCGCCGGAGTTGTTGACGTGGAAAAGGTTGCCGAATACGCCAAAACGTTGCCAGGTGTCGTCGTGACCAAACATTACACTTACATGTGTTCTGAACCTGGACAACGCATGATTCAGGACGATATCAAGGCTAAGAAGCTTGACAGGATTGTTATCGCAACATGCTCGCCTCGTATGCATGAAGAAACGTTCCGGAGAGCAGTTGCAGAAGCCGGACTCAACCCATATTTGACAGAAATAGTCAACTTGCGGGAGCAGGTCTCTTGGGCGCACACTCATGAGCCTGAAAAGGCAACGGAAAAAGCCAAAGCGCTTGTAAGAATGGGAGTGGCCCGCGCTCGACTCCTAGAACCGCTTGAAAAACGCAGAGTGAGCGTTGAGAAAAGCGTATTGGTTGTGGGCGGCGGAATCGCAGGCATACAGGCCTCGTTGGACCTTGCCAACGCAGGGTTCCCAGTCTACCTTATAGAGAAAGCCCCAAGCATCGGCGGACGCATGGCACAGCTGGACAAGACCTTTCCAACTCTCGACTGCAGCGCGTGCATCCTGACCCCTAAGATGGTTGATGTGGCCAAACATCCAAACATAACAATGCTGACGAACGCTGAAGTCACCGACGTGAAGGGCTTTGTCGGCAACTATGAAGCTTCAATTCTCAAGAAGCCAAGATACGTGGACGAAAAGAGATGCGTGGGTTGTGAACTGTGCACGGAAGTCTGTCCAGTCAAAGTTCCAGACAAGTTTAATGAAAACCTAGCTGAAAAACGTGCAATATCCATCTACTCAGCACATGCCGTCCCCAAAATCGCGACAATCAATCCAGACTACTGCCTCAGACTGAAGTATGACAAAGGCGTTTGCGGTAAGTGCCAAGAGGCATGCGAAGCCAAAGCCATAAACTTTGAGCAGCAACCAGAAACAATTCAAGTCAAAGTGGGCGGCGTAGTCCTAGCCGTTGGTTCTGAGGTTTTCAACGCTTTAGAAATGGCGGAACTCGGTTACGGACGCTTCAAAAACGTCGTTTCAAACATCGAGTTTGAGAGGATTTCAGACGCATCTGGGCCGACAGGAGGCAAAATTCTCTCTCCGAAAGACGGCAAAACACCCAAAACCATCGCTTTCATCCAGTGTGTGGGCTCTCGAGACAAGCGTTTCCACGAATACTGTTGCCGAGTTGGTTGCATGGTAACCCTGAAACAAGCGATTTTAGCAAGAGAGAAAATCCATGAAAACGTGAGAATATACGTCTGCTACATCGACGTGCGAGCCTTCGGCAAGGGCTACGACGAGTTTTACAGACGGGCAAGGGACATGGACATAGACTTTGTTGCGGGCTTGCCCTCTGAGATTCACGCAACGTCAGACGGTTCACTCTACTTCGACGTCTACGACAAGGGAACGAACAAACTATTGCAGATACGCGCGGATCTGGTCGTTCTTGGGACAGGACTTGTCCCGAACAAGAATCTTGCTGACGTCAGTGCACTGTTCCATGCTTCAAGGAGCGCGGACGGTTTTCTGTTAGAGGCACATCCCAAACTGAAGCCACTCGAGAGCGCCATGGCAGGCGTCTTTCTAGCAGGTGCGTGCCAAGGACCCAAGGACATACCGGACACGGTGGCGCAAGCAAGCGGGGCTGCGGCGAAAGCTATGGACTTGCTGTCACAGGGTGAAATTGAGCTTGAACCCTTGAAAGCCATAGTCGACGAAGACCTCTGCAGCGGATGCAAGATATGTGCGCCAATTTGCCCATTCCTAGCAATAGAAATGAAAACTGACATCGTTGACGGAAAAGAGAGACCCAGAGCTGAGGTTATTGAGGCAGTGTGCCAAGGTTGTGGTCTTTGCAGTTCAGCGTGTCCGACTGGCGCCATCAAGATACAGCAGTATAGCAACAAACAAGTAATGACCCAGGTTGAGGCGGCCCTGGCTGAAACCTGTGCTGAAGGAGGAAAATGATTTGAGCCTTATCGATTTGATGTCAATGGCCAAACCCAACATCGAAGCACGGGACAAAATCCTAGCCAGGCTCAGCGGGAAAGAACTCGTGAACTGCTTCCAGTGTATAAAATGCACGAGCGGCTGCACCGCTCTGAAGCTTCTGGAACTGAAGCCGCATGAAATAATAAAACTCGTGAACTTGGGTTTCGTGGACGAACTGCCCTCCTCGGACATAATCTGGACGTGCGTAACCTGCCTGAAATGCGTGCAGAGATGCCCCCAGAAAGCCTCGCCTTACCACGTGATAATAGCTCTGAGAAACCTTGCCGTCGAAAAAGAAGCAAAGGTGCCCGAGGGATACTTGAAGGCCGTCTCACAAATCTTAGAAACGGGACAGGTGGAAACATACCAGAAAATCGTGACTAGAAAGATGGAAACTGTTGATCGTGAATGCCTGAAACTGCCCAAGATTAACCCTCCGAAACAAAGCTTTCAGGCTGTCTTCATGAAAGCCATGGAGGAAAAAAAGGCTTGAAGACGGCGGTTTTCTGGGGTTGCTGCATACTAACAAGCCAGTACGCCTATGAAATGTCCCTCCGCCAAGTTCTACCCAAGTTCGACATCGACCTTGTTGACCTCCGTGAATCCACCTGCTGCGGTGACCCCATAAAAAGCGTCAACGACTTCACAGCCAACTATCTTGCAGCGAGGGCTCTATCTCTCGCAAACTTGACAGGCTTGGAAGACCTCCTCGTCCCATGCAACCGCTGCCACTTCACAATCTCTGAAGCAAAGAAAACAATACAAGACAACATTAATATACGCCAAAAAATCGTGGGCTTGCTGAAGGAAGAAGGTTTGGAATACAACTCGAACATCAAGATTTGGCACACAATTGATCTTTTGCACGACTATGTTGGACTCGAAAGAATCAGGAAAGCAGTGACCAAACCGCTCAAAGGCTTGAAAGTCGCGAGCCATATCGGCTGTCAGATCATCCGTTACAGCGACTTGGGAAGGGTTGACGATGCTGAAAACCCGAAGAAACTTGACGAGCTAATATGTGCCTTGGGTGCAGAAGTTGTGGACTACCCTGAGAAATTGGACTGTTGCGGTGCAGCGCTGACGCGTAGCCATCCTGAGTCCGCGCTCTCACTGGCGGGATCCAAGCTTAAGGCGATTCAGAATTTGCCAGCAAACGGCTTGGTTGTCTCCTGTCCAGATTGTCAATTGATGTTCGATGCGAAGCAGAGAGACGCAGGGACAACGGTCGGAGCCAAACTTAACGTTCCAGTGGTTTACTACACACAACTGCTCGGGTTGGCTCTAGGCATCGAGGAAAAGAAGCTTGGCCTGGATTTGAATCAAAGCCCCGTTGACCAACTTCTGAACAAAATTTCTGTCTAGACGCCCAAACAACTTTTATTCCAGTAATTCTAAACTCTGTTTCTGAAAAAGGTGAAAAAGGATGGTAGATTTCAGTTTCACAGAGGAACAGGAGCTTTTCCGCAAGGCTGTACGAGAATGGTGCGAAAAAAACTTGCCTCTGGAAAAAATCAGGGAAATGGACACTCAAGGCTGGATTCCGCAGGAATTACTCAGAAGCATGGGCGAAATGGGACTGCTTATAATGACTGCACCGGAGGAACACGGTGGAACCGGTGCAGACTGGGTTACAGCATGCGTCGCAGCAGAAGAACTCGGCTACGCGGATGTGAGCATCGCTCTGCCGGTGCTCTGGCTTGTAGAATCATCATGGGGCTACGTGGTCGACAGACACTGCAGTGAAACGGTACGCGAAGTAGTCATCCGCAAGGCCATCAAAGGCGACGCCTTCATCGGCATAGGATCCACAGAAGCAGCCGGAGGCTCAGATGTCGCTGGATTTAAGTCCACAGCAAGAAGGCAGGAAAACGAGTGGATTCTCAACGGCGAGAAAACTTACATCAGCGGCACTGAAGAAGCCAAGAAGTTGGGAGGAGGCTACTTCGTAGTTGCACGAAGTTCACCTGCCCCTCCAGAAGCTTCACACCGTGGAATGACAGGCTTCTACGTTCCTATGAACGCGCCGGGAGTTGAAATCAATAAGCGTTACGAAGACATGGGGAGGATGGCAATTTCAACCGGCGGCTTCTTGATGAAAAACGTCAAGGTTCCAGATTCCTACCGCTTAGGAGAAGTGGACAAGGGTTTCTACTTGACGATGGAAGGGTTCGACACTGCGCGCATACTGATATCAGCCGTGTGCATTGGAGCAGCAAGGCGTGCCCTAGACATTGGAATGGAATACGTAAAAGAACGGAAAGCCTTCGGAAGGCCGATCGGTAAATTCCAAGGCATACAGTTTGAAATGGTAGACGATTGGACGCATCTGGAAGCTTTGCGGTCATTAACTTTCCGCACTGCTTGGATGATGGACATGCGCTACAAAGAGAACAAGTTCACACCACTCGAAGTGACCAAGATGATCGCCGCCTGCAAACTCCTTGCGCCACACTTGGCGTTTGACATTTACAAACACGCGATGATTTGGCTTGGTGCATATGGCTACACAAAAGAATGTCCGTTAGAGATGGGGTTGCGAGGCATAATGTCCTACTGCGTGGGCGCTGAGGGAGCAACCAACATTCAAAGAACAGTCATAGCGAGAGAGCTGCTGGGAAAGGACTTCATAGCCTACAAGTAGGCCAACTTCCCGCCTTTATTGTTTCTATTTAAAGCAAGAGAGGATTATTGGAGCTGTCTTCTTAGGGCTTCTCTCAGAGCCGGCAGAACTTCGTACAGGTTGCCGACAACTCCGTAGTCCGCTATTTCGAATATCGGTGCCTCAGGATCTTTGTTGATGGCCACTATCACTTTAGAGTCGCGAATTCCAGCCACGTGCTGTATCACTCCGGAGATGCCGCAGGCTATGTAGAGCTTGGGTTTGACCTTGTGCCCTGAGAGCCCGATCCATTCTGAAAACCATTTCCTGTCTTCGACTAAGGGTCTTGAGCAGCCAACTTGGCCTCCGAGAACCTCGGCAAGCCCCTGCAACAATGCCATATCGTCCTTCTTCTCCAGACCTCTTCCACAGCAGACCAGATACTCGGCTTCTTCGACTTTCACACTGGAGGTTTCAAGCGGTTTTGTTTCAACAACCTCAACCTTCGGAACCTCGATCTTTGCATCCAACTTCACAACTTCCCCGTTTCGCTCTTGAGGGTCTGGCTTTTCAAATGCTCTTGCAGGCACAGTCACTATCTGCGGCTTCGACTTGAAAGTCACTCTTGCTACGGCGTTTCCGCCGTAGGTTATTCTATCACCGATCAACCTTCTGCCGTCGTCAACGCTCAGCCTGATGCAGTCGGGAACGCATCCAGCGTCAAGACGCGTCGCAAGTCTGGCGGCGAGAGGTTTCCCGTCTCTGGTGGATCCAACCATCAAGATTTCGGGGCGATGACTTGCTACCAGATTGTGCAAAACACTCAGGTAGGGTTCAGCTTGAAAACGCTCCAAAGCAGGGTTGTCTACCAGATAAACCTTATCTGCCCCGTACTTTATCAGGTCGTTTGCTTTCTCCTGCACGTTGTTTCCAAGCACAACGGCTGCAAGCTCCTGCTGCAACTTGTTCGCAAGCTCTCTGGCTTTTCCGAGCATTTCAAGCGTCAAGTCGTAAGCTTCTGAAAAGACCCAGATCCCCCTGTATTCGCTCATGCTGCTCACCTTCCAACCACTCCTTCCTGAATCAACGCCTTAGCGAGTTTTTCCGCAATTTCCTGCACTGTTTCACCTTTGATTATGATTTTCTTCCTCTCCATCCTGGGAGCCAGGACCTCCAGCACCTCAATCTTCGACGTTATTTTTTCCTTCTGCACGCCAAGGTCTGCCAATGTCCAATTGACTATTTCCTTTTTCGAAGCCTTCATGATCATCATAAGAGAAGGAATTCTTGGCTGATTTATCTCCCTAGTGACTGTTACAACGGCAGGCATTTTCGCCTTAACAGTCTCGCTTGCATCTTCAAGCGCCCTCTCCGCAATGACGCCATCGCCTTCCACCGAAAGCTTTCTAACAGAAGTTATCTGGGGCAGACCTAGAAGTTCTGACAATCTTGAACCTACAAGTCCAGAAAAACTGTCCAGAGAAGTTTCGCCGCCGAGAATCAGATCAAACTCCCCCATCTTCCTCACCGCCTGAGCGAGAATGTAAGCCGTGCCTAGCGTGTCTACAGCCTCAACGACAGGATCATTAACAAAGTAAGCCTTGTCGGCACCCATCGCAAGGGCTTCTCGCAAAACCGCTTTGGCATCCTCTGAGCCGATAGTCAGAGTAAATATCTCAATCCCGCCGAGTTTCTCCTTGATCTTTATCGCCTCCTCTAAGGCGTTTTTGTCAAAGTCGCTGATTTTTCTAGGCGCGCCAGCGGTGATTAACTGTCTGGTCGCTGGGTCGACTTTCAATTGTGAAACATCAACCGCTTGTTTTAGGCAGACAATTATGCGTTTCAAATCATTCTACCTCTAGCAGTTAGCCTGAATCGGAAAACTAGAAGCTTGACACTTGCAATAAAAAAGTTTCGCCTCACAAGCCACAATTAGCGCGCGCAACCGTTGAACCTGCATTTGTTGAACCTGGAATCCTAAGAAGCTTTCTTTCGTCGGTTCTGTAAACTCTCCGTTTGGTTTGTCTCCCTGTAAACTTTCGTTTGGTAACCAGAAACGAGCCCATACGAAAAATCGGTTGATGACCATTTTCATTTTTCCTGTGTTGTTTTTCCCCAACCTATTCTGTTCCAAATTCTTTCGTGGAAATAATAGGCTATCGTTGTGTAGAGGTTCTGTTGAATCTTTCGGTGTTTTAAATCGGTGTTGCAAAAACGGTGGCACATAGTAGGTATCTAAGCATTTAATTATGCGGTAACTTGGCTTATTGTAACGGTGGTTAGTGGGCTTGAAGGTTAAGGAATATCCAAATGGGACAATCCTCATGGACGGAAATGTCCTAGAGGGCGCGAATGAAGCGTATCAAGAAGGCAGAATAATTGAAGCTTTTGCTTTGCTTCATGCTTTCATTGAGTGGGAAATGACAAATCTCTACGAACAGCACCACTTGCGCAAAGGTGGAACTCTCATAGAACTGATGGACAAGAAAATCATGCAAAAAAAGTACAGGTTTGGATATTTACGATGTGAGCTTCGCAACAATGAACTAACTGATCAGAAAGAAGATCAAAGGCTTGGCAAATGGTATGAACTGCGGAATAGGATTATACACCGTTTAGTAGCCTATTCTTATCACAACTATCGTTGGAATAGAGTAACCAGAAAAGAAGTAGAGCAAGGATTTCACGAAGGAGAAGAAATAGCTGAACTGTTACGACTGAGCGCTTTGAGACTTTAGGGCTTGTTCCAGCAAATTCATCCACTTGTTCTTTTTCTTATTGTCATCGCAAGTGCAATAATTTTCAGTTTGTCTATTGCATTCTTAAGTAGGCTTTTATCTACAGGTGGAACTTGCTTGATGCCATCGCCAGAATCTGCAATATCGCAGTAAAATGTTGCCATTCGCGTTTTGAAATCTGCGACTATAGGTGCTGTCGTGTCGAAAATCTGAGGGTCAAACATTGCTGGGTCAAACAAGCCTTTCATAAGAATCGTGCACTCTGGCGCTTGTTTTTTAAGGTTCTCAATTGCAACTCGATATTTATTCTCATGTCTTTTATCTCTGAATATTTTTTCATAGTCGATGGTCACTTTCCCATTCGAGGGAACATACTGTTTTAGCAAAAGGAGCTTTCCATATTCTTCTACTGCGTATGTATAGAGTCCTGCGCATATTGCTTCGTTACCTCCATTTAACAGAAGCTTATTGGAAGCATCCAACTGTCTGATTACGCCATCAAGCGTTCCTTGCATTAGTTGCTTCCAAAGGTCTTCTGGAATTAAGCGATTCGGAATTAAACTCACATCCTCTGTTTTCCAGTAGTTCACTTTTGGCATAAATTACTTATGGCATCCGATGAAAGTTAACAGTCAAAACCATCCGATGAGAAGTTACCAGAACCATTTTTTTACATGATCACCAATTCGATGAGGACTTTACAGAAACCTGTAAACTTATTTGTCATGGCGAGTCTGTCTGTCAAAACGAGCCCATAGCGGTTTCTCAATTTGACGAAACGAGTCCATATACGGTTTTAGGATTTTTCTTTTGTGAATCCTTTATGGCTTCGTCTTATTGTGAAGCATCTTGTGCGGAAGGTCGGCTGGAGAAGAAAACGCTGGCATTCGTAGTATTCTCGTTCAAGGTTGAAGGAAACGTTAAATTCTGAAGAACATGAAATAGGCAATAAGGAAGAGGAAATGTCTAAGAAAGCAAAAGGGAGAAAGCGAATCTATAATCCTGCCACTAAAACATCTTATCGAATACGTCAACGATCCTCTAACAAAGGCGCAAGAGGAACAATAATGGGCAAGTGGAAACCCCAGATCGAGACGAAGAAAAAGAAGAGGAAGAAATAGAATACTTGTCTTTGATAAGAGTCCAAGTGAGAGCCCATCGCTCTCATTTGATAAAAGCATACGTCGATACAGACATCATAATCAACTACTGTTGGGTTACATTCTTTTCTAATCAAAAAAGCAAAACATCGAAGTCAGTGTCACTAGTCAACAAAGGAGCAATGGGACTCTTCGACATGCACATATCGTTCTACACACTAATGGAAGTCTCTAGCCATTTCACGAATGCCTTCTTACAGCAAAAGGCGATAAAGAATGGCTACAGTTATGCAGAATCTTTCAGACAGAAAACCGCTTTTGACCTAGATGAAAAAGAACAGAAAACAATTTCCGAACTTGTCGAAAACTTGCGGAACAACCCATATTTGACATATGTTGACGTGGAACAGATGCAAGACAAGTTCTTTCCAGTCATCAAGCAATATCTTGATGGATACATAGAATTTGTTGACGCGTACCATTTGCGCACAGCAATCGAAGTTGGTTGTGATTATCTTGTAACAAAAGACGCTGGTTTCAGAAGGCATGCTCAAATTCTGAAAAGCAAGGGAGTTATCAAAGAACCCATAAACATCACATCTGAATCAGGTTTTCTAAACATTCTGAGGAAAAAGGAAAAGCCCGCTCGCTAGAAACTGGAGTCCTCGACAACTCTTGCGGGCGCGATAAGAAAGGGATTCGCTCATTCTTGATCTGTTGATATTTTTGCGTTTTGAATCAGAGTTAGCCACTTGTTTTTGCCTTTGACCTCAATTCCGCAAGCCTCAGCAGGAGTTTTCCCCTCAAGCCCTTCATGTCCTCGGATGTAATTATGGAAAATCTGATAACCTGAGAGTATCGGTGTGTCTTTTGTCTTGAGTCCTCTCATAGTCTTTTCTCTGTCTCGGATTTCACCGTTGAATCTTTCCATTTTGTTATTGTTCATATTTCCTGAGAGCTTAAAGACCGTGGCATCACTAAGAAAATCTATGAAGAAAGGGAAGTGGAGATTTTCAAGTATATCGACATAGACAATGTCAACAAAGAAGTCGGAAGCATTGAAGGGTTTACTGAGGACTATTTGTTAAAACTTCCAACAAGAGCTCGGCAAATCATAAAAGAAAACGATGTTCTTATTCCTACGCCTATTGGTTCTACAAAAGGAATTTGTATAGTGCCTAAAGAGTCTGAGGGGCAGATTTGTTCAACTGGTTTTATTGTTATTGAGACCAAATCCTTTGATGAATGTCTTTTGTACTTTGGAATACTGAAGAGTAACATAATGCAAAAGCAATTCTATCATTTCCAGAGTGGGAGTGTTCAGCCATCTATTTCGTCAAAAGCATTTGAAAAGAATGTGCAGATTCCAGTTCCTAAGGATGCGTGGAGAGAGAAATTCGCGGAACAGGTCAAGATTGCCATGAGTAAACTATTACAACTGAAAGTAGATCATTCAATGGAGCTTCAAAAATCCAAAGACATTTTTGAAAAGCTTGTCTTTGAAAACCTCTAAGTTACTCTGGTAAGGCGTTCTCTATGAATACCCGCGTTTTCTTCTCCATCCCTCTTTTCGCACAAGAAACTTCACGTCGCTACCCTTGTACGCCTTGTTCCATTCTCTAGCTTCTTTCTCAGCTTTCTTCTTTGTCCTGAAACGTTCTCCAGCAACAACTCGAATAGGGCTCTTTCCTTTTCGTCTAACAACAAGCCACTTTTTAGAAGATCGCCTATGATAACTCACATGAGCTCACAAAAGAAAAATGAGAACGTATTGGATACTGAAGCGAGATTAGACAAAGAAAACTTATACTAGAAACCTGATAGAAACAGAATGGAGAAGCATTTGTTGGAAGATTGGCAATTCTGTTTTTTTGTGAAGGGTTTAGTCGCACCAGAAGAAGGAATCACGCTTGGAGACATAATGATTTTTGGGGTTCCACCAAGTCACGATGCAAGTATATTCTTCAAGGTATCAACAAAACCTGAAAAGGACAACGACGCTCTGAGAAACGAGTTACTAAGTAACTTGAGAAATATTGTCAAAGTTTATGGTTTGGTTTCAAACACCTATGTTGATGTTATGTCAGGCTCAAGCGCTTCGAAGATTTCTTCCGAACATCCCTTTGGCGACAAAAAACTCCGCGGACACTTCGGCTTAATTCCAGTTTTTGATGAAGAACGACGAAGAAGGGAAATTCCTCTTATCGAAAAAACCATAACGAAATATGAAGTGGTTAAGCCAATCTTTCAGGGGAAGGCAAAAGGATTCTTGAGAAACGCAATTGACTATTACTACCGTTCATTAAAAGATGACAAGTTAGAAGAGAAAATAATTGACCTCATGATTTCCTTGGAATCTCTATTTTCTAACGAAAGAGATGAACTAGGATTGCGATATTCGCTCAGAACAACATTTCTCTTAGGCGTGGGGCAGGAAGCTGAAAGACCCAACATCTTTAGAAAAGTGCAAACCCTCTATGGAAAGCGAAGCAAAGTGGTTCACGGAACCGAAGATGTGGACTTAGAATACAAGGACATTTCAACTCTTCAAGAATATGTGAGAGAAGCAATCAAACGACTAATCCACATTGAAATGTCGAAACAAAAATTTCTAACGTTGCTGGATGAATCTGTATATGATGAAGAAAAAAGGGTACTTCTAAATCAAATAGTGATGGAGGCAATGAAGAAGTGGTAAATAGCTACCCTGCCATGACAGATAAGTTTACAGTATCTCACCAAACGAAAGTTTACAGGGAGACAAACCAAACGGAGAGTTTACAGAACCCTTTCGTCCATAGAAACCCGCGACCCGGTTAATAGTTGATCAAATGTATTTCTAATGTATTTTCTTATTCGCCTAATAATGATTATGCGGTTAGTGCGCGCTGGACAAGATTTTTATTCACATGGACATATTCTCGGATGGGTGAAGGAAGTTGTCTTGGTACATAGAATTGGGAAAAGCTGCAGATACTTTGGTGAATTATGTTCTAAGAGTGAAGAAAGAAGAGGACGTTCTCATATATGGGGATGACATTGTCGATGCAGCTGTGTTAAATGCAACAGCTGCAGCGGTTAAATCCGCGGGCGCAACGCCCACCATAGTTATTCACGAGACGCGAGAAATCTCTTTCACTGAACCTCCTAAGCCTCTTGCTGCAGCAATGATGGACTCAGATGTCACTGTGGAATTTTCAGCTCGGGCCATACTATACACTCAGGCGCAGACAAACGCTCTGAAGCGGAACCGGGCCTACATTTGTCTAACGTCACTTGACCGTGAAGCAATGGTCAGAACCTTAGGTTGGGTGAACTATCCGAAAATGGTTGAGTTGGGAGACAAGCTTGCAGAGATGACGACTAAGGCTGACGAGATTAAGATAACCAGTCCCTCAGGGACGAACTTTGCCGCCAAGATTGGCGGACGAAAATTCGAGAACTTCGGCAGCACCGCCGACAAAAGAAAAGTGATAATGTTAGGTGGACAGACGGGCGGTTCTCCAATTGAAGAGACAGAAAACGGCGTCTTGGCATTCGACGGAAACGTGTGGCCTCCAGACGAAATCAAATCGAACATAAGAACACCGATAAAATGTAAGGTTGAAAAAGGTACAATAAAAGAAATCTCTGGCGGCGTAGAGGCTGACATACTCCGGACTTATTTGGCAGGCCTCAAAGATCGCAATATGTATCGGATAGCTCACATCTGCTATGGATACCATCCTAAGGCAAGAGTAACAGGCGATATATCCGAGGTCGAGAGGGTTTGGGGTTGCTTCCAAGTTGGCTGGGGTTCCCAAGGGCCACTTCTCAGACCAGACCTTAAGGGTGCTTATGGATGGAGAGCCGCGTCGCACGACGACGGCATCATATTGAAGGCATCAATATACCTTGACGGTGAACCAGTGCAGAAAGATGGAAAGTTCGTCCATCCAGAGTTGTTGCCGGTCATAAAAGAGTTGGGCGTTGAACAATAAGATCGCGAATCCTCTTTTTTTGGCACTGCCCCGGTTTTTGCTTCTCAAGGCACCGATTGTGGCAAAGACCGTTAGGCGCCTATGTCTTCACCAAGTTGGAAAGTCAAAAAAGGGGAAGAGAGAGGCTCTTTACGCTAGCAGCTTTCCGTCTTTCATCACTGGTTTTCGGTCAAGGATCCATGTTGGTTTTGGAATGATGAAGTCTTGATGCAGGTCTGCGGAGACTTTGCCGCCCATGTGAGAGTTGTCACCTATTGCCAAATGCACAGTTCCTTTGATTTTCTCCGATTCAAGAATGTTGTCGGGACGCTTCGCGTTTGGGTTAGTTCCTATTCCCAGCTCTGCCAGGTTCCTTCGGGAAATGTAGGGTTCTTCTTTCTTCTTGAAATCTAACAGATTTCTGTACTCATCGCCGATTTTTCCCCCACCGATTATTTCGGTCACGTGTCCATTCTTGAAAATCAGTGTCATTTTTTCCTTGAGGTCTGGATACCAGTTTGGCTCCACTACAAGCTTGCCGTTGGCGGTTCCTTCAACTGGTGCGCAGTAGGCTTCCCCTGAGGGCAGGTTTCCCCATGCTCCTTTCTCTATGAAGATTCCGGCATCAACCATGCCTTTTCTGTCTTTTACGCTGAAAGTGATGTCTGTTCCTCCGGGAGAAGTGACCTTTGCTTCATTGGCTTTTGTAATCCACTCAGCGATGTTCTTTGTTTCCTTGTCTATCTCACGGTAGTCTGCGGCCATCGGTCCGCCAGGATAAAACATTTCGGCCACGAACATTGGCATGCTTGCAACTCTCGTTCCGGCTTTGCAAGCGTTGACTCTGGCATCTGTGTGAGTCAGCGAATAGGTTGTGATGGCGACAGCTACGTCCGCACTTTTCATTTTCCCTTCAACGTCTTTTCCGGGGTAGGTTCCATGTTTGCCTATTGATGGGTAAACGAAGAACTCAACCTTACAGTCGGGAATCTTTTCCGCAGCGATTTCACTCACAGTTTTTGCCAGGAGAGATCTTTCAACGGCTTCTGTCAGCTTGGTGCTGTCTTTCGTTTTCCACTCTTCCGCTGTTGGGATGTCTGTGACCACTGTCAGTTTTTCGCCTTTCTTGAGACCCATGTTCACCTTCAGCATGTTCACAACGCCATCAGCCAGCTTCTTTCTGTCGATCACGTTTTTCACCTTCTACGAGACAAAGTGGGACATTAGAGTTTACCAAGCTTCTTGGCAAGTTTCGCAAGCTCCGGATGCACGATGGAGCCTTTGTCGAATATCTGTTTGCCGTCAAGCCAGACGGAAGTGTTTAGGCATATGCCGTCAGTGTGTGAAGGCGCGGCTATTGGTTCGCCTCCGGTCAGCATTTGACCGACGTAGCCTATTCCCCATTCGGTGGCTCCCCACACTCTTTCGTCTTCAACTATGTTGCCTGTGAGTCTGGCACCTGGGTTCACTCCGTAACAAACGTGGGCCATTCTCAACATTAATGGATTGTTGAAGCTTTTCAGCCAGGATTCGAAAGACTTTGCGTCCTTTTCGCCTTCTATTTTAATGATTTTTCCTTCCTTCACGTGAAGTAGTATGGGCGACTTGACCAAGCCGATCGGGGGGACAACTGAACCGTCGAAGGCTATTGTGCCATTGATAGACTTGAAGACTGGCGACCAGCCTATTTGCCCGCCTAACATGTGAGATCCAGGAGTGTTGGCGTATCCGACCTCGCATATTATCGGTCTCTTCGGGTCATTGTTAAATTCAACGTTTCCTCCAGCTGGCGTCGTCATTTTCATGTGTTTAGCAGCTTTTGTCAACGCAATCAGCTTGTCCTGAAACTTGCCCAGGGTCGGCAGATCAACTCTTGCAATCACTCTCACCATCATGTCGACGTTCATGCCAACTAAGCACATGTGCCTGAGCTTCTTGTTCTCTTTCATGGCTCTCTCGTACGGCGTTGAATACAGAAGCCATTCATTGTTGTATTCAACCCACGCGTCAGCACAGTTCAAAGCAGCTGTCAGTGCTTCCACCGGAAGCATTGGATCGGCTGCCTTGCCGACGCCCAGTGGCGAGGCAGTCCATATGACCATGGGTTTTGCTCCCACGGCAAATGCTGCTGCAGCAGTCGCATCAACTACTCTTTGGTCTGATTCGGTATCTGCTGTTATGACGAAGGTTTCGTCCTTCTTTAGCTTGTACATTTCGGAGACTAGCTTGTGTGCTGCTCTGTTTAGCTCGTATTCGTAAAATTGTGGCATTTTCTTTCACCTTTTTCGAATTAGGTCTATTCTTTGGAAAAAGAATATAAGACTTTCTGAGAACGGTTCACTGGTCGAAATTAGTGTGATAAATATGGACGTTTTCGAAGCTATCATGAATCGCAGGAGTGTGCGTCGGTACAAGCCTGATGCCGTTCCACGTGAGCTGACTGAAAAGATGTTGGATGCAGCTCGCTGGGCGCCTTCTGGCAGCAACATTCAGCCCTGGAAGTTCATTGTCATAGAGGAGAAGAAAATCCTTGATCTCGTTCGAAAAGTTTCGCCTGGCTACCTTGGAGAGGCTCCTCTGGCGATACTTGTTTGTTCAGACAGGGATAAAGAGTACAGAAGAGGTGGAGCTCTGGGGAGGGATTACTTGTCGGTGGCAGACTGCTCGATGGCCGTTGAAAACATGCTCTTGGCAGCCCATGCACTTGGATTGGGAACTTGCGTCGTGAAATCTTTTGCTCGCACCGCTGTCAAAGAATTTCTCGAAATTCCGGAAGGAATCGAGCCTGAACTTCTGGTGATTGTCGGCTACCCCACCCATGTCCCAGCGCCCCCAGCGCGAATTCCCCTGGGAGAAACAGCTTTTCTAAACAAGTATGGTCACAGGTTTCCGACAAGTCTGGAGGCTTAAGAGTTGGCTGCGAAGAGACTCTCGGGTAATGACTACCTCTTCGAGGTGGCCGTTTTTCTAGCCACTAGCGCACAAGGTTGTCTTAACGAACCGCCGCTCTACGGACCTTTCAGGTTGCTTGACGCGTTGAGCAAGCTTGCTGAGCTCCCAGACTACGTGACAGGATTGGCTCCTGACCCCTTCTTGAAAGAAGTAAAAGCTATTTTGGATGAAAAAAAGTTACTCGTAATGTATGACGTGGAAGGCTTCAAGAAGGCTATTGACGAGATAGTGGAGAAGTTCGCGAGAGAACTCAAAACTAGATACTTGGACGCAAGATAGCTCACACACTGGTTAATAGAACTGGAAGTAGAGAAATGAGCAGAAAGGTTTCGTCCTATCGCTGGGTATTAGCGGCATTAACATGGCTGATGATGTTTGCTCTAGGAGCGAGCTGGTTTTGTTTCACCCCTATGATGACAACACTGGCCAAAGATATGGCTCTGTCTTATGAGCAACTTGGCATTCTTGTAGCGTTGGTTCCACTATCACTAGTCATAGTATGCATTCCCGGCGGGTTGTTTGCTGACCGTTTTGGCATTCGGATAGCAGTCTCGGTAGGGGGAACAATAATGGGAGTATTTGGTTTGCTGAGAGGATTTGCCACAGATTTCACAACATTAGCTGTGTCCACGTTTCTGTGTGGAGTGGGCTATTCCGTAGCATACCCAAATCTGCCTAAGGTGACAGGGATGTGGTTTTCACCGAAAGAATATGCATTAGCAAGCGGCGCTATGTTCACAGGCATGGAGGTAGGCATAGCATCCTCGCTGGTTCTGACTCCTGCCGTGCTGCTTCCTTGGACCGGATCTTGGCAAGGTGTCTTCATCGCTATCGGAGCTTTGAGTCTGGTCATGACTTTGACCTGGATACTGTTTGCTAAGGAAAGACCCAAGCCAGTAGCTAACTCCTTTCAGACAGATTCTTCCAGCCACGTCGACAGGGTTCCGTTTGGAAAATCTCTTTCCATTGTGCTCCGAAACAAACACATGTGGATCTTAATGCTAACAACTTTCTTCCTGCTCGCGCCTCAAATCGGGCTGCTTGGGTTTCTTCCAACGATGTTAACGTCAAAGGGATATGAGCCTGCCACGGCAGGACTGATTACGTCGATGATATCATGGTTCATGATTCCTAGCAGCTTTATCATACCCATGGTCTCTGATCGTGTAGGCCTAAGGAAACCCTTCATTTGGGTGGCGTCGATTATCGCGGCAGGTGCTCTTTATTTCGGCGGAACAACGACAGGAATCCAGTTGTGGTTTTGGGTGATCTTGTACGGGTTTCTCATCGGAAGCATGGCGCCAATAATATTGGCAATGCCGCTGGAGTTGGTGGGAACATCGTATTCGGCAACCGCAGGTGGCTTCACACTCGTTGGCGGATATTTGGGAGCTATGGTTGCGCCGTGGGTGGTGGGCCGTCTTTCAACGGCGACAGGATCCTTTGTTCCAGCTGTAATCGTGTGCACAGTCATGACAGGAACTGAAGCTATTTGCGGTCTGATGTTGAAAGAGACTGGCTCTCAGAGTGCCTGAAACGGAAGCTAGAACAATCACTTTTGGAGAAGGTGGCATGCTACATAATGGTCAGGTTCCACCATCACAAAGGTCGGCGCCGTAGATCTGCAAGTTTCGTTTGCGAGTGGGCACCTAGTGTGAAAACGACAACCCGGCGGAGGGTTAATGGCGCTCGGGACCTCGCCTCTGGAGGGTACTCCTCTTGGCTTCAGCATCTCTTCTTGATCTGTCAGCACAGGTACTGAAGAGAGCAGCATCTGTGTATAAGGATGCAAGGGGTTTTGGAAGAAAACAGGTGTTGGAGCGTACTCGACGATTTGGGCTAAATACATTATTGCGACTCTTGAAGCCGCGTTTCTCATAAGGCTAAGGTCGTGGGTTATGAACAAGTATGATAAGTTTAGTTCTTGCTGGAGCTTCATGAGCACCTTCATTATTTTTGCTTGGATTGAAACGTCTAGAGCTGAAGTAGGCTCATCAAGCACTATGAAAGACGGGTTGGTTGCGATAGCTCTGGCAACCGCGACGGCTTGTCTTTCGCCTCCTCCCAGATCCCGGGGTCTCCTTTGCATAAAGTCTTTGGCGGGCAACTCTACAGCCTCAAGCAATTCAACAACTCTCTTACTGCGTTCATCACGATTCTTTGCCAATCCGTGTATCCTCAAAGGTGTTTCTATGAGATCTTTTATGGTCTTTGTAGGATTGAGGGAGGATGCTGGATCTTGGAAGACTATCGCCATCTCTCTTTTCAAGCGTTTGGGCCGTCTTTTAGCATGCACCGATACGTCTTCGCCTTTGAATATTATCTTACCCGATGTTGGTGTGTAAATTCCGATTATCACATAACCCGTTGTACTTTTGCCAGAGCCAGATTCACCCACGAGACCGAAGGTTTCGCCAGGTTTAACCTTGAAGTTTATTGCGTCGACTGCTCTAACCACTCCGAAAGAAGTCTTGAAGTGTTTTGTCAGGTTTTCTACAACCAGCAAGTCCTTATCATTGTCCATGAAGTTTCATCTCTTACCGTAAAGCCAGCAGGCAACCTTATGGTCGTTGGTATCACCATCGAAGAATGGCGGATTCTCCTTCCTGCATATTTCATATGCGTAACTGCAACGGGGGTGGAACCTGCAACCTGGCGGAGGGTTTATGTAGTCTGGAACTCTCCCCTTAATGCCTTCGGAGAAACCTGCTCCGCTTAGCTTGGGAACAGATTCTAAAAGTCCTTTAGTGTAAGGGTGCAGAGGGTTTGAGAATAAGTCTTTGGTTTCTGCGATCTCGATCATGTTGCCAGCGTACATAACGTAAACTGTATCGACGGTGCCGCGTATCGTTCCAAGAGCATGAGAAATCAAGATTACTGATAACCCCTTTTTCTCCACAAGATTCTTCATAAGACGCAGAACCTGGTCTTGTATCGTTACATCCAGGTTCGTTGTCGGCTCATCGGCAATCAGAAGGTCCTTGGCAGTAGACAGAGACATTGCGATACAGATTCTCTGCCTCATGCCCCCGCTTAGCTGGAATGGGTAACTGTCCAGTACTCTTTCCGGGTCGGGCAAAGCAACCTCCTTCAAAGCCTCTATAGATTTTTGGCGAAGTGTTTTTTTTGAAGCTGCTTTGATGTCGATATTGCCTGAAAACTTGATAACATCCGCAAGGAGGTCTCCAACTTTGAACACTGGGTTGAGTGCGGCCGTCGGATCTTGAAAAATCATGGTTATGCTCTTTCTTCTCATCTCGCTTAGTCTCTTGTGGTCCATCTTAAGTATGTCGTCACCTTTGAATTGTATGTCCCCTCCGTCTACTGTGGCGTTTGTGGCTAGAATTCTGAGAACTGCCTTCATGGTGGTGGTTTTACCGCAGCCAGACTCGCCGATGATACCTACTTTCTCTCCTTGGTGCACTGTCAGGTTTACTCCATTCAGGACCTTCAGCTTGCCCAAGTAAGTCTTGTAACCTATGCGAAGATTTTTAACCTCTAACAGGGGCTGCGTGCTACTTTGCCTCCTCAACGAATATGTCTCGAATCCCGTCTCCTAACAGATTGAAGGCCAATATTATGAGAGTGATGGCCATGGCCGGAAAAATGGTTAGCCACCAAGCTTGGCGCAAATATTGTCCGCCCTCGGCAACCATGGTCCCAAGATCAGGTGTTGGAGGTTGCGCGCCCAGTCCTACAAAACTCAACGCGGACCCTAGAAGTATGACCCAGCCGACGTCCAGTGTCACCTTCGTCAAGATTGGACCGAGGCAGTTCGGAAGGATTTCGCTGAATATTGTATGGGAGGAACTTGCACCCATCACCTCAGATGCTTGGACAAAGTATTCATTTCTCATTGCGGACACCGTGTTGTAGGTCAACCTGGTGTACCAAGGCCACCACATTAAGGATACAGCCATCATTGCGTTAAACACGCTTGGAGTTAGTACTGCCGCAATAGATAATGCCAGTACCAGTGGGGGCACGGCTATGAACATGTCTGCTATTCTCATTATCAGGGTATCTATCCAAGTCCCCCTGTAGTATCCTGCTATCAATCCCAGTATTACACCAGGCGGAACGACGAGCGCTAAGACTACTGCAGCCATCATGAGAGAGTATCTGAATCCAAAGATGATTCTGCTAAGGACGTCCCTGCCAAATTCATCGGTGCCAAACAGATAAGTGGAGCCAGGGGGCTGGAGTGCGTGTGGAAAGTCTGTGAATAGACTCGCATGCTGAGGATAGGGCGCCACAAAAGGAGCGGCGAAAGCTATTATTACTGTAGCGACAGAAATCACGAGTCCTATTATGGAAAGTGGGCTTCTTGAGAATCTATACCACTTTCTTTTCAGGTCGAACCTGGTTGAAAAATTCCTAAGATTCTCAATAATTCCGATCCGCATTATTCGCCTCTCTCCATCAACCTGATCCTAGGATCCAAGTATGCGACTACGATGTCTACCAATATGTTTGCGATCGCATAGATGATGCCTATGACCAGAACCAACGCAACTATTCCGTTAAGGTCTTTGTTCAACATGTATCGTATGCCAAGCTGGGAGAAGCCTGGCCAATTGAACACCGTCTCGACGAGAAAGGCGTTGGCCAGCAACGCGGCTATGTCCAAACCCATTACCGTAACCGCAGGAATCAGAGATGGCTTGAGTAGATATTTGAATGTTATAGTCCTTTCAGGCAAGCCTTGAGCTGTCTCCATTGATATGTAGTCCTTATCCTTGTTCTCAACCATTCCAGCTCGTATTATCCGCGCGTCCTGCAACATGCCCCCCAGGCAAAGTGCCACTGCGGGCAGCACCATGTGATATACTTGATCCACCGCATTTGTGCCGGGTCCTTGGACTGGGAACCATTTCAGCCACAAACCGAATACTAGCTGGAATATTATGGCCAGCACGAAGGCTGGGATCGATATCCCCACGTAAGAGACTATCCTCACGATGTTGTCGGGCCACTTGTAGGAGTATCTGCCTGCGACCACGCCAAGGGCAAAAGCTCCGGTCACTGAAAAAACGGCAGCCAGACCTATCAGCTCAAGGGATGCGGGAAGGTATTGAATAATATCGAGCGTGACGCTACGTCTTGTGAGGGTGGAATAGCCCAAGTTCCCATGGAAAACATCGTTCAGCCAGTAAAAGTACTGTGTGTATAGTGGCTGGTTCAGTCTCAGTTGAATCCTCAACTGATCAACGACCCACTTTGGGGCATCAGGGCCAGCCAGCATCAGCGCAGGATCTCCAGGCAGTACTCTCGACAGTACGAAGACCAGCACAGACAGACCAAACAAGGAGAAAATCACCAAGAATATTCTTCTTGCAATATAGGGCCCAATGTTCATGAAACTCACGGCACAGTGAAAATATAAAAAGGTTGGAAGAGACTTAAAAAGTCTTTCACTTTCAACACTTTCTGCAGGGCCAGCGAGAATGGGGATGAAACAGGTGCTTGCCTCACAGACTGAAGCTATCGATGACGTAGTGAAAAGCGTTCAGGCTACGCATTTGAACAAAGAAAAAAAAAGGTTTCTGAAGTTTAGACAGTCTTGCCTGTGCTAATGTGATTCAATTTTCCAGAGTCTGTACACCCTATCGTAGCCCATTATCGTCTGTGCTTGAGATGGGTTTACAACGTTCGGAATCTTGACGTAGTTCTGAATAGCAACCGTGATCCTGATGTCGTAGATGAATATGCTCGGGCAGATAACCATTATCTGTTTTTGAATGTTCTCGTACTTGATGAACCTCTCGGTCGTGTTCACCGTCGACAAGGCATCTTGTATCAGCGCGTCTATTGTGCTGTTTTGGAGCCACTCGCCCTGCTTCCACGAACCGGTACCAGCTGACATATACCTTGATGTTAGCAGAGCGCCGGCTTCAGGATAGTCAGAATCCACTAGTATGTTGTAGATGTGAGCGGTGGTGTTCTCGTTGGCCATTTCCTGCACTACCAAGGTCCAAGGTGTTTTGACCAGCTGAACATTCAGCCCAGTCGCGTTGTTGACAGCCGACGCAAAAAGCAGCGCATCCTTTTCTCTCTCGGGGACATCTGAGATCCAGTGGAAATAGATTGGATACTTGCTTGGGTTAGTGACTATGTCTGGGTACTTGGACAGCTTAAGCTCTGCTTGAGCCGCAGTAGCGTTGTTGGAGTATATTTGCGTGTTTGCATATCCTCCTACTCCGTAGGGCACACAGGATGTCGCCAGATTGTACCTTGCGTATATCTGTGACATTATGTCGCTATAGGGGCAGGCGTATGCCAAGGCCCTTCTGACGTGTACATCATCCAGCGGTGGGTCCTTCGTGTTCAGCATGAAGTAGTATTCGGAAGTCTGTGGCCAGCTGACATCAGTGATGTTTGTCGCTTGTCCCAGCGTAGCTAGATTCTCGGCGGAAAGCCATGAATCCGTTACTTCCAGCTCTTGACTCTCCATTTCGTTTACCTCCGTGCTTGAACTGCCCGTGGTCCACAGCGCTGTTACGTTCGTAGGGGCAAGAGGATCCACAGTGTTCCAGTAATTGCTGACGAGGTTGTACTTGAACCATTGCGACACGCTGGCATCCACAACCGTGTAAGCTCCTGAACCAGCATCATGCGTGGTCAGCCAAGCAGTAGCATAGTCTCCAAAGTCGACGCCGTATGCTCCAGGCTTCACGAGGTGAGCCATTACCTGTGCTTTTTCAACGATGTAGAGCCTCACGAGCGAGGTTAAGAACGGGCCAAAAGTCGTGTTTAGTGTGAACGCTGCTACGTTCCCGCTTGCGACAGCATTGGTCACGTAAGGTGTGAATAGGTATGCAACGCCTTGACCTATCGTCAGCAGTCTTCGCATACTGAACGCGACGTCCTCCGCCGTCAGCGTGTTGCCACTGTGGAACTTTATGTCTGTTCTTATCGTGAAGTTGTATTGCAAACCATCCGCTGAAGTCACCCAGCTTGAAGCAACCCATGGCAGTACGCCTCCGCTTGGATCTGGATACACCAGCGGGTCGTAGAGATTACACAAGCTAGTTGTGCTGCACTCATCATTGCCAACAGCCGGGTCGATATGGTTAGGGTAAGCAAAGCCAATTCTCAAGTCTCTCTCTACAAACGCAGGCGTTGAAGCCGGAAGCGTTACATAGTATGCTACAGCAGCGATTGCGGCGACGATGATTACGATTGCTATTATAGCAGCTTGTATTTTCGTAATAGCTGAACGATTAAAGAATAGTCTCATTCTCTTATTCCTCCGTGTTGTTATCGGTCTCTATGTATCAGCCTATATTGTTATATATAATTTGCGTGTTAATTCGTAGGTGGCTCGAACCCGTAGAGTCGGGAATGAGTCAGCCCTACCTTCTGGTAGAGGTCTGCCATCATCTCAGCGTATTTCCATGAGGTCACGACGGGGTCTAAGACTGGGACTCGAAGTTTGCTTATTAGTTCCTTCATGAACCCTGATTCAGCTGTACATCCTAAGACAATCACTTCAGCCCCATCCTCCTCGATTGCCTTCTTTGCTTCCGCAAGAATCGCCTTTTTCAGTTTCTCTGGCTCCACCGCCATCCTTGGAACCGCGAAGTTTACCACTCTGAAGGAAGCAAGCTTCCTATCAAGTCCATACATCTGCACGTTGCTTTCCATCTTGGGAATGCACTTTCTTCTTCCCACTATGATGGAAAACTTGTGTCCGAGGGTTGCCGCCACGTGCATAGTAGCCAGGGCTACCGGAACCACTGGGATTGAAACGAGTTCTTGGGCTTCTCTGAACCCAGGGTCGTAGAAGCAACCTATGATGACGGCGTCGTATCCTTCCTTTTCCGCCCACTTAACCCATTCCAAGGTTTCGCCAAGGTTTAGATGCTCGTAGTAATGGTACTCCAGATGGGCTGGACCTCTGCTCAGGTGAACAACTTTGGCTCTTACATCCCGCCTCTTAATCTTCCTGATTGTCTCCAGCACGTCCTTGTCAAAAACATCGGTGCCTACCGGACTTATGTACAGGATTTTCAGCATAGCAGTTCCAGTGTTCTTTTTGCCAGAGAGAAATATAAGGTTTGACATCCACCTTTTCAGGTGGAGATTTTCTGCTTAGAAGGATTTATGTTCCGTTCTTTTGATTATTTCGTTCTGTAGTTCTGTGCTGAGGTTTACAAAGTAATCGCTGTATCCCGCAACTCTCACAAGGAGGTCCCCGTATTTCTCTGGGTGTTTCTGTGCCTCGCGCAGAATCTCAGCGTTTACGACGTTGAACTGGATGTGATGGCCGTCGAGTTTGAAGTATGTGCGGATGAGATGCGCCAATCTGTCCAGCCCGTCTTCGTCAGCCAAGAGTTCTGGGGCGAATTTCTGGTTGAGGAGAGTCCCGCCGGTTCTGGCATGATCTATTTTTGAGACAGATTTTATCACTGCCGTGGGGCCTTTTCTATCTGCTCCTTGGACGGGCGACACACCTTCAGAAACGGGTTCCTTTGCCTTCCTTCCGTCTGGAGTAGCGCCTAGAGCTTTTCCGAAATAGATGTGGACGGTTGTGGGCAACAGGTTTATTCTGTAGTGTCCACCTTTCGTTGTGGGTCTTCCTTCTACTGAGTCGTAGTAAGCCTCAAAGACTGCTTTCATGATGTTGTCCGCGTATTCATCATCGTTCCCGTATTTCGGTGTTTTATTCAACAGCGTCTGACGGAGGTTTTCATATCCGTCAAAGTCAGCTTTTAGGGCGGTGAGCAATTCTCTGAGCGTGACTTGTTTTTTGTCGAAGACTTGATACTTGATTGCCGTCAACGAGTCTGTTATTGTACCAAGACCGACGCCTTGGACATAGTTGGTGTTGTATCGGGCTCCACCGTCGTTGTAATCTCTGCCCTTTGCTACGCAATCGTCTATGAGTAGTGAGAGAAACGGTACAGGGAGATGTTCAGCGTACAATCGTTCTATTATGTTGTTCCCTTTGATCTTGATATCGATCAAGTAGTTGAGCTGTTTTTTGAATGCAGCGAACAGTTCGTCGAAGGAACTGAAGTCGGTAGGATAGCCCGTTTCAAGTCCAATCTTCTTTCCCGTTCGCGGGTCCAAACCGTTGTTTAAAGTGATTTCAAGCACTTTGGCCAAGCTGAAGTATCCTGTGAGAATGTAGCATTCTTTGCCGAACGCTCCTGTTTCTACGCATCCGCTTGCTCCTCCGTTTCTTGCGTCTTCGATTGCCTTCCCCTGTCTTAGCAATTCCTGAATTATGACGTCGGTGTTAAACACTGATGGTTGTCCAAAACCTGTTTTTATGATTTTCAATGCTCTTTTCAAAAAATCGTCCGGAGTCTTCTTGCTTATCTGCACCATGGAACTGGGTTGGGGAATTCTCATTTCCTCTACGACGTCAAGTATCAGGTACGAAAGTTCATTCACGGCATCTGAGCCGTCAGATTTCACCCCACCCGTGTTTATCAGTGCGAAATCATTGTAAGTGTTGCTTTCTTCTGCGGTGACTCCTACTTTTGGCGGCGCTGGGTGGTTGTTGAATTTTATCCAGAGCAGTTGCAAGAGTTCTTCTGCCTTTTCTCTTGTCAGACTTCCGTCTCCGAGCCCTTTCTTGTAGAAAGGATAGAGATGCTGATCAAGTCTCCCAGGGTTAAACGAGTCCCAGGGGTTTAGTTCTGTCACAACTCCGAGGTGAATGAACCAGTAGTACTGCAGAGCTTCCCAAAAGTCTCGCGGCGCATAAGCCGGAACATGGCTGCACACTTCGGCTATCTTTTTCAGTTCTTTTCTCCTTTCTTTGTTCTTTTCTGTTTTTTGCAACTCTCTTGCTTTCTCGGCATGTCGCTCCGCATAGCGTATCAGAGCATCGGCAGTGATTTTCATTGCTCTGAGCTCTTCCATCTTTTCGTATGCTTTTGGATCACGCAAGAAATCGAGCCCTTGCATGCTTGTTGCGATGTCTTTTTTGAAGTCAACTAAACCTTTTCCGTATATCTTGTTGTCCAAAACCGTATGTCCGGGGGCTCTCTGTTCCAGAAATTCGGTGAATACGCCTGCCTCATAGGCGCGTTTCCATTCGTCAGACATCTTGTCAAAAATTGTGTCCCTTATTGACCTGCCCTTCCAAAATGGAATGATATCCTCCTTGTAGGTTCTCTTTGTTTTCTCGTCTACAGCGTATGGCGTCTTTTTTCTTGTGCTGAGGATTTTGAGATCTTCGAGGCTGTGGCAACATATTTCCGGGTATGTTGGAACCGCTTTTGGAGCTGGCCCTCTTTCACCGACGATTAGCTCCCCATCACCGACATAGATTGTCTTGTTTTCAAACACATGTTTAAATGCGAGTGCCCTTCGCACAGGCGCGGATAATTGGCTGGCAACATCGTTCTTATAGAACTCCGTTATGAGAACTGCTCTTTCTGATGAGATGAAAGGTTTCGTATTAACACTCTGTTCTCTTAGCTTCCTAACTCTTCCGTTCATGTTATCCTCCTCCTATTTTCACTCTCAATCCAAGACCCTCAAGCTCTACTTTGATTCGTCTCAAGTTTTGGTCTGAGGGAGATCGAGTTTTGCTTAGCTTGTAAGTCCTGCCCAAACCTGTATATTTCTCGATTCCTGCTCGGTGGTAAGGAAGAAGGCTTATGTTTTTTGTTCCACACGAATTCATAAATTCGGCAGTTTGAGTGACGTTGTCTTCACTATCGTTTATTCCCGGAATGATTGGAAAGCGAACCAGAACGTTGCTTCCGTTCTCAGCTAGTCTCTTGAAATTGTCGAGAATCAGCTTGTTCGAAACGCCTGTGTATTTTCTGTGTTTTCTCTCATCCATCAGTTTGATGTCATACAAGAAAAGGTCCACCTTATCGCTGATCATGTCGATAGACTTGTGCGGCGCATAGCCGCAGGTGTCCACTGCGGTGCGGATGTTTCTTTCTTTGCACTCTTCGAGGAGTGTTTTCAGAAAGCCCAGTTGCAAGAGGGGTTCTCCCCCGGAAACTGTAACGCCTCCCTCTGACTCGCCATAAAAAATCAAATCTTTGTCTATCTCTTTCAGAACCTCGTTTGGGTTCATGTCCTTTCCAACGATTTCAAGAGCACCCGTTGGGCATTTCTGACAGCATTTTCCACACGGACAGCATTTTTTCCTGTCTATGGATATGCTTTTTCCGACGCATGATATTGCGTTTTTTGGACAAATCCCGACACATTCGGCACACCCGGTGCATCTCATGCTTCTGTACATCAACTCTGGCGCTAGAACCTGACTTTCAGGGTTGTGACACCACCAACAGCGCAGGGGGCAACCTTTGAGAAATATGGTGGTGCGTATCCCTGGTCCATCATCAATGGCGAATCTCTTAACATCAAAAACAACGCCCTTCGTGCTAGCAACGCCTACCAGATATAATCTTCATTTAGTTCTAGCCAGGAATCTCGATAAAAACCTTCTGTCAGATTATTTATTATTTCTATAGCGCGCGCCTGCGGTAAAAAAGAAAAAGGGAAGTCTAGGTTTTGCCTAGTTTTCTCGCCAATCTAGCTAGTTCGGGCTCTGTTGCTGCGCCCTTGTCCCATATCTGTTTTTCGTCGAGCCATACTGAAGTGTTCAGGGCTATTCCATCCGAGTGTGACGGGGCGTCGATGGGTTTTCCGCCGGTTAGAAGAGTGCCTAAGTATCCTATTCCCCACTCAGTGCAACCCCATATTCTCTCGTCTTCCACTACGTTGCCTGTCAGTTTTGCGCCTGGATTGCATCCGTAGCAAACGTGCGCCATTTTCATCATGTTGGGATGTTTGAAGCTTTTGAGCCATGATTCGAAGGCTTTGGCATCGTGTCCACCTTCGATCTTTTGTACGACTCCTTTTTTGACGTGGAGCTTTATGGGTTCTTTAACTAGTCCCAACGGTGGGTTTACCGAGCCGTCGTACACTATCACGCCGTTTATGGTATCATGGATTGGTGCCCATCCTATCTGTCCTCCTAGCATGTTGGATCCAGGGGTGTCTGCGTAGCCAGCTGACTTTGTGTATATTCTCTTGGGGTCGTTGTCGAACTCCACGTCTTCTCCCGCGGGAGTTGTCATCCTAACGTGTTTAGCTGCCTTAGTCATGGCCTGCAGTTTAGTCATGTACTTGTCAAGGGTCGGCATGTGGACTCTGCCAACGACTCTGACCATCATGTCAACGTTCATTCCCACGTAGCATCCGTGTCGGAGTTTCTTGTTCGCGTTCATGGCTTTTTCGTACGTGTCCGAATAGAAGATCCATTCGTTGTTGTATTCACACCATACGTCTGCTTTGCTTAGAACTGCCGCCAGTGCTTCTGAAGGCAACATAGCGTCTGCAGCCTTTCCTACGCCCAAAGGAGATGCATTCCACACTACGAGTGGTTTGGCTCCCACTGTGAAAGCAGCTGCCGCCGTAGCTTCAACGACCCTGGGGTCTGACTCTGTGTCCGCTGTCACAAGGAACGTTTCGCCGGGCTTCAGTTTGAACATCTGAGAAACCATAATTTGCGCTGCCTTAGCCAGTTCATATTCATAGTATTGTGGCATTGAATCACCAGCCAGACTTTTTTTGGAAGAGCTTATAAGATTTTCCAACAAAAGGCCGGCGCTCGGGTTTAAACCGCCAAAATCACGTTTTTTCCTCGCGCGCGTGGCTTCTGGGTTCCGTAAGATTTTAATAATCTGTGATTTTTCTGTTAGGCGAAGAGGAATTTGTTTGTCGTTGCACATGGAACTTGCTGAAGCGGCTTACAAGCTTGCATCCGAGGTTATGCGGGTAAGAAGGGGAGAGAGTGTTCTCGTATACGCCGATACTGCTAGTGACGAGAAGGTTGTGAAGGCAACAGCCGACGCGTGCGCCATTCTGGGGGCGAAAGCGGCTGTCATGTGGTTTGAAACCAACCCTGAAGTCACATTGGACCCGCCTGAACCCGTCATTGGAGCCATGAACAACGCAGACGTCCTCATCGAATTCTGTATTAATTATTTGCTTTACTCACCAGCCTATGACGAGATGATGAAAAAGGGAAGAGTCAGGTACATCTGCCTCACAGGAATGAACGTTGAATCAATGGTACGGACGATTGGCAAAGTGGCATATCCTACCATGCTTAGGCTCGGGGCCAAACTGGTTGAACTGACTAAGAAAGCAGACAAGGTTCGAATCACGAATTCGGGCGGCACCGATGTCACAGCCTATAACCGCGGGCGACCAGTCTCCCAGCCGGGAGAAATCGCTAAGAAACCTGGCCAGTACATGCTGGGCGGCCAAGTCGGTTGGAATCCCGTGGAAGAAACGATTAACGGGGTAATCGCCATTGACGGCTGGGAATGGAACGTCGGTTTTGTTCAGACGCCTATCAAACTCAAAATGGAGAAGGGCAGAATAGTAGACATCACCGGTGGACGAGAAGCGAAGACGTTTGCAGCATGGATCGGCGGGTTCAAGGACCCAAACATGTATCGCCTAGCTCATTACACGTACGGTTTCAACCCAGGCATCCTTAAGCTGACCGGAATACACAACGACGACGAGCGACTGTTTGGATCAGTGACTTTCGGCTTCGGCACTCAAGGCAGCATCATCGGTGGACCTGGCTGGAGAGCGGCAGCACACACAGACTGCGGCATAATGAATCCAAGCGTCTACTTGGACGACGTTGCCATCGAGCTGGAAGGCAAATACGTGCACCCTGACCTAGTCAAACTGGCCAAAGAACTGAAGGTGCCAGGGTACTGATTCTTCACATTTTTCAAGAACTCTTTTATTTCAAAAGACATCTAGCTAAGTTCTGAGGTAACAACCCCAGGCGTTTCTTTCCTCAGGGCGAGACTAGCGCGAAGTTGAATATCATATGGAACCATGTGTCAAACGCTTAAATCTCAACTTCCTTTCCGATTCCTTCCTTTTTTGCTTTGTCGTATACCAGTTTTGCCACGGCAGCATCTCCAAGGGCCAAGCCGACGGCTTTCCAGCACGTTATTTCATTGTCGGATGTCCTTCCAAGCTTTTGGCCGCTGACTATCTCGTGAAGTTCGGCGTAGATATCATTCTGTGAAATTACTCCTTTCTTTATCGGAATAATCAGGTCTCCGATTTCAGAAAGTGCACCCTCTGTAGTGTCGACGACTATTTTCGCTCTTTTGACAGTTTTGTCGTCAAGCTCCCTTCCTTCAGGCCCGACTACTCCTATCGAGTTTATGTATGCCCCCTTTTTTATCCAGTCTCCGTCTAATACTGGAACCTTTGATGTTGTAGCCAGAACTAGCACGTCGGAGTCTTCAACACACTCTTTGTTGGTTTCTACGGTTTCCACGGCCAAGCTCAGTTCTTGTGAGATGCCCCTCCCGAATTCCTTCGCTCTCCTGGGCAGAATATCGTACACGTTTGCTTTCTCCAAGTTTTCAAGAACCGCGCATAAACCCCAGACTTGAGCTCTGGCCTGAACGCCAGTGCCTATGATGCCGATGACCTTGGAGGCTTTTCGCGCAAGGTACTTGACGGCGACTGCGCTCGCGGCGCCTGTTCTTATGGCGGTGAGGTACGCGCCTTCCATCAGGGCAAGTGGTTTGCCGTTTTCTGGGTCGTTCAAGAGAATTGAAGCCGATATCGTTGGTAAACCATGCTTCAGGTTTTGCTCGTACTGGGTAACTATCTTGACTGCTAGTGACTCTGTCTCACTAAGGTATGAGGGCATACAGTACATCAGGCCCTTATGCTTGTCAACACTGATGACCAAACGCTTCGGGCAGACCGCTTTTCCTTGATGAAACTCGAGGATGGCCTTCTCTATTATTTGTATAGCCTCTCGCGTATTCGCCAAGAACAACGTCCCCTCTATTGAGCAGCAGGACCATTTGGCTGCCTCAAATTCAAGGCACAACTTACGCACTTAACTTTTTTTGCTTCACAAAATCAATACCACTACTTCTTTCCTGTAGCAATTCGAAACAAAACAACACTAATCACGACGTTGCAGACTTCCACTTCAATAACGATATATCCACGCCTGCTTCAATGAAATATGAATCAAGAAACAAAAAAGGGACACAGATGAGAACAAACAACCCAAAAACCTACTTTTGGTCTGGAAATGAGGCTTGCGTTGAAGCGGCAATAATCGCTGGATGCCGATTCTTCGCCGGTTACCCGATATCACCTGCCAATGAGATACCTGAAGGCCTTTCGGAACGTTTGCCCAAGGTCGACGGAATTTTCATGCAGATGGAAGACGAGTTGGCCTCCATAGGCGCGGTTATGGGGGCGAGCTGGGCCGGAAAGAAGGCCATGACCGCTACTTCAGGGCCGGGTTTCAGCTTGATGCAGGAGACAATAGGCTGGGGATTTATGACTGAAACTCCCTGTGTCATAGTTGACGTTCAACGAGTCGGGCCGGGCACTGGACAAGCGACCAAGTGCGCCCAAGGAGATGTTATGCAGGCACGGTGGGGAACACACGGCGACTACGCGGCCATTGCGTTGTCGCCGAACTCGGTTCAGGAGATGTTTGAACTTACGGTAAGAGCCTTCAACCTTGCTGAAAAATACCGCACGCCAGTAGTTCTTCTAGCAGACGAAACAATAGCTCATGTTAGAGAGCAGATAACGGTGCCGCCGCTGGAAAGTATAGAGGTTATTAACCGCAAAAAACCCGAGGCGGGAGAAACAGTATTCTTCGGGTTGGAGGAAGTTGCGCCGATGCCAGCAGTGGGCGAAGGCTACAACGTGGCCGTGACAGCTTCAACACACGACGAGCATGGAGTCCGATTCACCCAAGATGCCGCGGTGCACAGAAGGATGTTGGAGAGGCTTAACGCAAAGATAAACAATCACGCGGATGATATCGTGGAGGTGGAGAGCTACAACGTTGACGACTGCAAGGTGGGCATAGTTTCTTTCGGCTGCACGTCCCGCGCGGTCTATGAAGCTGTTGAACGGGCAGAGGCGTTGGGAATCAAAACGGGCTACGTTCGCCTGAAAACGGTTTGGCCTTTTCCAGACAAGGCCGTTGAAAGGCTGGCTAAAGCTGCTGAGGAGATAATTGTTCCGGAAATGAATCTGGGACAAGTTGCTGGAGAGGTTCAGAGAGTTGCGTGCAAAGCGGAGATCATTAGGTTGAACAAGATCGGTGGAGGCGAACTTATCACGCCTGAAGAGGTGCTTGACAAGATCGTTGAAGGAGGAAAATAAAGTGGCTGAAGCTTTCTCGTCTCGGAAGTATATGAGAGATTTGAAGCTGCCGTTCTGTCCGGGCTGCGGACTGTTTTCACTCGGCGACACGTTTCTGAGGGCTGTACATGAACTAGGCCACGGAGACTTGAGTGGGTTCTGTTTCGCCAGTGGAATAGGCTGTTCCTCATGGATCCCGTCGCCGTACTTCTTGGCAGATTCAGTTCACACGCTGCATGGCAGGAGCATTCCGGTCGCGACGAGCATCAAGCTCATACGTCCAGACTTGAACGTGGTCGTGTTCGGCGGAGACGGAGACATCGTCGGCATCGGCCTAAGCCACTTCCTGCACGCTGCGAGACGAAACACGGACATACTTGTCATAATGGGCAACAACATGGTGTACGGCATGACAGGCGGACAGGTAGCGCCCACAACACCGTTCAAAACCAAGACCACAACCACCCCCTACGGAAGTTTTGAGCACCCACTGGACGCTGCAAAACTGGCTGTCGCCGCTGGAGCAGCGTATTCCGCTCGGTGGACGACGGCACACCTGAGCGAACTGAAGGAATCAGTCAAAACTGCACTCCAGATGCCCGGCTTCAAGTTTATCGAAGTCGTAACTCACTGCCCGACAGCGTACGGCAGAAGAGCCGGGTTCAAAGACATAGGAGAAATGCTGAAGTACTACAAAGAAAACGCTGTTTCGACACAGCAGGCTGGAAAACTGAGCGAGGAAGAACTTGAAAATAGAATAGTTGTCGGAGAATTCGTCAAGAGAAAGCGTCTAACACTTGTGGAGACGGTTTACGCTATGATCAAGGAGGCGAAAACAGGTGACGAACAAGACTGAGATAAAGATAGGGGGAAGCGGTGGACAAGGCGTAGTCCTGGCCGCACAGATACTGGGAAAAGCCGCCGTTCTGGATGGAAGAAACGTTTTGCAGACACAGGCTTACGGGGCTGAGGCTAGAGGGAGCCTGGCCAAGAGCGAAGTGATCATATCAGACAGCAAGATAGGCTTCCCCGCGGTCAGAAAATGCGACATACTCGTCGCGATGAACCAAGAATCGCTCAACGCGCTGTTCAAGGATTTGAAAGAAAGTGGAAAGCTGATAATCGACAGCACCAACGTAACAAGCATACCTGAAACAGAAGGCCAAGTCTACAAGATTCCAATCACAGAAACCGCTAAAAAAACATTCGGAGAAGCATTCTACGCAAACATGATTATGCTCGGAGCCTTCACAAGAATAACCAACCTCGTGAGCAGAGAGGCAATGGAAAAAACAATCAGAGAAAACGTCTCAAAGAGAACCATTGAAACCGACATTAAAGCTTTCCAGAAAGGCCTAGAGCTCAAACGCTGAAAACAACAGACTCGGCACAGCCTGATCTTACATAATGTTTTTATTGTTATAAAAAAAGTATTAACGCCGAGGCTTATGTCAGACATAATCACTGTCAATAATCTTGTTGAAGTGTACTCCGACGGGACGAGGGCTGTTGACGACATTTCGTTCAGCGTGAAGGAGGGCGAGTTTTTCGGGTTTTTGGGTCCAAACGGAGCTGGAAAAAGCACAACCATCAAGATTCTGACGACGCTTCTCAGGAAAACGTCCGGTTCGGCCATCGTGGCGGGCCATGACCTTGACAAGGAGCCTGAGGAAATTCGAAAGGTCATCGGCGTTCAGAGCCAAGACACGGCTGTGGACGGAGACCTTACCGGTAGGGAGAATCTGATGCTTCAGGGCCACTTTCAGCAGTTGCCTAGCGCTGAACTCAAAGAACGCGTCAACGATCTTCTGAAGCTCGTGGAACTGGAAGACGCCGCGAACAAGCGTGCGAGGAACTATTCGGGTGGCATGAAGAAGAGGCTTGACCTCGCTTCGGCTCTGGTCCACAGGCCGAGGTTGCTATTCCTGGATGAGCCGACGACGGGTCTGGATCCTCAGTCGCGCGCGGCGATTTGGGCTTACCTTGAAAAGTTGAACAAGGAGGAGGGAACTACGATATTTTTGACGACGCAGTACATGGAGGAGGCTGATAGGCTTTGTCGGCAGCTTTCGATAATCGATTTCGGAAAAATCGTCGCTAGCGGATCTCCGGCTGAGCTCAAACGGCAGGTCGGAGCAGACTCCATCAAACTGTCGCTTGAGAATTGCGGTAAGGATAAGCCGAGTGCGAAGGAGATTCTTGGCGGTCTTGAGGGCGTTACGAAGGTCATCGATTCTGAAGAGTGCTTGACCGTTTACGCGAAGAATGCGGGACTCATAATTGCTGATATCGTTAGGGCGTTTGACAGCAGGGGTATTCGGCTCTCGTCGGTGAGCTTTTCGTCGCCGACTCTTGATGACATTTTCCTGCAGCACACGGGAAGGAGGATAAGGCCGGAGGAGCTTGTCAAGACCCCCAGCGTCATGTTCGGCGGGAGGAGGCGATGAAACATGACTCTCTTCTCCGACACTGGTTACCTGTTCGTTAGGTACTTGAAGAAGCTCGTCCGAAACCCCATTCTGCTCTTCTTCTCGCTGTTTCAACCCATAATATTCTTGCTGCTTTTCACGCAGTTGTTCTCGAAGTTCTCTGAGTTACAAAATTTCACTCAGGTCACTGGAGGCGCCAGCAGCTATCTTGAGTTCGCCACCGCTGGCATCCTCCTCCAAAACGCTTTCGGCAGCGCCCTGCAATCGGGGACTTCGATAGTGCTTGACTTGGATACTGGGTATTTGCAGAAGATGCTCGTGACGCCGGTTAGCAGATATGCCATATTGCTGGGAAGGTTGACTAGTGACGCTTTCAGAGTTGTCGTTCAGTCAACAATCATCTTGGTGTTGGCCTATGCCTTGGGGGCCACAGTGGCAACAGGGATTGTTGGAATACTGCTCATGCTTTCCATCGTAGCCTTCTTCGGCCTCGCTTGGTCTGGAATTTCTCTGGCTATAGGATTGAAGACAAGAAGCTCCGAGACGGTGTTCGCCATCGGCGGGTTCCTTACCTTTCCGTTGCTGTTCATGAGCACGGCTTTGACTCCGAAGCTGTTTATGCCCAATTGGATATCGGACGTCTCGAACTTCAACCCCATCAGCTACACCGTGGACGCGGCTCGAGTGCTCATGGTTAACGGATACGATTGGGGTACGGTGCTCAAAGCGTTCGGCGTGATTGGGCTTATAGCAGTTGTCACTTTGGGAGCGACGCTGTACCTGTTCAGGAAGGTAGTTAGCTAGTTCAGAGGGCGCGAATAATTCTGAATAGCATAAGACATAATGAATGCATGTCCTGTGAATGCAAGTGAACAAGCTTGGCTGGCTTTAAATAGTTGAATTTGCTTAGTTAATTATGGGGAACAGTGTTGGAAATACAACATCGTTGCTTCAACGAGTTCCCAGATCAATGCATAGGATGTCCGGAGTACAGCGAATCACGTCCCGATTCAAATATGCAACTCGTTCTGCAAACAGCGAGTTGTGGCATAGCATATCCGCAACGATACAGGAGATTAGTTACCAGAGAATGCAAACTGTATCACAAGCGCAAAGTCGAATATTCAGAATAAAGAAAAATCCTAGCCTGCGGTTGCTATCTTCCGTTTTCTGAATTGGTTATCCTCGTAGCGCGCGCTAGGCCCCATTCTGATGTCTGATTACTTGTGTTTTCTGGACAGGTTAACCTAGTTAACGGCGCGGCAAGTACACGATGAAAACAGGCTTAAACGCAGATTATGAAATTCCCGTTATTTCCCGACTTTGTCCGAGTGCTTTTTCTTCTTTTGCTTATTCTTTTTTTCCAATGAAGGCATATACTAATCCCCACAAAGCAATACTTACAATTAATGATATTACCCTATGTAGGTCTTAAGACTTTTCACAGTTAAGCCTATGGGAGGTTAGAAAAAGGGGATTGTGCTGGAGACATCTCCACTTTAAATGTAAGTATCTTACTCCGGCCACTTCTTTGCATACTCCACCATCTTTTTGTATAACGTGCGCTATCTGTGAAGGTACCAGTCAAACCTAAGAACTAACGCAGGCATCTCCATGAAATGCGAAATCAAATGTTCAGCATGTAACAAGCCTTCTCCCAGTTTACTTGCCTTCAAATGTCCCTCATGTGGCCAACCGTTAGACGTGCAGCTTGACTTCAATTTTGAACCCGAAAAGATTTTCAGGAATAACTACAGCGTTTGGAGGTACGCGCAATTTTTCCCTTATGCTCAGGAGAACAAAATCATCAGTCTGTCTGAAGGCTGGACTCCTCTGGTCAGGTTGTCAGACAACACGTACGTGAAGCTTGAGAGCCAGAATCCTACTGGTTCTTTCAAGGACAGAGGCTCAACGGTCCTGATCTCCGCTCTGCACAGGCTTATAGAGGAGGCGGGTGGTTACATTGCTGAGGATTCTTCGGGCAACGCTGGAGCTTCAATTGCTGCCTATGCAGCGCGCGCGGGCTTGAAGGCCAGAATTTACGTTCCAGAGACTGTTGCGGGTCCAAAGTTCAATCAAATCCAGTTTTACGGGGCGCAAGTCACGAGGGTTTCGGGCAGCCGTAGGAGAGTCGCTGAGGAAGCGCAGAGACCTCAGAAGGGGAAAGTCTACATCGGACACATTCTTCACCCCTTGTTTAGAGACGGAATCAGGAGCCTAGCTTACGAGATTGCTGAACAGTTTGACTGGCAACTCCCTGAGCGCATTTACTTGCCTGTATCTGCCGGAACTCTTCTTCTTGGCGTACTAAGCGGGTTCAGACACCTAGCTGAATCTGGCATCATCAAGTCCACGCCGAAGATTGTGGCTTGCCAGACACGCCAAGTTTCACCCCTTTATCATCGATTCAAGGGTTTGGGCTATACTCCACCTGAAAGGGTTACATCTGCTGCCGACGCGCTTGTCAGCGTGAATCCGCCACTGCTTGAACTCATGGTCAAAGGATTGAGAGATGCAAGGGGAGATGCCGTCATGGTTGAGGAAAATGAGATTCTGGAAGCTTTCAAGGAACTTGCCAGAAACGGCTTTTTTGTCGAACCCAGCTCAGCTGTTGCGTATGCGGCTTACAAGAAACAAATCAGGACCAAACGGACTTCAAAAGATGCCATTGTGACAGTGGTATTAACGGGTATGGGGTTGAAGACCACATTTCAACCACTCGCATGAGTTTACTTTTCAAAATCTGGCGGGCGCGCTTAAAAGCTGGGGTTCTGATTTTGCCCAGTGTCAATAAAGTAAACAGGCGACAAAATGCTCCTTCTCAACTTCAACGAGTTCCAGCTGCTTTTCAGCGCATTCACGCTTCTTATGTGGACATCGTGGATTGAACCTGCACCCTGGTGGAACATTTATTGCTGAAGGGATTTCTCCTTGCAGCTCTACAGTTCTCCTTTTGCGCTCAGGATCAGGCACTGGAACCGCAGATAGCAAGGCCTGCGTGTAGGGGTGTAATGGTTTTAAGAAGATAGATTCTTTGCTGCCCATCTCTATTATTCTTCCAAGATACATAACAGCTATGCGATCGGATATATACTTGGCAACTGCCAAATCGTGGGTCACAAAAAGATAGGTCAAATTGAGTTCTTTCCTGAAACTCAACATAAGATCGATTATGGTTGTTCTGAGGGAAACGTCAATCATGGAGACAGGTTCATCCGCAACCATAAACTCGGGTCTCAAAATTATCGAACGCGCTAATGCTATCCTCTGTCTTTGACCACCACTGAGCTGATGGGGAAAGAGCCTCACGAACTGCTCAGGAGGCGACAATCCTACCTTTTCAAGAACCTCCAGAACCATTTTCTCCCTTTCTCTCCCATGAGCTATCCCATGGATCTTGAGCGGATGGCCGACTGCATCACCAATCCTCATTCGCGGGCTGAGCGATGCATACGGGTCTTGAAAGATCATCTGAATTTTTCGTCGAAGAAGCCTAAGCGTCTCACCCTTAAGCTTTGTGACGTCCGTGCCTTCAAACCAGATTTTGCCCGATGTCGGCTCGATCAGCCTTACGATGAGCTTTCCAGAAGTTGTCTTCCCACATCCACTTTCCCCGGCTAAGGTGAAGATTTCTCCTTTCTTTACTGAGAACGTTATATCGTCAACGGCCTTGACATAACTCTTTTTCTTCGTGAATAGTTGTTCAAGCACGTTCTTTTGAACAGGGAAATACTTCTTTAGATGTTCAACTTTCAGGACTTCACTCACTGCGAACACCTACTTCACCATAAAGAAAGCAGCGGACGAGATGGTTGCTTCCAACGTCGATTAAAGGTGGCTTCTTGTTCGGGCAGATTTCCATTGCGTATGAACACCGTGGCCAAAAGGGGCAACCTCTTGGTGGATCGAGCATATTCGGAGGTGACCCTGGTATAGCTGTCAGTCTCTGGTCGGAGAGCTCTATGTTTGGAATACTTTGCAGAAGCTTCTGTGTGTAGGGATGTTTGGGCGATCGATAGAGTTCGGTGCTGGTTGTGTATTCAACCATGTGTCCAGCATACATTACGATTATTCTGTCACATCTCTCCAAGATTATGCTCAGGTCGTGGGATATGAGGATTAGGGCCATGTGGTGTGTTTTGCGCAGACTTGCGAGCAGGTCCAGTATTTTTGCTTGAACAATCACGTCTAGAGCGGTTGTCGGTTCATCGGCTATTACAAGATCAGGGTTCAGTGCTATTGCCAAACCGATCATTATACGTTGCCGCATTCCACCACTGAATTGATGAGGATAATCATTGACGCGTTCAGACTGTATTCCCAAGTCTTTCAAGACAGTCTTTGTCCGTTCGAATGCTTGTTTTTTGCTTGTGTTAGGTTCATGCGTTCGTATCAGCTCCACAAAATGTTCGCCGATTCGTTTGACAGGATCCAAGGATATCATCGGGTCTTGGAAGACATAAGCAACTCGCTTTCCTCTGATGGAACGCATCTTGTCCTCTGGCAGTCCCAAAATGCTTTCTCCATCAACGTTTATTTCGCCTCTGCTTATGACACCCGGGTACGGGACTAATCGGATGATAGAAACGCCTAGGGTTGATTTTCCAGAACCCGATTCTCCAACCAGACCCAGCGTTTCTCCTTTTCCCAAGGAGAACGACATGTCGTCAACGGCGTGTATTGTTCCTCTGCTTGTGCGATAATCAATGGCTAATGAGTCCACCTCCAACAAAGGCAATTTTCCACCTCAACGCTGAAGTTTCGGGTTTAGCAATTCACTCAATCCTTCTCCTACCAGAGTGAACCCGAGGGCTAAGAGGATTATCATGAGACCGGGAAAAGTTATGATCCACCATGCTCCACTAGAAAGAAATTGCCATCCGTTCTTCAAGTCCCATCCCCAGTCAGGTATGTTGTAGGGCACTCCTAGACCTATAAAAGTCAAGCCAGCAGCTGTGAGAACGGCGTCAGCAAAGTTGACTGTGGCAACGATTATTATCGAGGGAATAACGTTTGGAAACACGTAGCTTATCAGTATCGTGTACCATTTTGCACCAGATGATTTGGCTGCTTCTATGTACGTTAGCTCTTTTATACTCAAGACCTGGCTTCGAACTATCCTGAAATAGGAGGGGATATAGACGACGGCTATTGAAAGAGCCATGTTGATCACTCCAGGACCTAGCATGGCAGCCACAGCAATTGCGATGACGAGGCCCGGGAATGCGTAAACGGCGTCTATCACCAAGGAGAAACCTCTGTCAAACATTCCCCCAACATAGGAAGAAAAGAGCCCTAAAGGTACACCGACGAGAAAACAGATGAGGACAGAAAGAACTGAAATCTCAAGCATTATCGAACCTCCGAACAGAATCCTGCTGAGCATGTCAAAGCCGAGTTGATTGGTCCCCATTGGGAACCCCAGACTTGGTGGAGCCCTTATCGGACCGACCTGTAAATTTGGATCGTGCGGCGATATCCACGGAGCCACTGCTGTCATGACGATGATTGCTGAAACGATGGCTATACCAACAATAACCATCCATCCCGAGGGGCCTCTTCTTGTAAGGGAAGTCAGTTGTGGAACTATGCGCGCGAGGATGCTTCGCTTCATCTTGGCTTCTGTCATTCTTCTTCCTTCCTAGAGTCTTATTCTGGGGTCAAGATAGGCATAGAGGATGTCGACGACGAGACTTACGAGCGCGACGAGCAGGCCGAAGACTACTATGGCGCCTTGGATTGCGGTGTAGTCTCTGAAATTGATCCTGTTTACGATGTATCTTCCAAGTCCAGGCCATGAAAAAGTGGTCTCGGTGAGTATCGCTCCTCCCAGCAGCATGGCGAACTGAAGTCCCATCATTGTCAGGATGGGCAGGAAAGCGTTTCTTAATGCGTATCCATAGGTCACTGTTGTCTCTTTTAGCCCTCTTGCTTTTGCAGCTGTTACAAAGTCAAGTCGAAGGGTTTCAAGCATGTTTGTCCTTGTCAACCTTACGAAGATCCCTGATAGAACAATTCCGAGCGTTATGGAAGGCAGCAGAAGGGCCTTGACAGATCCGAAGAACGTGAATATGTTACCTTGGAGAAGACTGTCAATCGTGTACAAGCCTGTTGATATCTGCAGTTTTCCTGCCTGCACAAAGTGCCATGAAACAAAGGCGTAGATAACCCACGTTATTATGAAAGCAACGACAGAGATGGCAATTCCTCTGTACTTGAGGTTCTTGCGTCTCATTTTCAGGATGACGATACACATGAGGAAAACGATTAACCCAGCAATGGATGAAAGCAGGAAATGGTTGGGAAAGCCTCCCGGTAGGGCGCTCAAGGTTATGGTAAGACCAGTGGGTGGCGTTATGGATGGGTCGAGGCGCAGTCCGGTTGGAAGCCAATGAAGGTAAACTCCAAAGATTAGCTGTAGGACTATGCCCAAGAAGAAGACTGGAACGGCGTATGTTACTGTGCCGAAGCCTCTTATGAATTGGTCTAGAACAGAATTGTACGACTTGGAGGCCACGACGCCCAGAAGTATTCCTATCACACACGCGATGATCATGGAGTAAATGGCCAGTTCGAGGGTGGCAGGAAATGCTGAGAAAATCTGGCCTCCCACATCCTCAAAGGTTTGCATGGACTTTCCCAGGTTGGGGTACCCGTGTGCCAACAGATAGTTGATGTCTACAATACCCCCAATGTAATCAATGTACTGTTCCAGTATCGGTCTGTCTAACCCCAAGATATGTCTCATCTGGTCCATTGTTGCCGGGTCAGCCTTCTTCTCGAAATGGAGGGCAACAGGATCGCCGGGGAGAACACGCATTACCAAGAAAACCATTGAAAGAAGCAGTAGTAGAGTTGGTATCATGAGCACTAGTCTTGTGATGATGTATGAACGAAGCCCCATAATGTTCTACCCTAGGTTGGGATTTGTGATTTCAGCATAAAAATAGAAAGAGGGGAGATTAAAGCTTGCTATTATGTGAAGGATATCAGCCAGTACCTCATGTCTTGGGTGATGTCCAAGTAGATGCCGTTAATGTTCGGTTTCGTCACTGCCCAAGCGCTACTCACGTAAAGCGGGACAACCGAGCATTGCTGCACGGCCATAGCGTCTATCCGGCCATAGAGTTGTGTTCTCAGAGTCAGGTTTCCTGTAGCCCTTGCTTGATCGTACAAACTGACCTGGGTACTGTTAGCGTAGTTAGTGTGCAGCCATTCGGCCCAGTAGAGGAATGAGTAGTCATCTGGGTCAACATAGTCTGGGTACCAACCGTATACGTAAGCGTCCATTATCTCGCTGTTCCTATTCGCTCTGTAGCTTGCCCAATCTGCAGATTTCAAAGTGACTGATATGACACCGCTTAATTCAAGTGCAGTCTTGTAGAGGAGGGCTTGGTCGGCGCTACTTGGGTAGTGTCCTGAAGACTCGTACCACAATTCAAACGTGAGCTTGTTGTTCTCGTTGTAGCCCAGTTGGGCGAGCAAGCTTCTGGTCAACGTGTAGTTTGCGTCCCCGAGATCTTTGAAAGCTTCTGTATGTCCCAGCATACCTGGAGGAATTATGCTGTACAACGGCTGCGACAGGCCGAGGAACACTGTCTGGCACACATCTGACCTGTTCAATGCGGCTGCTACTGCCATCCTCACTCGGGCGTCATTGAACGGTGGACGTTTTTCCTGGAAGCACAAGTATTGGACGAAGGCGCCTGTACCCCACCAGACCTTGACGTTCGGATTATTCTTGAGGTCAAGTGCATCGGTTGGCGATATTTGCCTGAAGGCCATGTCCACGTCGCCTGCTTCAATTGCCAGTCGCAGCACCGACGCGTCGCTGTAGAACCTGAATATTATGTGCTTTATCTTTGGGTATCCGCTTGTAGCGTTCCAGTAATGCGGGTTTGCGTCCAGTTTGATCTCAACGTCTGATCCGCCCACACGGTTCCATTCGGACAGGTAGTAGGGGCCGACAGACGCAACTGGGGTGCTTTGCCTAGGATTCCCTGCTGTGTAGTTCACCTGTGCGATTGGAGCGTAGGCGGGGTCAACTATGGCTGAGGCTCTGCACGCTATAATTCCTAGGAACGCACTGAATGGGAAATTCAGGACGAACCTCACTCTGTAAGTGTCAAGAACCTCTGTGTGGTTTATGATTAGGTCGTATCCCAAACCTGCTGGTGCACCTTCTGGAATGCTGGGTTCCAGTGTTATGTCTCTGTCGAAGCTGTACTTCACGTGTGTAGCGTTGAATACTGTGCCATCTGGAAACGTTACGTTTTGTCTCAGGTTGAAGTCCCAGACTGTTAGGTCACTGCTGAAATTCCAGCTTGTGGCTAGGTCTGGCTCGAAGTCGGCCCCTGTCGTTGAGTTCGGCTGGACGCTGACTAGCGTTCCGGATATCTGTTGGAGTATGTTCCATCCGAAATAGTCGTATGCTTGGGCAGGGTCAAGGGTGAGCTCAACCGAGTCTGTTGTTCCCACAATTATGGTTTCTTTCGCTTGTGCTGCCAAACCTGCTTCTATCGCCGTCAACCTTGCCAAAACGCTGGCAAGTGTCTCACCAGTTAGTCCAACGGACTGCGCTACAGCTGAGGTTAGGTTTGCTATGCTAGTCGTCAAAGTGGTGACGTCGTCGGTTAGTTTGGATATGTTATTCGTTACCGTAGAAGTGTAGTATATTGAAGTGCTTGAAAGAATAATGCTGATTAATACCAAAACTACTATTCCGAGTTCAATCCTGCTTGCCATATGTTTATTCTTCCTTTTCAACTTACAAAGCTACATTTGACAGCTTACGTTATTTAAGACTTGCTCATTGAATTGTTGGGGCACAGTCGATATCTTGGCGCAGAATAACTGAACCGAAAAATCTTCGCATGTGAGTACAACTCCAGCCCATGAGGTTTTAAGAAACAATCCAAGAGAGCCTGGTGACAGCGTTCTGAAAAGGTGGAAAAGACCATCTTGGCAGCGGGCGTATTGGGCTCAAGGATTTTGGATGCTGTGGTTGAAGAAGATGAGATACTGGAAGCATACGTGGAACTTGGAAGAAAAGGCTTCCTCGTGGAGCCGAGTTCCGCTGTTGCATACGCGAGTTACAAGAAACAGCTCATAAACAAAGAGATCTCACGAGAAAGTAGCACGATGATAATCCTGACGGGAAACGGTTTGAAAACGACGATTAGGCCGGTTTGATACGGGTTCTCATGGGTTAATCCTCTGAAATCTTGGTTTCGGCTGATTTTTTTAGAAATACTTATATTGTGAGGCTGTTTCTGTTTGTGACGCATTAAGGAGGTTATAGGATTTGTCATCACAACAAGCTGGCGGTGTTCCAGTTTTAGTGCTGAAAGAAGGTTCAAACCGCTCAAGAGGAAAGGTAGCGCAGAACGCAAACATAGAAGCAGCAAAAATCGTTGCTGAAGTAATCAAGAGCTCTCTCGGACCTAAGGGCATGGACAAAATGCTTGTCGACAGTTTCGGCGACGTGACGATAACGAGTGACGGGCGCACAATCTTGGATGAAATGGACATTCAACATCCAGCAGCGAAAATGATGGTGGAAGTTGCCAAAACACAGGACAACGAGGCTGGAGATGGGACGACAACGGCCGTGATAATATCTGGCGAGCTTCTGAACAGGGCTCAGGAACTGATTGAGAAGGGCGTTCATCCCACGATAATAATTGACGGATACAGAAAAGCTTCAGAAAAAGCATTGGAAATCTTGGAGAAAATCGCGATACAAGTGGATCTTAACTCTCAAGATTACTTGAAGAAGGTTGCAATGACCTCGATGGCCAGCAAGCTGGTCGCTGAGCACAAGGAGTACCTGGCAGACTTGGCGGTCAAGGCGATTCTTGCAGTTGCGGAGAAGGAAGGCGAGAAATACAAGGTTGACGTGGACGACGTTAAGGTCGAGAAGAAGGCTGGCGAGTCTGTGAGGGACACGAAGCTCATTCAAGGCATTGTTCTGGACAAGGAAATCTCACATTCGGGAATGCCCAAGCGTGTGGAAAAAGCGAAAATAGCCCTGCTGGACTGCGCGCTCGAGATTGAAAAGACCGAGTTCGACGCCAAAATCAACATCGAAAGCCCTGAGCAGATGGAGGCTTTCCTAAAACAGGAAGAAGACATGATGCGCGATATGGTTGATAAAATTGCGAAGACGGGCGCAAACGTTGTTCTGTGCGAGAAAGGCATTGACGACATGGTTCAACACTTCCTTGCAAGAAAAGGAATCATTGCGGTTCGACGCAACAAGAAGTCAGACATGGAGAAGCTTGCAAAGGCCACTGGAGGAAAAGTAGTTTCAAACTTGGACTCTATTACCTCGGAAGATCTGGGTTACGCGGCTCTCGTGGAAGAACGCAAGATAGGCGACGACAAGATGACTTTCATAGAAGGGTGCAAACATCCCAAAGCCGTCACGATTCTGATCAGAGGCGGAACACAGCGCATAGTCGACGAAGCCGAACGCTCGTTACACGACGCATTGTGCGTGGTCAGAGACGTGGTTCAAGAGCCAAAAGTGGTCGCCGGCGGCGGCGCGCCTGAACTGGAAGTTTCACGCATGCTGAAGAAGTTCGCGGAAACTCTTCCGGGAAGGGAGCAGCTGGCAGCCCGAGCCTTTGCAGAAGCTCTTGAAGCCATTCCGACAACGCTGACAGAAAACGCTGGTCTAGACCCGATTGACATACTGTCCGAACTGAGGTCAAGACACGAGAAAGGCGAAACATGGGCTGGAATAGAAGTCAACACTGGAAAAGCACAGGACATGACTAAAGCCGGAGTTTTTGAACCCCTTGCCGTCAAGAAGCAAATAATCAAATCGGGAACTGAAGCTTCCACGATGTTACTGAAAATCGACGACGTGATTGCCTCTGGAAAGATGAAGACTCCTCCGGGACCCCCAGGAGGCGGTGGCCCACCGGGCGGTGGCTACCCAGGAATGGGTGAGTACTAGAACACGTCAGAAAAAAAGAGAATCACGATTGGACCGCCAAAAATAACTCGGTTCGAAAAGGCAAGGATAGTGGGGGCTAGAGCCCTTCAAATAAGTATGGGAGCCCCCATACTTGTCGACGTTTCAGAAGGCTTCACAGGACCCATAGACATAGCGTTGAAAGAGTTCGCAGCCGACATATTGCCGATGATAGTCAGACGAAAATTGCCAGACGGCTCTTACCAAGACATTCCGTTAAAATGGCTTCTTGCGGCACACTAGACACTCCCTTTTTTTGGTTTTTGAAGACTCGTTCCTGCCGTTTTGAGTGTTTCTCTGATTTTCGTCCAGTGTGCACCTTGCCAGTAGACTTGGCCGCATTTTGGACACTCCCAGAACTCTGTGTAATGTTCAAAAGTGCTTTTCTCAACTCGGCTGGCCACTTCCTCTTTTGAAACGGGCTTCACTTGGGTGTTGCACTTTGGGCATCTGGATGTTGCCATGTCTATTTCAAGGCTGATGCCGAATCTCTTAGCGAGTTCTGCGAGTCTCTGTTCTTCTGTTTGTCCTTGAACGTAGAAGGCGTCGACTTCTTTGGCGACAGCGTGCTGATAGAGTTCAAAGTCCCTCGTGAGTAGGATCCTCTGCTGCTTCTTGGCGATTGTTAACAGTTCAGAATCGTCCATGTTGTTTGAGTATTTCACGTCGTGTCCCATCATTCGAAGCCACCGAGCCAGTTTGCCGAGCATTCCGTCGATGACAAACTTCAAAGGGCTACTCTCTCCGGATTATTCGTCCGCTTCCAGCTTTCGCCACGATGTCGCCGTCATCCATAACTAGTTGACCGGCAACGATGGTTTTGACCGGTTTTCCTTCGACCTCGCGGCCTTCGAATGGTGAGAAATTGGCTTTTGAATGGAACTTTGACGCGTCAACCTTGTACTTTCTGTTGAGATCTACAATGGTTAGGTCAGCGTCGTTTCCTTCTTTCAAGCGGCCCTTGTTTTTCAGTTTGAAGATTTCGGCGGGGTTTTCAGACATTAGTCTAACCACGTCGCCGATGGATATTCGTCCGCGTCGAACTTCGGTGAGGAGGAGCGGAAGCGTTGTCTCTAAGCCGGGTATTCCGACTTTTACGTCCCAAACAGACTCTGCTTCTTTTTCTTTCAGAGTGTGCGGTGCATGATCTGAGCCTATGACGTCGACCCAGCCGTTCTTGACAGCTTCCCACAAACCGTCAACGTCACTTTTATCACGCAACGGTGGCATAGTCAACGCCAAAGTTCCAACCCGTTTCAAATCCTTGGCGGACAGGAACAGATGATGAGGCGTCACTTCACACGTTATTGGCAGCCCGGACTTCTTGGCTTCAATTATTGCCTTCATCCCTGCTTCCGTGCTCACGTGACAAAAATGCAGATGCATGTCAGTTTGCTTCACAAGCTTCGACAAACGTTCGACAGCTTTAACTTCGACGTCTTCAGAGTGTGCCTTCAAGAAGGCGTTAATGTCGTTCCGACCGATGTGCTTGAACTTGTCCTCGTTTCTCTTCAGAGTCTGCTCGTCCTCTGCGTGAGTAGCCGTTAGAATCCCTAAGCTGCCAGCAACTTTGAACGAGTCTACGATAGCTTGGTCACTGTGAATGTCCAGGCCGCCGACTTGTTCAACCATGTAAAACTTGAACCCAACCGCGCCCTCTCTTACGATTCCTTGGATTTCCGACTTGTCTCTTGGAAATTCAGAATAGAATTCTACGTTCACCAGTATCTTTCTTTCAGCAATTCCAATTCTGTTTCTGAGAGTTTCAACGCTCATGGTCACCGGGTTGTTGTTAGGCATATCAAAAACTGTGGTCATCCCGCCGGCCGCTGCCGCCGCAGTGCCGCTGTAAAAATCCTCTTTGTATGTCTTTCCCTCATCCCGAAGATGCACATGCACGTCAACCAGACCCGGCAATACGAGAAGATTCTTCATGTCGAACCTTGCATCTGACTTGGGCATGTTCGTTTCTCTGCCTACCTTGAGAATCTTGCCGCCATCGATTGCCACGCTGCAATCTACTATCACCTGGTTCATGTAGGCCTTCGCGTTGATTAGTACGAGATCCACTATCAAACCGCGACACCCTTTGTGCCTGAATAACATTCGACAATCCGTTAAAGGTTTGTCATTAGTTGCCATTCCTTTCAGGTTTCGTATGTCTACGTAGGGTTCCTTCACAATTTGGCTTGGGGTAAACGCGTGTCGGTGTGCGATTTTCAAGAGCTGTACCGTTATCTTGTAGATGATTTCGTCATCGAGTACTGTCGGAGACTTCAGAAGAATGATTTCATAATGAAGAATGATGACTTTTCGACGAACTGAAAGGGAAAGAGAGAATACCTCAACGATTCTTTGACGCACGGTCTAATTAGAAGCTTGAACGAATACTTCCAGAGCAAGGTTGAGATTCCACGAATTAGAATGGGAAAGAAACAGGAAATTGAGACGTTAATCAATGAAGAGGCTTTCCTGTTGGCTATGTATTTGAGAAATGAAAAACAGACATGGATTCCCAGAATTGCAGACCTAAGCTAGATTCTATGACAGATATCTCCCGAATTAGAGTGACGAAAAATGATTTCTAGGAGCCTGGAATTAACTGCGAGGCTTCCATGAAAGTCCCGTCGCTGCAGACCACCTTGACGTCAACTGCGTTAGTAGGGCTGAAGCCAGCTGGAAGACTAGTGGTCACCATCGATGTTTGGTTTACTGCCAACGGGTTGTTGTTTGTGAAAGTAGCTGCTGAGTCAAGAACTCCGTTTACATAAACATTGCTTAAAGTCACCAGCGAATCTCCGACGTTCTGCACGTAGACGTATAAGGTTGTGCCGCTGTAGTACATGCTTTGTATTTGTATCGCTTTACCCACTTTCGCCGTCGTCTGGGTGGCATTTAGGTACTGCTTAAGCTGAGAAATCTGTGATATGACTTGATTCTCAAGTTCAGCTACTTGAGAACTTAAAGAATTAATCGTGGAGTTAATTGACGTAATTTGGTTTTGCAGATTTGTGACTTGAGAGTTCAACGAAGAAATCGTGTCATTTTTGTCGTTTATCATTGGCATGTAGTATACAAACGCTCCAACTAAACAGACTACTAGAATGACGCAGATTATTCCGAGCGTAACAGCAACGCTTCGTCTAACCATTTTCTTTTCACTCACTCTTGAACCCCTAGTTTGTCCTCTGTTGTTCGAAGATAGCGCGCGCCTAAATAAGAGCCGAAGCCTTCCAGAGCAATCTTTACTGTTTTAGTCTTCATTTCCTTCTCCTTCTATACTAATAAGGCGAAAATGTGACTAATATGTACTGATAGAAGAATCCTCCATTCATATCGTCGTGTAGTTTAGTTAGCGCGAACTAAAACATACGTTCGCAATAAGCTCTCATTTGTCTCAATTGCTGAATCATGGTGATATAGCAAGTTGTAACCCAATAACCTGTCTCCATTTTAATTTCAATTCTAGGGAACAACTTTTCCATATCTTCTTCCTTAACATCAAGGGTTTTCTGGAAGTCATAACGGATTGACTCATAGATGCGTCCGTTGGTTCTAATTTCATGTTTTATGTTCTCAGCTAGAACGGGGTTTCCACCGAATGGATTATTACCAAACATAGGCGCACGTTGAACCAACAAAGCCGCATGAGCATCAATTCGTTGGCAAATTGACCTAATCGCTGGAAGCTTTCTTGATTTTTCTGTATCCTCTATCAGTTTGTGGGCCTTTTTCATTTCAGCAACAGCGTAGCTTCGTTGAGTCTCGGCGACAACTTTCTTTCGTTCTTCGAGACGTTTTTCTTTGCTCTTAGACTTGTCTTCGGTCTCGTTCAATTTTGTACTACCACACTCATAATTACTATTGCTTATCTCTGAAGCTAAATTTGATTCTTTCCCTTTTTCCGGTGTGTGTGTTTGGGGGGTAAAGTTTTATCAAACCAAACCAAACTGACGACGTGCTGCGTGAAAGTGAAATGGCTTCTGAAAGGCAGTATACTCGGTTCAGCTATGCTAGGTTTGTGGTAATGGAAAGAGAGGTATAGTAGAATTCAGGGCATAATAGGGGTAGTATATAGGTAGTATCGGAATCGAGTATACGCTCGACACGTCCGCACGCCTCAGAAAGAAACCTTATACATGGAGCAAACGTCGCGCGCGCTCTCATTATCCCGTTCTGATTTTTGATATAATATTGTTCGCATATGCAATAAGCATGTCAGCTGCTTCTTCAGATATCTTCTTTCCCCTCTGCGCTTCTACTTGGTTAATAAATGCATTCAACATA
>Ga0208819_1000029_pt1 | contig 169868 bp, 159 predicted proteins | sample June2015DPH_11_1_3_FD_184707 | JGI IMG/M metagenome (GOLD analysis project Ga0208819, IMG submission 184707) | Peatland microbial communities from SPRUCE experiment site at the Marcell Experimental Forest, Minnesota, USA - June2015DPH_11_150... | ecosystem: Environmental > Terrestrial > Soil >...
TCCCTGAAAGGATCGGTCTGATTGTCGAAGTTCATATTGTTTCACATACTTTACTTCTTGATAATCAAAGAACGTTTACAAACCATTACCTTTGTAAACGCCCAATTCTTCGCTCCAGCATGCCCCATTTTAGGGGTTTTTACGCCCCGGATTTTTGAGACTTTTGTAAACAGTGGCCGGACAAGCCTTCACTCTCTTAGCGATCTGCCGGAAGGAAAGCTTTTCTTTGTACCTCATTTTTTGAAGTTCCTTCACGTCTAAATCCAATCTTTTGGGCCTTCCCAATATCCTTCCATTCTCTTTTGCTCTTTTGAGACCAGCCCGGACACGCTCCAAGAGGATGTTACGTTCCAATTCGGCTATCGCTGAAACGATGGTAAACATTGCCTTACCCAGAGGGGAGGCCGTATCGATATTTTCCTGATAAGAGATAAAATCAATCCCCAGGTGACGGAACTCTTCCAAGGCAGTGATCAAGTGTTTCGTGGAACGAGCGAAGCGGTCAAAGCGCCAACATAAGACAGCATCAAATTTCTTCTTCTTTGCGTCAGCTACCAATTCATCCAAGGCAGGTCTCTTGTCTTTCACGCCTGAGATGCCTTGATCGCTATACACTTTAAAGATTTCGAGGCCACGTTGATCAGAATAACGTCTTAAGTCTGAGTTTTGCATTTCAACCGATTGATCATTTGTTGAGACCCTTGTGTATAAAGCTACCTTCATATTCACCTCCATTGGTGAGTTCAATTTATCAGGATTATGTGTTTACAACTCCCCCATTCCCTTTAGGCTTGAAAAACCTCCATCCCCAATGATGATGTGATCCAAGACTTCAAGATCGAAGATCTGGCATGCTTTAATAAGTTTCTTTGTTACGTCTTTATCCCCCTGGCTCGGTTCGGGATCTCCAGAAGGATGATTGTGGATGAAAATCAGTGTCTCTGCTCCAACGAGAATTGCTGCCCTCACGATTCCTTTTACATCGATGATCGTACCGGTGGATATTCCCACTGATACTTCTTCGAAACAAAGGACACCGTTGCGTTGATTGAGAAAGAGGCAATAAAATATTTCCCTCGTTTCGCCTTTGACTCTTTTGGAGAAGAATTTCCAGACATCTTCCGGACTGGTAACGGTTTCAATTACATCATTCACTTTCTTGTATCGAACAACGGCTTCTCTCACCTTATATGTCATGTTCTTTAACCTCCGGTTACCCCACGTCAAAAAATCGTTTTTAAACGTCTGATCGTATCAGCCCTAAATTCTGATATGGATTTCTTCCAAAGATGTCCTAAAAGATAAAATTTACGTCTTAGGCCACATCTTTTCCCTGCTTTACTCCGAATATCTATCTCTATTTTTTGATCCTATCGACTTGGTGCGCCTATCGGATAGCGATGACCGCCTTTGAACACACCTCAGAGATCGGCTTCGGGTTGAAAAAGAGATCACGCTCAATGCCCATTCCAAACGGAGGACACTTGACTGATTGAAGTTCACTTAGGCTGAAGTATCCCCACTCGTCACAGAAGTCTCCATGGATCGAAACATACCCATAAAAGTTTATATCCACCACGACCCCCTCAATCTTTTCATTCGCCTTCGATGCCTCAACTTCAATGGACTCTATCTCGCCACCTGGCTGCTCTTTTCTAATGACGTAGTACAACTCCGTTGCCCACCAATCTCCAGGCCCGCTCGGGTTGAAGAAATGAGCAACGACAGTGGGATCACTATTCCCCTCTTGTCTACCGATCTTTCTAAACAGAGCTTTGATCTCCTTCGTTATCAGTTTCATTTTCTACACCCCCGTTCCTTTTCATTGTCCATAAATGATTTAAAACATGTTTTAAGCCCTCTTATACTCCTGGCCATATAAACTAATGCCTTTATTGATTGACTTGTTTAAAACGTTATTTTCTTAGACTGGGAATTGTTGGAGTGAAAACGGGTAACAAGAACGTAGATTGTTTTTTAGGAAGATAGGTATCTTCAGCTTCCTGGCATTTGATATAACCTTTTCTATCCATTCCTTTCTCGGCTTCACAGGGTTCTTACCAGTCTGGGCCCCTATGATGATCCATTGGATACCATGAAGGTTAAAACTCACCTCTCCGAGCAGTGGTTCGATGGATAGAAACCTCACAGGGACTTTCACCTTCTTCATGATTATTGCCCTTCCGTAATCTTCATTGGAGGTCACTGTCGTGCCAGCCCATGTGTTGTTGGGCAATCCAAAATCCACGTATCGCCGAGGATTCTTTGTCAGAAGTTGGAAGGTATGTTGTGGACACATCTTCACAACCTTTAGAACCTCTTCGATCCATTTTTTAGGAACCCACTCTCCCCATAGGTCTCCACAGTCACAAACGAAGATTTTACTTGGCGTCCTTCTTTTAACAGGTTCTTCCAACCTGTGAGGATAAAACGTAGGGTCGTATCCATACGGTATTCGTTCCCCTTTACGGGCAATATGGATTTCTCCTGTTTTTCTTCTTCTCCAGGTCAAGGTCTCCGTACACGTTTTCCCATTTTCGATATAAATCGCTCCAAAACGACTTAAGAGGCTTCCGGGTCTGAGGTTATAGCAATAGGGACACCGACTAAGGCAACCGGTTACAGGGTTCCAAGTCCAATCCGTCCACTCAATTGACGTTTTACGCATGGGGCCTTAATAACTCCTTTCGGGTTTGTGGTTAGTCTTATCCTGGGAGATTTCCTCTTAAGCATCCGGGTCATTCTTCCTAAGGTCTTTTCCCGTTGTGAATTTCGTGGCTTCATTCGTTTTTCCTTCTTTTTTATCACCTGGCTCAGTGCCTGGGCGGCGGATCTGCATTCATTTCTCTTGAAGGGTTTACCGATGGCATCCCACTGTCTGGCTGCTTCATCCCAAAAGTTGATCTGATTACGCACGATCTCTTTGTAATTCCGGCCAATCTTTGGCGGTGTTGTTGTCTCGGGGTGCGGAGGCTGTGGAATATTCTCAGTCTTAAATTCATCAGCATCATAAGTTTTATCAAAAAGCGGCCCTTTAAAGAGGATACCTTGATCCTGTTTCTCTTTCAGTTCCGAAACGATTGACCGAAACCAACCCATCGTTGGTTTTGGATTGTCTCTTAATTTTGAAAATGCCAATAATTGAAAATTAGAATCCAGATTAGTATCAGCGAGGGTTTGGGCATAACCGATCTGGATGTTCCCTCCCCGGATAAGTTTTTGAATCTCAGGGATGAGTTTTAATAGTTTAAGGCGGAACTGAATGTGAATCGTGGAAGTCCCGGCGTATTTACTGAGATCTTCCATAGACCATCCAAAAGATTCGATTCTGGATTGATAGGCGCAAGCCTCATCGATTGGATCAAGACTTTTACGGGCGATGTTCTCAGCAAGGGTAATTGCTGAGGCCTCCTTATCCTTAAGAACCGTGATGATTGCCGGGATCGTTTGCCATCCAAGAAGTTTGTAGGCTCTAAACCTTCTTTCACCTGCGATGATTTCGAATTGTTTACAGTCCTCAGCATAACGGACTGTGATCGGTTGGATCAATCCGTGCTCCTTGATACTATCTGCCAATTCTCGAAGTTCCCCTGTATCGAATATTGTCCGGTCATTTTTACCGGGGATTATTTGAGAAATTGGAATGTCGTTGATGGGTTTCATATTAGATCTTCTTCACCCAATCTGAGTGATCAACTTTGTTTGAGGGTCAAACCACCCATGTCGCCTAACGAACCCTTTGGATGACAGACAAGTAAAATCAAAGTATTGAGTTTTTACGACCAATTCCCTCGTCATGTAAGGCATTCTGTCTGCTTTTGAATCAAATTCTGTGTCGCCTCCAAACGCCGTTTAACCTCCACTGCCCCTTTCCGGTAGACTGTGACGCAAATCAAGGTTTCTCCTTCGTAAAGAGCAAAATATCGGTTTCCATAACGTTCGATAACAAGAGCTTTCACTTTTTCATCAGGCTCTTTGGTAACTTCACTACTCATACGATCACCTCCTCTATTCCCCCAATAAACAAAAAGGAGCCTAAAATAAGACTCCCTTCGACTTGTGTTTTACTCGGTGCTTGACGATGCTATTGGAAGTTAGTGATTACTTGCTTTCTTGGTTTTCGGGTCTTGGGCGGGCTAAAAACGGTCTCTTTTTCCTGTGACTTGGCTTTTCTGACGAGAACTTCTCACAACCTTCAAATAAATTTATATAATCTTTACGCCCCCTCCAGGCCCGCTTTTCCCTCCTTTTTAAGAAAAATTATATCAAATTTTCTTTATGGATGTCAAGACAATTCTGTGAAATTGTTCAATAATTTCTATTTATAAGTTAATCCATATTCCGATATGGGAGTGAGGAAAAAGACGTTAAATAAGGGCCTTTTTACGATCTTAAAATCGTGTTTTTTTGAATCTCACGGTTCCTTTTCCCTTGAATCTGGTAGGACTCTCCAGCCAATCTGCGAAGCTATGGAATTTTTGGGGAAGAGGTTAGAAGGGGGTTGTTTGGTTCAGTAGAGTAGAAAGCTGGCGTAGTGGCTAAAAGCTCTATCTCCACTTCCCCTTATCAAACCGTACACCCAGAGCTTAGACAGACTTTACGTGAAACTTTGCTGCAAAATCGCTTAGGAGATCACATAAGGCTGGTTTTCGGGATTTGAGATAGTGTCTTCATTCAAATCGGTCAAATTGACAGAGCACAAGTAATTCTGCTATAAAATGATGATCCTAAATCAAAAAGGAAAAAGCTAACATTCTTCTTTAGAACGTGGAGGCCCTTTGTATCACGGGTACGGTTCCCTGGTGCAAGGGAGCTTAACTAATCAACACGGCTTTTTCGCCGTTGCTACGGAAGCTATCCATAGCAAGCCCCTGTTGTAAGAAGGGGCGGCAACTATCTGACTTATCAAAGGGCCTCCTTTTTAATTTCAAAAATACTTCGAATCATGAGTCTATCTGACAAGATATGGACAACACGTAAGTCAAGGATATATGCTGAAAAGCGTCTTCAAAGAAATGCAATTTTGTCCCAGGTCTTGATGACAATTTATTCGGCATCTTTAGTATTCCTTTCTATATGGAATATCCTTCATCCAAATGATCAGATTAACATTGCTTTAATCTTCTCATCTATTGCGGTTCTTGTCACCTCAATAGTTTTGTCTTCGCAGAGGTACAATGAGCGTTCATTGGCGATGCGTAACTGTTATATCAGGCTTGACGGGCTTTATTCAAAGGCAAAAAACGCCGAACAAAACGATCAAAATACGCTGCTTCAACAAATAGAGTCTGAATATACCACTGCTTTATTGAACGTTGAGAATCATACTGATTTTGATTATCTGCGTTTGCGTTTCTCGTTACGAAATAATCAAGATACCACCCTTCCAGCCTTCACTAAAATCGATTACCTACGGTACATTTGGGAGAATTTTTGGAGAGGACTTCTAATAATATTCTGTCTTTTCCTCCCTGGCCTTCTTGTCTTATTGTGGAACGTTGTGAAAAATGTCGGCATCCAGTGATTTTCGAAAATGTTTTTCAAAGAAACACCTTATCGACATTTACAATCCTTCCCTTCGCTACAGAGCGGCGGTGGGTATCGACAGAATCAATACCAGACTGTTCGAAACAAACCTTAATGAACATATACGAATTATTCGTCGCAAAGCTTTCAACGGAACGTATCGTTTTTCACAGTATCGAGAGAAGCTCTTATTGCGTGGCCAGAAGAAACTACCCCGCCCTATATCCATACCTACCATTAGAGACAAGCTAACACAGAAGGCTCTTTTTGAAGTTCTCTATTCGGTTTACGGTTCCTCAATGCCTTTCCTGCATCAAATCATTGCAGATGTGATCGCTACTCTCAGTGGGGGTCAGTATGACGCTGTGTTAAGATTTGACGCTAAAGATTTTTATCCATCAATCAATCACGACCTGCTCATGAAAAAGATCCAAAAGAAAATGAGGAAAAAAGAAATTCTACACCTAATCAAAGACGCTATTTCTCAGCGGACAGTTCCCGAACCAGAATCCCATCCAAAGACATTTACAACTGTCGGTGTCCCACAAGGGTTATCAATTTCAAATCTTCTGGCTGACATATATATGTCAGCGTTAGATTCCAAACATAATCGCAAAGGCTTCTATAGGTATTTCCGATACGTAGACGATATACTCATTATCTGCAAGTCCGCTGATTGTGATCGTATTCAGAAGGAAATTGAAGAGGACTGCGGGAATCTCCAACTTAACCTTCACGGCAAAGATGATGATCCCTCAAAGATTTGCTCAGGTTCAATCTCCAACGGTTTTTCATATCTCGGTTATGAGTTTACCCCATCTCGAATAACTGTTCGTAGGAAGTCTTTAGATTACCTTCGGGAATCACTCATAAAGCTTTTCACAACCTACAAATACTCTCGAACACATGATTTGAACCTATTGAAATGGGGATTGGATCTGCGTATAACTGGGTGCATTTTTGACTACAGAAAATACGGTTGGCTCTTCTTTTTTTCTCAGATCGATGACTTGCCCCTCCTCAATTCGCTGGATCATTTTGTGAAAAAACAGTGCTTTCGGTTTGGGGTGGATCCATCCCAACTTAAAGTGAAAAGATTTGTTCGTGCTTATCATGAGATCAGAAAGAATATAAGTAACACAAGTTACATTCCTAACTTTGACAAAATGCCTATAAAATCCAAAAGGAGATTGCTCACCGACATTTTTAATGTCCAGACAAAACTTATGTCCGCTGATGAGATACAGTATCAATTTAACAAGCGTATTTATAGGACTGTGAGAGATCTGGAAAGAGACTTGGCAAGGGCTTCCTAAATCTTACTGAAATGAATCCTAACAGAAACAACCATCAAGATTGGTCAATTTGCAGTTTTAGAGACCGAAATATTCCAACCTAAACGAAACCGACTGTGACAGTTAGGACAAATCAAATAAATCTCTCCTTTTGCACTCCTTTTACCCCACAGAAAAGACACGTGAAATCCATCCCGGTAACCACAAGAAGGACATTTATACAATTCCCCTTGAGCCTTAAGTCGCTTAACCCTTTTTTTTGAACCCATCTCCATAGAACCCTCACTTAAAAATAAGACAATCCTACAGAATATTTATAGCTAACGTGCCCTACCAACATAAACCTCCGAATGCCTCTCGTGCTCCTGCCAATTCTTGGTGACTCTTACTCGGCTCTTATGGTTTCGCCGTCCTTTCTTCCAACAAGTTTTTTGAATTCTTCCTTGCTCAACGGGGCTTCTACTTCTACCTCTTCATCGGAAAGCCTGCGGAAACCCAAACTGTCCATCTGCTCAGACCAAATATCGGAGTCGATGAAGTAAACAAACGTATCCCTTACGACGACAATCTCACCAGCAATCAATTGCGAAATCCGGCTCACCGGAAACATATTTATTTCGAACATTTTGAAGTATTTAGAATCAGGCGAAAGATAGTCATCAAAGTCTTCCTGTGAAAATCTCTGATCACCGACGAGACTATACTTCTTTATTCTATATTTGTTTTCATTTTCGGATTCCCGCATAGACATCGTTATTTCATTTTCTCCCAATATTAAATCGAATGAGTGAACATCCCGAATCGGAATATTTTTAACGGTCATTCCAGCGAATATTCTAAGAGGAGTCAAAATACAAGTCATAATTTCTAAATCTTGCGTTTCACTGCGAGTAATTCCCGGAAACCAGCCACTCAAATAACTTTGCCGCATATCAGGATCACCAAGAATTTCTTCAGCAAGACTTAGCTGCTGAACTCCTTTCAAAATATCCTCCCAAATGTCCCTTAACTCGTGCGGATCACATGGATGAACTGAATATTTGCATTCTATGAGATAAAGTTTTGTTCCCTGAAGAGTTACTATATCAACATCCGTCGATCTCTGTCCAATAGCCACCTTCTTGTTAATGACTATTTTGTTAAACTTGCGTTCTAACAGGCTCCTGCACAATTGAACAAACTTTTCAGATTGCCCTCTAAGCCTTATTTTATTTGCGACCTGAACATTGCGAAACAGGTGTGAAGTAGCAAACACGGAAGGAAGCATAAGAAAGACATGATCTTTTTTTATTAAAGGCTGATACTGAATATCGTAGAATACTTTTTGCTTACTGTCCCAACAAGTCAAATTTAAGAAAGTTTCAATCTCAGGTTTACTGGCTCCAGAAACTGACAAGAATTCAATCAGGTTTTCTTCCTTCATAGCCCTGATTAATGAGTTATATGATAATATTCTTTTCTCTTCGCAGAACATTTTTACTGCATGGGCATTTACCAGTGAGAAAAACCTGATAGCTCTTCCTATTTTCATATATGCTTCAATACTTAGAACATTCGGTACTATGAAGCTACTGGTTAAGTCCCGCATATCGACCAAGTATTCATATTCTAATTCCCGAAGGTATCTTACATCTTCATAAAATAAACCCGAATCAAGTAAAGATTTCCACAATCGCTTTTCCATTGGAAAATTTATAACAATCCTTGGATAAGGATATTCTTTCCACTGCAACATAGTTTTTTGGAGGTCGCTAACAAAAGATGACGCAACGGTATCCATGCTGATCTTTGGGAAATCGGGCAGTTGGGCAAGGTAGTAACTAGCCCTTGGACGACCTAAATCCTCCCGTATATATCCTAGTCGAAGAAAATATTCGAAATCTTTATCTGGGTGAATTAACTTAAAAACCCATTTCTTTTTAATTTTTTCTACGTGGAGTTCATATCCAAAAAGTGAAATCTCCTTGGCCATCTCGTGTAATGATTGTAGTATGACGGCTCCAGCAATCGCTTCTTTGGTTTCCTCAGAACGCATTCCTTCTTCAATTGGGACTTCACATTCTAAAGGGGTAATAGGGGACAGATCATGACTTCTTGCTATTAAAGCAGAAACTACTGAGGCGAAATTTTCTGGAGTCTCTTTAGAATCTAAAATGGATTTTACTTCTCTGTGAAGGTAATCGGTATTTATTTGGAAGAATTTACATAAGAATTTTAATTCTGCCAAACCAAGACACGACTTTATTAAATATGGTGAGCGTTTTTTAAGCTGCCTATCTAATTTTACCAATCGGTCTTCTACCAATTCATTCAGGAGAAAAAAATTAATGTAGGTGGTTAACCGGCGTTGTAATACTTGAAATTCCAAAATATTGTTTTCGTTTAGTTCATCCAATAAGTCTTTGAGCATTGACGTGAATTTTCGGGGTGCTATAGCGCTTGGAAGCAAAAGTCCCTTTGCCTCCAACTCTTTCAAAAAGATGTCTCCCTCTAACAAAATAGCGACTAATAATCCGACACGGAATTTCCCATTGTGTCCCCCTTTCTTGTATTGATACAAGAGGCTGGCAAAGGCAGATTGTGTTCTTTTTGTCCGCCTGTGAGGAAATGAGAGTTTAGGTATTTTTTCTACTAATGTCGGTGGCCGAATATTGGTCTGTTTGGTTAAATTCTTTATTAAGGAATCAATGTCTTTAACAGTTGCTAAGAAATCTGACATAATTATTCTTTTACTCAGATGACTGAGCTGTCAATTTCGTAACCGAACTCTTTTGATCCTATCTATTTCTCCCTCCATAAGCATCCGAATGTTTCTCATGTTCTTGCCAATTCTTGATATATCGTTCAGCCAATTTCTTATCGTGGATTACGAGCAGATTTTCAGCATTATTCTCCTCAGCAGCCTTCGTGAAATTGAATGACCCAGTAATCACGGTCTCCCCATCAATGACCACAACCTTATTGTGGGCTATGGCGTGTTGGGCATCTATTTTGACAGGGATCCCTTGGTTATAGAGAAAAGTGGCCGACGAATACTTCTGAGTCCGTTGGCTCTTGTCCAGGATCACCTCCACTTTTACGCCTCTTTTATGGGCGTTCAACAGGGCTTTGGCAATCGGAGCGGAGGTGAAGGAAAAGGCTTGGACCAGGATGGGGCTCTTGGCTTTGTTCAATTCCCGGATAATGGCTTCTGTGCATCCTCCATGTGGTGAGAAGTAGACTTCCCAGCTGCAGGTGGGGGGTTTTTCTTGAGCGATTGATAAAAATGGGTAGGAAAGAAGGAGGATTGCGAGAATGAAAATAGAGAGCCGGTTCATATAGCTCTTCATAACCTGCACTATCCAATATGATCCTTTTTTATATATCTAAGTTTGGTTGTTAATCATCTTTTTCTTCTTCTGGCTCTCGGCCCATGCGGTACTTGATGTCGTAATTTATAATAAAATCCAACTCCTCATCTTGGAAACCGTAATGGTCTGCCAAGACCCTATCTAATTGATCGATAACATGCTTAAAGTTTTGAACCTTTATTTCTGGTGATTTATAGCCTGGCCTTTTTTCAAACAAAGTAGTGTTCTCTATATAAGCTTCTTTAAGTTTCTCAACCAATTCGTAATTAACACTCCGATTAGAGGGTAATGGGAGGAACTCAATGAAACCCTTTGTCATATGACGACAGTCAGTATATGTGGTCCAAAGCCAATACAAAGTATTCGAATTGAGTAAAATATAAACGAAAGAACTGTCTTCTACATTGACTTCTAATGGAAACCACTGAGAAGGCTCTACACGCACGCCATTTCTAAAAGCTGCTGGTTTTTTCCATAACGTTTTTGTCCAATATGATTCTCCACTGTCGTGGAAATGTAATGTTTGGCATTTCATGTTTCTAAGTTGACCAATTCGTGAAGCCGGTTTTTCCATCATTGTTTTCAGAATATGAATCTCTGGGTTGGTGGAAATTTTTGGAATTACACCGTCATCGGAGATGAGGCCAGATACTTCTGCGAACCACAATCGCCTGAAGAGATATTCACGTTCAACTGAAGTCCACCTAAGATAGTTTGTAGAAAATAGCTTTCGATATCTTTCTTTTATAGGGTGGGCAAGCACAATTGTATTACGTTGCATTATATCTGCAAATAACGGTTGAGGTCTTATTGCAAAGTTACTTATCCAAATATCGAAATGTTGCATCTCCTTACGAATAGATGCCATTCTTTCTGAAGAGGCAAAGCTGATAGGGACAATCATTCCAAATCGCCCATTTGCTTGCAATAAACCAATGCTGCTCTCTACCATAAATGCATATAAATTGTTACAGCTTTCTGTTAAATATCCACGCACAGTGTAATCATGCTTGACTTTCCCGTACTCTACATACGGTGGATTCCCTATAATCACATCAAAACCGCCCTGTTTTTGAATAATACTGTAAAACTCTATAAACCAATGAAAAGGCTTATGGCAAGCGAGCCATTTCTCATAGGCATTCTTGTTGTTGGGGGCAATTTTATATTCGCTAGCAAGGTAGTGGTTGAGTTCATCCTGCAATGCCTTCAAACGATTACGAAGTTCTTGCTTATCTGCAGGAGTAACTTTACCTTCAATCTCGGTCTGTTGTAAGCGGAAAAGCCGAAATAATTCATCCACGTCCTGCGCTTTTTCATCAATTCGTGCCATTACATTATCGAAATCCAATTTGCTTGTTACAGCCCGCTTCGCCTCGTCATAGGTGGCGTAGCCCACAAGCGTATTTCCCATTTGAATGTTAAAGTCAATGTCAGGCAGCGGCTCGATTTCTTCTAACCGCTCCACATGTGCTACCAGTTTGAGGAATAGGCGCAGTTTGCAGATTTCTATTGCCTCTTCCATAATGTCGACCCCGTAAAGATTGTTCACAATGATTGATTTAAAAATGAAGTACCGGCGGTTGGGGTGTTGTTCGATAGGCTCAAGCACCTTACGAAAGTCGCTGAATTTTTGGGGGTGATGTTTTTCTCCAGAGCGATCCAATTCGTCAAGAAAAACTTCCATTCGTTCAAGGCATGCTTCATAGAGTGGTTCAAGAATATTCAAGGCAGCAAATAAAAATGCTCCAGAGCCACAGGCAGGGTCAAGTATCGTAACTTCTTCGACGGCATACCAGAAGGCACGCAAAAGTTCAGGACCTTCACAGTTTTCGATCACATCTTGAGCAAACTGGCGAATATTGAGGTTATAGGTAATAAGGTCATTAATATCTCGAATTTCACCATTTGATAGTTTTCCGCGAACCTCTTCATACCTCTTGCGTCTTGCTACAACTTCACGCCAGATTTCGGTGGGGAGGGCATATTCTTCTGGTGCGGGTTTATTCCACTCTGTCCTTTTGGAGACATCATTGAGGCCAAGAGCAATTTTCTCGGGCAAGGTGAGATTGGTGCCTTTTTTTAACGCTTCGTAAATATAACGGTCAGGATCATTCTGAAGCAGACGCCAAACTGACTGTTCCCCTTCAAAAGCAATCCTGCATTTCTTTTTTGCTTCGTCGAAGAGGCATGGAATTACAGTATTCTTGCTAATATATTCGGTGATGTCCTCCTTTGTGTAATACGCTCCCATCTGCTTTTGGTTAACATACTTCTCGAAGATGTACCCCAGGACATCAGGGTTAATCTCATTATCAGCCCGGAGCGGGCGTTCATCTAAATGCCACTGGTATTGATCGAAAAAGTTAAATAATTTATCAAATGCATTGTCAGCGATTTGGATACTCTTACCATAAAGTTCCTCAAGCTGGTGAGGTTGAAAAATGCCGCCATTAAGGAAAGGGACTTTCCCTAGGAGTTGGTTAATGGAAGCTTTGCGTTCGCTTTCTTTCCTAGCAAACCCCTCGAAAAAAAGTGGGCAGAGGAAATTTTTGTAGTACTGGTCCTTACCACGCTCTTTAATATCGGTTAGTTTGTCACGTAAATATTCAACGTTATTATCAAGAAACCCCTTCTTCTGAATGAAATAGATGAACATCAGGCGATTAAGCATCACAGATGCATACCAGCGCTGCATCTCCTCATCGGGGATGCCTTTAAGAAACTTCAGAAATGTATCATGCTCAGACTTGAACCGGTCGTAGAATCTTTTTGTAACCCGATCCACATCGAAACCAGCACGAACGCGACTGGCTACATCCACGATGGTGAGCCCTTCTTCTTCATCGAGGCTAAAAGCAATAGCGTTCAACTTTTGAAGAAGTGAGTCCCCTGGCTGATTGCAATAATACCTATGCTCGCGACATTGAGTCGGCTTTCCTGCTTCGCGTTTAACCCACTGCCAGATTTGAAATTTATTGTCTTTGTCTGGGTAAATGATTAGATGCTCGTGGACAGATTTTGCAACTTGCTTCTCAATTTTTCGCCTTGTGGGGTAGTCAGGAATAGGTCCATTACCCACTGGAGGGCAGACGAATACGACCATCCCACGTTTCTGAGCGGCCGCCTTTAAAGTGTAGGCAAGACCATCAACGAAGACTTCAAGAGATGAAATGTGATGATCCCAACCCATTTCTTCTATAAAGAGTGTGCGAAGATCGAACTCCTTAAGACATTGTCGGGCTTTTGTTTCCAGGTTAACCATCAGATTCCTCTCTCACTTTGTGGGAGAAAGGCCCATTGAACAGATAATCCTTGGCTCTTGAACTTGCTCCTCTTCTTGGCTGATGCAGAGACGATCTTCGTCACGGAGAGTAATAACAAGGTCTGCAAGGGCTTTGTCAGAGATGCCGCTTCGTAATTGACGATTAAGTGTATCGACAGCTACCGGACGCAGGGGGCAACGGTAGATATCATCAATGGCCTTGAGCAGCTCCTTTGACTCAAAAAGCGTGCCTTTTACTTCCTCCGCGTAACGTTTTAATCTTTCATAGGTACGGAATCTGGCACCCGACGGTCTCCCTAATTGCCCCCCAACAGATTTTTCTTCCTCGAGAATAAGTTCGACACCTTTTTTAACCAATTCATGGTGCTTTCCCTGTCGTGGGACCGCAGGCGTGTCAGGCAAACATTCGGCTGATTTCAGGATTTCAAATTGAGATTCGGTGACACTGTTGCCGTTGTTGTCAATCCGGGCTAAGGCATCATTATCTTCTGCCGTTTTTAGATAGACGAGGACACCTTCTGGATCTTTCTCCTTAGGCTGGTGTGCCCTTGTCGAATAGACTACCGGCGGTAATTCAGGAATAATCTTTTGAAGATCCGGTTTTTTGGTAATAGCATTTTTCCATATCTGGTAGGCATAAGAGGCAAGATCCACTTCTGCATCAATCTCACCATCCAAAATGTTTGCTTTCTCGTTATAAAGGTCAAGCACAACCTGGTCGTTACGATCATCCTCAAAAAATGCTTCATCAGTTCCTACAACCTCTGCATTTTCCTTTAAACGCGTACGCACCCTCGCCCTAAGACGAATAATTCTTTCCACACCCTCAGCAGGAAGAAAAGAGTAACAGATGATATTCTCTGCTTGCTGACCGATACGGTCTACACGGCCTGCACGCTGGATAAGACGGATAATCGCCCATGGAAGATCATAATTAACAACGATGGAGCAGTCTTGGAGGTTCTGCCCTTCGCTTAGGACATCGGTTGCAATCAAGATCCTTAGCTCATCTTCTGGTTTGACAATATCCTGTTTTTCATTACTAACAGGGCTAAACTTCCAAGCAAAGGTTGTTGGATCAGGCGAATCCCCCGTCACACCGGCAAGTTTTGAAACCCCACGTAATCGAAGTTGTGATTCAAGGTAATCGACGGTGTCGGCAAACTGGCTAAAGACGATGACCTTATCGCTTGGATGCTTTTTCATTAACAATTTATAGAGCGCCTCAAGTTTAGCATCCTTACTGGCACTCCATTCTCCACATTTCTTTAATACTTTCAAAAGAGCATTGACATCGTCTTTTAAGTCTTTTCCAAGTGCCTTAACAAATAGAGTCGGACGCAACCATTTGAATCTCCTTTTCAACTTGGTACCATAATCAGCGTAAACTTCAGCAGCCCGACGCTTAAAGTCATTTTCATCCCGGAGAGCGGTTGGTTCAGAAACCCCAACTTCTTCATTGGTGTCTTCGTTACCAAATAGTTCCTCCATAAGGCTCAGGTCCTCGTCTCCATCGTTTATACGAGCGTCCAGAAGCTCGGCCTCTTGTGTACCAATAGGCAGTGGTTCATCATTTTCGATGGCGTGGAGGAAGATGTAATTTCTTAAAATATGTCGCTCAACAGATTGCATAAAGGACTGACCGCTACTCTCAAGCCTTTTGAAGAGATTGGTTCGACAAAAACCCATCAAACGCCTTCCCGCCCGAGAGAGGTCCTGTAATTGTTTTGCTTCAGACTGGGTTGGTGGTTCATGGGGAGTGGGGGCAACATAATTCCCCAGCCCATACCTGGGCAAGTTGAGTCTATTAATTGTGTTCACCACATCCATTGCATAGAGTTGAGCATATTGGTCTTCGGGATCGGCATCGTCAATCTTAAATTTAACTGTTCTTGGTTTACGGGCAGGAAAATAAGAACGTCTACCGTCTTCGTAGGTGAGATACTTACGTCCATTGCTTGGGTCAGTTTCTGCATAATTGTCCATAATGAAGCTTCGTGTCCGGCGGACAAGATAAAGTCGCATTAGTTCACGCCAGTCATCAGCGTATTCGCTCTTTTCAAAAGCGGAGAGCGAACGAACAGGACACTGATGGCGGCGAAGAAATTCAGTTTCTCCCAACTCCCTGAGTTTTTGTTCGGGCCGGATGCCCAAATCTTTGTCTTCAGGAACAAAAAGACGTAGTTGGCCAGAGAGGTCAAGGTATGTTTTATTATATGGGGTCGCAGAAAGCATAATCACTTTACTTTCATTTTTTTCAATATAATCTTGTATGATACGGTAACGTTTTCCTTCTCGATTCCGGAGGTTTTGGCTTTCATCAATAACCATTAAGCGGTATCGCCTCAGAGTGGGTAGTTGATTAATGACTTGGCTGATCGAAAGTACCTTGGCGCGCATTCGGTACTGAGCATGATAGTCTTCCCACATTTTCACCAGGTTTTTCGGACATAAGATAAGTGTCTCCAGGCCCTGATCGTCTTCGAAAATCCGGGCTAAAGCGGTCGCCATAAGGGTCTTACCTAACCCAACCACATCACCTATGAGTACACCACCACGTTTATTGAGATGATGCGCAGCAATTTTTACTGCTGCGGTCTGAAATTCCCAAAGCTTATTTCCGAAGTCTTTTGGAATCCGAAATTCAGAGAGACCTGCTCGGGCCTCTTGGGAAAGGTGGTATGCCATCTTCACGTAAATATAATAAGGAGGGATTGGATCTTCTCGGGCCCAGCTATCTTGAATAATGGTTACGAGTTCGTCTGATATATCAACACACCATTTGTCATTCCAACGTTCTTCAAACCACTTGGCCAACTTTTGGCAGGCATCATGATCGAGGACGTCTACGTTTAGCTCGCCTTGCTGTTTAAGGCCTGCCAGTGTAAGGTTACTACTACCGAGATAGCCTACGGTTGGGTTGATAGGATCGGGACGAAAGAGTAAATAAAGTTTTGCATGTAATGGATGACGTAGAAACAATTTAACAATGACCTTCTTAGCTTTGATCTGAGCAGCCAGCCGGCGTAATCCTAATTCATCTTCATTCGTGGGAATGCCTATGGTTAATTGGTCCCGAAATTCTTCTGCTAATTTCTTCTTAAGACGTAAGGCGGTCTGGTTGTCCATGGCGACATCACCTCTGATGAGGCTCATCGCCGTAAGTAGCTCCTCCTGCGGTAGATGCTGCATTCCTACAAGCAGGCGACAACAATTACCTTTTCCGCCAGCCCACTTGTCAATATATGAATCGAGTTGCTTCCAACCGCGAAGATTAAAGTAACCTACGCAGAAGTCAGCACGATCTGAAACTTCAAGAGTTTGTTGTAATGCAGGAAGTAGTGTTTGCTCTATGTTATCAAAGATTCGTGGCATTTACACCCAGCCTCGGTTTCGATGGAATTGTATTAAGAATCAAACGGGCTGTCAATGAGAATTGGAGAGGGTAAGGTATTTTAGACCCATCATTTGAGTCTTTAACACCAAAAATTTTTTGACCCTCTTTACCATAAAACCTAAAAAAATTTTTACCCAAAAAAATTTTGGGGAGGTATTCATATGCGTGGGGAAGAAGATAATCCATTTTAATAAGATCATGCCCACTCTACTCAATCGAAAACATCCCAAACAGGTTATTGGTGCTCGGCACCGCCACCGGCTTTGTTGGGAGGCGTTATGGAGTCGTTGCCTCTATATTTCCCTAAAACACTGGGATCTGACCGGGAAGAGTATGGGATTGAGTCCTAAAAGATCGTATTTTGATCTCATATATCTCTCCAAGATGCGTTTATAAACCCTATAGGACGGGTTTTTAAACGTCTTTTCCCGCTGGGCCATATGAATTATTACCCCCCGGTCATGATCGCCTAATAATGGCCTTAAAAGACGAAATATACTTCTAAGGAAATAATCTTGTACCTCCGATAACCTATAGAAAAATTAGTGATCAGGTAAATTTTAGAGAATCGCCAGGTAGGGTAGGTAGAAATAATAGGAGGGAGAAGAGCGGATGGGACACCTAACATCAAAGCGTGGGTGTGGCGATCAGAAAATGACTGTGATAAAATTGTGATAGAATTAACTCAAAAATACTGAAATAGATAGAATAGACTGGAACAGATAGAAAAGCATTTCCCTCAATATTTTTGACCGCTTACGGGAAACCAGACCAAATATCAAAGGGTTAAGAAAAATGAGTTAAAATTTTCGTAATCACTAGGTCGAGGGTTCAAATCCCCCCGCCGGCTCCATGCGCTTGTAATAATTTCAATAGGTTGCAAGATTGAAACGCTAAAAAATACCGTCAATGGACTGTCACCAGGTTCGAGTGACCTTGTATTAACAGGTCATAGAACGCAATCTTTGACGTGAACAAAGATAATTTAATTAGCAGCAAGGAAGGCAGTTTTACTGGCAACGGCTATTTGAAGTTTTCTCTTTTTTATATCTTCAGGGATCATAACATACCGTGATCCATCGGGAGCCACATAGACATGAACCAGCTTGACATTTTCGATATGAGGAGCCAATTTAACAAGACTCTGTTCATCAAAATATTCCGTTGTGTCGTGAATATCCCAAAATTCTCGTTCTTCTTTTCTTGAACGAAATTTAGGAATAGGTTTTAGTCGTCTCAGTCTCTTCATTTCAATCTCCTCTTATATCGCCGTTTTTCTGAATCAGTCATTTGTCTTGCAGTTACGAGTTCCGCAACCTGCCTACTCTCAAATTTTACAATAATAACCAAATATCTTCCAGCTTCTGTTCTTCCATAAATTACTTGACGGCCATACTTACCACCAGCATGGATGAGAGCTTCCGAATCATGAAATGCCTCATCCACTTCTTCAATAGTCAGGTGATGTCTTTCCCAGATGTGTTCAATGGTTTCTTCATCCCATAAAAGCTCAGCTTCTATCAATTCATCCCTCTGCGACTTACAATATAATTTTACCCTTAATTTTGTCAACAGGGAAATTCAAACTTTCTCTTTCCAACTCTCAATATTTAGTGTTAGAGAGGTCAACCACCCTTCCAATTCTCATTGACACCCCTTTCTAAAAAGAATAAAATCCAATCAAAACAAAGGCCATTCGTTATTAACCTTTAACCATATAGGGAGGATATGGTTGCCAGATGAATTCAGACCCCATTTCTGAACAAGGGAATGGGGTTTTTTGTTCTATGGGGAGGGAAACATGAAAAAAGTATCCTTATTAATTCTATTGTACCTTTTCTTATTGCCTGCTTGTGCCACTGTCAGCTATTTGCCTTCAAATAGTTCTATAACTTACCCTCCGACAAACCAAGTTGAAGTTTATTGGGACAGGCCAAATATGCCATATTCAGAAATAGGAATGATTATAGTTGATGGTGACTTTCATGGTGAAGAAAGATTAGTGTTAAAACTTAGGAAAAAAGCAATGGCAATAGGTGCCAACGGAGTAATCGTAAAATCTCCGAGTCAAAGCACCAAAGTAATTGCAACGGGATCAGCAGTGTACGCCATTCCCAGTCGTAGGATAGAAGGGATCGCAATAAGATTTAAGGACGAACTACTAAAGCCTCAACTAAATCCACCTGAGAAATCTATAACATCAACTCCTGCCACTCCATCTTTAAGTACAAGTAACATTGTTACTGTTACTTGTACTTTTGCTAACATTCGATCAGGTGCTGGAAATGATTATCCTGTAGTCAGCACCGTGAAACAGGGAGACAAGCTAACTGTGATTGGAGAACTCGGTGATTGGCTGAACGTCCGGTTGGGGGATGGTAAGGAAGGATGGATCAGTAATAAAGTTGTCAAATAACTTTTTTATCACAGTCCACTTTCATCCCTTCTGATATGAATCTGCGCTGCCCTTGCAGCCCTTCCCCTCTATTTCCTCTATGCCTTTCCTCCTAACATACCCTCCATCCATGGCCTTCCTTGTGGTGTACACCTCTTCTGAGGCCACTGAATCGGTTGGCCATGAGTATTTTTTGCCTTGCTTGGTCTGTGGGGGTCACCTAAAAGAGAGTGAACGATGGAGTGAGGATTATTTCTTGTCGGTTTCTAAAATGAGACCTTCTTGGTCTCGATGAATATGGATGCTTATGTCTGTAAGATCTATCAACCTTTCTCTATCGTCTTCATTTAGTGATGCAGATAATACCTCGTTGAATTTATCAATATCACCTTTAAAAGCTCCAAACTCAGTAATGTTTCCCTTTAAACAAATTTCTTTTATTTCGTTATTGATATGTAAAATGCGTTCCTTAAATCTTTTCGCCCGTTCAGTATCCGCTCTTTGATCTTCAATTATTAAATCTAATATAGTAAGCGATCCCTTTAAATCATCTAACCTTCGATTCTTCTCATAATCACTAAAAAGTTTCTGAGCTTCCTCAAAATACTTCATTTTTCCCTCCATCGTGATCCATCAGGGGGAAGTTTCTTCCTCGCTATCCAGAGATCGGTTAGTAATTCCTGAGTCAGTGAGAGAAGTGGGATCGTACAATCTGGTTCACAATATGAACCAGATTGTTACCTTTATTCCTTTATCAATATCCCTTCTTCCTCATCCTTCTTAATATGAATCCGAGCAGCCAACGCAGCTCTGTCTCCCCTTCTTCTTCTCACTTCTTCGATGCCTTTACGGTTGTGGAGAAACTTACAGTGATGGTCAGGACCAACAGATTTGAAGAACTGATCTAAGAATTTGTGAACCTCTTCAAACGGTTCTCCCAATTCTCGAAGACAATCCTCACAGTGTTCCTTTAAACTGCCCATGTGTTCTATTCTATCTCAAAAGAGGATCGGAGAGAAGGTATTTCTCCTTTCTACTGAGATACCCTCCATCCATGGCCTTTCTTATGCGTGTACACCTCTCCTGAGCCGCTGAATCGGCTGGTCAAGAGTTATTGCCTTGCTCAGCCTTAATGAATGGTCAGGGATGCTCGATTGAGTACTTCCTGAACTTTGCACTTCCAAAAGTTCAAAAGAAAGTGTATATTAGAACCAGAAATTATCAAGGGAACGGATGGTCTGACCTCATCCAAATAATACTTCTTCAAATTCCACGGATGAAATATATATATATGAAAACGTCCTTTGTTGCATAATGCCCCCCGTAAGGAGTATGCATGTCAGACCTTGCTACGGCCATCTCAATTGTTCGGGAGTCTACGGCTGCGCTTCTTCGAATCCACGTAGCGAAACCCGAGAGAGTTAAGAAGGGCAAAGTGAAGCCAGCCTCTATTGAAGCTTCCCTTGCTGGTAGCGCCTTCTGTATTGTCGCGGACCGCTACATTCTCACCGCTCACCACGTCCTCAATAATGGTCAGCAGCACGACCCAAAGGACAAGTTCTACGCCTTTATCGTCCCTCAGAACGGCGACCCTGCCTATCACTTCCCCGTTGTCTCATTCCCTATAGAGCGTCCCGATATCGACATCGCGGTTCTCGAAGTGGGGCCATGTCACACATCTGGTATGCATATACCCGCTATTCCAGTATCCTTTGCACAGCAAGCCGACGGCAGTCGTGTTGTCACGGTAGGATTTCCCTCGCCCGAAATCAGTAACATTAACATTGATCAACGGCTCAACTTCCTCGGAGGCCAGTTTTTCATGAAGAGTCATGCCAACGAAGGTATCGTTTCAGCTCAATACTTTATCGCAGGTGTGCGCGTCTATGAGTTAAATGTCGGTTGGCACCATGGAGAGAGCGGAGGACCCATCGTTGCCCTCACGGACCCACCGGCAGCGTTTTCACTAATGCAGCACTATCGCGACATCAAGTCTCCTCACGGGATAGTGGCGGGGCCACATCGCGGGAGTAGTCTATTGCCGATTGAGCAAGAGTTGTCATCTCTTGGTGCCACCAGCATATGACCACGTCGGTGTCTAATGACACTTTATCTTCCTTTCAACTGGTAATCTTCGATTCTTGAATATGGTCCCCAGTAATGACTTGTGTACTCCTCAATTTAGACTCTCTCCAAATATCTTCATCTCTCCCGACCAATTAAGGGTCCCTGCCCAATTCTCATTGACACCCGGTTCCTGATTTAGTACACTTCAATCTAAACTGAAGCCCTCTAACGTTAACCTCTAACCTATCGGGTGGGTATATGGTCTGGAGATGAATTTGGGACCCCATTTCTGAGAAGGGATGGGGTTTTGTTTATGTGGAATAGTTTTGGAAGGGAGCTGACCCGCATGAAATCATTATCCATTAAGTTGGGAGTTGTCGTTTTGGTTATCGGATTTCCTATTCTTTGCTATGGGGGGAACGTGATCACGAGCATCGGTGAATATTACCTTGGTCAAGACATCAAAACTGTTCGCAATTTGGTGGAGTTTACGCTTGAGGAGTACGCAGTCCTCCAATCGTTTCCAGGTTGGTTCGATTTGCCGGGTGAAAAGATATTCAAAGCTCCGGATGTAATCTTCAATCGCCATTGCTGGTATCTGACTATTGGCGCTCTTAATGGGCGAATCTATACATTGGGCCTTCAGTACATCAGTAAAGACCGAGCGGTAGCTGATAATCTGTTTGAGGAAACGTTGAGATATATTAAGTCGCAGATGGGCACACCTACAGAACAAACAAAGACACCCAAGCGGTACATCTGGGACTACATGGATGGGAACGTACTCCTTGCAGGGCGTGAGGCGATGGGCTTGTGGTGTATCAATTTTTTGGTTACAGGTAAGCATCCCAAGCCGTAGATGGGAAGGTTCACTTTGGAGATAGGGTATTTAAGACTTTCATAAGGGAAATTATAGTGGCTAAGGCAATTCTATGAAGGAAATTTTTCAAAGAAAAGCATTTTGGGTAATTCTCGTAATCCTTTTACTCGCTGTTTTTGTATATCCCCCATGGTTGGAAAAAGAATTTATTAGGGGACACCTCCTCTATGTTCATCGTTATTGGGATTTGATTTTTATAGATAGAACTTGGAACTCCTATAACTCAATTGAACTTGACCTTAAAATGATACTTGCAGAAAGTATCATAGCCATTTTATTAGCCATTGGAATTTGTCTGATCCCTTTCCACAAAGGAAACAAGAAAAGGATTAGCTGACTTTGGGGGATAGGGTTGACGTCCCCGATAAGGCCGGACAGCCCACTCTGGCTTTCGAGCCTTGACCTTTCCCATCTATTCCAGTCCATTCCATCTGTTTCAGTCTTTTTTACTCAATTCAGTCACAGTGGTTTTCGGGTTGGGCCGAATATAGCATCTTCGATTGCCTTTTCTATTTTTCGGCTGGGCTTCCACATGAACTCATGCTCATAACGTCTCTTTGTAAAGAGATGCTCAGTATGAATAATTTTAACGTTTCTCTCTCTTTTAACGCCGAAGTTCAATGCGTCCATAGCAAGGTGCGATCCCCTTTCCCATTCAGCACGATCAATCCGACCTTCAGCATCGAAAGGGAGTAGCTCGTAGTAGGTATGGATAATGCGCAGTGGCTTTCGATGACTCCTTCGTTGTCCAGGCACACCCAAAACAAAATAAGGATATGACAGCCATTAGGCAAAAGATCATCACCCCGTTACGCATAGAGACGATTCCCTCCTTTTTATCCTATTCATTCTTTGCTATTATGCGAGAAATCTTACGATCAATCAACCCCTCTAAAAAATTATCCCGAACATCATTACAGCCTGTGTTAAAAGTTTTTAAACCCTTTGTCATTCTCATTAAATCAAAGATCTCCAGTTGACACACCCGTCTTTTTTCTTTATCTTTTATCTAAAGAAGATGATTTAATGAGAATGGAAAGATTCCGAAGCAGAGGTTTCGTTAAAGATTTTTAAAATTCTCTAAGGGAGGTTAAAGGTTCCCTCAAAATAGTTCGATGAAAATTCGTCCATTGTTTGAAAATGATAGAGCAAGGCTGCTTTCGATGTTGATCAAGGCTCGTGCCTTCACCTCTGAAGAAATCGATGTGGCGATGGAATTGATCGACATCGTGCTGAAGGATCCGATCCAAAAGGAATATCAGATTTATTGCATGGTGGATGATCAGGATCAGGCCATCGGTTATATCTGTTATGGTTCCACCCCTATGACCCAGGGAACTTTCGACCTCTACTGGATTGCTGTAGACCCTGATTTCCAGGAACAGGGGGTGGGCTCAAAACTTTTAAGGTTTTTAGAGGAAATGGTGAAGGCGGAGGGAGGGCGGCTGATTTTTGCAGATACCTCTACGATACCTCATTATGAAAAGACTCAGAATTTTTATCTAAAGAATGGATTTAAAGAGGTAGCGAGAATCCCGGATTATTATCATCCTGGTAATGATCGGATTACTTTCTGCAGAAGACTAACATAAAGATTTGGAGAGGAAGATGGAGAAGAAAAGAATCGGAGTTCTCACGGGTGGCGGAGATTGTGCCGGAATAAATTCAGCGATTAAGTGGGTAGTGAAAACGGCATTGGATGATCGGCTCCAGAAGACCAGGAAGATCGAATATGAGGCCGTTGGGATCCGAGATGGTTGGAAAGGGCTGGTTTTACCGGATGGAGATGAGAATGATCCCACGACGAGAATCGGTACTTTGACAGAGGAGATGGTAAGAACCTGGGATCGACATGGAGGGACCATGCTTGGAACTTCACGAACCAATCCCTATGATCCGAAGAGCAATCAATCTAAGATCGTCCTCGAGAATATAGAACGGTATCATTTGGATTACTTAGTGGCGATTGGAGGGGAAGATACCCTCGGAGTGGCTCACAAACTTTATCTGGAAGGCGTAAAAGTGGTAGGCATTCCCAAGACCATCGACAAGGACCTTTCTGGAACGGATTACACCCTGGGGTTTGAGACCGCCGTGAATGTGATCACCGAAGAAATCGATCGTCTCAGGACGACGGCAGGTTCTCACCGAAGAATCTTTGTGGTGGAGACAATGGGGAGGCATGCAGGTTGGTTAGCTCTGGAAGGGGGGGAATCAAGCGGAGCTTACATCATTCTAATTCCGGAATACAATTTTGAGATTAATAGGGTCAACGAATTGCTCATAGAAGGAAGGAAAAAAGGAGCCCGATACGAAATTATTGTCGTGGCGGAGGGAGCGAAACCTGCTGGATACACTGAAGTTGTAAAAGAAGAGGGCGTCGATAGTTTTGGTCATAAGATTTTAGGAGGAATTGGAGAATTCCTGGCGAAGTGGATTTCTCAGTTGACGAAAATCGAGACGCGAAGCCTAACACTCAGCCACTTACAACGCGGAGGGGTTCCTTGTGCTTATGATCGACGGATGGGAAGGTATTTTGGCATCGCTGCCGTGGACCTGATTGTCAAAGAAGATTTCGGAAAGATGGTGAGCTATCAAAATGGACGGATCACCGCTGTTCCATTGAGAGAGGCCCTTGGTAAATTGAACTTGGTGGATGTTCAAACCCAATATGATACAGAACGTTATAACGGTCGAAGAACGATACTTGGATCGTGAAACTTCAATGGTCGCCAAATTGGTAAAGATTTATTTATGATACTTTCTCCATATTCAGAATAAGCACTAAATACCAAACCAATCCCGATTTCCAAAAACAAAATTTCAAACAAAATCGTTTTGATCATTTGGAATTGGTATTTGGAATTTATTTGGAATTTGTTATTCGTGATTTGGGATTTAGAGAAGTCGTTGGTGTTCCTTTTTCATGCAACGATCCATGATTACCTTTAACCCCACCTTCTCGGCTTTTTCCCCCGCCTCTTTGTGGATGACCCCCTCCTGCATCCAGACCACCTCGGCTCCTCGCTGGATAGCTTCTTCCACAATGGGTGGGACATCTTCTGATCTTCGGAAGATATCTACCACATCCACCCCGATCTCTTTAGGAATTTCTGAAAGGCTATGATAGACCTTTTCTCCCAGAATTTCTTCCCCATCAGGTCGAACCGGGATGATCCGATACCCCTTCGATTTAAGGTAGGATGCAACGATATAGCTGGGACGGTCCTCTTTTGGAGAAATCCCTACCACGGCGACTGTCTTAACGTTACGCAATGTATGCTTTATTTCCTCGTCTCTCATGCTTCCTCCTAAAGAAAAAATCTTCTACTCTAAACTTTTTTACTTTTAACTTTAAAGTTAATAGTAATAGCCTGATGAAGCAGGAGAATCTCCAGGAGACCTGCCGCGGACCGGTGCTCCTGAAGAGGGATTTTCTTTTTCACGACCCTCCTTCTCCCAAGGGATGGAGCTATCAATAAATGCCTCCATGATCGTTTCAGGGGAATCCTTATCGCTGGGTAGTCCTGTTTCCATATTCACTTTTATGAGTGTAATCCCTTTAGGGGGCTTAAGGGTTTCGATAGGAGTATTTTTTAAAGCCTGACCCATAAAAGAAATCCAGATCGGGAGAGCTGCCCGAGACCCAGTCTCATTTTTTCCCAAAGAAGTCTTATCATCAAAGCCCACCCAGACTCCTGTAAGAAGAGAAGGAGTGTATCCCATGAACCATGCATCGGAATAATCGCTGGAAGTCCCCGTTTTCCCGGCGATCGGTCTTCCGAGAACTTTTGCTCTCTGGCCCGTCCCATGTTGGACAACTCCCTGGAGGAGATGGGTCATGATAAAAGCATTTTGTGGCGAGATCACCCGTTCCTTTAAAACAGGAGAAAGAGTTTCAGCGGTTTCCTCTTCTTCCTCTTTTTCCTCCATTTCGATATAAGGAGTGTTTTCCTCGAGGACCTCGCCTTTCATGGTGACAATCTTTTTGATGAAGATGGGTGTGACTCGTTCTCCCCCATTTGCAAAGACACTAAAACCTGCAGTCATTTCCAACATGGAAACCCCTGAGGTACCAAGGGCGACGGAGAGATCCCTTTTGATAGGAGATTCAATTCCCAACCTCTTGATGAATTTAAGGGCATAACCCACGCCAATGTCTTCGAGGATTTTGACGGTGACGACATTTCTGGAATGAGCCAAGGCATTCCGGAAAGTGATGGGCCCCATGAACTCTTTATCATAATTCTTGGGAGCCCAATAAGTCCCTCCATCGGGATCTGAATACTCTACCGGAGAATCCATGAGAATAGTAGAGGGGGTATAGCCTTTCTCCAGGGCTGCTGCATAGATGAAGGGTTTGAAGGCTGAACCGGGTTGCCTTCGAGAGGAGATCGCACGGTTAAATTGGCTCTCACTGAAATCACGGCCCCCCACCATGGCCCTGACATGCCCGGTTTTCGGATCGAGGCAGAGCAAAGCACCCTGAACGAGAGGTTCTTGTTCTAAGGTGAGAACAAGGGCCTGTTCTTTTTTAGGAGATTCTTTCACACGAACATGGATCACATCTCCGGTGTTAAGAAGATCTCCAGGGGTTTTCACTTTTTGTGGTTTGTAGTTCGGTGTGGGTTTGATGTTGAGGGCCCAAGACATTTCGGAGAAGAGGAGAATTCCTTTTCGGTCTTCTACCCAGACGGTGTAGAACTTTTTTGAATCATCTTTAGAGAGGATCACCCCTTCGAAAATCTCGTTTTGGGGGAGGGAGGTCAATGATCCTTTCTTTTTATTTAGAAATTCCTTCACCTCCTTTGGAGAAAGAGTATGGAGAGGGCCTCGGAATCCCTCTCTCTTATCCAGTTCCCTTAACCCACTTTCCACCGATTTTTGAGCAGTTCTCTGAAGGGATAGATCAAGGGTGGTGTAAATCCGCAGTCCTTCCTGATACAATTTCCCCTTTCCGTACTTTCTTTCTACCTGGTGCCGAATGAATTCCGTGAAGTAGGGTGCCTTGCTGAAATAGGCGCTTTCCCTTGATTGAATTTTCAGTGGAGTCCGAAGGGTTTTTTCCTTCTGCTCCAGAGAGATGAGACCCAATTCGGTCATGCGGGTGAGAACATAGGCCTGCCGCTCTTTGGCCCTTTTTAAATTGTTGACCGGCGAATAACGGCTGGGGGCTTTTACCAGACCAGCCATCATGGCCATCTCGGCTAAGTTGAGTTGTTCCGTCCGCTTATTGAAGTAACTCTCTGCGGCGGCCTCCACGCCATAGGCTCCATTTCCCAAATAAATATTATTGAGGTAAAGGGTGAGGATTTCCTCTTTGGATAAATCCCGCTCCAGGCCAAAGGCATAGGCGACCTCCTTCAATTTTCGAATTAAACTTCTCTTTGGCGTAAGGAAAAAAGTCTTGGTCACCTGTTGAGTGATCGTACTTCCTCCCTGGACAATCCTTCCGGCGAGGAGATTCTTGAACATCGCTCGGAGTATTCCTTTGACATCGATTCCCTTATGCTGGAAAAATTCTGCATCCTCTGCGGCGGTGAAAGCGTTTACTAATTGTTTAGGAATCTGTTCATAGGGAATGGGGATCCGGTTGTCCATTAAAAATTTTCCAACCACTTCATCTTCTTCAGAATAAACGATGGAGTAAGCATTGAGGTTTCGTTCCTTCAGCGGTGTGAAGTCAGGGAGTCGATGGGAGTAATAGAAAAAGAGCAAAGCTCCAGAAATCAAAAGTAAAAGGGCAGAGAAGATAAAGGCGTAAATAGCATAAAAAGCCAATCCCTTTTTTCCTCTCTTTTTGGAACGTTTTTGTTTTTTCATGAGGAGAAAGAATGAACCAAAAAAGGGAAAACCCTTTGGCCCGGGTCTTCCCTTTTTTTGACTTCATCGTCGTGTGGTTATTTTTTCTTTTTTGACAATTGGGCCTTTAAATCTTCCACCTGCTTTTTCAAGGCCTCATTCTCTGCCGTCAAAGAACTGATGGTTGCATCCTTCTCGGCGGCCTTCTGGATTTCTTCCTTCAGTTTTTGTACTTCCAGCCTTAATTTGTCATTGTCCGATTTGAGGTTGGTGTTTTCGGTTTTTAGTTTCTCATTTTCGGCCTTGATATCGGCTCCACATCCCACCAAGGCACCCACAAACATAACAATCAAGAGCAACGACAAGATAGCAGATATTGCTTTTTTCATCTCCCCATCACCTCCTTTTTATAAGTTTAATAGATTGGTTTCTCTTTTACCAAATTATAGATATCTGCCATAAAAAAATCAAATAATTTTTTGAACTTGACAACCCTTCCAATTTATAGTGATATTTTAAAAAAATATTCAATTTGTAACACTCCTTCCTTCTCCTTTCATTCCTTGCATCGCAGCAAAGGGAGTAGAAATGGAATAGGTGATCAACCTTCAACCCTCATCCCTAAAAAATGGAACAAAAACCGATCTCCTGTTGTCTATAGAGTTAGGGGAAGAATAGGTTTTCGATGAAGACTTCTCCCAAGGTTCAAAAAGAGGTGATCGAGAGCTGCAAGGCTGGGGATGAAAAGGCTTTTGCTGAGATTGTTCTCCACTGCCAGAAAAAGGTGTTCAACATCGCTTACCGGATGTTGGGTAATTTGGAAGAGGCAAAGGATTTGGCTCAAGAGGTCTTTATCTCTGTTTTCGAGTCGATCAAGGATCTGAAGGAGGAGATCAAATTTGATGCCTGGCTCACACAGATCACTTTAAACCACTGTCGGAACCGCTGGAAATATTTAAAGCGAAGGCAGTATTTCAACTCCGATTCATTGAACGATCCGATCGAAATAGAAGACGGGAATATGCCAAGAGCCATTGTTGATCCTTCTGATAATCCTGAAACCCTCTACGAGAAGAAGATGATCCAACAATTTATTCAGAGAGGGCTCCTGAAACTGAAAGAAGATCAGAGGGAATTACTTGTATTGAGAGACCTCCAGGGGTTCTCTTATGAAGAGATGGGTGAATTACTTGGCCTTCCCGAGGGGACGATTAAATCGAAACTCCACAGGGCAAGAATGGATTTGAAAGAGGTGTTAGAGAGGTCCGCTCATTAGGGAGAGGAGGAGGGTCTATGGATTGTGAAAAAGTACGAGATCGGTTTTCCTCCTTGTGGGAAAAGGAGTTGACGCCATCCGAGGAGAAAATGGTTAGAGAACATCTTTCTTCTTGTCCAGAATGCCAGAAGGAATTTGAGCGATTCGGAAAAACGATGGGATGGCTCTGCTCTGTTGGAGAAGTGGAGGTTCCAGAAGGATTTCTCCCCGAACTTTATAAAAAGATGAAAGGACGAAAAAGGGCCCCTCTGGGCGAGAAGGCCAGAGGAAGATGGTTCAGCTTCCCGTCCTCCTTGAAACTTCCGGTCCAAGCGGTCGCCATGGTGGCCATCGTTTTCTTGGCGCTCTATCTCACCAAGATGATGCCGATGGAGGTGTACCGCCTGAAGGAGACCCAACAGCCATCTTCCCCTCTTTCTGTAGAGAAAAAGTCTGAACAGGTATTAGCTCAAAAAGAGGTTGAGAGAGAGCGAAGGACCTTGAAAACACCTACCGAGACACCTCGCCCAAAGGATGTTGAACAGGCTAAAACCCCTGCTCCAGGAGAGGGAAAATTTGAAGAGACCTATGTATCACAGATGAAGGCAGAAGCGAAAAAGGCGGAGGCACCTTCTCCAAAGACTGAGATGATGGCGTATCAGACATTTGATTCGAAGGAGGCAGCGAGGGCAAAAGTCCCATCCCCAGAATCGGGAAAAATTGAGAAAGGATTGGCTCCAAAGGAGAAGTCCGTTATCGCTTCGAAACCTCCTCAAGAAATCATCTTGAAAATCTCAGATCGGGAAAAGGGGATCTCCCGACTTAATGAACTGGTCAAACAATTCGGAGGTGAGATGGTCGCCGCAGAGGGGAATATGTTCCTTGCTTCCCTTCCCACTGGTTCATTGGCGGAGTTTGAAAAAGAATTGGCAGGGCTAAGTGCTTCCCCCAAGACAGATAAAGTGGTCGAAAAAAAACAGATCGCAGTAAGTTTGAGAGCTGCCCCAGGGGTGAAAAGAAAAGAGGTTGACGGAAAAAGTAAAGAGCCGGCAAAACTTGCAACCGATGAGGAGAGTCGAACTATCGTTCGCATCCTCCTTGTTCAGGAATAATCTTCTTTTTAAGTTTGGTTTGACTTCTGAGCCTAAGTTTTGTATAAATAAATCCTATCGTTCATCCAATTTCATCTTTCTCCACATTTCCCCAGTGTTTTAAAAAGGGAAAAACTGTCCTTTATGAAGGGGGGAGGGGTTCCATGATCAGACTATGGAAAATTTTAGGAACGGGATTGATTGTCCTGTTCATAGCGTTGGGCTTTTACCAGAGGGGATGGGCAGAGGAGAGATATACGGTCAAACCGGGTGATACGCTTTATGGAATTTCAAAATCATTTGGTGTCAGCATCGAGGTGTTGAAAAAAGCGAATGCACTGGAAGGAGATTCGATCAAGCCGAAACAGGTTCTCACCATTCCATTCCAGGGAGAAAAGAAGGTGGATGAGGCGGCGAGAAGGCCTTCAAGTCGGACTCCTAAAAAACTTCCAACTGAGACTGTAAAAAGAAATTTGGGAGAAACGGATTCTTATGTCGTACAGAAGGGAGACAGCCTCTCCAGTATTTCAAAGAAGGTGGGCCTTTCGATAGAGGAAATTAAGAAGATGAACCATCTCCATACTTCGGCCTTAAAAATTGGCCAAGTACTTCTTCTCCCAAAAGACGAGAGTCGATTGGATGAGGAAGCAGGGGAGTTGGGGGATGGGGAGGAAATGGCTGGAACTTCACAAGCCGGAGGTGAGAAAGAAGAGCCAGTCGCTTCCAACCCTCTTGGGACATGGAACAATTCAGAGGAAAGAAGTCTTCTGGTGAGGGTTGTGAAAACCTTTTTAGGGGTACCGTATAAATTAGGAGGATCTACATTGAGGGGGATTGATTGCTCTGCCTTTGTAAAAAAGATCTATGAAATTTTTAATATCGAACTTCCAAGGACTACCCGAGAACAGTTCTCGATAGGGAAAAAGGTTGGAATGGCCCAATTGGAAGAAGGGGATCTGGTCTTTTTCAGACGGCGTGGGAATAGCTCTCATGTGGGGATCTACATCGGTGACAATCAATTTGTTCATGCCTCCTCCTACAACAGAGAGGTGAAAATAGATCATTTGGATGCCCCTTATTACAGCAAGCGCTTTCTCAGAGGAGTCCGGGTGAAGGAATTGGAGAGGGAAAGTTAAGGGGATAGTTCCCGATGGAACCTGTGATAGAATGGAGGAGAAGATGAAATGATCATACCCATCAATTCGAAAAATCCTCAACCAAGATTGATCCGAAAGGTTGTGGAGGTTCTTGAGGGAGGGGGGGTGATCGGATATCCTACCGATACGATTTATGGAGTGGGGTGCGACCTCTTCAACCCAGAGGCGATTCGAAAAATCCATCGACTGAAGAAAATGGAAGGGAAGAAGCCATTAAGTTTCATCTGTTCCGATTTGAAGGACATCAGTCGCTATGCCTATGTCTCCAACTATGCTTATAAAATGATGAAACGCCTGCTCCCCGGTGCCTATACCTTTGTGCTGAAGGCGACGAAGCTGGTTCCAAAGATAGCCATGACCAAACAGAATACGGTGGGAATAAGAATCCCCGACAACAAGATATGTTTAACCCTCGTCAAGGGGTTGGGGCACCCGATTATCAGCACCAGCGTTTATAGACCCAATGAGGGGCTGTACAATGATCCCGCCGAGATTGAAGAGCGCTTTGGAAAACAGTTAGACCTTGTCATTGATGGAGGGGTGATCGTCGCCGAGCATTCCAGTATCATTGACCTCACCAATGATTTTCCCAAAGTGATCCGAAAAGGGAAAGGGGATGTAAGCCTTTTCCAATAACGGCGAATAGCGCAAGAAAGGAGGAGAGGATGGGGCGAAAAAGTCTTCCACCCACCACTTTGCTTTTCCCTACTCCAGTCGTTTTGGTGACCTGCGTGGATGAAGCAGGGAAACCCAATATCATCACCTTGGCTTGGGTGGGGGTGGTCAATTCAGAACCTCCCATGATCGGAATCTCCATTCGGCCGGGACGATATTCCCATGCCTGTGTGAAGCGATCCAAAGAGTTTGTGGTCAATCTTCCTTCCGAGGAGATGGTCAGAAAGGTGGATGCCTGTGGAGTTCTTTCGGGGAAGGAAACAGATAAGTTTGCTTCCCTGGGATGGAAACAGGTGCCTGCCCAAAAAGTGAAGCCTCCTTTGATCGATGAATGTCCTGTCCAAATGGAATGTAGGGTAAAAGAAATGATCTCCTTAGGAAGTCATGATCTCTTTCTGGGTGAAATTGTTGCCCTCCACGTCAAGGAGGAAGTTCAAAAGGAGAAAGGTCGAATCGATATCACGAAGGCCCTCCCGTTAGTCTTCTGTCCAGGTGCTAACGAGTATTGGAATCTCGGAAAATGCATCGGCCATTATGGTTTTACAAAAGGGAAACCCTAAAGTGACTGAGCATCGAGGATAGCTGGGATTGAAGTCCTTGGGATGTGTTGAGACATGAAGGAGACTCAAACTATTTTTTATTGGATACTTCAGGGCAAACCATGATCATTGACTGCCATACTCATATCTTCCCAGAGGAAGTGAGAAAAGATCGAGAGGCCTTCTGTAAGAGGGATGAAGGATTTTCGTTTATTTATAAAAATTCAAAGGCGAAGATGGTCGGGGTGGAAGATTTGATTGCCTCGATGGATGAATCCGGAATAGACCGCTCTGTGATTTGTGGGTTTCCTTGGAACCAACCTGATCTCTGTTCCCTTCATAACCAATATCTGATGGAGTGCGCCTCACAGTATCCCAATCGATTGATTGTTTTTGTTAACCTTCTCTTTTCAAATCCAGATTGGTCAGAGAAAGAATTAGATCGAGCTGTGAAGGGCGGGGCAAGAGGGGTAGGGGAGATCGCATTCTACCGTGATGAAATGACTTCTCAGGATATCCATTCCATGAACCCGATCCTTACCCAAATGGAGAAGCAGGGGATTCCTCTTCTCCTCCATACCAATGAGACAATCGGCCATTCCTACCCCGGGAAGGGGAGGACGCCTCTTGAACGCTTTTATGAACTGATCCTCTCTTTTCCAAACCTTCTAATCATCTTAGGGCATTGGGGAGGAGGCCTTCCCTTCTACGAGTTGATGCCAGAGGTGGCGAAGGTCATGGCCAATGTCTATTACGATACGGCAGCCTCGCCCTTTCTCTATTCGAAGAAGATTTATGCTATTGCCAGCAAGATCTTAGGGGTAGAGAAGATCTTATTTGGGACAGACTTTCCACTGATTTCACCTCGAAGATATTTTAAAGAATTGGAAGAATCCGGTCTCTCAAAACAGGATCGGGAAAAGATCCTTGGCCTCAATTTTTCAAGGCTGATTGGAAAAGGGGGACAGGCTACTTTTTGTCAAATCAAAAAGTAGCCTGTCCCCTTGCCCTTGTGAATTTGATGAAGCATGCCTTTTTAGATCACCACAGTCAAACAGAGAGTCCCATTCACCATCTGGATGCCAGGGCAAAGATCATCGTCTTCTTCACTTTTATTTTGATTGGAGTTAGTTCTCCCCCCACTTCCTTTCTTCTCTTCAGCCTTTTGGCCATGGCTCTCATCGGCATCGCCCTTTTGGCAAGACTTCCCTTAGGCCATTTGCTCAAGAAGGTTCTGGTCATCCTCCCTTTTCTCTTTGTCGTGACCATTTCCATTCCCTTCATGAAAAAAGATGCCGTGGGTGGGGGATACAATTTAGGCCTCGGAGGCCTTTCCCTATCCCAGAGCGGTCTCTGGATTCTATGGAATGTGGTCATTAAATCATGTTTGGGGGTTTTTTCTATTATCTTGCTCTCTTCCACTACTTCCTTTCCCCAATTGATCAAAGGCATGGAGAGGTTGGGTTCCCCAAAAATTTTTACCATGATCACCTCCTTCATGTACCGTTATTCCTTTATCCTCATCGATGAAATGTACCGAATGAAGCGGGCCAGAGATTCGAGATGTTTTGGAGGGAGAGGGTTCTGGCAAACAAAAGTCATCGGACACATGATCGGAACGCTTTTCTTGAGAAGTTTTCATCGTGGGGAAAGGGTTTATCTGGCGATGCTCTCCAGAGGTTATCATGGCACGATGCCCGAAACCACAGCGAGAAGATTTGGGTTGGGCGAAATAATTTTTCTCTTCCTTTCTCCTCTTCTCTTATTTCTGAGGATCTATTTAGCATGACATTCAATAAAGTTATTGAAATTGACCATCTCTCTTATGATTATCCAGACGGGACACCTGCGTTAAGGGACATCCGTTTGGAGGTCTATCAACACGAGTCCATTGCGATCCTTGGCCCAAATGGAGCTGGGAAGTCGACTCTCCTCTATCATCTGAATGGAACCCTGATGGGAGATGGAAAGGTGATCATTTTGGGCATTCCTATCAAGAAGGAAAGCCTGATGGAAATTCGGAGAAGGGTGGGTCTCGTCTTCCAAAGCCCAGAGGATCAACTCTTCTGCCCCACGGTCTTTGATGATGTGGCGTTCGGTCCTCTCAATATGGGACTGGATGAGGAAAAGGTTCGGCATCGGGTGGAAAAGGCCCTTGAGGTGATGGGGTTGAATGGATTTGAAGGAAGATCAGCCCACCATTTGAGCGAAGGGGAAAAGAAAAGGGTTGCTTTGGCCACTGTGTTGTCCATGGACTCTGAGATCCTTGCCCTTGACGAACCCACGGATAACCTTGATCCCGCTGGAAGCCGCATGCTGGTTGAACGAATCCAATCCATCCCTCAAACAAAAGTCATCGTCACCCATCACCTGCCTGTGGCTGTGGATCTCTGCGAGAGAGCCGTTCTGCTCTATGGAGGAAGAAAGGTAGAAGATCTTCCGATGAGAGAACTGGTAAAGAATCGAGCCCTATTAGAACAATTTGGATTTGATGCGGATTTTGCCCAATGGATGTACAGTCGAAAGAAAGGTTAAGGGTTAAAGGGGACCCCACCCGATAAACTCTGTTTAAGGAAGGTGGAAGTCCCTGTGGCCAAAATCGTCCCATCCTCCTTTGCCACATAGGCCTTTGCTCTGATCAGTCTTTTACTCACCTCCGTAATTTCTCCATAGACGATTAATGGTTCGAGAATTAGAGCTGGCTTTTTGAACTTGATCTCTAAAGAGGCCGTGACCGCTTGGTAGCCCAATTCGTAAATTAATTTTGCCATCGCCTCGTCCAACAACGTGCTGATAATCCCTCCATGGACGATGCCGTCCCAACCTTGGAAGGTTGGATTTGCAACAAAAGTTGTTTTGAGGGTTTGTCTCTCCTTATCGATCTCAAAACTCAATCGCAATCCATTTGGATTATTCTCTCCACAGACAAAACAGTTTCCATAAGTTTCAAATTTCATCCACATACTCCGATAATTGATTGAACTATCATTGCGAGGGATCCTGCCATTGCAGGATGACGAAGCAATCTCACGGTTGACTTGATCCTTTAAGCTATCATATAGTTTTGATAGAGGTATTGTCAATTAATGAAGATTGATGATCGCTATCTCCGATTAGCCATTGCTTCGGCGAAAGAAGCAGGTAGGATCCAGATGCTCCATTTCGGCCATTCCCATCCGGTTGAGTACAAGGGAGAATTCAATCCGGTGACGGAAGTAGACCGGCTCTGTGAACGAGCCATCGTAAAAATGATTTTGGATGCATTCCCGGACCATGATATTTTGACAGAGGAGAGCCCGTTCGAGGGGAGAGGGTCTTCATGGAGGTGGATTATCGATCCTATTGATGGGACGACCAATTATTTTCATGGGTTTCCTTGTTTCTGTGTCTCCATCGGGCTTGAAGTGGAAGGTGAGGTAAAATTAGGAGTGGTTTATATCCCGACCCTCCATGAACTCTTTCATGCGGAAAAGAGCAAGGGTGCCTTTCTCAATGGTGAACGGATTGTTGTCTCCCGGATTGATAGATTAAACAGAAGTCTTCTTTGCACCGGTTTTCCTTATGATGTTCATGAACATGCCGATTTCTACCTCCGTTATTTCCGTCAGTTTATGACCAAAAGTTTTGCCATTCGGAGACCTGGCTCAGCGGCCATCGATCTTTCTTATTTAGCAGCAGGCCGTTTCGATGGATTCTGGGAATTTAAACTCCACGCCTGGGATGTGGCGGCAGCTAGCTTAATGATTACCGAAGCAGGAGGGAAGGTAACTGACTTTCAGGGCCGGCCCTTCAATATCTATTCTGAAGAAACCCTGGCCTCCAATGGGTTGATCCATCAAGAAATGCTTCAGGCGATTCAGGAATTGGATATTTAAATATCGAAAAGATCGTAAGGCATAAAGTGTAAAGTGAATTTAGTTCATTTAAAAGAGTAAACCTTTGAAAAAGCAGAGTAATCTTTTTGAGAGGAAGGGGAAAGAATTGTTCAAGAGAGAGGCTCCCCTTGCCGATCGAATGAGGCCTCGGACATTGGATGAATTTGTTGGCCAGGATCATCTCTTGGGTCAGGGAAAGGTTCTCCGCCAGGCCATCGAATCCGATCATCTTCCTTCTATGATTTTATGGGGACCTCCAGGGTCTGGCAAGACAACCTTAGCGATGATCATTGCCTCCACCACAGGTGCTCAATTCCTCGCCTTCAGTGCTGTCCTTTCTGGGGTGAAAGAGATCAAAGAGGTCATCCAAGAAGCGATCGAAGAATGGAAATATAATAAGAAGCGGACGATCCTTTTTGTGGATGAGATCCATCGATTCAACAAAGCTCAGCAGGATGCTTTCCTTCCCCATGTGGAGAAAGGGACCATCATCCTCATTGGAGCGACCACAGAAAACCCATCCTTTGAAGTGATCCCCCCTTTGCTCTCCCGCACAAAAGTCTTTACCCTGCATTTTTTAACAGAGGAAGAGATTGAGTTGATCTTGAAGAGAGGGCTGATGGACAAAGAGAGAGGATTAGGTCAATACATGGTGGTGACCGAGCCAGAGGTGTTCCAAGGGATCTGTCGAATCGCAAATGGAGATGCAAGAATAGCACTGAACACATTAGAAATGATTGTCCTCACCACCCCTCCGGATCAAAAGGGCATTCGCCATATCAAGAAGGAAGATTTGGAAGAAGTCCTCCAGAGAAAGGCTTTTCTGTATGATAAATCTGGAGAGGAACATTACAATCTTATCTCGGCCTTCCACAAGAGCTTGAGAGGGAGCGATCCAGATGCTGCCCTGTACTGGCTCGGGAGAATGTTAGAGGCTGGAGAGGATCCTCTCTACATTGCTCGCAGGATGATCCGGTTTGCTTCCGAGGATGTAGGAAATGCAGATCCACAGGCCCTTCAGGTGACAGTGGCGGCCATGCAGGCCTTTCACTTTATTGGTCTGCCAGAAGGCGATTTAGCCCTTGCCCAGGCAGCTGTCTACTTGGCCACAGCCCCAAAATCAAATGCCATTTATACAGCATTCCAGGGGGTTCGGAAGGACGTTCGGGAACTCGAGAATATGCCTGTTCCTCTTCATATCCGAAATGCTCCCACTACGTTGATGAAAGATCTGGGTTATGGAAAAGGATATAAATATCCACATGATTATCCAGAGCACTTCATTGAAGAGGAATACCTTCCTGAAAACCTGAAAGGAAGAACTTACTATCACCCGACTGAGCAGGGATTTGAGAAGGAGATCAAAAAGAGGCTCGAAGATTGGAGGAGGAAGAAAATGGAAGGTGAGACATCGTGATCATTATTCTTTCTTTTTCACTCCTTCGCCGGTCATGGGGACAAAGACGACGGGGATGACGTCCGTCGTCTCAATCTTTCCAGAGCGCTTAACAATCTTTTTCAATTCCTGTGCATAAGCCCCCACGGGGACGACCATCCGGCCTCCCTCTTTTAACTGTTCGATGAGGGGTTTTGGAATATGGTCGGGAGCACAGGTAATGATGATGGCATCGAAGGGTGCGACCTCAGGCCATCCTAAATATCCATCCCCAGCCTTCACCTTGATGTTCGGATAGCCTAATTTCGAAAGTCGATTTTTTGCCACGGAGGCAAGGGATTCAATGATCTCGATGGTGTAAACCTCTTTGGCCAATTCCCCTAAGATAGCGGCTTGATATCCCGAACCTGTTCCAACTTCCAACACCTTCTCATCCCCTTTGAGTTCTAAAAGTTCTGTCATTAAGGCAACGATATAGGGTTGAGAGATGGTTTGGCCCTCTCCAATGGGAAGGGGTTGATCGGAGTAGGCGGAGTTCAAATATTCTTCAGGGACAAATCGGTGTCGCTCTACCTTGAGCATCGCAGAAAGAACGCGAGGGTCTTTCACTCCTCTTGCTTTGATTTGAGTTTCCACCATCTTCTCACGCATGGCTTTGAAATCCCCCCTCGGGTTTGATTCGAAAACCCTATTTCCATCGGTGCATTGAGTAGACACCATTGGAAGAATAAAAAATACTAATATGACGAATGTCATCTTTCTCATCATCAACATCAACCTATCATAGTTATAAAAATCCTGTCAATCCTTGACAATCTTCAAAAATATCTGATACTTTTTACACAAAAGGTTAGATGATGTTTAACTCTTCCATTAAGATTTTGAGTCTTTGTTTCTTGATATCTATCACTTTCTCTTTTCCTATTCTCCAAAGCCAGGGACAGTACCGGAACCATACCGGAGCCTCTGAAATTACCTTCTTTGGGAAAGAAGAGACAAAATGGATCGAGAAGAGGGAGGTTCCCCTTCCCGCGATCATGGGTCAAGGGATAAAGGAAGAACCTCGGGTGGATTCCTTCGATTTGAGCGAAGACACCATCGGTCCGATGAAAAAGATGAGCGCTTCCACCACGCAGCCCGGTTGTGCCTATTCAAGTCGATTCACCTCGGGCCTGGCCAAAGCCTTTGTGGGAGATAAGGCCCTTTATGAGCAGGGAAGATACCGATATCTTAAAAAGACTTACGAAGATGCCATCACTTCTTTCCAGAAATTAATCCAAGAATATCCTCAGAGTGAGTGGATTGGATCTTCCTATTATTGGATGGGAGAAACTAGGTATCACCAAGAGAAGGATGATGAAGCGTTTTCATATTTTCGTAAGGTGATTGAAAAATATTCTGAAAGTGAATTCTATGCGTATGCCCTATACTCATGTGGATGGATCCGACTCAAACACGGTGTCTATGAAGAAGGACATCAATTTTTTCATCAAGTCCATGAAAAATCTCCTATCCATCCTATTGCGGAGTCTTCCCTATTTTGGTCTGGGTACTGCCTCTATCAGCTTGGTAGATATACAGAGACACTTCAGGAAATGGAGACTCTCCTTCAAAAGTATCCGGGCGGGAAGTGGAGACCTGAGGCTGAATATTTGATCGGTGTCAGCTACTTTCGGCTCAAAAGATTCAAAGAGGCAGCAGACCAATTCAAAGACTTCTGGAGACGTTTTCCAAGGCATCTCTTAGAAGAGAGTTCTCGTTATGCGTTGGCCTGGAGCTTGGTCTCTCTGGGACAATATTCCGAAGGAAGAAAAACCTTTGAGGACATTCTCCTGACCTACCCCGGAACGAAACTTTCGGATCCGATCTTTTGGGGGATTGTAAAGACCTATTTAGGCACCGATGAAGTGGAGAGAGCCATTCTTCTCCATCAAAGGTTTCTTTCAAACTTTCTCTCCTCCCCATGGGTAGAGCAAAGTCTATTTGACATCGGGCAATATTATTTCGGTAAAAAAGAGTACTCCAATGCCGCAAGCACTTTTCGTCAATTCCTCAGGACTTATCCAGAAAGTGAACTTCACGAGTGGGTCCATTTTATGCTCGGAGAAAGTCTGTTTAATCAGAAAGATTATTCAGGCGCGATTGCTGCCTATTATCAAGTCTTGGAGGAAAAGGGAAGGGCAAGGCTTGAACCCCAAGTCTTCTCAAAATTGGGTTACGCCCATTTTTATTTAAAAAATTATGAAGTGGCTATTCAATATTGGGAGAAGCTCCTCGCTGATTTTCCTAATTGGGTGGAGAAAAACGAAATTCTTTATTGGTTGGCCGAGGCTTCGCTTTTAAAACAGGATTATCGAAAAGGGGTTGGATATGTAGATAAATTAAAGGAAGATCCAACCTTGTATCCAAAAGGGCTGAATAGTTTGGGATGGTACCATTTTCAAAGGCGAGAGTGGAAGGAGGCCAACCAGTATTTCTTGAAGATCCTCACAGAATTCCCTCAATATCGGTCCACCCCTTCCATCTTCCTGATGGTAGGGGAATGTTATTTAAATCAGAATGATTATCAAAAGGCCAAGAGCTATTTGATGCGATTGGCTTCCATGACGGAGGGAAACGAAGATAGAGAAAAAGCTTATTATCTTCTTGGATGGGTGGCTTATCGAGAAGAACGATTTGATGAGGCGATCGCTCAATTTCAAACGCTATTGGAATCGAGTCCGATGAGCCCTTATGGAGATGAATCCCAATACTGGATCGGGTGGTCATATTTTCGGAAGAAAGAGTTCCATAAAGCGATTGAGGAATTTTATCGTCTCACCCAAAAGTACTCTGAAAGCCCTTATGTGCCTTCCGCACTTCTGAAGATGGGAGATGGGCACTATAGCCTTAAACGATATGCACAAGCCGCCAATTCCTATTCCCACGTGGTGAGAGCCTATCCCAAATCAAAAGAAGCGCCGGAGGCTGATTTTGGAGTCCTCCTCTGCCTCCTTCAAGAAAAGAAGTACGACGTTTTTGTTTCCAGGGTAGAAACGTTTGTAAAACGATATCCACAACACCCCCTCGCCAGTCAGGCCTTAATGCAGTTAGGGGATACCTATCAACAAGAACGGATGAAGGAGAAGGCAGTGAAGACCTATCGAGAGCTGATCAGCCTTTATCCTAATAGCGAGTGGGCGGAGGATGCACAGTTCCATATTGCCCTTCTCTTCATACAGGATAGAAGATGGGCTGAAGCCATTGAGGAAATGGATAAGGTCATCCGTCATTCTCCCAAAGGTCATCTTTTTGTTGAAGCCCATGTCGAACTGGGAGGTCTTTACCTCCTTCTCAAAGATTACCCAAAGGCCCTCGAACGATACGAATGGGTGATTAAGAATCATCCCCAGCACCCATTAGCCAAGAGGGCTTATCTGGGGATGGAGGAGGGATATCGGAGCTTGGGGAAGATGGATCAGGCCGAGAAGATTTTGAAAGAATTGGTAGGCAGTTTTCCCCAGGATGAAATCCAGTTCGAAGGACAATTGAGGTTGGGGATCCTCTACCTCGCCCAGAAGAAATTGGGGGAGGCCGTCGCCGCCCTTTCCGTGGCGGTCCGAAGCCCTGAAGAAAGAATAGCCAGTCAGGCTCAATTTAAATTGGGAGAGGCCTATTGGGAGGCTGGGAATAGAGAATCGGCTTTGGTGCAATTTTCAAATGTGGTCTACCTCTATCCCCATCTCTCCGACATGATGGAAGAAGCTCTTCTGAAATTGGGGACTCTCTATATGGAAGAGAAAAAAATCTCTGAGGCCAGACAGATCTATCGCAAATTGTTGGAGAAAAGTAAGAGGGAAGATCGAAGAGAGGTAGCCAGAAAAATGCTCGACCAGATGGATAAGGGGAATATTCGTTGATGAAAAAACGATCGACGAAAAACCAGAAGCGTCCCTTCCTTCTCATCGCCCTTTTCCTTATCCTCATTGGGTTTTTGTCCTGGATTTTCATTTTCGCCCCCACCTTCCATATCCGCCTGAGGGACGGATGGAGAGCTCTGAGCTATGAAAGCAAAAGGATTTTAGGATGGGAAAAGGGCACAATCCCTCCAGAAGAAAAACGGATACGGGAGGAGGTCATTCTTAAGAAGATGGAGGAAGCCAGCGCCCGTGAAGATTGGAGAACCCTTGCCCCGGAATATCCTCGACCAAAAAAAATAGAATCCTCCAACGTCGCAGAGAAGATGAAAGCTTTGAAGGATTCTCCAGAGTTTAATGAGATGGATCAGGAGTTAAAAGAATATTTGAAAAAGAAGGAAGATCTTTTTTATCCAGAAGCTCCTACCCCTTCTCTAAAGGATGCAACCGACTTGATTCCTCCTAGGGATAAAGGAACGGAGAAGGTGATCGAAAGACTTCTGAGTAGCAAAGGAGGAAATGCTCAGGAAAAGCCTCTGGAGGAAAACCTTCGGTTGGGGATGAAGGGGCCTCTCGTCAGCCGGAGAATTCTGGAAAGGCTTAATCCCCCACAGGTCAAAGTGAAAGTAGAGGCAGAAATCGAGTTGACGCTCTGGGTATTGCCCAGTGGAGCAGTGGATCGAGTTGTCCCCTCGGTCAAAGGGGATACCGAGTTGGAAAGGATTGCCATCCAATACTTAAAACAGTGGCGATTTGCTCCACTGACAAAAGATCAACCTCAGACTGATCAATGGGGGACCATCCCGATTAAATTTAGGTTGCAATAGAATAGAGTCAAATTATTAATGTGGTCTGTGTCTCGAAGTATCAAATGACATGCACCAAATAACAAATAAACTCCAATGTCCAAAAATTTAAAACTCCAAAAAAATCGTTTTGGTAATTTGGTATTGGTAATTGGAATTTATTTAGGATTTGTAATTTGGAGTTTGGGATTTAAAATAGATTTATTTTGGTATTATTGTTTGTTGGACAACAGGGGAAGAGCCATTCACAAATGAAAAAGAAACGTCTTCTTCTCCTGATCCTTTTCTCTCTTTTGATTCTTGGAATCCTTACATTCTTTGGGGAAAAAGGAATCCTCCACCTCCTTCGCCTCCAGAAGGAGGTCGTCCGAATCAAGGAGAAAAATTTAAAACTGGAGGAGGAGAATCAGAAGTTGAAGGAAGAGGTAAAACGGCTACAGAGTGATAAACGTTATATTGAAGAGATCGCCCGGAAAGAGTTGGGGATGGTCAAGGAGGGAGAGATCATTTATCAATTTGATACCCCTTCAAAGGGAAAGGAGAGTTCGAAATGAAATATGAGGGGATGATCTTCCGACCTCCCAGCGAAGCAGACAGCTTGATCCTCCAAGTCACGGTGGGTTGCTCTTACAATCGATGTACTTTTTGCGGTGCCTATCAGGGGAAGCGTTTCCGGATTAAGAGTTTCGAAGAGATCAAAGAGGATATCGATGAAGTGAGCCCGTTTAGAATTCGAAGAGTCTTCTTGGCGGATGGGGATGCTCTGATCATCCCGCAGAAAGAACTGCTTCAAATCCTATCCTATCTGAAACAAAAATTAAGGGGGCTCGGAAGGGTAGGGATCTACGCCAATGCAAAAGATATCCTTCGAAAAGAGGTGGAGGAACTAAAAGCCCTGAAAGACCTGGGTTTGGAAATACTCTATCTGGGCTTGGAGTCAGGAGATCCGGAAGTATTGAAACGGATAAGGAAGAATGCCACTGTGGATCAACAGATCCGTGCCGGGAAAAAGGTAAAGGAATCAGGAATTCTTCTATCGGTGACTGTGATTTTAGGTATCGGTGGTGTGAAAGGTAGTCAGGTTCATGCCGCGGAGACAGGAAAAGTTCTCTCAGAAATGGACCCGGACTATGTCGGCGCTCTTTCTCTCATGATTGTTCCCGGGACACCCATTGAGAAGGAGATTGAAACAGGAAAGTTGGTTTTGCCTACTCCTTTCGGTCTGATTCAAGAACTGGAAACGATGATTACAAATTGCCAATTCACTCATTGTTTTTTTGCTTCCAATCACGCCTCCAACTATCTTCCTCTTCGAATTCAAATGCCGGAGCAGAAAGAAGAAGCCCTTAAGCGAATTCGGGAAGTCCTCCGGAGGAAAGATCCGGATTTGCTCCGACCTGAGTATTTAAGGGCACTATGATAAACAAGAAGCCCAAATCCCAAGCATCAAATTCCAAATAAGCACCAATATTCAAAATTTCCAATATCCAAAAGAGAACAGAGATATAGTAAAGTCTATAATTTTCGTATTTGGATTTGGAATTTGTTTGGGACTTGGAAATTGAAATTTGGATTTTAAATGTTACACTAAGTCACGGACACGTCACGCGGGCACGGTCACGTTATGAATTAGGAGGCCTGGATGAAAGACATCGTGGATGTTGATATTCGAGTTAGGTATGCAGAAACGGATCAAATGGGGGTGGCTTATTATGCCAATTACCTGGTTTGGTTTGAAGTAGGGCGGTCTGAGTTTTGTCGGAGAAGGGGGTTCCGATATGTTGATTTGGAGGCATTGGGGTATAAACTCGTTGTCACCGATGTCCATTGCCGGTATCGGAATTCTGCCCGATATGATGAAACCGTTATTGTGCGAACCAAGCTGAAAGGAGTAAATAAACGGATGATCACCTTTGGGTATCAGATCCTTCGTAAAGATCAGGAGGAGGTGATTGCCGAGGGAGAGACCCGACACATCTGTGTCGATTCAAATGGTAAAACAAAAAGCCTTCCAGAAAAATTTTTGGTTTGCCTCACCGGATAGTTTTTCTATCTCCTTTTCATCATCTTTTTTGTAACTCGGTCACAATAAGTTGTTTAAATAGGGCATCTTCTTGTTTTCGCTATTGAAAATTAATGGGTAATAGGGTAATGTTTCAGAAATGGATTCCCACAAAATTCTAATTTTAAGGCTGAGTGCTGTGGGGGATGTCATTCGAACACTGCCTGCGGTAAAGGCCTTAAAAGAACACATTCCTTCTTCCTCCATTACCTGGATCGTTGAAGAACCCTCTCGAGCATTCTTGGAAAGTCAACCCGAGGTTGATGAGGTGATTTTGTTTCCGAGGAAAAGGTGGACGCAAGGGATAAAGTCATTAAGGGAGATATGGGGGACGATCGGGGAAATGTGGGGATTCATTATGGGTCTTCGAAAACGAAAGTTTGATGTGGTTTTCGATTTTCATGGGATCCTTAAAAGTGGTCTTCTCTCTTTTCTTTCAGGTTCCCCTAAGAGGATTGGATATGATCGAAGTTCGACCAAGGAGGGGAATTTCTTATTTTCGAATGTAAAAGTGAAACTTCCAAAAGAAAGGATCGTTCGATTTCAAAGAAATCTTGCACTTCTAAAAGGGATAGGGTTGGAGGTGAGAGAGCTTAAATATAGTCTTCATATCCCCCCAGAGGATCAGGAGTATGTGAAGTCATTTTTTAATACCTCATCAGCATTCCTTAAAAGACCATTGATTGCAATCCATCCGGGGACCAACCCCAAAGCTATTTTTAAGCGATGGGTGCCTGATCAATATGTCCAATTAGCGGATCGATTGGTCCGGGAACTCAACGCCACAGTTCTTTTCACCTGGGGAGCTGAGGAGCTTGAATGGGTAAAAGGGATTCGAAAAGAAATGAAGGAGCCGTCTCTTTTGGGGCCAAAAACCGAATCTTTGACACAACTGGGAGAGGTATATAGACACTGCGATCTTTATATCGGTGGAGATACTGGACCTATGCACATTGCCTCTCTAATGGGAATCCCTGTCGTCGTCATTTATGGGCCGACAGACCCTACTGAAAACGAACCTTTTGGAAATCACATCAAAGTAAGAAAAGAAGTGGGGTGCAATCCGTGCCATAAGTATTCCTGCAAAGAACTTGTCTGTATAAAAGCTATCTCAGCCGATGAAGTTTTTAAGGCAACAAAAGAGATTTTAAGCATAACTCATTGAAAATATTTTATTATTGATTTTATGGGTTTAATACCATACTATATCCAATTTAATTAAGGAAGGATGCTTTGAAACGCGATTTTAGCCAAGTCAATCGTATATTGGTAAGAGGAGTAAACTGGGTAGGAGATACTGTCCTCAGTTATCCGACGGTTCAACAATTAAAAACCTTCTTTCCCAATTCCCACTTAGCTGTCCTTATTCCAAGCTATCTCGTCGATTTATGGAAAACATTTCCCTATGTGGATGAGATCATCCCTTTTCAAAAGAAGGGGGGGATTGGATCTATTTGGGAAGATTTAAACCTCAGCCAATCTTTAAAGGAGAGGAATTTTGATCTGGCTGTCATCCTCCCGCGGTCTTTCCGTTCTGCTTTTCATATTTACCTGGCTCGAATCCCAATCCGAATTGGTTATCGAGATGAAGGGCGTTCACTCTTTCTTACCCATGGAATCCGTCGAACCAAAGAGATCCTTCATGGCCACCGAGTCCATTATTACCAGAAACTGGTTGAGCCATTAGGAAAGATAGAAAGTCCTCCTTCTCCTCTAATATTTCTCAGAGAGGAAGATCGAAGGTGGGCAGATCGAGTGCTGAAAGACCTGGGGATTCTGGAAGGAAAGCCCCTGATTGGTATGAATCCTGGTGCCACTTATGGTTTGGCAAAATGTTGGTACCCAGATCGATTCGGGGAATTGGGAAAGAGGCTTGCGGAGAGATGGCAAGCCAGGGTCCTCCTATTCGGGAAGGAAGAAGAGCATCCCATCGTTCATGAGATTCTATACCATTTGGGAACAAAAGGAATAGATTTGACCGGAAAGACCGGTTTACTCCAACTGGCCGCCCTTCTGGAACGATGTACTCTCCTTGTGACCAATGATACCGGGACCATGCATGTGGCTACTGCTGTCGGCACCCCTGTAGTGGCTCTCTTTGGATCAACGCCCCCTCTCACCACAGGGCCATGGGGAGAAGGTCATGTGGTCGTGAGAAAGGATGTTCCTTGCAGCCCTTGTTGGAAGAGGATTTGTCCAACAGATCATCGATGCATGGAACTCATTACGGTGGATGAAGTCGAAGAAGTCGTTGATAAACAATTGAGGCGTAAGAGAAAATGATCGAGAAGGTTCCGGTTTCTGTATATGTCCTCACCACCAACAATCGCAGGACGATTGAACGGTGCCTGAAGAGCCTTTCCTGGGCTGAGGAGTTGGTGGTCGTTGACTCCTTCAGCGAGGACGGGACCTATGAAACCTGTAAACAATATAGCGATAAAATATTTCAGAGGAAGTGGACGGGACATCGCGATCAGTATCAGTATGCCGCCGATTTCACGACTCGGGATTGGATTATGTTTGTGGATGCCGATGAAGAAATTCCTTCAGAGCTGGCTGAAGAGATTCGAACGGAGTTGAATGGAAGGGCAAAGGATTTAGATGGATATTTCGTTTATCGGCGTACTTATTACTTAGGGAGATGGATTCAATATGGAGGATGGTATCCAGATGGTGAGGTTCGGCTTTATCGAAGGGACAAAGGGAGATGGGAAGGTGGACTTCATGCCAAATTGGTGGTGGACGGAAAGGTGGGTGTTTTAAAGAATCAGTACAACCATTATACCTATGGAAACATTTCAGATCAGATTCAAACGATTGATAAGTATTCCAAGATTGCTGCAGCGGATCTCTTTGAGAGCGGAGAGAAGTTTAGCCTTTTAAAACTTCTTTTCCACCCACCGTTTCGATTCATCAAAGAGTATCTTTTTAAGTCAGGATTTCGAGATGGGTTGCCAGGCTTCATCATCATTGTCTCAACCATGTTCTATGTTTTTATCAAATATGCCAAACTTTGGGAGTTGACGATTTTTAAAAAGGAGGAAGAGAATGGCTCCTGATAAAGAGGTTTTCAGAGGAAAGAAAGTATTGGTGACAGGTGGATTGGGTTTTATTGGGTCTAATCTGTCGGCCAGGTTGATTGAATGGGGGGCGAAGGTGACGATTGTCGATAATATGATACCCCGCCTGGGAGGAAACCTCTTCAATGTGAAAGAGATCGTCGATGCCGTCCATATCAACTTCAGTGATGTGAGGGATGCCCATTCCATGGATTATTTGGTGAAAGGGCAGGGGATCATTTTTCATCTCGCCGGACAGGTGAATCATGTGGACAGTATCCGGAATCCCATCCAAGATTTAGACATCAACTGTCGAGGAACATTGGTTCTCCTCGAATCCTGCCGAAAATATAATCGAGAGGTGAAGATCATTTTTGCTGGGACACGGGGAGAATATGGTTCCAGTGTGACCTTGCCGGTGGGGGAAGATCATCCTACAAATCCAAAGGGAATTTATGCCGTGACTAATTTAACGGCGGAAAAGATGGTTTTAGTCTACCACGATGTTCACAAAATTCCGGGAACCTGTCTTCGGATCACGAACACCTATGGACCCCGACACCAGATGGCTCATGATGAGTATGGTGTTCTCAATTGGTTTATCCGAAAGGCCATCGATGATGAAGTCATTCCCGTCTTTGGAGACGGTCGGATCTTGAGAGATTTTCTCTATATAGATGACTTGGTCGATTGTTTTCTGCAAGTGGCCACCTGTGATCAGGCTTATGGAGAAGTATTTAATGTAGGGACCGGCATTCCCATCAACTTCATCGACTTGGCAAAAAAGATTGTAAAAATTGCCAGAACAGGTAAGGCGGCCTTTACCGAATTTACTCAGGAGCGAAAGGAAGTCGAACCAGGGGATTATTATACAAACATCTCCAAAATCAAACGTGTGGTGGGCTGGGAGCCGAAGATCGATTTGGAGGAAGGGCTCCGAAGGACGATCGAATTCTACAGAAGGTATAAGAAGGAATACTGGGGCTGAATGATAATGCGGATTTCGGATTTCGGAATGCGGAATAAAAGAATGAACTTTGTTTTTCAAATTTCCCAATCTGCATTCTGCAATCCGCAATAGGATTGAGGAGATGGTTCCTTTTTTAGATTTAACCAGGCAGTATAAAAAAATTAAAGAGGAAATTCTTTCTGCAACCCAAAGGGTTTATGAGAAAGGTCGCTTCATTCTGGGAGAGGAAGTTTCAACTTTTGAGAAGGAATTTTCTCATTATTGTGGGGTCCGATATGGGGTCGGAGTGGGCTCCGGAACCGATGCCCTCTATTTGGCCTTGAAAGCAGCCGGCATCGGAGAGGGAGATGAAGTCGTTACGGTAGCGAATTCTTTTATCGCCACAGCCCTCGCCATCTCCTTTACAGGGGCAAAGCCCCTCTTTGTCGATATCGATCCGAAAACTTACACCATGGATCCCATTTGTTTGGAACTTCTTTTGAAACGCCAAAAAGCAAAAGGAAGCGGGCGAAAGATCAAGGCCGTTCTTCCTGTTCACCTTTATGGCCATCCGGCAGAGATGGATTCGATTATGGAAATTGCAAATCATTATGATCTTATCGTGATCGAAGATGCCTGCCAAGCCCATGGGGCAAAATATGGAAGAAAAATGGTGGGTTCATTCGGGGTTATGGGTTGTTTCAGTTTCTATCCAACCAAGAACTTGGGGGGATATGGGGATGGCGGGATGGTGGTGACTAACCATAAAAAGTATGATCAGAAGCTCAGACTTCTTCGATGTTATGGAGAAAGGGAGAAATATCAACATATCCTGAAGGGGCACAATAGTCGATTGGATGAAATCCAGGCAGCACTCCTTCGAATCAAATTAAAATATTTGGATCAATGGAATGAGGAGAGGAGGAGGAAGGCCAAGCTCTATACCAAGATGCTTTCCCCTTTGAGAGTGGTATGTCCCACAGAGAAGAAAGGAGTCCGGCATGTTTTTCATCTCTATACGATCAAGACGAAGAAGAGGGATTCTCTTCAAACGTTTTTAAAAAAGAAGGGGATTGAGACACTCATCCATTACCCTATCCCCATCCCTCTTCAGAAGGCTTATCGGGAATTGGGATATCGAAAAGAGGATCTTCCCTCGACGAACCAGTGGTCTCGAAAGATTCTCTCCCTTCCCTTTTTCCCAGAGATGAAGGAATACGAGATGGAGGAAGTGGCTGAAGGGATTCGATGTTTCATGGAAAAAATTTAAAGGAGAGGGACTTCGAGGAACAGTTAAAGCAGACGGGAGAAATATGAGGAAATCACCCCCTCCCTCGCCCTCCCCTCTTGAGGGGGAGGGGAGGGTGGGGGGTATCATTCGTTATAACGATGAGAAAGATAAGGTTTGCAATAGGAATTCTTGACTTCTCTAAAAAGAGAGGGGGAGCCGAAAGATATTTAGTCGACTTATGCGCTCGAATGGCGGCAGAGGGTTACGAGGTCCATGTCTATGCAGAGCACCGGGATGAAGAAGATCCGAGAATCCATTTTCATTCTGTCAAGACGATCCCATTCCCGAAGAGCCTTCGACTTCTCTCTTTTGCATTGAGGGCGACGAAAGCGATAGGAAATGAGAATTATGACATCACCTTCGGAGTGGGAAATACGCTGAAGGCAGATATTCTTCAACCCCATGGAGGGGTGCATTGGGCGTGGTTTTGGAGAAGTCTCCGGGCCTACGATAATCCCATTGTCTGGACGATAAAAATTTTAGGGAGGGTCTTCAGTCTAAAACAATGGGTGAGCGGTTGGGTCGAGGATGCCTCTTATCAAGGTAAACACCTTCAAACAATCATTGCCATCTCCGATATGGTGAATCAGGACATGATGCGTTGGTATCAGATCCCTGAGGAGAGAATCACAGTGGTCTATAATGGGGTCGATATTGAGCACTTCCATCCACGAAATCGTCAATATCGGGAGGAGATCAGAAGACGGCATGGTATTGGTGGAGATGAGATGGTTCTTCTCTTTGTCTCAAACAACTTTCGGATGAAAGGACTGAGTTTTCTGATCAAGGCGTTGGCAAAAATTAGAAATGGGGACCACCCTCCTTTCAAGCTTCTTATTCTGGGGAGGGATCGTCAAGGTTACTATTTACGTTTGGCCAAAGAAATGGGGATTTTTGATGAAGTGATCTTTGCAGGTTCGACGAATGAACCTGAAAAATATTATGGTGCATCAGACTTTCTTGTCCATCCCACCTTTTATGACGCCTGTTCCCTTACTGTGTTAGAAGCTTTGGCCAGTGGACTTCCAGTGATCACCACTTATTTCAATGGGGCAAGTGGGATTATCACCCAAGGCCAAGAGGGTTTTGTCATTTCTGACCCCCGAGATGATCAAGCCTTGGTAGAAAAGATCTTGTTCTTTTTAAACCGTGAGAGAGTGGGAAGAGCTTCGATCGCCGCTCGTTATTTGGCAGAATCCTATTCTCTTGAAAGAAACTGGAAAGAGATGAAAAATATCTTTCAGAAGAGTTTCCCATGACGTGGTTGTTACCCTTCGAACAATGAAAATGGATTGATTGCTCCCGTAGGGGCGGCCCTCTGTGGCCGCCCTCTTGAGGAGCCCACAGAGGGGCTCCCCTACATTTATTGATTTGGACTCGATTATTTTTTTGGGCGATTTTTGGGAAGGAGTCACCTAGGGATGAAGAAATGGTTCTGGTATCCGGTTGCCAACATCAAAAATCGTTTCCTCTTTGGAGCCTACGGGAAGGATGCCTACATTGAACCCGGAGTGGTAATCAATCGGCCAAGGTTTGTCCATGTGGGTCATCATGTGAGAATTAAAAGGAATACTAGCATCAACCTCCACCCGAAGGATAAGAAATCAAAAGAAATCCTTCTTTTCATTGGTGACAATGTCATCATTTCGGAGAGTTGTTTTATCAGCGCCTGTAACCGGATCGTTATCGAGGAGAATGTGGGAATTTCGCCGAACGTGATGATTATCGACAACTCACGAAAACCTGGAGATATCAATCGTCCCAGTAAGGAACAAGATTTGAAGATCGGTTATGTTCATATTGGAGCGGATTCCTGGATTGCCTATGGGGCTTGTGTCTTGCCGAATGTAACGATTGGAAGACATTGCATCATTGGTGCCCTCTCTGTGGTGAATTGTGATATTCCACCTTATTCTTTAGCTGTTGGTTCTCCAGCCAAGGTGGTAAAACGGTATGATTTTGATCGGAGAGAATGGGTGAAGCTGAATGGATGAAGGAATCTCTTGGAGAAAGCTCTTTGAATATCGGGATCAGATTCACCACCGCTATCCCGAGATCTGGGATCTAAAGATCCTTCGGAAGCGATTTCCTTTGATGGTCAAGACGGTTCAGGACGGTGAGAAGGTTCTGGACATCGGGGCCTCGAACCGAAATCTTCAGGAGCGATTGAGGCGCCATTTTCCAAAACTGATTTATAAGAGCATGGATATTGATCGTGAGCAGGTTCATGACTTTTACACGATGGAAGAGATTCAAGAATCCTTTGATGTGATATTATTGTTCGAAGTGATCGAGCATTTGAGTCTTGAAGAAGGGGTCCAACTTTTAAAGAGGGTTTATGATCTTCTCAACGAGGGAGGGCGGTTGATTCTGACCACTCCCAATGTCTTCAATCCCAGCCGGTTTTGGAGGGATGCCACACACAAAGTGGCCTATTGTTATGATGAATTAGGTGGCCTTCTCCTTGCTCAGGGTTTTCAAATCAAGGCGATGTATCGAACCTACAGCGATGCTTTTCACCGCTATCTCTTCAGACTTTATATCATGGCCCCCCTCCATCGGTATCTGGGCATCGACTTTGCCAAATCGATTTTGGTGATCGCGGAAAAGAAGTCGAGCGGGGCAAAATGAGAATCATCTTCCTCACTCATTCCAGTGATCAGGGCCACCGATTTCGGGTAGAACAGTATTTCCCCTATCTCATTGCTCACCAGGTGGAACCGAAATGGCAACCCCTCTCCGGTTCATGGAAGAAACGGCTTATCTTTTACCGGCAACTTCCCTTCTTCGATGTGGTCTGCATTCAAAGGAGGTTGTTATCTCCTTTTGAATTTTATTGGATCCGAAAAAAGTCTTCGAAAGTCCTTTTCGATCTCGATGACGCCATCATGTACCGATCTTCCAGCTCCCCTCACCCTCATTCTTTGTCCAGGTGGCTGAAATTCAGATGGATGGTGAAAGGGAGCGATGTCGTGACTGTAGGAAACCAGTTTTTAAAGAATGAGGTCCTCAAAGTGGATCGGGAGAAGAAGGTCTTTGTCATCCCGACTTCCATCGATATGAATCTTTATCCACAAAAAAAGAAAATTTCTGAGCGTCCGGAGATCATTTTGGGTTGGATTGGGACGAAAGGGAATTTAAAGTACCTTAAAAAATTGGAGCCTGTCTTTGAGACCCTCCACCAAAGATTTCCCCAGGTCAAATTAAAAATTGTGAGCAATGATTTTTATGACTCCTCCCACCTTCCCATTGTTAAGAAACCTTGGAAATTGGAAGATGAGAATGAAGACCTGATCTCTTTTGACATTGGTCTGATGCCCCTCAATGATGATCTGTGGTCAAGAGGGAAATGTGGATTGAAGATCGTCCAATATCTCAGTGTCGGGGTGCCTGTCGTCTGCACTCCCGTAGGGATCAATCCGGATATCGTTAAAAACGGAGAGAATGGTTTTTGGGCGACGAATCATCAAGAATGGGTAGACCGCTTATCGACCCTTATCCAAAATCCAGATCTTAGGTTGCAAATGGGGTTAAAGGGGATAGAGACGGTAGAACGGGAGTACTCCCTGGCAGTTACCTCTGAAATGTTTTTTCATGTTCTTCAAAGTCTCGGTCGGGGTGAAAGGTAAATGAAAATCCTATTCCTGATTCAAGGTTTTTCCGTAGCCGCCAGTCGGTATCGCGTGCTTCAATATATTCCCTATTTAAAGTCCAAAGGGGTGGACGCCACGGTCAGCCTCTACCCAAGGACCTTGAAAGAGAATTTTCAATTCTTCAGCGATCTCCCTCAATATGACCTCCTCTTTCTTCAGAGGAAAAGATTCAACCAACCCCGGCTCGGATTGTTGAGGGGAAGAGCGAAACGTATCCTCTATGATTTTGATGATGCGGTGATGTATCGAAACTCAAAGGCCGAAAACCCTATTTCTTCAACCCGGAGAAGGCGTTTTATCCAGATGATCAAGAACTCTGACTTCGTCATTGCCGGAAATGAATTTTTGAAGAGAGAGGTGCTTCCATTTAATCCAAATGTCGAGGTGATCCCCACGACCATCGATCAGGAAAGATATCCTTTGAAAACGTATCCGGTTCAACAGAAGAGGGTGATTCTCGGATGGATCGGGGATCATGGCTCCATTCATTATTTAGAAAAAATGAGACCGCTCTTCGAAAGGATAGGCGAGAAATATCCCCATGCGGAATTGAAGATTGTCTGCGACACTTTTTTTGATTGTGATCGGATGAATGTGATTAAGAAAAATTGGAGTTCAGAGGAGGAGGTCGCCGATCTTCAGGGATTTGATATCGGACTGATGCCTCTCGTCGATGATCCGTGGTCATGGGGGAAGTGTGGCTTCAAGATTATTCAGTACCAAGGGGTGGGGGTCCCGGTGGTCTGTACCCCTGTGGGAATCAACAGGGATTTGGTAGAGGATGGAACCAATGGATATTGGGCGATGACCCCGGAGGAATGGGAAAAGAAGCTTTCTCTCCTGATTGAAAATTCTGAATTGCGGGAGCGGATGGGTCGAGAGGGGCGAAGAAGAGTTTTAGAAAATTATACCTATCAAGCCTGTTCGCCCCGTCTGTTTTTAATTCTGACTCGGATGATAGAGAAACCGTCGAAAGGAAAGGCAATCTAATTGAGAGAAGCGATTGTCAACTATGTAAAATGGGCCATTGTACGTTTCCCCTTTGAGGAACCCATCCTTGATACCTGCGCTGGATGGGAACCGAATTTTTACCAGCCTCTCTTCCCAGGGAAACAGTATATTAAGCAGGATATGAGAGATTTCGATCCGTCCTGCATTGATGTCATCTGCGATATCGCAGAAATGAAACCGATTGCAAGTGAAAGCATGGGTTTGGTGTTGAACCTCGAATCCCTTGAACATCTCCCTTATCCTCAAAAGGCGATCGATGAAATCCATCGTGTCCTTCAGCCCAACGGGCTTCTGATACTGACCACGGTCATGCACTTTAAGATTCATCGTGCTCCTAAGGATTATTGGAGATTTACACCGGATGGAATTGAGTTTTTACTGAGTCGATTTAAAATTCTAGATTGCACTCTGGAAGGAGATTTAAAGAGACCGAAAGGGATATGGGTTACGGCTCGGAAGACTTCTCATCCGGAAGAATGGGGAAAACTCCCTCTATTGAGGTTGGTTGGGAGTGATGACCAAATCTTAAAAAAATTGGAACGGAGGATCAAGCGCCTCAAACAGCGGGTAAAAAGAGAATAAACAGGGGAATTGCCTATATATTCCCCAATAGGTAGTTAGGAGAGGTGACTTTGCCAGAGGGAAATCATACGGACATGAAGTGGACTTACGGGGCGGTTCCTTTAGCAAGGGATGAGATACACGATAAAGTGACCGAGATGATGGATAAGGAACCCAGGGGGAAAGTTTTAGATGTTCCCACAGGGACAGGAATCTTAGCAGATCGGTTGAGAAAGATGGGTTTTGAAGTCTCATGTTGTGACATCAACCCCTCTTATTTTTCAGTTTCTACTCTGGCCTTTGAGATCGGTGATTTAAACCAATCCCTTCCTTATTCCTCCGCCTCTTTCGATTTTATCACCTGCATCGAGGGATTGGAGCATTTGGAGAATCCTTTTAATGCCATTCGTCAATTCTCCCGGCTTTTAAAGCCAAAGGGGAGGGTGTTTCTCTCTCTTCCTAATTACCTCAACATCGAGAGAAGACTAAGGTTCCTTATCACAGGTCTTTTTTCAAAAGTTCCTTCTCCTAAGAAATTGGGGAAAGATCGTTTTGAAAACCTCTGGATGCTTCACCTCAATTCCCTGACCTACCCCATCTTGAAGTTGATGATGGAACATTCAGGATTTAAGATTCTACATGTCGAAAAGGACAAAGAGAAGAAACGGATGAGATGGTTTCTCCCCATCGTATGGGCCATTCGATGCTATTGTCTCTTTTGGTCAAAGGAGAAAAAAGAAGACTATCATTTGGATGATACACTTTCTCCCCAATTGATCATGGGGGGAAACACCTTGATCTTGGTAGCAGAGAAAGAAGAAATGAAGGCGGTTAAAGGATGAAGATAGGATATTTTATTAGGAATTATGTCTTGAAAGATAGGTATGGCAAGCTGGCCATATCAGGAGGTGTAAAAGTAGTTTCGCAACATGTGAAGATACTCAATGAAATGGGATATGAAGCATTTCTCGTGACAGAAAATGTACAAACAGATTTGAATTTAGCAGAGTTAAATTTATATGAAAAGCCAACGATTGTAAAGATGGAGGAGGATATCCCAAATTGTGATATCTATGTCGGGACCCTATATAGTGATGTGAAAAGGCTTTTTCAGAGAGGGAAAGGAAAGATAGTTCACCTTTGTCAGGGTTATGAGCCGATCGATTATATGTCAAGGATCAAGGGCGAGGCGATTACTGAGAAATATTTAAGGAGAGGCATCTTTTCAATATTGAAGAGGAGCATGGATATATTGAAATTTAAAAAGAGGATCAAGGAGATTGAGTCGATCTATGCTCTCCCTACGGTGAAGGCAGCGGTATCCAAACATTTGGTCGAGTTGATTAAAAAACGCTATCACCAGAAATGTAGTCTCTTACAAAATGGCATCGATCCAAGTATTTTCTTTCCTGATGAAGAGAGAGTCTGGGGTGAAAATGGAAGGATAAGGATTTTATCTGTTGGTCCAAACAATGTTGGTTTTAAGGGTATCCCAGATACCCTCCAATCAATAAAAATATTGAAGGATAAAGGAATAAAATTGGAATTCATAAGAGTTTCCCCTCATCCTCGTTCAGAAAGAGAGGAAGTGGGAAAAGTGGTAGATCAATATTACATCAACTTGAAGGAAAAGGAGATGGCAGAGCTCTATCGAAGTACGGACATCTTCATCTCCTCTTCTCTTGAGGGGGAAGGGTTTGGTTTGCCAGCCATGGAAGCCCTTGCATCTGGAGTTCCTTCCATTCTCACTGAAATATCGAGTTATAAGAATTTTGATGAAAAAATGGACTTCGCCTATTTCGTTCCAACTCATCGACCGGATAAAATTGCAGAAGGGGTCCTCGCTTTTATGGAAGACAGAGAACTGAGAGCGAAGTGTGTAGAGAGAGGGATTGATGTGGCAAAGGGGTTTACCCTGGAGAGAACGAAACAGGATCTTACAAATTTTTTAAAAGGGCTAATGTGATGGGGGAACTAAGAGAATACACTGCGGGAGGGGTTCATGAAAAGGTGTTGAATTGTCTGACAGGTTTGCCGAAGGGAATTGTCCTCGACGCCCCTTCGGGCCAAGGGAACCTTTCAAGAGAACTTGATCGGCTTGGGTTTAAAGTTTTTTTGGGAGACATTGCAAGAGGAAATATTCTGTATAGAAACGGTAGACAGATTCAGCTCGACCTGAATGGGTGCCTTCCTCTTAAAGAAGGCGTTCTTGATTATGCGATCTGTGTTGAAGGGGTAGAACACATTGAGAATCCCCATCATCTGGTTAGAGAATTTTCAAGACTCGTCAAACGGGGAGGATATTTGATCCTTACGACACCCAACGTGATGACGATAAAGTCGAGATTGAGATTTCTCTTCTATAGCTACCTCGACTACTTTAAATATTTTGGTCCTCTCCCACCCGAAGCAAGATATCGAATTGAGGAACATGAGCACCAGCATGTCAACCCTCTCTTCTTTGCAGAGATGAAGTTTATTTTTGAGAAATATGGATTCCAAATAGAAAGAGTGGAAACGAATAGGATGGTAAGGAAGTGGAAGATTATCTTTCCTCTGATTAAGTATTTTATTAAATTTAAGACTAAAAAGAAATTTCCAAAAGAGCCCTTCTTTCTTTCCGATACGATTCTCGAAGGAGAAGATCTCATATTTGTTGCAAAAAAATATTGAGCGATCGAATGATGGATCTGTCCATAATTATTGTGAATTGGAATACAAAAGAATATCTTCTTCCATGTTTGAAATCGATCTTTAAAGGGGGACAAGGGACGGGCTGGGAGGTCATTGTGGTCGATAATGGCACCCGGGATGGGAGCAGGGAGGAAGTAAAGAAGGTATTTCCCTCCGCTCGTCTCATTGAAAATGAAAAAAACTTTGGATTTGCAAAGGCTGCCAATCAGGGGCTTCAAAAAGCATCAGGGAGATATGCCCTTCTACTGAATCCGGACACTCAGGTGGAGAACGGAGCTATTGAAAGATTGGTATCATTTATGGATGCCTATTCCGATGTCGGGGTAGCAGGGGCGCAACTTTTGAATGCCGATGGAACTAAGCAGAACTCGATTGCCAATTTCCCATCCCTGGGGACAGAGCTCCTGAACAAAAGTCTCTTGAGGTGGTTATTCCCGACAAAGTTTCCAGGAAAGGGGAGAAATTACTCTGAACCTATTGAAGTCGATTCAGTGATCGGTGCTTGTATGATGGTGAGACGGGATACCTTGGATCAGGTTGGCTTATTGGATGAGGATTATTTTCTTTTTCTCGAAGAGACAGACTGGTGCTATCGGATGAAGAAGGCGGGTTGGAAGATCTATCATGTTCCCCAGGCCGAAATCTATCATTTTCAAGGAAAGAGCGCTGAGACAGTGAAAAAGAGGGCCAGGGTAGAATTTTATCGTTCCCGCTATCATTTTTTCAAAAAGAATAGAGGAAATCTTCAATGGTTCTTTCTCTTTATAGGATTGATTATCAGATTGGGATTCCAACTTTTGGCTATGGGAGTGGTTTCTCTGATGACTTTATTCACTATCAAAAGCTGGAGGAAAAAACTCTCAATCTATGCCTATCTTTTTTGGTGGCATCTGAGGTTCTGTCCTGAGGGAATGGGTTTGAAATCGACGAAATGATCATTGCAAATTTCAAATTGCCAATTGAAAATGTTCACTTTTTGTAAAGAGATTAGAGGAGTTCACGAGTCACGAATCACGGACACGGATCACGAATGAGGGGAGGAGCCAATGATCAATGTTGCTGTGGTGGGAGCTGGGGCATGGGGGAAGAATCACATCAGGGTATTTTCCGAAATTCCCAATGTTCGATTGAAATACGTCTGTGATCAGGATCCTTCCAAATTACTCTCATTACAGAAGATCTATTCCCAAACGAAGATGGTTGAAGATTTGAAACCTATTCTTCAGGATTCAGAGGTGAGAGGAGTCGTGGTGGCCTCTTCAGCCCTCTCCCATCATTCCCTTTCGAAAGAGATCATGTTAGCGGATAAGGATGTGTTGGTTGAGAAACCGATGGCCTTAAATACAAAAGATGCCGAGGAGATGTTAGAGATCGCAGCGAAGAGGAAAAGAATCCTTATGGCGGGTCATCTTCTGATCTATCATCCTGTAGTGGACCGGCTGAAGGAAATGGTCGACTCTGGTGAATTAGGGAGCGTTTATTATATTTATACTCAGCGAGTCAATCTCGGTGTCATCCGTCAGGATGAAAATGCCCTTCTTTCTTTTGCCCCCCATGATCTATCGGTCATCCTATACCTCCTCAAGGAAGAACCCATTGCGGTGACAGCCCATGGAGAAAGTTATATTCAAAAAGGGATTGAGGATGTGGTGTTTCTCAGCCTCCAATTCTCTGACGGCAAGATGGCAAATATTCATTTAAGTTGGTTGGATCCTCATAAGTTAAGAAGGGTCACCATCGTGGGCTCAAAAAAAATGGTGGTTTTTGATGATATGGAGGCCTCTGAGAAATTGAAGATATATGATAAGGGAGTTAAAAATCTATCTTATGATACCTACGGAGAGTACCTGAGCTTGCGGTTTGGGGATATCACCATTCCGAGCATTAAAATGGGAGAACCGCTTCGGGCTGAAGCTGAACATTTTATTCAAAGCATCGAATCAAGGAAAGAACCTAAAACCAGTGGTTTGGATGGGCTCAAAGTGGTAAAGATTCTTATGGCTGCTCAGGAGTCTTTAAAGAAGAAAGGATTCCCGGTTAGCCTTCACGGAGGAGGAAAGGAAGGGTAGAATGGAGAGGGGATATTTTGTACATTCAACGGCTGTCGTGGATGAAGGGGCGGAGATTGGTGCGGGGACCAAGATCTGGCATTTCACCCACATCATGTCGGGTGCAAGAATTGGGGAAAATTGCATCATCGGTCAAAATGTTTTTATCGGTTCAGGAGCACTCTTAGGCAATAACATTAAAGTCCAAAACAATGTCTCCATCTACGGGGGGGTCATTTTGGAGGACGATGTCTTCTGCGGTCCTTCGATGGTCTTTACGAATGTTTTTAACCCTCGGAGTTTCATATCGAGAAAGAAAGAGTTTCGGAAGACCTTGATAAAAAGAGGAGCCACCATGGGTGCCAATGTGACGATTGTCTGTGGGAACACGATTGGTCAGTATGCTTTTATTGGAGCTGGGTCTGTCGTGACTAGGGGTGTTCCGGATTATGCTTTGGTTTATGGAAATCCAGGAAAAGTGAAGGGATGGGTCTGCCAATGTGCCGAGGAAATTACTTTTCGATCTGGAAAAGCAGTTTGCAAGGCCTGCGGGAAACGTTATAAAAAGGATCGTTTCGGAGTAAAGTTGGTTTAAAAACGCTTGTCTCAAGTGGAGCTAAAACAATGAAGGTTGTGACCATTGTAGGGGCAAGGCCTCAATTTATTAAGGCTGAAGCGGTCACTCGTGCGGTCCAGAGATACAATCAGAGATGTTGTTCTAACCGAAGGCTTCAAGAGATATTGATCCATACAGGTCAGCATTACGACTACCTCATGGATAAAATTTTTTTTGAAGAACTTGACCTTCCCAAGCCGAATTACCATCTGGGAGTAGGTTCCGGTTCTCATGGAAGACAGACCGGGATGATGCTTGAGCGAATCGAGGCTGTCCTGGTCAAAGAAAAGCCCGAAGTGGTGGTGGTCTACGGGGATACGAATTCGACACTGGCAGGGGCTTTGGCTGCGGCAAAACTGAACATTCCTGTCGCCCATGTGGAGGCAGGTTTGAGAAGTTATAATCAAGCTATGCCAGAAGAGATTAACCGTCTTCTGACAGACCATCTTTCAACATTTCTTTTCTGTCCTACCCACCAAGCTGTCCGGAATTTGTTTAAAGAGGGGATAAAAGATGGGAAAGAAAAGATAGTAAAAAAAGTAGGCGATGTGATGTACGATTCGATTCTTTACTATTTAAAATTATCGGAGAGAAAGTCCACCATCCTTAAGGATTTGGGTTTTGAAACAAGACATGAGACACGGGTCACGAGTTACTACTTGGCCACCCTCCATCGAGCTGAGAATACTGACAACCCCAAAAGACTGAAATCTATTTTAAAAGCCCTAAATGAAATCGGAAGAAATACTCCTGTCGTTCTCCCCCTTCATCCGAGAACAAAGAAAATGATAGAGACCTATCATCTCTTCTCCGAATTCAAAAATATTAAATTCATTGAGCCAGTCTCTTATCTCAATATGCTTAAATTGGAAAAAAACGCTGAAGCTATCCTGACCGATTCTGGAGGTGTCCAGAAAGAAGCCTATTGGCTGAAAGTTCCTTGTTTGACTTTGAGAGAGGAGACGGAATGGGTGGAAACAATCAAGAGTAGATGGAATGTATTGGTAGGGACAGGAATGAAAAGGATTGTGAAGGAGGTAAGTCAAACGGAGGGTCGAAGTAGGTATCTAAAAGGGAATGGGATATTTGGAGATGGGAAGGCAAGCCAGAAGATCGTCCAAATTTTAATCAGACACTTTGGTTAATTCGAATCGATATAAAAATTGAAATATCTTAACTCCCTTTTCTACCTTCAATTTAAATCTAAAATAATAATCCAACTCCAAATCTCAAGAATTCAGGAAATCTATTCATGAAGCGGTCGGTATTGGAAAAAGAGGACAAATAAATCAATGATCAATAAGTTCATTTATTTTTTAAAAACATTTAATGAAAGGCAGATACTTCTGCTCCTCATCGGGATCACATTTGCTTTAAGACTTTATGCCGTTTTAATGGCACAGGGAATTGCCTTCGATAGCGCTGCCTATGGTTTTATGGCAAGGTATTTTTTGAAGGGCGATTTTATAAAAGGATTATCTATACCGGGTCATCCTCTTTATCCATTATTGATGTCATTGTTTTCCCTGGATTCCACCCATGTTGAGATGGCAGGGAGACTCCTCTCTCTTTTTTTCGGGACTCTTACAATCATTCCACTCTTTTATTTAGTCAAAGAAGCCATTGGCCAAAAAGAAGCCATCTTTTCAGCACTTTTCTATTCTTTCCATCCCTACCTGGTTACTTATTCAGGAATGCTCATGACGGAAGCCACTTATTGGGGGTTGCTGGTTCTATCGGTGTATTTCTTCTGGACAGGGCTAAAGAAAGAAAAAGTATGGAGGGCGATGTTATCAGGATTTTTTCTTGGTTTGGCCTATCAGACAAGACCGGAGGGGATTGGCTATGTTCTCGTTTACCTGATCTGGGCAGTCGTTGAGGGTGGTCTTAAAAAGAAATGGTTTAAGAGATCTATTTTTATTGGGGTCCTGATCCTAACCGTTTTTATTTTTGTCATTCCCTATGTTATTTATATCCATCAAGAAACAGGCGATTGGTTGATTAGTAAGAAGGCCGTGGCAGTCCAATCCGATCTGTTAAAGGAGAACCCAGAGCAGGTCGATCCTTCAATCGGGATTGATCAAAATAAGCCCGTGAGCGGGGACTCTAAAATCCTCTGGATCACCCATAACATTATTCAATTTCTCCCTTCTGTGACCTACCGCTATTTGAGGGCTTACCACTTTTCGTTATGGCTATTTTTATTTTTTGGGCTGATAAGGGTTAGGCGAAAGGGCATCGACTATGAATTGTTCATCGCTTCCTTGGTTCTCTTTCATCTGGTTTCCTTGTCTACCTTTCTTCCTTCCACGATCCGTTTTTCAATCCCGGTCATTCCCCTTTCTCTTCTTTGGGCGGGGACAGGCCTCTTGGAGATGAAGAGATATTTGGAGAAAATTAAAGGAGCCAATGCAGAAAAGGTGATTTTCTTATTTGTTGCCCTTGTCGTTTTAAGTCAGTTGCCACAGAGTTTGAAACTGGAGAGAAGTTTTCGTGCAGGGCAGAAAAAGGTTGGACTGTGGTTAAAACAGAATACCCCGCCAGGTGCTATTATTATGAGCAATAGTCCTCAGGAAGCATTTTATGCTGATCGAGAATGGATGATTATACCCCTAGGGATTTCTACACCTGGGAATCCTGGCAAATCCTATCACGAGATTATCGATTATGTAAAAACAAAAGGGGTTCGATATATTCTCGTCAATAAAAATACTCATGAAATGAACCCAGGCTTTATCGAATCCATTCAACCCACAGATTTAAAAGAAATTTTTAGAAGAGCCGATGGGGGATCCATTATTTACGAGGTGATTTATTGAAATTTTTGAGATTGGAAGATGAGTTTTTCAGACAGACGGGCTTGATGTTCATCGGCATTGGCCTCTTCAACCTGTTCGGCCTCCTTTATCATTTCTTCATGTTAAGAATGCTTCCCCCCATCGATTACGGTCACCTCAATGCCCTGATTACACTTTTTATGATCATCTCTGTTCCTGCGAGTACTGTCCAGACGACGATAACCAAGTTCGTTTCCACTTTTCAGGCAAAGAATCAATTGGACCGGGTGAAGAGCCTTTTACGTCACCTTTTCTTAGTGATGTTGGTGATAGGCCTCTCTCTGTTTCTATTGATCTCTCTGGGGAGTTCATTCATTTCCTCCTTTCTTCAGATTTCTTCTTATAGGTTGATTCTCCTTTTAGGAGCGAGTCTCTTTTTCGCCATGGTGATCCCAGTTCCGTGGGGTGGGCTTCAAGGGTTGCAAAAGTTTGGCTCCTTGGCTTTAAACCTCATCCTCAATGGGGGAAGTAAATGTATTCTGGGAATCGTGTTTGTTTCATTAGGCCTGGGGGTATCCGGAGCCCTGAGCGGTGTGGTCGTCTCATATTTGATCACCGTTATTCTATCCCATCTCATTTTAAAAATGAGCTTGAGCCAGGAGGAGAAGAGGGTCAATCCAGAGTTGAATCCTGTCGAGAGAAATGGCACCGATTTTTCAAAAGTATACACTTATTCTTTCCCTGTGGGGTTGACCTTATTGTGTTTTATGGCTCTTACGAATATCGATTTGATTTTGGTGAAACATTTTTTCCTGCCTATTGAGGCGGGTTATTATTCAATCGCCCAGATGGTAGGGAAAATTATTTTTATTTTTTCTTTCCCCATCGTAATGGTAATGTTCCCGAAGATCGCCTCACTGAGAATGGAAGATCAAGAGAAGAAAGCTCGTTCCATCTTAGGGGTTAGTTTGACCACAGGGGCTTTCCTCTGCGGTGGGGCTACCATCGTTAGCCTCCTCTTTCCCTCTCTCATCGTTCAATTCCTGAGTGGAGAAGTTTACTTGGAATGCGTTCCTTTGGTTGGACTCTTCTCTATCAATATGAGCATTTACTCTCTCAGCTTGATTTTGCTCTATTATCAACTCTCAATCGATCAAAAAGGGTTTCTCTATCCTCTCGTCCTCTGCACCCTGATCCAGAGTGGGTTGATTGTACTCTTTCACAAAAGCTTAATCCAGGTTCTTCTGATTGTGGGTCTCATCGGTCTCTGCCTCTTGGTGATCAACCTTTATTTGGCTTATGGCCCTCTTAAAAAAGATCGAAAAGAATGATTTATTTAAAACATCTTGAGATAAAGAGCATCGAATCATTTGAAATGCTTGATTCAAAATAGAGTAAAAATGATGGATGAAATGCACCATTGGAAAGTTCGGGATGGAAACGAAAAGGATATGGAAGAAATTTTGTCCCTTAGGAGAGATGCTTTTGGTGACACGGAAAAAGACAAATTAGATCCGAGGTTTTGGCAATGGGAATTCATGGAGGGGCCGGATGGAAGGGCCTTGATTTACATTGTCGAAGACAGAAATAAGATCGTTGGTCACTTTGCTGATATTCCCAGGCGATTTATCGTAGAAGGGGAAGTCGTTCTCGGAACTCTTTCGCTCGATCTGATGGTCCATCATGATTACTGGCGAAGAGGTATTTTCCAGGCGATGGGAAAATATGGAGCACAAAGAGTCAAGCAAAAGAACGCGCTTTTTTTGACCGCATTCCCCATACGGCTGGAAACGATTCAGGGGTTAAAAAAAATTGGCTGGAAGGAAGTGGTGGAACTTCCAGTCCTGGTCTATCCCATAAAATTTAGTGGCATCGTAAACCGATACCTCCATTTTTCACCCCTGGGGGTTTTTATAGGAGGGATGGCAAGGTTTTTCTATTTTCTTCTTTATGGATTAAAGAGAAGAAAAGAAATAGGAGGGGTTGAAATAGAAAAAGTAGGCCTTTTGGATGAACCATTCGATGGTTTCTGGCAAAAGGCGTTATCCCTTTATCCTATCCTGGGTATCCGCAATCGAAATTATTTGACTTGGCGCTACTTTAAACATCCTACTCGAGACTATGTTATTTATCGAGCGATAAGAAATGGGGAGATGAGAGGGTATATTGTTTTAAGAAAAGTTGAGCTTCTCAACTTCAATAGTGCTGTCATCGTCGATTTATTGGCACTGGATGAAGCGGCCCTTAAAGCTTTGGTGAAAAGAGGGATTCAACATAGCCAACAAGAAGGGGTGGATCTCGTTGGCTTGATCGTCCCACAAGGTCATCTTTATTATAAGATCTTAAGGAAGATGGGGTTTTTTCCAAGCTTTAAAAAATTTCTCTTTATGGTCTATCCCAATTCTGATAAGGAAATGATTCTTTCTCCGGAGAAATGGTATGTGAACTGGGGGGATACTGATGTCATTTGATCATTGACCTATCCTGATTGTGGGTGATTAAAGGGGAAGATGGGCGGAGGCCTTCCGTTTGAATGAAACATGTTAACAAGTCAATGATACGAAGTCGAAGATTCTTTAGTAAGATATCATTTCGTTTCCAAGATTTAATTAAAAAGAGTGATATCATAAATCAAATCAATATTATTAAGGCTGTTATTGAACCTCGGATAGGAGAAAGGGTGCTGGATGTAGGGAATGGCGGCGTGAGACAATTCTGTCCGCCACAAACCTCCTTTTATGTGGGTGTTGATTTCAGTTTCGAAATGTTGAGGGGGGGAGAAAATAGAACTTACTATAAGGTTTGCGGGGAGGCGATGAACCTACCTTTTAAGGAGGGGGGCTTCAATAGCATTTTATATTTCTATTTATTACACCATTTGGCCCAAGGGAGTATAGGGGCAACCATCGAAGAGGTAAAGAAAGCCTTAAAAGAAGGTTCCACCTGTTTGAAGGCAGGTGGCAATGTAATTATCACCGAGACCTGCATTTCCTCTTTTCTGGAGAAGGTGGAGAGGACTTTCTTTTACATTCTCAGAGTCTTTTTGTTCTTTACGAAGCAACCAGAGGTTTTTTTCTTCTCCGCTGAAACACTCACTCGAATTTTGGCCGAATGTGGTTACGGAGAAATTAAGACTTGGAAGGTCTCCGTAGAGGAAGAAAATCCACGGAAGTGGGTCCCTATTTCAATTGGTTTTCCCAATCTAAAAATCCCGAGGTGGATAAATCCTTCGAGATGCATGATCTTCGAGGCAAGGAATTAAGCTTTCATTAGAGGGGCTTGAATGGAAAAGATTAATGCATTGTCCATTGATTTAGAGGAATGGTACCACTCAGAATTGGTGGAAGGAAGAAGATCTTCTTTCTCGCAGGTCGAAGAAGCTACGGCACCCATTCTTGACCTGCTGGACCGATATCAAACGAAAGCCTCCTTCTTTGTTGTGGGGGAGGTAGCGGAGCAGAATCCTCGTCTCATTCAGTCAATCTTCGAGAGAGGGCATGAGATTGGTTGTCATACTTTTTCCCACACCCTTTTATGGAAATTAAGTGAGCCTCTCTTTCGAAAAGAATTGGAGCATTTTCATTCTGTCATGGAAAAGATTCTTGGAAAGGTTGAGATTAAAGGGTTTCGCGCCCCTTGTTTTTCTCTCGATAACCGTAACAAATGGGCTCTTAAGGTTCTCTTGGATTTTGGGTACCAATATGATGCAAGTATTTTCCCTTTAAAAATAAATCCTCTTTATGGAGTAAGTGGAGCACCCACTCGACCTTACCGTATCTCTTTTGAAGATGTAAGAAAGGAGGACCCTCAGAGTCCTCTTATGGAGTTTCCACTATGCCCATTGATGATTGGAGGGTTAAAGATTCCTATTTCGGGGGGATTTTACCTGAGAGCTTTGCCATCCTTTTTCCTTTACTGGGGATTGAAAAGAATCAATCGATCCCAACCTTTCTTGGTCTATTTTCACCCCTGGGAGGGTTACGAAAAGACGCCTCGATTTAAACTCCCTCTTTACAATCGTGTGATTTCATACTACGGTATTTCTTCTGCATTGAAGAAATTTGAATTTCTTTTAAAACATTTCAAGTTTACGAGAGTAGATCAAATCCTCGAATTAAAATAGGGAGAAAAAACAATCCCATGTGTTTATTAGGTATTAACCTCTTCTTGGCTGATGTTCAAAGCTGAAAGGTTGTGCATGGATGACTAACCAGGACTCGCCCCTCATCAGCGTGGTGGTTCTTAACTGGAATGGATATCAAGTGCTGGACAATTGTTTAAAATCTCTCTATGATCAGACCTATCAACCTTTAGAAATTATTGTGGTGGATAATGCGTCCACCGATGGTTCAGTAGATTTCTTGAAGGAGAAATTCCAGGATGTCGATTTAATTATAAATGAAAGAAACCTGGGCTTTGGCGCAGGAAATAATATCGGGATTCAGGCGTCTCAGGGTAGCTATATCATGATTTTAAATAATGATACCCGGTTGGATCCAAAATGTGTTGAGGAGTTGAAGAGATCGATTGAGAAAGATAAAGGCTATGGGGCTTGCGCTTCTAAAATCCTTTTGGAAAATAAGCCTGACGTCATTGATGGGGTGGGTATTGTGGTTTGTCCGGATGGACTTTCCTTCGGTAGGGGAAGGCTTGAAAATAGGGGACGATATGATGTAGAGGAGGAAATATTCTTCGCCAGTGATTGTGCTTGTCTCTATCGACGAGAGATGTTAGACGACATCGGTTTGTATGATGAAGATTTCTTTGCTTATGCAGATGAGACGGATATGGGGTGGAGGGCACAGCTGGCGGGATGGAAATGCATTTATAGCCCGAAAGCCATTGTTTATCATTTACATTCAACCAGCTCCGGAGGAAGGGTTTCTTCTTTTAAGGCTCTTTTGGTTGAGAGGAACCGGATATGGGTAGCTCTGAAGAATTTTCCCCTTTCCCTAATCATTTTTGGTCAGCTTTATACGCTGTGGCGATATGTCTTTCAGGCTTACGGTGCCTTGAGGGGCAAAGGTGCGGCAGGGCGATTCACAAGTGATTTTTCCAAAGCCGAACTCGTCAAGATATTACTTAAAGCATACCTCTCTGCATGTAAACAGGTTCCATTGATGCTCAAAAAGAGGAAAATGATCCAACAGAAGAAACGCATTACCAACCGAGAGATTTATCGATTGATTAAACGATATGGAATTTCCGCAAGAGAAATTGCCTTGAGTGAGTGATTGGGGGATCAATGATACCTGTGTTCAAACCTTCATTCGGGGAAGAAGAATTGGAAGCCCTACAGGAACCTTTCAAAACAGGATGGATCGGTTTGGGTCCGATGACCAGAGAGTTTGAAAAAAGGTTTGCGGAATATATCGGGACAAGGTTTGCAGTGGCTGTCAACTCAGGAACCGCTGCCCTCCACCTGGCCTTAAAGGTTCTCAACATCGAGGGGATGGAAGTCATTACCACGCCCATGACCTTTATCTCTACAAACCATGCGATTCTCTACAATGGCGGAATCCCAGTGTTCGTAGATATCGAACCAGATACTCTTAATATTAATCCCACGGAGATCGAGAAGAATATTACTCCAAAGACAAAAGTCCTGCTGGTTGTCCACTATGGCGGGCATGCCTGCGATATGGATTCAATCTTGGGAATAGCAAAAGAAAAAAATATTTCTGTTGTTGAGGATACAGCACACGGTTGTGGCGGGGAATATAAAGGGCAAAAATTGGGCTTCTTGGGAGATTTCGGCTGCTTCAGTTTTCATGCAGTGAAGAATATGTCAACCGGTGAAGGAGGGATGATCACCACCGATGATCCGGAATTATATAGGCGACTACTCAAGCTGAGATGGATGGGAATTTCCAAAGATACCTGGTCCAGAGAAGAAAAGGATGAAAAATACTCATGGTATTATAATGTGGATGAAGTGGGTTTCAAATACCATATGAATGATATCCCCGCCGCCATCGGTCTTGTTCAACTTAAAAAACTGGAGAAGATGAATCGGAGACGAAAAGAGATTACAGAAAGATATAATGAAGGCCTCAAAAGTTTAAAATGGCTTGAAACTCCTGTCATCAGACCCTATGCAAAACCTTCCCATCACAATTATGTGATTAAAGTCGAGAAGAGAGATCAACTCAATATTTATTTACAAGAGAAAGGGATTTCGACAGGGGTTCACTATATCCCGAATAATCACTATGAGATGTATCGTTCTTTCAGGGGTGATACGCCTATCTCAGATTTCGTCTGGAAAAAATTATTAACTCTTCCGCTCTTTCCTGACCTGAAGGATGAGGAGGTTGATTTCATCATTCATGAGATCAAGGAGTTTGGGAAGAAAGAGTATTGATGGAGCATGTAAATTGCCATCTTTGCGGGCTGGATGACACAGAGGTTCTTTTCCGAAAGAAAGATAAGCTCGGTATTACAGATGATGAATTTCATGTGGTGGAGTGCAGAAGATGCGGCCTTCTCTACGTGAACCCAAGGCCTACCGAGGCAGAGATAGGAAAATTCTATCCAGAAACCTATTCCTGGAAGGAGACACTGGAGGCAGACTCATTTCTTACAAAATGGGTGAGGAGGTTGGAGAAAGGTTATCGCTATCATCTATTAAGAGATGAGGTTTCAAAGGTTGCAAAATTTACGGGGAGGTCCTTCGGGAAGGTTTTAGATATCGGGTGTGGTACGGGCGATCGGCTTGATGTATTTAGCAGTAAAGGATTTGAAACTTACGGCATTGAGATTTCCGATTCGGCAAGCTATGCTAAAGATTATCTGAAACTGAATGTCATGAGAGGCGATCTGTTTTCAGCAAGTTTTCCAGATCGATTCTTCGATATTGTGACTTTATATAATGTTTTAGAACATACCCATAATCCAACGAGGGTTTGCGATGAAATTCATAGAATTTTAAAGGACGGGGGTTTTCTGATCATTCAGGTTCCGAACAAGGATTCTTTGCAATATAAAATTTTCAAAGAGAAATGGGCAGCCTTCGATGTTCCCAGAGACCTCTATTATTTTGGGGTAGAAATACTCAGGTCATTATTAGAAAAGGCTGGATTTACTGTGACGAAGATGGATCATTTTATGAACTGGTGGCATCCACCCACCTTTGTGATCTCTCTTTTCCCCAACCTCGATCCCCAAAAGTCTTGGGGAGAGGAGCGTCAAGGGAAAAGTCCTGTGCTTCAGAGAGTGGCCTGGATATTATGTACTCTCTTGGCGGGTCCCTTCACCCAGTTGGAAAGCAGTTTAGGACGAGGAGCCATGATTACCAGTTATTGGAAAAAAGATGGATTAAAATATTAAAAGGATATTTTATGTTGGGGAAAATTCTAAAATTTCTTTATTTCAACATGGGTTTTAAACTTCGATATTGGTTCTGGAAGGCGGCCATCCATTCGATGGGAGGAAAGATTGGAAAGAATGTGAAATTTTACGAAGGCATTCGAATCGTTGGGAACTCTCCAGGCGCCATAACGATTGGGAATGATGTTCGTATCCTCAGGGGGGTGACGATGAGCACAACTCCGGAAGGAAAGATCCAAATAGGGAATGGGGTCCATATTGGGGAGGGGAGTGTGATCTTCAGCGGGGTTGGAATAAGGATTGGGGACAATGTCATTATTGGTCCTCAGAATATCATTGTAGATCTCGATCATCGTTTCCAAAATTTAGACCTTCGCATCAACCAGCAGGGAATGAATGGCAAGGAGATCAGCATTGAAGAAGACGTTTGGATTGCCTCTCAGTGTGTCATTATAAAGGGGGTGACGATAGGGAAGGGGTCTGTGATTGCGGCGGGTTCCATTGTGAATAGAAGTATTCCCCCTTATAGTGTCGCGGCAGGGGTCCCCGCTAAAGTGATTAAAAAACGGGGAGAAACTTAAAAAACAGATGTGTGATAGGAAAGGCCACATGCGATGAAGAAGATAGGTATTGTTACTGGAAGTGGAGGTCACCTGACCGAGGCTTTAAGCATCATAGAGGCATTTAAAGGGCATGATCTCTTTTTGGTTGTTCATAACTTCCCCAGCCTCAGGGAAATTCAATTGGACGAGGTCAAACGAATTTACCGGTTAAGGATTCTTTTAGGATATTCATCCTTGTTCGCCGTATTTCTAACTGCCCTTATAAACCTATTTCAGTTCATCTGGATCTTCTGGAAGGAGAAACCAACCATTCTTTTTTCAACAGGGGCGGAAATTGCCGTTCCTGCATTTTATGTAGGGAAAATATTTTTCCGAACACGATTAATCTATCTGGAAACATTAACTCGGGTAAAAAACTTGTCCTATGCAGGAAAAGTCCTTTATCTGATTGTGGACCTGTTTCTTGTCCAATGGCCTGAGCTTCTGGAAAAGGCGGGTCCCAAGGCAATCTACGGGGGAAGGCTAATATGATTTTCGTCACAATAGGTTCAGCCGTAGAAGGAATAGAATTCACACGACTGATAAAAAAGATGGACGAAATTGCAGGGAAGATTGATGAGGAAGTGGTCATGCAGATTGGAACTGTCCCCTATGAACCACAAAATGCTAAATATTTCCGTTACACCTCTTATCAAGAAAATCTCTCATATTTTCAAAAAGCTTCTTTGGTGGTTGGGCACGGTGGGACAGGAACAATTTTGAATGCCCTAAAATATCAAGTTCCCATCGTCGTTGTCCCAAGGAGGCACCACTATGGGGAACACGTTGACGACCATCAGGTGGAACTCGCACAACGACTCATTGGAAATGAATTGATTGAAGTCGTGTATGAGTTAGAGGACCTCGAGTCGGCGGTAAAAAAGATGCTGGAAAGAAGCAAAAAAGTTGATAAGGGAAAGACGTATCCCGAGAGAGACGCTTTGATCAAGACAATCAAGGATTTCGTTGATCGGTACCCCTGAAATCCTATCCTCGCTACCTAAGGCATGCAAAAAGAGATGAAGGAAACCCCTCTTTCTTATACAATGTATTGATTCCAGTTTTAAGAATCCTTTCCATCTGATGCACAAAAAGATGATTTGTATTAATAAATGTGAAACCGAGGAAGGCGTTGATCGATGATGTCGGCAGGACCTGAGAATTTATTGTTCAGATCAAGAAGGATTTCGACTTTTTGGTGATTACGAATGTCGTTCCCCTGCATCGGAATTAGCGCAAGGAAAGTGGGGAATTTTAACTTATTTTGATTTTCATGATTGGCAGTCTAGGGGAGAACTGATGGAAGTAAAAGATCCTATGTCGAAAATCTTGGCAGTATATAATTACGAAGCTACAAGATATACATTTATAGGAAATTTTTTTAAGAATATCAAAGGGAAAATTTTAGATGTAGGCTGCTGTAGAGGCGGACTTAGAAAATATCTTCATAGCGAGCTAGGATATTATGGTGTTGATGTATTAACCAATAATTTTGAGAATTACATTCGTATTGACCTAAACAGTAAAATACTACCGTTTAAAAATAAACAATTTGATGCAGTAAATTGCAGTGATGTTTTAGAGCATCTTTTTTATCCTTTAGAAATGCTAAAGGAAATAAAAAGGGTATTAAAAGATAATGGTGTTATCCTTGTCTCGCTGCCAAATGACAAAGGTCTAAATAGGATCTTCTTAGATTTATTCTCTAATATTCAGAGTTACGAAGACACTATATTTGGCCATCACTGGAGGTTTAGCATCCGGACAGCGAGAGAATTTTTCCAAAAAGAATTTAAGATTATTGAAGAATCGCCAGAATTTGGTCCCCTATTTAGGCGGTATCTATTTTTTTTGAGGCTTAGAAAGTTTTGTAGCGCATGGTTCATGTTAGGCATCAAGAAGTGAGAGGATTTACTTGATTTAGTAAAATTAATTTCTGTAAGATTAATTTCTTGATTTCTACTACCCCTTTCATTAGATTGTATCTTCTCAATATTTTCGATACTTAGGTTTGAGTCTGCTATGTGTTGGTGATTTTTAAACCCATTTAATTTTGGCTTGATAAAGGGGAATGGGTTTGCTAAAAGTTAGTATAAAGGAAGTTTAAAGCTCAAATGGATGTTAAACAAAAAGTTTTAATTATCATTCCGGCATATAATGAGGAACAATCAGTGGGGAAGGTGGTGGAGGAAGTTCATACCCATCTTCCGCAGGCGGAGGTGTTAGTGGTGAATGATGGATCCACTGATCTCACTTCGGAAATAGCCAAGTCTAAAGGAGCCATTGTTCTGAATCTCCCGTTTAATCTGGGGATCGGTGGGGCCATGCAGGCTGGATACCAATACGCCAATGAGAAAGGCTACGATATTGCGATACAGGTCGATGGCGATGGTCAACATGATCCGAAAGAGATTGGCAAACTCCTCAAGGCTTTGCAAGAGAAGAAGATTGATATGGTCATTGGTTCGCGTTTTATCGGAGATTTGGGATATAAATCATCGACGATGAGAAGGATTGGGATTTCCATCTTCTCCCAAGTGATTTCAATGATTGTGGGACAGAGGATTACCGACCCAACTTCCGGATTTAGGGCATCGAATCGAAAAACGATTCAATTATTTGCATCGGATTATCCACAGGATTATCCGGAACCGGAAGTAGTGATCTTGCTCCATCAATGTCATTTAAAGATGGAAGAAGTTCCGGTCGGTATGAGTGAGAGATATTCTGGGGAGTCGTCGATTACGAAAATCAGGTCTATCTATTACATGGTGAAGGTTCTATTAGCGATTTTTGTAGATTGTTTTAAAAAACCACCCTTATTAGAACAGGAGAGATAGCGATGTTAATCAAGATTCAAATCATTGTTGGTGTCCTCAGTATTATTCTGCTCTTGATCACCTTCGAACTGATTAGAAAGAAAAGGCTTCGGGAAGAATATGCCATCCTCTGGCTTTTTACCGGAGTAGCGGTTTTGGTATTCAGTCTATGGCCTGCGTTTCTCCTCTCCCAATTTTTTGTTAGAATTACTGGTATATTCTATTTATCCGCGGTAGTTTTAATCGCCTTTTTCTTTCTTCTTCTTATCGTCTTTCATTTCTCAGTGGTGATTTCTAAGTTAACAGGTCAAAATAAAGACCTGGCCCAACGGCATGCCCTTTTAGAACTGGAGTTCAATGAATTGAAGAAGCGTTACTTCACTTCTAATACGGATTCCTCATAAAAGGATGCTTACCAACGAGGGCGTCAAGGTTTTGAGATTTTTAGCTGGGTCATTATTTCTTTAAGATTTTAAATTTCCTCAAATTGATACGTTCGACGGCGCCAAACCCCGATTTTAAAATCGGGGTTGAAAGCGCCGCTCAGTATCAACCCTGAGCATACCCCGGGCTTCAGACCGGGGAGTCGAATGGGTTGATTCAAACGGTTTTCCTTTCCATTATCTAACTTACCTGTCTTGTTTTTGCTTGATAAAGGGAAATGGTTTTGTTAAAAAGAAAGACGAAAAAGAAGGAGTGGAGAAGGAGAAGATGGCAAATGTATTAGTCACGGGAGGGGCGGGTTTTATCGGGTCAAACCTGACAGAGGCCTTGCTTCAAAGAGGCCACTTTGTTCGAGTCCTCGATGATTTTTCAACTGGCAAAAGAGAAAATCTGATTTTTGATAAAGCATTTCCTTCCCTGGAGATTATCGAAGGAGATATTCGTGATTACAGTACCTGCCAAAAAGCGATGGAGGGAATGGAGTATATATTTCACCAGGCTGCCCTCCCATCGGTCCAACGGTCCGTAGAGGACCCAGAGACATCTAATGCAGTCAATGTAGGAGGGACTTTGAATATTCTTCTGGCTGCTAAGAAAACTGGGGTAAAGCGAGTGATCTATGCCTCCTCTTCTTCCGTCTACGGGGATACTCCTTCTTTACCGAAACACGAGGAAATGCCCTCCAATCCTCTCTCACCCTATGCCTTACAAAAATATATTGGAGAACAATATTGCCGACTTTTTTATCAACTCTACGGCCTCGAAGCCGTCTCCCTGAGATATTTCAATATCTTTGGCCCTAAACAGGATCCCAACTCCATTTACTCGGCCGTCATCCCAAAATTTATCGATGCCCTGCTTCAGGGGCGCCCTCCGATCATCTTTGGGGATGGAGAACAGTCTCGAGACTTTACCTATATTGAGAACGTGGTTCAAGCCAATCTTCTCGCCGTGTCCACAGAGCACCTCCATGGAGAAACTATTAATATTGCCTGCGGAAAAAGAATCTCGCTGAACCAGTTGTTGAATTTCTTGAAGGAGATTCTTGGATCGAAACAGTCCCCTATTTATGAAGAGGCTCGGAAAGGAGATGTGAGACACTCCTTGGCAGATATCCACAAGGGAAAAGAAATTTTAAATTATGAGCCAACAGTTGGGATCGAGATCGGATTGAAAAAGACAGTCAAATTTTTTCAGAGACAACAAAAAAACTTAAAAGAACAGACAAAATGATCAGGATGAAAGAGCGGAAAAAGCTGGAATCTATATTAAAGGATTTTTCGAGAGTAAAACTTTTAGTGGCCGGTGATATCATGATGGATCGGTCCGTTTCGGGAAAGGTTTCTCGAATATCCCCAGAGGCGCCGGTTCCAGTGGTAATTGTGGAAAAAGAGGATTTTAATCTTGGAGGGGCTGCAAATGTCGCCCATAACATTCGCTCGCTTGGAGGAATCGTATCCCTCTGTGGCGTTTTGGGTAGGGACGAAAACGGGCAAAAACTATATGAAAAAATCGCTGAAAAGGGAATCCAAACACAAGGAATATTTTTTGAGCCGGGAAGACAGACGACAGTAAAGACCAGGATTATCGCCCATCATCCTCATTACCAACAATTGGTCCGAGTGGATCGGGAGACGACGGATCACCCCAAGGTTTCGACTTCAAGAAATCTCATAAGGTATTTGACGGAAAAAATAGAAGATTTCGACGGAATCGTTATTTCTGATTACGGGAAGGGTTTGCTGACCAGAAAGCTGATTGAAACCATCATCAGAAGAGCGAAGAAGTCGAAGAAGATTATCATGGTCGACCCCAAAGTAAAAAATTTTTTCTTTTATAAAAGGGCAACCATCATTACCCCAAATACCCAGGAAGCGAGCGAAGCATCGAGGATTCCTTACACCGATCAATCATCCGTGGAAAAAATGGGTAGAAAGTTATTGAAGAGGTTAAGTTGTGACGCCTTAGTCATTACCCAAGGAGAAAAAGGAATGACAATTTTCGAGTCCCATCAAGAGCCCTATCCTGTCCCCACGGTCGTTAAGCAGGTTTTTGACGTGACGGGCGCAGGAGATACGGTGATTGGAACCATGGCTCTTGCTTTGGGTACGGGGCCCCGCGTGAGTGTGAGAAATGCAGCTAGTTTAGCGAACTATGCGGCGGGCATTGTCGTCGGGAAGGTCGGAACCGCAATCGTAAGTAGAGGGGAATTATTGAAAGTAGTAAGGGAGAGAACTTAAGCCCTAATTTTTCGGGTTTTTATCAGCATTTTACGAGAAAAGGGAATCTGAAAGCAAAAGGCCCCACCTCCGCATTGAGGATAGGGCCTTTAATTTTTTATCCCCCCTACGCTGCCTGCCCCGCCCTCGGTCGGGACCGGGGCCGGCAGGCAGGGTTGGCAGGTGATAGTTAAATAAATCATTATGTTTCGAGGACGAAAATGACTTCCAACCTGACCCTGTATTCGATAATCTTAGAATTTTCCACTGCCACCCGAAATTCAACAACGCGCAATCCGGTGATACCCCTTAAGGTCTTTGTCGCTCTTGCGAAACCGACCTTGAGGGCCTCCTCAAAACCCTTTGGAGAACCTGCGATAATTTCGGTCACCCTCGCAACTCTTGGTTCTGTCATTCTTATCACCTCCTTTTTTTAAAATGGGTATTAATATTATGAGTCTATACGAAAATCTTAAAGAATGTCAATGAGAAAAATATTGATAAATTTAAGAGTTGTGTTATAAAATAGAATTTTAATAATATTTTCATAACTTACATTGTGCCTAAGGAAATGACAGATGAGGGGATGAATGGCTTCTCGATTTGCTGAAAAGCGCGGTTTAATCCATCAATTTATACATTATCTATCTGTAGAGAAAAATGCCTCCCCTCATACCTCTCGATGTTACCGGAGGGATTTAGAGGGGTTTGAGGATTTTTTGAAGAGCTCAGGAATGTATCTCACTCCAACGGGAGATGTAGAGATAGAAAAAGTGGATCGGATAGCGATTCGGAAATATTTGAGCTTCCTCCATCGGAAAAATAAAAAGAGTTCTATTGCGAGGAAGATTTCCACGCTGCGCTCTTTTTTTAAATATTTGGTCAGAGAACAAGTGATTCCTTCTAACCCGGCTAAGAGTGTTTCAACTCCGAAGGTGGAGAAGACCCTTCCCATCACTCTCTCTGTGGATGAGGCCTTCCGGTTGATGGAATCACCCAAAAGTATTTCTGAAAAATCTTCTTCAGAGGGATCAAGGAAGAAGGTTTTAAGGGATCGAGCCATTTTGGAACTACTTTATTCCAGCGGGTTGCGTGTGAGTGAATTGGTGGGATTGAATTCGAATCAATTAGACCTCGATTTGGGCATCGTGAGAGTGATGGGGAAGGGAAGGAAAGAACGCATTGTCCCAGTGGGGGGGAAGGCCATAGAGGTATTGAAGGCCTATTTGGAAGAACGAGGGATGTTAAAGGGCCTCTGGCCCGGAGGGAGGGCCTCTCACCGAGCCATGAGGCTCTCTGAGCCGGCGGCTGGCCCGGAGGGAGATGAACCCATTTTTGTCAACTCCCTAAGGGGAAGATTAACTGCTCGTAGTGTGGGGAGGCTAGTTAAGAAATATACGAGACATTCAGGCATTTTCCGAAAAGTCAGCCCTCATAGCCTTCGCCACACCTTTGCCACGCATCTTTTAGATGCAGGGGCTGATATTCGAGAGATTCAGGAGATGTTAGGGCATTCGAGTCTTTCAACAACCCAGAGATATACCCACGTCAGTATGGGGAAATTGATGGAGGTCTATGACAAGGCCCATCCTCGCAGTTTTAAAAATGTGAGTCGAAAAAGTAAGGAGGAAAGAAAGTAGACTTCGGCTACAGATATTTATTAAAAGGAATAGATGATTAAAATGTGGAGTGATCGAAGGTGATCTTATGTTAAAGATGCGAGGGACTACCGTTTTATCTGTTCGACACAAAGGGAAGGTGGTCATGGCGGGGGACGGTCAAGTGTCTCTTGAACATACCATCATGAAGCATACTGCCAGGAAGGTTCGAAAGATTTACCATGATAAGGTTCTCGCTGGTTTTGCAGGTGCCACGGCAGATGCCTTCACCCTTTTTGCAAAGTTTGAGGAAAAACTGGACCAATTCAGCGGGAATTTACTCAGGGCTGCTGTGGAGTTGGCCAAAGATTGGAGAACGGATCGGATTCTCCGGAGACTGGAGGCCTTGCTCATTGTCGCCGATTCTGAACACACGCTCGTCATCTCCGGGAATGGAGATGTCATTGAACCTGACGATGGCGTGATAGCCATTGGAAGTGGTGGCCCTTATGCCCATGCTGCTGCTAAGGCATTGACTGAGTTTTCAAACTTGGATGCCAAGGCCATCGCTGTAGAAGCGATGAAGATCGCTGCCTCCATCTGCATTTATACCAACGATCAAATCGTCGTGGAGGAATTGTGATGCAGACCTTCACACCCCGTGAGATCGTCTCCGAACTGGATAAATACATCGTTGGGCAGAGAGATGCGAAGAGGGCGGTGGCCATTGCATTGAGAAACCGTTGGAGGCGTCAACAGGTTCCCGAGCCTCTCCGGGACGAAATCGCACCCAAGAACATCATTATGATTGGTCCCACTGGGGTCGGCAAGACAGAGATCGCTCGAAGGTTGGCTAAATTGGCCCAAGCTCCTTTTCTGAAGATTGAGGCATCAAAATTTACAGAGGTGGGTTATGTGGGCAGGGATGTGGAGTCGATGATCCGGGATATCACAGAACTGGCTGTCAATATGATGAAAGCTGAGGAGTCTCATAAGCTTGAACAAAGGGCAGATGAGATGGCTGAAGAGAGGCTCTTGGATTTGCTCCTCCCTTCCTCTGGGAGGGGGACACAGAAGGAAGGCGAAGATCAACGAGCCACTCGTGAAAAACTTCGAAAATTGCTGAAGGCTGGAAAATTGAACGAGAAGTATGTGGAAGTGGAGATTGTGGATCGAAACCTTCCCATGGTTGAGATCTTTTCTGCCTCTGGATTGGAAGAGATGGATATCAACATCAAAGATATGTTTGGAGGCCTCTTCCCGAAGAAGAAAAAGCAGAGAAAGGTTAAGGTTCCAGAAGCACTCACCATCCTCTCCCAGGAGGAGGCGTATAAACTGATCGATATGGACTCCGTGATCAAACAAGCCGTTGAGCGGGTCGAACAATCAGGGATCATCTTCCTTGACGAAATCGATAAGATTGCTGGAAGGGAATCCACCTTTGGTCCGGATGTCTCGCGGGAAGGCGTTCAGAGGGATATCCTGCCGATTGTGGAAGGGACAACGGTGACGACGAAATACGGGATGGTCAAGACGGATCATATTCTATTTATCGCTGCCGGAGCATTCCATGTTTCCAAACCCTCGGACCTCATTCCTGAACTTCAGGGCCGTTTCCCGATCCGGGTTGAGTTGGATTCTTTAGGAAAGGCAGATCTCGTGCGAATCCTCACCGAGCCAGAAAACGCCCTGATCAAACAGTATACCGCCTTGTTGGAGACAGAGTCGGTCAGGGTGAATTTTACAGAGGATGGAATTGCAGAGATTGCCGAGATGGCGGCCTTAATTAATGAGAGAACAGAGAACATTGGAGCCAGGCGGCTTTACACCATGATGGAGAGATTGCTGGATGAGATCTCGTTCGATGCCCCTGAGATGTCTGGGAAAAGCATGGTGATCGATGCTAAGTATGTCCGAGAGAAGTTAAAAGATTTTGTAGAAGATGAAGACCTGAGCCGGTATATCTTATAAAGACGTGTCGCGTGGTTCGTGTCTCGTGTCCGTAAAACGATTCACGAATTACGAGGGGAAGAAGTATGAAAAATCCCATTGACAAGGCGAAAGTACTGATAGAGGCTCTTCCATATATTCGGCGATTCTATGACAAAACCATTGTGATCAAGTATGGTGGGAGCACGATGGAGGAAGAGAGGATGAAGCGGAGCTTTGCTCTCGATGTCGTCCTTTTGAAATACATCGGCATGAATCCTGTTATCGTCCATGGTGGAGGGCCCCAGATCGGTGAAATGTTGACCAAGATAGGGAAGAAATCCCAATTCGTAGAGGGGATGAGGGTGACTGATGGAGAGACGATGGATGTCGTAGAAATGGTCCTCGTCGGGAAGGTGAATAAAGAGATTGTTGCCCTGATCAACCAACAGGGAGGGAAAGCCGTCGGACTGAGTGGAAAAGACGGACGTCTCATCACTGCCAAGAAATTAAAATTGACGAAGAGTCGCGGTAAGGGTGAAAAGCCCGAAGTCATTGATATCGGAATGGTGGGAGAAGTAAAGGCGATCAACCCCGGAGTGATCGAGGCCTTGGAGAAGGAGAATTTCATCCCCGTCATTGCACCCGTGGGCGTAGGGGAGGAAGGGGAGACCTATAATATCAATGCGGATCTGGTGGCTGGAAAGATAGCCTCGGCGTTGAAAGCGGAGAAATTAGTTTTACTTACCGATGTGGAGGGAGTTATGGATGAGAAGCATCGGTTGATTCCCACCCTCAATGCCAAACAGGCAAAACGATTAATTGCCAAAAAAGTTATCTCTTCTGGAATGATCCCAAAAGTAAATTGCTGCCTGAATGCCTTAGGGGAGGGGGTGGCTAAAGCCCATATCATTGATGGAAGGGTAGAACACGCCATCTTGCTAGAAATTTTTACCGATGTAGGGATTGGAACACAGATCACCAAAAAACGTGATTCGTAATCCTTGATTCGTATAACTTTTCATATGCTATAAAAACTTGTCAAATTTAAATCCATATTCATAGTTTTGACACCGGATTCAGGGCGAGGTTTAAATTTATGATTTTTGACTGTTTTTTATTCTTTGATGAATTTGAACTATTAGAAATAAGATTAAATGAATTAAATGATGTTGTGGATAAATTTGTATTAGTTGAGGCTACCCAAACTCATCAAGGTAAAAATAAGCCTTTGTATTTCAACGAAAATAAAAAACAATTTTCCGATTTTTTAAATAAGATGATACACATCGCTGTAAGCGATTATCCAAAACGAGCGAGTCCACTACAATTAGAATATCACCAGAGGAATAAAATTTCTGAAGGTTTAAACACCTGTCTCCCGGAAGATCAAATTATTATTTCGGATATCGATGAAATTCCTCGACCGGCTAAAATTATTGAAGCAAAAGAATTAAAGGGGATTAAAATATTCGAGCAACAAATGTTTTATTATTTCATGAACTGTTTGAATGTGTCCAACATCGGAGGAAATAAAACATTTAAATGGTACGGTCCTATCATGGCGGATTTTAAATATTTGAAAACCCCTCAGAAATGGCGGGATATATGTGTTAATTTAATGGGTGTTTACCATCCCAACCCGTTGTATCAGATTTATGGCTTCTTATATTACAATTTGTTAAAAGTTTTTAATAGAAACCCAATCCATGTCATTAAGGATGGCGGTTGGCATTTTAGTTATTTGGGGGGAGTAGAAAAAATAATAGAAAAAATAGAATCCTTTCATCATTCTGAATATAATTCAGATGAATATAAAAATCCTGAGAAGATTGAAAAAGCTATTAATAGTGGCAAAGATATTTTTGGCAGAAAATTTCAATACCAATTTGTCAAGCTGGATTCAACTTTTCCGGAATATATTTTAAAAAATGAAAAAAATTTTAAACACCTAATAAAATATTAACCTGGATCCTGCATGAAAACGATGAGTCAGATTTTCAGTTTCTCAATTTTCTTTATGGCATATAAACCTACGAACCGCAGGTCTGCTAATATCTTTTGAAATTTGGGATTTCATATTCTAAAAAGTATCCCAGGATTCAGGATAATAATGAGGGGGTAATGGATTCTCAGACCATGATGATGTTATCGGAAAAATATGTGGCCAATACCTACGCCCGCTATCCTGTTCTTTTAGTCAGAGGGAAGGGGACTCGGGTGTGGGATTTGGAAGGGGAGGAATACCTTGATTTTGTTTCAGGGTTGTCGGTGTGCAATTTAGGACACTGCCATCCCAAAGTCGTTAAAGCCATTCAAGATCAAGCAGAGAAGTTGATCCATGTTTCAAACTTCTATTATATCGAACCACAGATCCAACTCGCTTCTCTCCTCTGCAAGCACTCCTTTGCTGATAAAGTCTTCTTCTGCAATAGCGGAGCCGAAGCCAACGAGGGAGCATTCAAATTAGCCCGAAAATACGCGAAGGAGAAAATGGGAAAGGATCGATACGAAATCATCACCATGGAGCGATCTTTCCACGGCAGGACTCTGGCTACCCTGACCGCAACGGGCCAAGAGAAGTTCCATAAAGGTTATGAGCCTCTGATGCCTGGGTTCAAGTATGTCCCCTTTAATGATATCGGGGCAGTGAAAAATGCCATCGATTCAAAAACCTGTGCTGTCATGTTGGAACCCATTCAAGGAGAAGGAGGAGTGAATTGCCCGTCAGAGGGTTATCTTAAAGCCCTTCGAGAGATCTGTGATGAGAAGGAGGTCCTCCTCATCTTTGATGAAGTTCAGGTGGGAATGGGCCGGACTGGGGAACTTTTTGCTTATGAGCATGATGGGGTTGAGCCCGATATGCTCACTCTTGCAAAATCATTGGCAGGAGGGGTTCCCATCGGAGCTCTGTTAATCAAGAAGGGGATTGCGGACAGTTTCAAGCCAGGGGATCATGCCTCCACCTTTGGAGGGAATCCTTTGGCTACCGCAGCTGGTGTGGCAGCCTTGACAACGATATTAGAAGAAGGCATGTTGGAAAATTGCCAAAAGATGGGAGATTACTTCATCTCTCAGCTCGAGGAGATCAAGAAAAAATTTCCTTTTGTTAAAGAAGTCCGAGGGAAAGGTTTAATCCTCGGTATGGAGTTGAAAATAGATGGGAGTTCTATTGTTAAAGAGATGTTAAAGAAAAAGATTCTCATCAATTGCACCATGGGGAATGTGCTCCGATTCCTTCCACCCTTGATTGTGACCAGGGAAGAGGTTGACCACGTGGTCAAGGCCTTAGAAGAAGTCTTTAAATGGATATCTTAATTGCGGAGTGCTGAATATTGAGTTTTGAGTTCGGAGTTTAGAGTTCGGAGATTTAAAGCTATTTACTCCGAACCCCAAACTAATTACTACGAACTCGCTAATTCGCAATTCGAAATCATCATTTTCGAGGAGGATGCTACATGAAGGGTGAGATTAAGAAGGTGGTCCTGGCTTATTCTGGAGGCTTGGACACCTCTATCATTTTGAAATGGTTGAAAAATGAATTTGGGTGCGAGGTGATTACTTTTACCGCCGATGTTGGACAGGCGGAGGAGCTTGATCATTTAGAAGAGAAAGCTATTGCCACGGGTGCCAGTAAGGTCTACATTGAGGATCTCAGAGAGGAGTTCGTCCAAGATTATGTCTTTGCTGCAATAAAAGCCAATGCCATCTATGAGGGAACTTATCTCCTCGGGACTTCCATCGCGCGGCCTTTAATTGCCAAGAGGCAGGTAGAGATAGCCCAGTTAGAGGGAGCAGATGCCGTGGCTCACGGGTCCACAGGGAAGGGAAATGATCAAGTCCGATTTGAATTGACTTACTATGCCCTGAATCCTTACATTCGGGTGATCTCCCCTTGGAGGGAATGGCAATTTAAGTCGAGAGAGGACTTAATTGCCTATGCCCGAGAGAATGGAATCCCCATTCCTGTGACAAAAGAGAAACCTTATTCATCTGATCGAAACCTTCTACACATCAGTTTCGAAGGAGGAATTCTGGAGGATCCATGGTCTGAGCCACCTAAGAATATGTTTATTCTCTCTGTCTCTCCAGAAAAGGCACCTGACCGTCCAACCCATATTGAAATCGATTTTGAGGATGGAGTTCCAAAACGGGTTGATGGAAAGACCCTTTCTCCTGCCACCCTGTTATCCCAATTGAATGAATTGGGAGGTCGAAATGGAATCGGCCGGGTCGATATGGTGGAGAATCGTTATGTTGGAATGAAATCAAGAGGAGTCTATGAAACTCCAGGAGGAACGATCCTCCACATCGCCCATCGAGCCATTGAATCAATCACTATGGACAGAGAGGTAATGCATTTTCGGGATAGCCTGATTCCCAAGATATCAGAGTTGATCTATTACGGATACTGGTTTTCACCGGAGATGGAGATTTTAAAGAAAACGATCGATGAGATGCAGAAGGATGTGACTGGGACCGTTCGCCTAAAACTTTATAAAGGGAACTGTACAGTGATCGGTCGAAAGTCAGAGAAATCTCTCTACCACGGGGCGTTTGCAACCTTTGAGAAGGATACGGTCTATAATCAGAAGGATGCAGAAGGGTTCATCCGACTTAATGCCCTGAGGCTCCGGATCCGAAGGATGATGAGAGGATAATAATCGTGATGAGTGATTCGTGACTCGTGAATCACGAAGGGTTTTGCGATTCACGAGTCACGTTACTTTTTACGAGGAACAGCATGAAACAGCGTTATCACCACAAAGAGATTGAAGAAAAGTGGCAGAAGATCTGGGAAAGTCAAAATCTCTTTAAAGTGACAGAGGACCGGAAAAAAGAGAAATATTATCTTCTGGAGATGTTCCCCTATCCGTCGGGCAAGATCCACATGGGCCATGTACGGAATTACTCCATCGGGGATGTGGCCGCCCGGTATAAGAAAATGAAAGGCTTTAACGTCCTCCACCCCATGGCATGGGATGCATTTGGCATGCCTGCGGAAAACGCTGCGATCGAACATGGAGTTCACCCTGCCAAATGGACTTACGAAAATATTGATTACATGAGGAATCAATTGAAGCGGATGGGCTTCAGTTACGACTGGGATCGGGAGTTCGCTACCTGCGACGTCTCCTATTACAAATGGGAGCAACTCTTCTTCTTAAAAATGTATGAGAAGGGATTGGCCTATAAGAGGAGGTCCTTTGTCAATTGGTGCGAGATCTGCAAGACCGTTTTGGCGAACGAACAGGTGATGAGCGACGGGACATGCTGGCGAGGCCATGCAGACGATCCGGGCGTCGCACAGAAAGAACTGGATCAATGGTTCTTCAAAATCACGGAGTATGCAGAAGAACTTCTGGAATGGTGTGATAAACTTCCTGGATGGCCTGAACGCGTTCTCACCATGCAGCGAAACTGGATTGGAAAGTCAATCGGCGCTGAAATTCTTTTTCCTTTGGAGAATTTGAAAGAGGTCATTAAAGTCTTCACCACGCGACAGGATACAGTTTTTGGTGCAACGTTCATGAGTTTGGCACCCGAGCATCCCCTTGCCCTGAGCCTGTCAAAAGGAACTGTTCAGGAACAGGCCATTCGAGAATTCGTCGAAAAGATGAGACGGCAGGACAAGATAAAGAGGACTGCTGAGACGACAGAGAAAGAGGGTGTTTTTACAGGGGGCTATTGTCTGAATCCGTTGACCAAAGCCAGAATGCCCATCTTCGTCGCCAATTTTGTTTTGATGGAGTATGGGACAGGGGCAGTGATGGCTGTGCCTACCCATGACCAGAGGGACTTTGAGTTTGCGAAGAAATTCAGGCTTCCCTTGATTGTGGTTGTCAAACCGGAGGATCATACGTTAGATGCTAACACCATGACTGAAGCTTATGAGGGAGAGGGCTTTCTGGTCAACTCCGGTCAATTTAATGGAATGGATAGCGTTAAAGCAAGGGAGATGATCTCACAATATCTCAATGAGAAGGGACTCGGTGGAAATAGAATTAGTTACCGGCTGAGGGATTGGGGCATTTCCAGGCAGCGTTATTGGGGAACACCCATTCCTATCATTTATTGCGACCGATGTGGAACCGTACCCGTTCCTGAAAAAGATCTCCCTGTCGTTCTCCCCTTCAATGTGGAGATCACCGGGACGGGCGAGTCGCCTCTGACTGGATTAAAAGAGTTTGTGGAGACCCGATGTCCCCAATGTGGTGGGCCCGGTCGAAGAGAGACAGATACGATGGACACTTTCGTCGAATCTTCTTGGTATTTCGATCGGTTTGCATGCCCTGACTATGATAAAGGTCCTTTAGATAAGAAGCGGGTGGATTACTGGATGCCTGTGGATCAATACATTGGAGGAATTGAACATGCGATCCTGCACCTTCTCTATTCCCGATTTTTCACACGCGTTTTAAAAGAAATAGGATGGGTAAGTGTTGATGAGCCGTTCACAAACCTTCTGACTCAGGGGATGGTTTGCAAAGAAGTATACGAGTGTCCCAAAGATGGTTATCTCTTCCCCGATGAGGTAGAGGAAGGGGGAGAGGGGATTTTTTGCCAGAAGTGCCGTAGCCAAATCTCTATTGGAAGGCTTGAAAAGATGTCCAAATCCAAGAGGAACGTGGTGGACCCTGAGTACTTGATTGAAAAATATGGTGCGGATACAGCCAGGATGTTTTGTCTCTTCGCCTCCCCACCTGAGAAGGATCTGGATTGGAGCGACCAGGGGGTGGATGGGTCTTCCCGTTTTCTCAATCGGGTCTGGAGACTCTTTTATGAGCAACATCCTCATCTTCAAAATGTAAAACCACTTCCTTTCGGAACAGTCCTTGAAGGAGATCAAAAGTCTCTGCGGCAGAAAACCCACAAAACAATCAAAAAGGTAACCGAAGACATTGAACGATTCCATTTTAACACCGCAATCAGTGCCATCATGGAATTGGTGAACGAGATCTATGTTTCAGAGATTAAAGACCGCACGGACGAAATGTCCAGAAGGGTGGTACGCGAGGCGATCGAGACGATTGTCGTTTTGCTCTCACCATTTGTTCCCCATTTTGCAGAAGAACTCTGGGAAACTTTGGGGAATCGGGCATCCATCATCAAAACCCGATGGCCCGATTACGACCCGGAAGCCGTCTTGGAAGATGAAATATTGATTGTCATTCAGGTGAATGGAAGATTGAGGGATCGGATGACTATCCCTGCCTCATACGGAGAAGAGGAGGTAAAGGCCTGGGCATTGAAGAGCGAGAGGATTCGGAAATTGGTTGAAGGCAAGGAGATCAAACGGGTGATCCTCGTCCCCAAAAAACTGGTCAATATTGTCTGCTAATAGGTTACAGGCCTTTCCTTTATCGGCCAAGGTTAGGAAGCCCGTATCGTTAAGTGTGAAAGGGTGAGGTGTAGAGACCAATGACATTACTTCTGAACAGAACAAGGATCCTTACCATAACCTTTTTATGTATTTTCCTACTTTTGGGCTGTGGTTACCAGATGGTCGGCAAGGAGACACATGTTCCACCTGGTTTGAATTCCCTTGCCATCCCCACTTTCAAGAATCTTACCTTTGAGCCAGGAATTGAGGTTCCTTTCACACAGGCCTTTTTAAGAGAGTTCATTCAGGACAGAAGGGTCAACGTGGTGGACAGAGCGAAAGCAGATTCCGTTTTAGAGGGAAGCATTAGGTATTTTACAATGAACTCGGTTGCTTATGATAAATCTGGTTTTGTCGTGGAATATCTGTCCGTTATCGTGCTCGATTTTGCTCTGAAAAAGCGTACAGGGGAGGTCCTTTGGGAGGAGAAAGGTGTTTCTGAAGTCCAATTTTTTCGGGCTTCTTCCCAAGCCCTCACCAACGAAGCGAATAAGGCCATTGCTTTCCAACAGCTTGGAGGACTTGTGGCAGGGCGAATTCGAAATCGTTTCTTTTATAATTTTTAATGGATTGAAGATTTACCCCCATCCTCACCTTCCTTCCTTATGGGGGAGGGAGGGGAGGAGGAAAGATAACCTATGTATACCGCTTCGGATTTGAGAAAGGGATTGAAAGTTATCATTGATGAAGAACCTTACATCGTGACGGCTTTCGAATTTTCAAAACCTGGCAAGGGGCAAGCGCTTTATCGGACCAAACTGCGGAACATGATCACAGGATTAACCATTGACAGAACTTATCGTGAAGGGGATACTTTCGAGCCCGCCTCATTGGAAGAACGAGCCATGCAATTTCTTTATAAAGAGGGCGGTCACTATCACTTCATGGATAATGAGACCTTTGAACAGATCATTATCAACGAGGAATCTCTGGGGGATGCCAAAAATTATCTCATTGAAAATTTGAATGTGGAGGTCTTGTTGTTCAGAGACAGGGCAATTGGTGTCGAGTTGCCGAACTTCGTCAATCTCAGAGTGATTAAGACAGAAACCTGGGTGAGAGGGGATACCTCGAAGGCAGATTTTAAACCAGCTACTTTAGAATCCGGTTATGTGCTTCGCGTCCCTCCGTTCATTGAAGAAGGTGAGTTGATCACCATCGATACCCGAACTGGTGAATTTTCGAAAAGAGTCAAAGAGTAGGTTCGTGGCGAAAAACTGGCCACTTGCAAGACGTAAAAAAGCCCTTCAACAGAGGGCAAGCATCCTGCAGGGGATCAGACAGTTTTTTATTGAAAAAGGTTATCTGGAAGTAGAAACCCCTCACCGAATACCCACCCCTGCGCCAGAATCCCATATCGATGCCATCCCCTCCGGTACATGGTTCCTTCATACCTCTCCCGAACTTTGCATGAAGCGGTTGATGGCATCAGGATATGAGAAGATCTTTCAAATCTGCCGATGCTGGCGTGAAAGAGAACGAGGAGGTCAGCACCTTCCTGAGTTTACCCTTCTGGAGTGGTATAGAACAGGTGGTGACTACCATTCTTTGATGGAGGAATGTGAGGGATTGATACGATTTGTGGCCAGGGCAATTGGCTTGGGGCAAAAAATTATTTTCCGCGACCGTGAGATCGATCTGTCCAAGCCATGGCAAGAAATTTCTGTTAAAGAGGCGTTTCGTTTTTATACAAAGATTTCTATAACTGAAGCACTGGAGCAAAATCTTTTTGATGAGATCATGGTTCAGGAAATTGAGCCGAACCTAGGGGTAGAAATACCGACGTTTATTTATGATTACCCCGCCGAGCGGGGGGCGCTGGCTCGGCTGAAGCAGGAAGATCCAAGCGTTGCAGAACGTTTTGAACTTTATATAGGCGGCTTGGAGCTGGCCAATGGCTTTTCAGAATTGGTTGACTCAGAAGAACAGAGGAAGCGTTTTCACCTTGAAAATGAAAACCGCCAATCCATTGGTAAACGTATTTATTCCATGCCCGATAAATTCTTGGCTGAATTAGATAATATGCCCCCATCGGCTGGCATAGCGCTCGGGGTGGATCGGTTGGCCATGGTTTTTTGGGATGCTAAAACAATTGATGAAGTAGTGGCCTTTACTCCGGAGGAACTTTAACCCTAACATTGTGTAAATTAAGCAGACAGGCATGCTTCAAAATCTTTACAAAGCGGTCATTTTGAGTTTTATAGGCATTCTCTTTCTGCCTCAAAGCAGAACATTTAGAATGGGTCATCATAACCGATATAAAATTTACAAGATATCCGCTGTAAAGTTTTTTCAGCCTACCTGTCTGCTTTTGTAACCTCTTGTGACACTCCGAAGGGATCTTATGTCTTTCTGGAGAAAAAAGAGTAAAATCGTCATTACCTGCGCCAAGGGAGTACCACCTTTTTTAAAGCAGGAGATCATTTCATTAGGCTTTCCAGTCTTATCGGAGGGAAAGGCAGAGGTTGAGACAGAAGGAACAATGGAGGATACTCAAAAGCTCAACCTGCTGATCCGCACAGGGCAACGAATTCTTTTTCTTCTTGAGTCATTCAATGCGAAGACCCCAGACGAACTTTATAAAAGGATGTCACGAATCAGTTGGGAAGATTATATCCCAGAGGACAGTTATTTCTCTGTCACTTCTTCCGTTTATAACCCGACCATTAAAGATTCAAGATTTGCGAATGTGAAATGCAAGGATGCAGTCGTTGACAGGATTAAAGAAAAGCGTGGGCGCAGGCCTGATACCGGTCCTCAAAGAGACAGGATTGTGATTCATCTCTACTGGAGAGGTAATCTAGGCCAAGTTTTTCTCGACACATCCGGGGAGCCCCTTTCGAGGCGGGGGTATAGAATGATTCCCCTCAAGGCGCCGATGCAAGAGACCCTTGCGGCCGCTGTTGCCTTAGCAACCGGCTGGAAGGGAAACGGGAATTTTATTAACCCGATGTGCGGTAGTGGAACGCTCGCCATAGAAACGGCATTGATTGCTCTTAACAGGGCGTCGGGCCTATTGAGAAGCAATTATGGTTTTATGCATCTGAAAGGGTTTGATGATTCTTCTTGGAAAACCCTCCGCAGGAAAACAAGAACAGCAGCGAAAGAAAAATTAAATGGAAGGATCATTGCGACGGATATCAGTCAGCAGGCTGTTGAGGCGGCCAAGAAGAATGCAATGACAGCAGGCGTGGAGCGTTTTATTGAGTTTGGTGTATGTAATTTTTCTGAGACACCTGTTCCAGACGGAGGAGGAGTGGTTATCCTAAATCCCGAATATGGTGAGCGACTGGGGGAGATGGAAGAGTTAAAGAAGACCTACAGGGAGATTGGTGATTTTTTTAAAAAGAAATGCAATGGGTATACCGGGTATGTATTTACTGGTAATCTTGATCTGGCAAAGAAAGTGGGATTAAGAACAAAAAGGAGAGTTCCATTTTTTAACGGCCCTATCGAATGCAGGCTATTGGAATACAATTTGTATGAAGGAACTCGGAAAAGGGAGAGAATTTGACGCTCTACCTTGTTGTCTCAGCGTTAAAGTTATGCTAAATAACCAACGAGAGCACGATATTTTGAATCCTAATTAGCTCATCTCATTGGAGGGGGTCGTTGGATAGATATTTTGGTTTAATTATTCCCGCTTTTTTATTTTTTAGGCGTCATATTAATTGTTGGGTCTAAAGAGAGGTGGGCATGGTTAGTAGACCCTCCTGAAGATCAGTGGATGTTTTATCTTTTATAAAAAAACTTTTTGGAAAAACATTTTTGCTATATTTCAACTACGCCCTAGGCTTCTTGTTTATATTATTTAATTTAATAGGCATTTGGAACGGTATCAAATCCAAATAGATCGTATAGCTTCAATAGATGAAAGCCAAAACAACGCCAGAAATTTATCCAATCTATCTGCTTTATGGCCCTGAGGATTACCTCATTGAGGAGGAAATTCAGGAACTCTTAAACCACACCCTTTCTCAAAAAGAGAGAGGATTTAACTTCCATCTCTTCAATGGTGAAGAACAAGGCGGCCGGGAGATCGTCCAGACCGCCCAAACGCTCCCGATGTTTTCTCAAAATCGATTTGTTCTCGTCAGCGAAGCCGATCGTATGGATGAGGAGAAGGTGGAAGCGTTGATGGAATATATCCAGAAACCTTCTCCCAGCACCTGCCTTGTCCTTCATGGCCTGACGATAGGGCCCTGGAAGAAACATCGGAAAGAGATCGAAAAGGTAGGGAAAGTCACAGAGTACACACGATTAAAGGGTAGAGCCTTAGTTTCCTGGATGAAGGCCAGAATGTCCGAAAAAGGAAAAACAATTTCGGATGAGGCTGCAGACTATTTGGTTGAGGTAGTGGGGGATCACCTTTACGATCTCGACAATGCCCTGGAGAAAGTCTTTTTAAGCGTCGGTGAGAAGCAAAAGATCGAACTTCTAGACGTGGAAGAAATTACCACAGAGGTTAAAATCAGCACCGTCTTCGATTTAACAGATGCCATTGGTCATCAAAACCTGGAAAAAGCCCTTGGAATTTTAGATAAGGCGATGGAGTCAAAGGCTATCGTTTTCAGAAAAGAAGAAGAGGGATCGAAGTTCGGCGATCCTATTCCTTTTCTCTTAAGCATGATGGCAAAGCAATATTGGAGTATGCTGGTGATAAAAGAAATGTCCGCGCATCATAGAGAGGCGGGGGAATTGGCCAAAGAGCTGGGAACGTCACCGTGGAATATAAAGAAATTGATGGATCAGGGAAAGAATTTCTCTGAGGCTTCACTTCAGGAAGGAATCCTGAAGTGTCATCAAACCGATTTAGCCATTAAGAGGAGTCGGGGACCAAAGGACCTTCTGATGGAAAAGTTGGTGATTGACCTCTGTCGGCCAAACACCCCCAAAAATCTCCCCCCTCTTGGGAAGAGGTGATAAAGGAGAGGGGGATGTACCTGCCACAGAGGATTACTTAGAAGCTGCTTTAAGAGCGTTGACCTCTTGGGTCAGCCGAGAGATTTTTCTGTCAGAGGTATTTTTATGGAAGACACCCTTGGAGTGAGCCTTCTGGATTAGAGGGGTTACCTTTAACAAAGCCTTTTGGGCCCCTTCAACATCCTTCTTCTCAATGGCTACTCTCACTTTTTTTACAGAGGACTTCACTGTGGTTTTGATGTGGAGGTTTCGAAGCCTCCTTTTTTCATTTTGTCTTGCCCGTTTAATGGCTGATAAATGGATTGCCAAAATTTAGCCCCCTTTCTCTTCCCCTCACCCTTTCCCTCTCTCCGACGTGGAGAGGGTGGTGTGAGGGAGCATTGATTTTTTTAACATTTTGAGATAGCGTGTGTCAAGGTCTTTTCGAGATTTGAAAGAACAGAATCTCTGATTACACCGATTACGAAGCGCGATTACACAGATTAGAATTCGGTCCAACCTATAGGGCAAATCTGTGTAATCATTTTTTGAAATCTGTGTAATCAAGGGAGCGTTCGTTTTTCGATCCCTCTATGTCTGAGAACCATAAAATCGCCAGAGCCGCTACCACCATCGGGATGGGAACTTTCCTCAGCCGTATCCTTGGTTTTTTACGGGATATGGTAATCGCCAACTTTTTCGGGGCTGGGATGGCAGCCGATGCCTTCTTTGTCGCCTTTCGGATTCCTAATCTGTGGAGGCGGTTGGTAGGAGAAGGGTCTTTAACCATTTCATTCATCCCAATCTATACTGAATATCTTACCCAGCGGTCAGAAGAGGAGACTCAAAAGGTCACGCATATCGCATTCACTGTTGCCGGAGTCATTTTATTAATTCTTACAGTCCTTGGAATTCTCTTCTCACCGATTTTGATCCGTATTATCGCCCCAGGGTGGTTTACTCGATTTCCAGAAAAATTCCAACTCACCGTTACGCTTAACCAGATCATTTTCCCTTATATCTTTTTCATGGGACTCTTTGCTCTCTGCATGGGGATCCTGAACTCCCGCAGGCATTTCTTTGCACCGGCCATTGCTCCGATTTTTCTTAATATCTCCATCATCGTTTCGGTCTTTCTCTTTTATCATACTTTTAAAATGCCGGTGATGACGCTGGCCCTGGGCGTCCTAGCTGGAGGGGTGATCCAATTTCTCTTTCAGATTCCGTTCTTATGGAAGAAGAGAATTACCTTCCGATTCAATTTTAATTTTCGACATCCAGCGATCAAGCGGATCGGATTGCTAATGGTGCCAGGCCTCATTGGAACCGGCGTCTATCAGCTCAATGTATTTATCGATACCATTTTTGCTTCCTTTCTACCCAGTGGAAGCGTCTCCTACCTCTTCTTTGCAGATCGATTAATGGAATTTCCACTGGGCATTTTTGCCATGGCCATTGGAATGGCATCCCTTCCAAGTCTTTCAGGGCTGGCTTCCCAGGGAAAGATGGAAGAATTGAAAGAGACGCTTTCTTTCACATTCCGCCTGGTTTCCTTCATCAGCATCCCTGCGATGGTGGGGTTGATCGCCTTAAAAACCCCTATCATTAACCTTCTCTTTCAAAGAGGATTGTTTGATTACTCGGCTACGGAGAAAACGGCTTTCGCCCTCCTGTTCTATTCAGTAGGACTCTGGGCCATTGCCGGGTCAAGGACAATTGCTCCTGCCTTCTATTCCCTCCAGGATACATGGACCCCCCTTAAGATCGCCTTGATCTGTTTGGGAGCAAATGTCATCCTTAACAGGATCCTCATGATTCCATTACAACATGGAGGTCTGGCTTTAGCCACCAGCCTTTCTTCTATGCTGAACCTCATCCTTCTCTTTCGAAAGTTAGGTCCAAAATTAGGAGGAATAGATATAAAAAAGAATATTAAATCGCTCTTACGGATCTTCTTATGTAGTATTCCAATGGGTTTGGCTGCTTATTTGATCTGTTCCATAGGAAATTGGTCCACCACCGGTAACGCAGTTGCAAAAGTTTTGCTTCTCTTTATCGGGATTGTCATCGGGGTTGGAATCTATTTTGTAGCTTCCTACTGGGTGAAGAACGAGGAAATGCTCTTTTTGTTGAAGATGGTTAGGAGAAAGAGAAAACGAGTTTCCAATCACCAAATTCCGAATTACAGATAATCACCAATGACCAAATTCCAATAACCAAATAATAATCATTGATTCAAAACACCAAGTTTGGGTATTGGAACCTTGGAATTTATTTGATTATTGATGGTTGATATTTGGAATTTGTCAAGTTTGTAGCGTTGGCATTTACTGCCGACGCTATCTTCTTGCCATTGGACATGGAAAAAACAGCAGATGCGGTCATCATTGGGGGAGGCATTGTTGGCCTGAGCATTGCCTACTATCTTGCCCTGAAAAAGGCGGGAAGGATCGTCCTCTTTGAGAAAGGGCAATTGGGAGAAGGTTCTACTAGCCGTTGTGTGGGGGGGATTCGGACCCAATTTTCTACAGAGATTAATATTCGTTTCTCACTTGAATCATTAAAGACCTTCGAGCAATTCAAAGAGGAATTCGGAGTCAACCCGGAATTTAAAAGAATCGGTTATCTCTTTTTGGCGACGACCGAAGGAGAGATAGAAGTCTTCAAGCAGAATATAAAACTACAGAAAAAATTTAATATTCCTGTTGAATTCTTAAACCCTGACGAAATTGGTGCACGTTGGCCCTATCTCAGAATGGACGATATCTTGGGAGGGACATTCTGCTACCGGGATGGGTATGCAGGCCCCAGTGAAGTCCTCTCCGGGTTTGCCAGTGGTGCAAGGAAGGCAGGAGTGAAAATTTTCGAAGGAATGGAGGTAGTGGGAATCTTATTAGGGAAAGGGAAGATCCATGGTGTTAAAACAAAGGACGAAGAGATTTCCACTCCCATGGTTGTCAACGCCGGCGGGCCTTATGCTGCATTGATCGGAGAAATGTTAGGCGTCAAGATTCCTGTTAAACCTTTAAGGAGGCAGATCTTTATTACCGCTCCTTTCCATCTCGCCGACCGTCCCATTCCACTGACGATTGATTTTCACCGGGGATGGTATTTTCGCCAGGAAGGAGATGGGCTGCTCCTCTCTGGTCCGTTAGACCTGGAGCCGAGTTTTAACCTCAATACAGATTATAAAGCCATGGCCGAGACTTCAGAGAATTCGATGTACCGTGTCCCGGTTCTTGAAAAAGCTCGTATTGCCCGGGGATGGGCAGGCCTTTATGACATCTCTCCGGATCACCATGCCATTCTGGGAAGGGTTCCTGAGGTAGAAGGATTCATTCTCGCCAATGGTTTTAGCGGACATGGATTTCAGCATAGCCCTGCTGTAGGAAAAGTGATCTCAGAGTTGATCGTAAATGGAAAGGCTTCCACGATCGACATCTCCTCCCTTTCCATCGACCGGTTCGAAAAGGGAGAATTGATCTTAGAACCCATGACTGCCTTCAAGGAGTAAACCCCGTTAGAAATTCCAGCAGGGCATTAAACCCCGCCGGAATTATTTAAAATGTAACCCCACTGCAGCCGCCAGCCCAGAGGGCCTCTGGCCCGGAGGGAGCAGTGGGACATTATTTCTAACGGGGTAAATCCCCAATTTTATCTCCTTATTTGTTAAGGACATCCACCGAAAAAAATCATTATCCCAATATTGGCAAAATGTAAAATCATGTCAGTATATGTCAAATCGTGTAAGCAAATGTCAAATTATGTTAGGAAAAAGAAGGAGTTTTTGAAATCGTAAGTTCTCATTCGGGTTTTTTAATATTGAGTTTTTAAAAAGATTTGCATATAATAATTATAGATTTAAGCATTGAATTTAATGTCGTTACGAAAGGTTTGGTGAATAAAATGGAAGGAAGTTTATTTGGAATTGAAAATGGAAGAAGGTCTTTTGCATCTTCGTCAGTTAGGGAAGGGTTAGAATCGATTAAATCTAAATTAGATTTTCTGTCAAATGAACAGAATGCCCCCTTCCTGTCCTCTTTTTTCATTGATTTAATTCACCGCATTAAAAATACTCTTGGGTCCATCAGAAATTATACACAGATTTCACGGGGGAAATTTAGTGATAAAGAATTCGGAGAGTATTTTTATCGGGCGGTGACCGAGGATGTTGAGAAGATTGATATGGTGCTGGATGGTCTTATTAATTATATTAAGCTCAACACCCCCATTCGGAAAACAGACACGGTTCACCATCTTATTGAAGAGGTGTTAAAGAAACACCAGGCTAAATTGGAAGAGAAGGGGATCAAATTATTTAAAAGATTTGAGAAAGATCTTCCTGAAACCATCGTTCCGGATGAACAGTTGAGATATATTTTAACCTCTATTCTTCAATATGCCCTGGCCAACCTCTCTCCGAATTTGAGTATGGGGCTTTCCACCCGATCCTTCATTCTTGAAAAGGAAGTGGGTGAAGGCAAGGCTTTATTCAAGAAGGATGGCCGATACATTGAGATCTCGGTGGTTTTCGCAGGGTATAATAAGCGGACCGAACCAGTATTGAAAACTACAACGCTCCAAGAAGAAGAGGCACCGGATCTCATCCTCCGTTTTGTCAAGGAGATTGTTCTCCGCAATCGTGGGATGATGAGGATTGGAACCGACGAAAAGAAAACGAAGACATTCATCTCTTTGAGATTTCCGGTTGAGAGAAGAAAGGTAGTCTATTATCAATCGGTAAATTGATAAAAAATCAAATAACTTCTTTTAAAGTAAACCTTTAATCCTTCCTGTTTTCTTGACGTTAAACAAAAAATTATGTACACTATTTCACGTCTAAGGAAAGCTGGGGGAGACCCTTCTTTCTGTAATACGATGAACATATAATCCTTGCCAAGGCCAAAGCCTCGATCTGGGGGGTGAGGTGGTGTAGAGGTTGATTGAGCCGGAAGGATGAGAACTTGGAGCGGTGCAAAAGGTTGTAAATAGGACAACAAATTATGGGCATGAATGATCGGGAGTTTAGGCGGAAAAAAGACCTTCTTTTCCTGCTCACTAAGAAGGAGATAACCCTCAAGTACAAGAGAACAGTCCTCGGTATTTTCTGGTCCTTACTGAATCCCATTCTTCTTGCCATCGTCCTTTTCATCGCCTTCAAGGTATTTATGAGAATTAAAATGGAGAATTATACTTTCTTCTTCCTCTCTGCCCTTTTCCCTTGGAACTGGTTTTCTGCATCTGTCACAATGTCTACGGGAACTCTTATTGGAAACGTAAATCTTATAAAAAAAATCCGTTTCCCAAGACATTTTCTTGTTCTTGCTACAATCCTCGGTCAATTTGTCAACTTTATATTTGCCTTACCTATAATAATAGGCTTTTCATATTTCTCTGGAAAAGGGCCTGGAGTAAACTGGTTGATCACCATTCCCATTTTGATTGTTGCGCAATTTATTGTAACGGCAGGAATTTGTCTTGCGATTTCAATGGTAAATGCCTACTTTAGGGACATGGAATATATTATAGGTGTTGTCATCAGTTTGCTTTTCTGGATGACTCCCATTGTTTATCCTTTGAAAATCATTCCAGAAACCTATCAGATTTATCTTGTTCTTAATCCTCTTACTTACCTTATCACAGCATGGAGAGAGATATTCATGTCGAACTACATCGATTGGAGGAGCATCGGCATTTGTTATGGAAGCTCCCTTGTATTCTTACTTTTGGGTATCTTAGTTTTTCAAAGACTCGGGAAGAGGTTGGACGAAGTTATATGAATGATGCTCTTGAAATAGAGGATGTATGGAAAAAATTTCCCATGAGAAGGGATAGGCCCGGGTTTAAGGAATTCTTGTTGAACCTGCCTAAGTTCGTCAATAGGAACTACAATTCAAACTTCTGGGCCCTTAAGGGAGTGAGTTTTAAGGTTAAGCAGGGGGAGTGCCTCGGCATAATAGGAAAGAATGGAGCAGGGAAAAGCACGCTCCTATCTTTAATCCTTGGGGCGATTTATCCAACCAAAGGGGAAATAAAGGTCTCCCAAAAGATAACCCCATTGCTTGACATTGGCGCAGGGTTCCATCCTGATCTTACCGGGAGAGAGAATATCCTTATAAACGGAGTACTTCTTGGCCTTACAAAAGATGAAGTTCTGAAGAGAATTGAAGAAATCATTGCATTTTCCGAAATAAAAGAATTCATTGATATGCCTGTCCGAACATACTCAAGTGGTATGTACCTCAGGCTCGCTTTCTCTGTTGCCATTCATACAAACCCAAGAGTGCTCCTTATCGATGAGATCCTCGCTGTAGGGGATGAGGCTTTTCAGAAGAAATCCAAGGACGCTCTCCTTAATTTAATAAATGGGGGAGTCACAACACTCTTCGTCTCACACCAGATGTCCGCCGTAAAGGAGATATGTAACAGGGCGATCTGGCTCGATGGGGGTGAGATAAGGGGAGAAGGGGAGCCTGAAAGGGTAGTGGAAGAATATTTGAGGTGTCCGGGATAATTTTATACAAGCTCTCATAGAAGGTCCTAAAATATGCTGAGCTTGAGTCGCCGATGAGATTATGTTAAATGGAAATAAATGTTATGGTATTGTTTTTTAACCTTTTTTGTTACAGGATATAGGTTATGAAAAGAGTAAGAGGTAGGCAGTGTGGATTTACCCTGATTGAGATCCTGATCGTGGTGGCGATCATTGGACTCATCGCCGCCCTCATTGGTCCTAACTTAATGGGTCGATTGGAGAGATCGAAAGAAGAAATAACCAAGGCACAGATAGAAATGCTCTCTTCAGCCACCCAGTCTTTCATGCTTGATATGGGTAGATTTCCAAACACCCTGGACGAGCTTGTCAACTCTACAGATCCAAAGTGGAGAGGACCATACCTTTCGAAGCTTCGCCTGCCCAAAGACCCGTGGGGGAGGGATTATCAATTCAAATGCCCTGGTGATCACGGACCCTTTGATCTTTACTCTCTCGGGCCTGAGGGGACTCTTGGCGATAAATCCATCACAAACTGGTAACCATGTCTTTAGAACAGATTCTAAAAGATCAATTTGGTGTTAAAGAAGAGGAGTTCAACAAGGCCGCTGAGCTACAGAAGGAACTCGGCGGGGATATCGGTCGGATCCTCATCCAGATCGGGTCCATAACAGAAAGCCAATTCCTTGAAGCCTTATCCAAACAGTTCGATATCCCTCTTTATAAGGGTGAGCGAGTGGAGGATGAAGGGTTAATCGCCTACCTCAGCGACAAGCTCAATTACGACTTCGTTATCAAAAAAAATTTCCTTCCCTTAAAAATAGATCACGACAATAAAATATTATATGCCGTCACAAATGACCCATTGAATTACTCTGTGTTTGACTATGTGGTCAATGCTCTGAGGTATAAAATCCATCTATCCCTTGCCCCAGAAGAGACCCTGAAAGAGCTATCAAAAGACTACTTCTATGAGCAGGGAAAGGACTTTGTTTCCCTTTCCATTGAAGAAGACACTGAAAAACTGAAGGAGATGGCTTTTGAAGCACCGGTGATCAAATACCTGAATGGTCTTTTGAGCAAAGCCGTAGAATTGAGGGCCTCAGATATTCATATAGAATCTTCAGAAAAAAGATACAGAGTAAGGTTCAGGGTCGATGGGATCCTTCATGATATAGATGTGCTTGACGAGACATTTTATCTGGCCACCGTATCGAGAGTCAAACTTCTCTCGGGACTCGACATAGCAGAAAAGAGACTTCCACAGGACGGTAAGTTCAGCACAAAGATTGCTTCTGTTTTTCTCGATATACGAGTTTCCACAATCCCCACGGTAAGAGGGGAGGGAGTGGTGATGAGGCTCCTGTATCGGGAGAGGCTCACTTTTGATATCAAAAACCTCGGGATCGAGAGCGACTATGAGGAGATGGTTGTAAAACTTATTTCCAACCCTAACGGAATACTCTTGGTGACAGGCCCAACAGGCTCAGGCAAGACCACTACCCTTTATTCTGTGCTCACACGTCTGAACAGTCATGAGAGGAAGATTATTACAATAGAAGACCCCGTAGAGTATCAACTCGATGGAATCAATCAGATTCAGGTCAAGAGTGAGATTGGATTGACCTTCGCAAATGCCCTTCGGTCTATTCTGAGGCATGATCCGGATGTGATCATGGTGGGCGAGATAAGGGATAAGGAGACGGCTGAGATCTCCATCCAGTCTGCGCTAACAGGTCATCTCGTCCTTTCCACTCTCCATACCAATGATGCTTCAAGCAGTCTCTTCAGACTTGTTGATATGGGGATGGAGGATTACCTCATCAATGCCGCAATCATAGGCCTGGTTGCTCAGCGCATTATTAGAAGAAACTGCACCTTCTGTAGTCGTCAAGATAGACTATCGGAGGATGTTTTAAAAGAATATCAGATCGATGAGATAAGTGAGAGGTTTAGTCGTTTGCTCGAAGGAGGCCCAAACTTTATGAGAGGAGATGGATGCCCCAAGTGTGTTGGGACAGGCTACAGGGGAAGGATTGCCATCTTCGAACTGTTCGAGTATAGGGATGAACTTAAGGAAGTATTTCTTAGGAAGCGATCTCTGGAATCGTTGAAGGTAGCCTTACGGGATAACAAAGATTTTCGAACACTCAGAGAAGACGGAATGCTCAAGGTTGCAAAGGGATTAACCACTTTGGAAGAGGTCCTGAGGGTATGCTGAGCGAGCTTCAATACAGTTGTATCGATTCCTCCGGGCAGGAGATCAGGGGCATCATCTCTGCATCTGACAGACTGGACGCTATCTCTAAGCTGAAGGGACGAGGGCTTACAGTCATAGAACTCGTGGAAAAGAAAACCAAAGAGAGGAAGAGCTTTTCCTTGAAAAAGGGGTTTGGTGATCAAGATTTGTATAACATCTCCAGGGAACTGAGTATCCTCCTCAGGTCAGGTATACGCATAGATAAGGCCTTTGAACTTCTAATGAATCCTTCCATGAAAAAGGAATTTAAGGATATACTCTCTCTTGTGCTGACAGATATCAAGGCTGGAAAGGAGGTGGCCCAGGCATTTGGTAACACAGGTCGCTTCACCCATCTATTTGTCACAATGATACGTGTCGGTGAAGCAGTGGGAAACCTTCAATCGGCCTTCGAAAACATCGCCCAGTACTACAAGTTCCAAATACAGTATAAAGGAGAGATAAGGAATGCCCTGACCTATCCTGTGTTCCTCATCTTTGCAAGCCTCATGACCCTTGTTTTCATATTCAGTTTTATCGTCCCAAGATTTTTCGGTATCTTTGGTACCGATACTCATGCCCTCCCCCTGCCTGCCAAAGTCCTTTATACCGTGAGCGGATTATTGAGCTTTACTAATCTTTGCATTTTGATCGGCCTTATTATAGTAGTTGTCATTTTGAAAAAGTTTTATCCTTCAAAGGTGAGACTTCCTAACCTTTATCCCTACCTTTTAAACTTCCCTCTGATCGGCAGGCTCATATTGAATCTGGAGCTCTCGAGGTTTTCATACTCTATGTATTCCATGCTTCAGAGCGGGATTGAGTTTATCAAGGCCCTGAAGCTCTCTGCCGCTCTCATCCAGAACCATCGCATTAGAAGTCCCATAGAGTCTCTTGTTGAACAGATAAAAGGAGGCAAGAAGATCGCTGATGTCTTTTCACAGGTACACTTTTTGCCGGAAATTGTCCCCAATATGCTGAGAGTGGGCGAAGGAGGCGGGAATCTTAAAGAGATATTCTTTGAGCTCTTTCAGGTATTTGACGAGAGGTTTAAGAACAGCACAAAGAGGGCACTTATCTTGATTGAGCCTACCATCATCGTCATCATGGGGCTTATCGTAGGATTCATCGTCATCTCATTGATGCTTACCGTAATGAGTGTGGGAAGAATAAAATTATAAAGTTGGTCTTTGGGTTAAGGTGAGGAGGCCGGTTTCGTTTGAAGTTAAAAGGTTGCGGTTTCTAAATATATTAAAGACACTCGTTCATCGGTGAAGAGGCTTGTATAGAAGCCCGAAGCTTGAAATAAAAAGCTCGACTATCCAGAACCTACAATCCAGCATCGATACGAGATTCGACAACGATAAACGTTAATTCCCTTAAATGATTTTAATTTTATATACTCAAAAAATAACCCTTTAACGAAACGGGCATCATTACCTTTACCGATAAACCAAAAACTTTCTATGGCAGAGATGGGTAGAAAAGGGTTCACATTGATAGAGATCCTGATCGTGGTATCGATCATAGGCCTCATGTTCTCCGTAACCCTGCCGGTCTCATACAATATGTATAACAGTTACAAGGCCTCTCTTAAGGCCGAAGAGGTGATGATCTTCATTTCCAGTCTCGAGAGGGAATCCTTTCTTTACAGTGAGGCAAAGTTATTATCGTCGAAGGATGGTGTGATGACGGTCGACAACAAAGAAAAAGTCTTTCCTGATACCTTTATTCAGATCGATCAACCCATCGAATTCTATAAAAACGGGACGACCTCTGGTGGCACCTTGAATATAAAGGTAGGGGATCAGGCCTACACCTTAGATGTGCATACACCTTTTGGGGACATTACTTTTGAGAGAAAAGGCACATAGATAATAAAATTCCAAATGTCAAAATCCAAATTCCAAATGAAGACTTGATACCCCCTTCCCCCCCTCAAGGGGAGAGGGTTAGAGTGGGGGTGAGATCTTTAATAAGGGACAATGTAGCAATAAAAAATCGATGTGTATGAAAAATCGCCAACAAGGATTCATCGTTCTCGATGTTCTGATAGCTGCGTTGATCCTTACATCGAGTATTGCTGCCACCATGTATCTCTTCAGGATGGGGTTTGACTACCTGGAGAGAGCCAATCAATCCAATGTGCTATCATCAAAGCTCACCCAGGCAGCAGGCCTTATCAGAACGGTCGATTTTCAAAAGGATTCAGGCGAAGAGGATCTCGGAGAGGACGTCACTTTAAAGTGGAAATCACAATTATTGGTCTCCTCCAAACCGATCATAGGGGAAGGAGAAATGACTATACAATCCGCTTATGAGCTTCTCCTCTACCGCGTGGATTTCAGTCTTCAATATAAAGAAAACATCCGGGAGTATCATATTAATGTTTTCAGGTATAAACCATTATTTTCACCAGAAGGGGGACCGATTTAAGGGTTACACCCTCATTGAGGTGCTTGTCGCTATGGCCATTTTCAGTTCCATGATGATACTTGGTGGGATGGCGCTGAATCAAGGTCTCAAGCAGTACCATGGCCTGGCGGAGAAGGGGATCGTATTCTGGGATTATGCAAAAAAAATCTGGATAGACAAGAGCTTCAACTCCACGATCGATTATTATGTCTATACGAGAAGTGATGGATGGTTTCCTTACTTCAGGGGCAGCCAGGAAGGCATTTCCTATGTTTCCCTTGCGCCCCTTGCCGGCGGTTTTCCGGTAGTGGTCTGGATACGAAACGAGGCTGAAGAAAGCGGGATGCGTTCCGTGGTTTATTATGAACTCCCGATTTACACAAAGTCCTATGATGAGATAGAGCGGGATTACATATTTGCTGATTATAAAAAGGGCAAATCATTGAAGCTATTGGAGGGGGTGGAGGGCATCGAATTCAGTTTTTATGGTTATGATATGGGTGAAAGAAGATATAAATGGTATAATCAATTTGACGGCAACAGGACGAAGCTTCTTCCAACATCGATCGTCATCTCTTATGCTCATGAGGGTCAAAAGGGCAGACTTGTTTTTGGTACCAATGTAAATTCTCTGATAAAGATGAATTACAATGAGATTTATCTTACGCGATAATGGCTCGGCTACCTTGCTGACAATGCTTGTGGCTGCAGTAATAATTACTGTGGGCATAGGCTTCAACTGGCTGGTGAAGGAGCATATAAAGGCCTCCGAAGGTTTAAAGAATAAGGCAGAGGCCATTTTAAGGGCAAGGTCAGCATATGATACCATTGTCTACCTTGCCCTAAACGGTCGGGTATTCCAGAGTGAGATCGTATCGGCTATGGGTAATGAAATTTCTGAGCTGAAGACGCTTCCTCTTAACGGGCAGAAGGTCTCCTTATCAGACGACCTTTATGTTCAGGCCCAGGATAGCAACGGGATGCTATCTCTAATAAACCTAAATACGGCTGCAATGGAGAGATTGATAAAGAAAGTAGGGGTCATGGACAATGCCTCAGGCATCATAAACAGTTATCTTGACTGGATTAGTACAAATAATTTTGCCAGGGTAAACGGAGCAAAGGAATTTTATTACAGGGGCCAGGGGCTACCTTATGTCCAAAGAAACTATGCCATTCAATATAAAGACGAATTCGAATTGGTTAAAGGAATGGATAAAGAATTATATGATAAGTTAGGGCCCTATTTGACTTTGCTTCCTTCCACAGGCTTTAACCCGAACACGGCCAGTGACGAAGTCCTTATGGCCTACCTGGATATTAACGAAGATTCTCTAAAGGTGTTGAGGGACTATATGTCAAAAAAGGCTGTTTCATCCGATATGGAGCTATTCGCCTTGGTTGGACGGAGGATAGCCAGCGTTGAGGAAGGTGTATACTACTATCCATCCCATTTCATTGAGATAACAGTGAGCGTTGGCAAGCCAAGGAATATGTATACGATCAGAGCCGGTTTGGATATACGCCAGAACATGCGCTCCCCATGCGGCGTTTTGTACTGGAAAGAGGAATAGACCGATGATGGCGATGGTGGTGGGTTACTGGCACAAGGATGGCATTGATGTTTATCGGTTGCTGGATCAAAAACCGGTGAAGCAGGGCTCCGGCAGCCTTGGCGAACTTAAACCGGTCAGGGGGATCTTTGATAAGAAGGTGCTGATCGTTGGCAGAGAGCTTCTTCTTCATACAAGAAAGAGATATCCTCCAGCCCCGATAAAAAGGTTGACCAAGGCTGTGGAGATAGAGGTGAAGGACATCTTTCCCATCTCAAAGCCCGCCTTTTATTGTAGGGTGTTTGAGTCTTCCACTGGATATACCACGCTGGATATATGGGCGTGGGAGAGCGAACAGTATGAACGGCTGAGAGAGGTTTTTCCATTCAATTACCTCGTGCCGGAGGATCTCGCCTATTCCTCTGATGTTCCTGAGATAAAGATATTTCAATACCGGGGGATGAGCAATATTCTTGCCCACTCTGGTCATCAGTTTCTGGGTGGTGCCTCATACCCTGATGCCACTATTGATGAGAAAGATATGGAGAGGTTCCTATTCGGACTTGGCCGATACAGGTCGGATATCAAGCGGATAAAGGTATATGGGGCAGTCCCTTTTCAGTTCAGGGATGCCAGTATCCCCGAGGTATCGAGGGTAGCACAAGAAGATTACCCCCCATGCATTGACTACCTGACAGGCTTGAATCTCAACGAGTTTAAGGTAAAGGGAGATATTCGTCTTTCATCCAAGATAAACCTTCTATGCAGGGTTGCAATCTATCTTACCCTTGGCTATGGACTTATGCTCTATCTTACAGCAAAAAATTATGATCGGACCGCAGGCGAGATAAGGCAGAAGATAAGTGCCATAGACGCAAAGGTTTCCTATAGGAAAACCGGACAGAGGATCGAGGATTATTCAGATATCATAAAAGAAGTAAACGATAAGCTTTCCACAAAGCGCTCACCCCTTAAGGTGATGGATATACTCGCTAAGAGTCTTCCTGTAGGGACTTTTATTAACAGAATGGTATTGAACCAGAGCAACCTGGAGGTTTCTGTATCCTCAAGAGAACCTCTTTCAGTGATCAAGGCGCTTGGAGGCGCTGAAGGGATAAAGACAGTCCGACTAAAGGGAGCGCCCGGAAAGGACGCCGCTACAGGTTCTTATAACTTTAATGTTACCGTGGAGCTTTCGAGGTAAATTGACTTGGCAGATAATTTTAAACCAAAAAATATAGATATAAAGAAGATTGGGATCTATCTCATTATCATCCTTGCCCTTATCAGATTTTTGATATATCCTCTTCATGCTTCTCTTCAGAAAAAGAGGGTTCTCCTCGGCGAATGGTACGAGACTTATCGGATCAAGTCTCAAGTCCAGGAAAGACAGGGAAGGGAACAGGGGGAGAAGACCCTTCTCGGTAAGGACGCCCTCCTACCTCACCTTTACGATAAAGGAATCATCTATTCAAATATACAATCTGAAATCATTGAGCAGATCATTGACATTGCTGGGAAAAAGGGTTTGACTGTACTAAACTTCGAGATGTTGGAACCTGGGGTTGGAAAAGGTGTAAGCGAGGTGCCCATCCTGGTCAGACTGAAAGGGCCGCCCGGTCCATTTATAGAAACCCTCGAGACCATAGAGAAGAGTGAAAAGGCGCTGGGCGCCAGGTCAATGGAAATCACCAAAAGTGGCCAGGACCAGGTCTTTTCCCTGACCCTATCTGCCTTCAGGTTGGAGAAATGATTAAAAAAATTTGAGGGCAACCAAACAACGGTAGAACAGGCCTCTCACCTGTCAGAGATAGGAGATGATTAAAAAGTATCTTTTAGACATTATATCTATTGTCCTGGTATCTACTGTCGCTCTATTGGCCACCCAGAAACCAGCGATTGAGCTGAAGCTGCGTCCTTCGAGTCCTTCTATAGGCGATAAAGGCCAGCTCCCCGATGTAAAAAAGGAGGAGAAGGAAAAGGTACGGATGGGAATAATCAAGGAGGTTGCTGCCTTAGGGTCCCTCAAAGAAAGGAATATATTCAGCCCTGATGGGAGCTACACCAAGTCAGGAGCAGGTTTGAAAGGGCCTTTGCCAGAGAATCCCTACACCTTAATCGGAATTCTTTATGGTGAAGAAAAGAAGGCGGTCTTCAGGGATTATACGGGTTCTATAATCGCTTTGACCGTGGGGAAGAAGTTGATTGATGGTTCTGTCATCACCAAGATTGAAAAACTCTCTGTGCAGTTGGAGAATGAAAAAACTAAGAAGGAGCTAAAAGTCTTCGATCTTACAGATCCTAAACGGAGAACCCCTCCAAAACGTGAGATTGCTTCAAGACCTGAGGCGCCCCCAGGACGCGAGGCTCCTCCAGGGGGTGAGCGGAGATCCCCTCGGAGATCATCTGACCGGGGAACTCTTGAGGGACCTGAGCAGACACCACGGCAAAGGCAATAGTTTAAAATGGAAATGGCTCGTGTAGGACGGCTGTCCCGCCTGTGGGATTCGGAGGCGGGACAGCCGTCTCGGTTGTCTTACAGTTGATATGAGAATCATATCTCTAATTGTTTTAGTCTTTCTATATTCTGTGTCTGCTTCAGCAGCAGCCGATTTTTACTGTTTTACAGACGGCGAAGGAAACGCTTACTATACCAATGTTCCAGGGAATGGTCGAGTGAAGGTCCTTCTGCCCATAAAAAAGAGCATAACAAAGCCGTCGTCTTCTTCTTCCTTAAATAGAAAGGCCTATGAGTCCATCATCACATCTGCCAGCCAACGCTTTGCTGTTGACGCGGACCTTGTCCGAGCCGTCATCAAGGCCGAGTCTAATTTTGACTACAGGGCTGTTTCGCCCAAGGGCGCATTGGGGTTGATGCAGTTGATGCCGGCAACAGCCCGGGAGATGGCCGTCATCAACCCCTTCGACCCTGAAGAAAACATTCACGCTGGCGTCAGGTATCTCGGCGAACTTCTACAACTCTTAAACCGCGATCTTCCCATGGCCTTGGCCGCCTATAATGCCGGTCCAGGGAGGGTCTTTGGGCGGAATGAAATTCCGCCTATTGAAGAGACCCGGAATTATGTCAAGAGGGTGATGATGTACTATGAAGATTTTAAGGGAAGGCCAAAAATATGAATCATTTTTGATATTTGATTTTTGACATTTGAAATTATATACTTGGAACTGGTTTGAACTTTTAAAGGAGTAATATGAAAATTATAAGGCTTCTTATTGCTTGTTTTCTATCAATCCTTCTCCTCAATTTTGGTTGTGCTACCACAAAGCCGGCGCAAAAGCCTGCCACTTCAGAGAAAGAAAGGCTTGTCCAAAAACCAGCACGGAAATTGGAAAAACCGCAAGTAGCAGAGGCAGAGGAGGCAAAAGAGAAGACAATCCCCCCCGAGTTTGTGAGCCCCCCGGAATTTAGAAGGCTGGCGCCCCCAAAAAAGCTTCCTCCGTCAATGCCGATAGATCCAAGCCGCCTTGCTCTATCCAAGGGTGTGGTGATGATCAATGTTGAAAAGATGCCTCTTCCGGACTTCATCATCTACGCCCTGGGCGAGACTCTTAGGGTCTCCTTTGTGATGGATCAGAAAGTGATGGACAGCAAGGAGCCCATTACCTTCAGCATGAAGGATGCCGTACCCTCTGAAAAGGCGCTGGAGATGGTGCTCGGCATTTTTGAGAAGTACAACCTCTATGTAGAGGAGAAGGCAGGTGCCCTCTATATCTTTCAAAAGCTCCCTGAGCCCAAGCAACCTTTTGATATAAAGGTAGGTACGGAAATGGCGGAAAGCCCTGCCTCGATTCTCCAAGTTGTGCCTCTAAAACATATCAAGCCTGCTGATATAGAGGCGCTCATTAAGGAACTTTACAAGACAGGTGTCCAGATAAGACCCTACCCCCGGGAGAATGTCCTTCTGCTTTATGGGCAGGCAATACAGATCAAACCGATCATGGAGTTGATAAATACCTTCGATGCCCCGTATTTACAGGATAAAAAAATAGCGATCCTCAAGCTCACCTACTGGCCAATAGATGATTTTATAAAACAGCTCTCTCAAATACTTGAAAGCCTAGGTTTCAGTATTGCCAAGTCACCAAAGGAACCTGGAATCCTCTTCATACCCATAAAGCCTCTCAAGAGCTTGATGGCAATTGCAACAGACGATACATCCCTCAAATATGTCCTTGATTGGAAAGAAAGGCTCGACAAGCCTGAGACAGCAGGTGGAGAAGAGAGGCCATTCACATACATTCCAAAATATTCAAGAGCTTCTGACCTTGTCAAATCCATAAAGAACCTCTATGGGATGATGACTGCCAGTCCTTCTGCTCCGACAACCCCAACGGCTCCAGCAAGAGCACCTACTGCTCAACAACCCTCATCGGTTACAATGACAGGCCTGAAAATCTCATCGGATGATCAAAGGAATATTATCATGATCGTTTCTTCTCCGGCAGAATACAAGAACATACTTAACCTTTTAGAGGACCTTGATGTGCCACCCCGTCAGGTGTTAATCGAGGCGACGGTTGCGGAGTTCACACTGGACAGCAATCTCAGTTTAGGGATTGAGTGGCAAATAAAGAGTAACATGTTAAGCGGGGCATGGAAGGGGACATTCAATCTTGGGACAACATTTAGTGTGCCCACAGGCCCAGGTCTTGTTTACTCATTTGTCACCGATACAAACAAATTCAATACCCTGCTCAATGCCTACGCTTCTGAAAACAAGGTTAATATTCTTTCCCAGCCGAGGCTCGTAGTGCTCGACAATCAGGAAGCGGAGATCCAGGTAGGGACGGATGTACCTATTGTAACGAGCGCGGTCAGCGCCACTGATATAACCACAGCAACCACAACACAGTCCAGTATCTTACAAAATATCACGTATAGAAGTACGGGTGTCATACTCCGCGTAAAACCCACTATTAATACCCAGGGGCTCCTCACTCTCAACATATCCCAAGAGGTCTCTGAGATCGGAGCGAATCCTCCGGGTATAAACTCCCCTACCATCTTAACCAGGAGGGTAACCACATCCGTTGTCGCCGGACATGGGCAGAGTGTCGCCCTTGGAGGTCTCATCTCTGAAAACATAAGTCGGGTAGACAGCAAGGTACCTTTTCTTGGAGATATTCCTATATTAGGAGCAATATTTAGGACCTCCTCAAAAGAGAAGAGGAGAACAGAGCTATTGATTTTACTTACGCCCACTATTTTGACAAGCGTGGATGATACAGCAAAGATCACAAGAGAGCTCAAGGAAGAGATGAAGTGGCTCAAATAATCATTTCAAAAAATTGACTCCTGGGAGGCCTAAAGCGATGAAGCGTATTTTTGTAGCCCTATTGGTTTTGTCGGTTCTTTTATGGACCTCACATGCCCTTTCAGCTCAGCTCGATGAAAAGAAGCTCCTCTCGGTTGTTCATGAGCGGATTAATTTGAGTAAAAAAATTGAGAACCTGAAGCTGGAGGATCTGAGCATACAAAAGAAAATTCATATTGACTTAAAAGGCCTGAGCCTCTGGGCTGTCAGAATCAATATCAAATCTGAATCCCCAACAAAGGAAGCAAAGACCGGATTTCTTGATTTTATTACAGACGACAATGGACAATTCCAATTTGAAAACATTTCAGAATTAAAAAATGGATATCCTTTACTGGAAAAGGCATGGGCTGAGCTGAAAAAGGTGGATCTGAACACCCGTATGGGACAGATCATATTCAGGGGAGAGGGTAGTCAAAATATAATCTGGGTAACAGACAATTTTTGTCCCTATTGCCGGACAGCCTATGGGGTATTGCTGCATGTTTATGGAAATCAGATCAAGGAGCTGGTGTCGATCTATTTGCCTCCCGAGAGCCATCCAGGAGCAGAATTGGCCTGTTCTGTGTCCAGTTATGTACACAGCCAAGAGAATTTGAGACAGTATGCAAAACAAGTTGATGATTTTATTTTTCTGGAATTGAATCCTCCGGCAACCAATGACATCAATGGGGCGAATGCCGTGATTTATGAAGCCTTTAAATCGAAGTTCTCCTGGTTTGCTGAAGAGTTTTCTAATTCGACCGTAGAAAAAGCATTTGAAAAGCTGAGAGCAGGATCAAATATTGAGGAGCAAATGAGGTATGCAAGAAGTCTTAGGTTGCCAGGGACGCCCGTCATATTTGTTGATGGAAAAAGAATAGACGGTCTCGATTGGAAAAAATTTGAAAGATTTTTAACTTATTAGGTCATTCTCCCTGCTTCATAAATTTGGCATTATTTTTGCTGACATACTTCGGATCTGAGATTTCTGCATCTGCGAGGCTATCCTAAAATAGTGGCATAAAATTTGCAGTTCATCTCATGAACAATTTTGGAAGGAGCAGATCCATCTCATTCAAAGAATATAATCAAGATGAACTTTTTTCGTGCCTCCCTCTCTCCACGATTTTCTCCCTGAAGGGCCCTTAGCTCGTGTGATCCACGAGCTGGTGGTTCAAGGGCTTGATCTGAGAGTGGAGTTTTCCTGTAATTGGGCATCGGTTAACGAGTGATGTGGCTATTTATTGATCAGCTTTACGGTAGCCCGATTTCAGGACGATCAACCGGTTCCGTCAAGACGGCCTAGATCTTTTCAGAGGGTTATTTGTTCAGATCGTAAGGTTATGTGCCGAGAAGGGGATGATCTCCATTGGAACGATAGCGATAGAAGGGACGAAGTTAAAGGGCAATGCTCTTATTGGAGGACCAAGAGGGTTGGGGATTTGGAGGGTGAAATCACGAGCATCGACAAATAGATTGAATCGATTTTGAGAGAGCAAGGGACTCTATGATCTCCCCGATCAATCAAAAGAGAGGCAGAGGTTGAAAGAGAGGCTTCGGGAGGCGAAAGAAAAGTGGTTGGGGAGAAGGTCGAAAGAGATTAGTTTCACCGATGAAGAAGTGAGACGATGTTATACAGGGGGCATCGTGCATTCGTGAGATCGCGAAATAGGATGGTCAAATTAAAAAAATTTTGGGACAGAGATTTTTCACTTGACATGGCCGTCCAAGAAATGGTATATAATTTAGCAGTTTAAATTTATTCAGTTCATTCAGTCCCTTAATTTCGAAGGCTTGATGTGTTTACCAAGAATTGCTGAAAAATTTTCTCTTGACAAAGAATTTTTAATGTGTTAATCCACTCAAAAATAAAAGTTGAAATTAATTCATTGGAATCAAAAGGGAATCTTATTACGGAAGGGGGTGGTGGTTGGCTAATTTAGAGGTGAGTGATTGATTCATCTCTTCTATGGAATAGATATATGGAATAGAGGTATGGAAATCATAACAAAGGAGGTGATGCCCGAATTAATTTGGGGAATGAATTGAATTAGGTAAAGGGTTCAAAGATTTTAATTCAAATGTGATTAAACGAAAATTAAAAGAGAAAGAGGAGGAAAAAAATGATGAGATACCTAAAGATCTTATTCTTAGGAATGATTGTAATGGGGCTATTATCAGGATCTGCGGTCGCAGCGACGCTTTCCAATAGCGGGGACAATAATTTTGGGACCGCTAGCAACACTGCTACTTCGTATAAGATTGCTTATGAAGTCTACAGCGAAACTGCGGGTGTATCAACGGTAGCATCGAGGGGTGTGATTAAGATTTTATTGGGTCAGAACCTTAGTGTGGGAGAGAATGCAAACTTGGTTATCCCAGGGCCTCCAACAGGTATTGCTGCAGACTTTAACTCATCGGGAGCAAACTTTAAGTGGATATTGAGAAAAGTAATTGGTGGGGTCCCTGCAGTAACTGACCAGATTATTGGTATAACTCCTTCTTCTGGATTAACAACAGATAACCTACCGTTTTCAATTATTACTAATGCCTTTGCCAACGACGTGTTATATGTGCAGCAGATAGAAAATTGGACAAGCCCGGGTTTAAATGTTATCGGAACTCTGAGTATTGACTATACCAGTTTAGTCGCAGGTGCTGGCGTGTATGTGAGACCAGGTGCTGGTTCTTCTTGTACCAGCACAAGCATAGTTAAGCTCACTTTCTCGACGCCGCACGAAACAACGCCCTCGCCGGTCAACTTTGCATATATTACACCCCAATTTGGCGTATCACATACGCCGGGAGTAGATTATTTAAACGCAGAGCTTGACACAGATACTGATTTTTTTAGCTTCGTTGAAGATACCGGACCTTATGTGGACGGACATCATGAAATAGAAATTAACAACTTTCTTCAACTTGTGGATAATTCAGCAACCGTTATGTGGATAGCCTATGCCCAAGTCACACCTACGGGGATCATAGGCTTTGATATCAATTCTGTAGTTGGAGAACCTGATGTGACCATTCGTCTGAATGGAGTTTATTGTACCGAAAGTGTAGACGAAAAAACATTTTCTTGCTCATCTTCCACTACTCTGACCGATCCTCAGAAAATTTTGTTGAAAGTTGACGGCACTTCAAGCAATGAACCCACCAACTGGTCGCTTTCAAACTTTAATGTTTCAGTAGGTGCTGGTTTGGGTTTGAAAGGCCTCTGTGTTAGTGTGAGCGGAGGGAGTATCGGAGTTTGGTATGGCGGGTTAGAGGCATTTGTTCCCTTTGTGAAGGGGACAGTGGATAGGTCCTATCAAACCTATATAAAGCTATTTAATAGGTACTATAAGGATGCAAAAGTCTTTGTCTCGACCTTCGCCGACGTTCCCGGTGGCAGCGCTAACAAAATTATGGTTTCAACTGCTCAGTTGCCTCCTCCCCTTGATATGATACCGGCAGGTGGATTTATAGTGATTACTGACCAGGATATAGGAGCCTTCGTGCCAGGATACGATATGTCGCAAGGACTTCCAGTGAAGTTCAATATAAGGGTTCCATCTCAGATGGGAATGACTAACAGTAGCGGTTTTTGGGATTTTGACGGCAATAGCCAAGGACATACCGGCACTACCCAGGCCACCCTGACTCACCAAAACCCGTATGATCCTTTTGTTGACGGCATAGTGATGTCCATATACAGTGGTGTATTGCAGAGGTCAATTCCTTTAAAGTTCAAGCAATTCAAGAACGGCGAGTACAACCAATAATCCTCAAGGTTTTCAGAACAGAAAAGGCGGGGTTCTTCCCCGCCTTTTCTGTTTGTGAGGATCCTCTCGTATGGATATCACCATTTTCTGTCCACAATTGATCTTTAGAACAGGTACATAAATGTTTCTTCCGGAACATTTCTGTGCAATGATCTTGACATATCATTTCGTTGTAATAAATATAATTTATGAACTTTTGGCATGCGCGAATTCCAAAAGCAGTTAGGAAACACCCTAAATCTGGAGAGGACTCGCTTCTATTGACACGTCCCGCAACGAAGTCCATCCTAACGAGATTATCAGATATCTCGCTTCGCAATTTATTCCCCAAAAAGTCTAATCTAAGCTACCGGGGCGATTCAAATAATCCGCTTAACATTGAGTTAGAAATAACGTTAAGATGCAATTCTAAATGCCCGCAATGTAGTAGGCATTGTAATATTATATCTTATGGCAATTTAGATATGACCCTGGAGCAAATCAATAAACTGATTAGCCAAGTTCTTTCGTCGGATATTGTGGTGGGCCATATTACAATAATGGGAGAGGAACCCACTATTCATCCCCACTTTGAAGAGATCACGCTCTTATTAAATGAATCTTTGGTGCAAACTCAAAAATTCGACCCGTAAACTCAATCCTTAATTGGAAAAAGCATACGCTTTTTCTGTGTTGCACTTAAAGATTGAATGTGGAAATCACTGCCTGAATAAGAAGACATATTTATTGTTTGGCGTAAGGTTCTCATTCCCAAAAATTGGGTTATAGGTTAAAGCAAAGCGTGCCTGAGGCCGCGCTGAAAGCCACTGTTGAGGTAGGTAAAACCCAAGGGCAAATGGAGCGCCTGGAATGAAGTTTGTCCTCCCGCCATCGATATAAACGTCTTGATTCGTCTCATTTAATTTTCGTTGAACTTCATTAAAATCAGTTGTGACACGATTAAAAACCTCCAAGTTATCATTATGCTTATTCCCTACCGTATAAAGAGAAGACACAAAGATTAAAAAGCAAATCGGCAATGCCCATTTACGTAGGTTATCTTTAATACCAAGAAGCAAAATACACATGAATAGTACATGAAAACCTGCATGATACATAGTCGTATAATCATGAAAAACAAAAAGCCTTTTTATAAGAATTAGCCATAAACCTGGTAAAGCAAAAAGGCCAATAATAAGACGTTCGCTAGGCTTACGATAGTTAAATAGACGGAGGCTCCCAAAATAAAGAATTGGTAGTAAGAAACATAAAACAACCAATCGCAACAAAATCAAAGAGGAAAATGTTGAGTGCATAATGGTTTTTAATTTAGATACAGTCGTATCAATCTTAGAAGCGAGAACTTCAGGAAAAAGGTTCGTATAGATACGCTCCGCACTCAACTTGAGCACGTTCAGAGGGCTTAACCAGTCTTTATAATCTTTATCAAAGCTAGCATCCAAACCTAAGCGTTTATTTGCACTAATGACAATAGATGTCTCTTTGTAAGAAACGTTGCGCACGTTCATCTCAGTTGCAATATTGAAAGACAAAGCCGATGCAAGAACCCCAACCGATAGGACAAAAACCTTGAGTGGGTATAAATTAATCATTTTCCCAACTGAAGCGAGCGAAAAGGACTGGTTACGAAATAACAGAATTGCAGATATTATAAACCAAAGTCCAAGAAGACTAAGCCCCGCATAGCCACGCCCAAGGCAAACACAGACTGGCGCCACAAAATAGAGCCAACGATGTGGCTTTTTAAGCTCAAACCGAGTGATAAAATAAAGCATGATCGAAATCCCAAGAAGGGCTGGCTGATCATAGTGAATCATATCCTTATAGAACATAAAGAGACCTCCGGAAAAAGCAAGCAGGACAGCCGCCAGTGATAAAGATACGTCCTGCAACAATAGATTTAGCGACAAAAAGAAAAATAAAATCGTCAGAATAAAAATAACATTCATAACAACGCGAGCGGCATAAACTTGCTTCCCTAAATCTTGAGGAAAGAAGTCCAGAACCTGATGAAGAAAGACACTGAAAAAAACAGGATATCTATCAAAATACTTATATTGGTGCTCACCACTCGCGGTGTACTCTTTAAGAGCATAGCCTACCCAATTGTTTTCAGAGGTTGCTTTGGCTGCAATAGCCAAGCAATGTGAACTTACCCATCCATAATGACCAGACTCAAACCCCACCTTTTTTGTCTGAAAAAGAATGGCAAAAAAAAGAAGCATCACAAATAAACTAGGCCATATCCAAAGAGCTTTCTTGTGCACAATCACACCCCTTTTATACAGATTTTGCTTATTCAACAGTAATGTCTAAAAGATTGGTAAATTAATTCGAGGATTGACAAGAAATTGCTTTTTAGGAAAAGCGATTCAATTCCAAAGATAGTTTTGGAATTCTATAGCAGCCCTTATACTGCATCAGGCAGCCACCGCCTCCTTTACTTTCCTGGATAATGCTATTTCTCTTTGTAAGGTATTTCTCAATTCTCTGAGGTGTCTATATCCATTCATTTATTAAGGCTCTGCTCTATGTTTTTGAGTTACACATCTCTGTTTTTGACTGCTGTTCTTCCAGTAATCAATCTTATTCGTCTTCTGCCCAACCAATGCATGAATGGACTCAATCATATTGGTAGTCGTAAAACTTCTTCGATGCTCTTTGTGCATTCCAAACGGTGAATCATGAGAGTCTATTCAAATCCCTCTTCAAGACTATTTGTTGCAGAAACGTTGATAATTTTTTTTGATAAGAACTCGCTTTTGTTTAGGTTGAATATAGGGAAAACGTAGTTGTATGTCAAGCAAAAAAAGGCTTTTTGCATTTGCATAACCCCATCATTTTTGTTATAAAATACCCACCATGAAAACGAGACATAAATAATACTATCGCATTCGATCACGTCCGTGGCGTAGCTGCCATGCTTAGCGCCAGAAGGCAGTAAACCCCGTTAGAAATTCCAGCGGGGCATTATTTCTAACGGGGTAAAATTCCGGGGAGCCAATGTCTGTAAGCAAAGATAATGTGAAAATCCTGCTTTGTGGTTTCTATTTTCAGGGTAATACTGGGGATGACCTCCTGATGGAATCCATTGTAGAGACACTCAGCAGGCATGGTGAGGTGAAGGTAACCTCCACCGAGACGTTTGAGGTTGAGCTTCTGGACTGGTGTCAACTCCTGGTCATAGGTGCAGGGAGCCTTATCACACCAAGAGGGATAGGGGGGTACGAGCATGCAAAATACGCCAAAGAAAATGGTAAAAAGGTCGTTTATTACTCCCAGACGATAGAGGAGGGGCATCCACAATTTAGAGAACATATTGCAAGGGCTGATCTCATTACGGTCAGGGACTCTGAGTCAAAGAAGGTAGTAGAAGCCAATGGCTTTAGGGCGGTCTTTGCTTCTGACCCAATTTTTAAGACGAAAAAACGTACCATTGGTTTTTCTTTCCGCAGGTGGGTTAACGAGCCACCAGACATTGTTGAAAGACTGGCATCTATGCTGGATAACCTTGCCGTAGATTATGAGATATTCTCTCTTCCCTATACAGAGAATGATACCGATACTGAAAGTGATGCTTCGTTTCATGAACAGGTCATTCGCCATATGAAAAACAAACCTAAACAGGCTGCCTACGATGATGCAATTCAGCGTGTTGATCTATTCATGGGTATGAGACTCCATGCCCTTATCAATGGGGTTAACATGGGAAAGAGAGTACTGGCAATCGATTACGACCCAAAGGTGAGAAGAATATTTTCCGATTTGGCAAAGAATGATGCGGTCGTCTCCTATGATGATTTAGAAAAAATACCTTACCTTGTGAGAAATGAAATATTCAGGATTGATAAAATGGCTTTGAGGGAGAAGGTTAACGAGGCACTTGTGGCGCGGATGTGTGCCGACATCAGAGGAGAACCATCACCGAAGGTATCCATTGTCATGCCTACTTATAATAGAGCCAATTATTTAAAAGAGGCGATCGATTCGATATTAACTCAGACCATCCAGGACTGGGAGTTGATCATCATTGATGGGGGAAGCACGGACAACACCAGAGGATTAGTGGAATCCTATAGAGAAAAGAGGATAAAGTATTATAACTTTGGTAATAATGGCATATCTTACTCAAGGAATATAGGAAATCTCCTAAGCAGGGGAGAAATCATAGCGGTTGCAGACTCGGATGATGTAAACCTGCCCCATCGGTTAGAAGTTGCCTGCAAAGAGATGGAGAAGAGCAAGGCAGATATTGTCTATTCGTCTATGTTGCACTTCGATGATACTGGGAAGAAGGAGGTTATACCGAGCCATCCTTTTTCCTATGAAAGACTGAAAGAAGGAAACTTTATATACCATCCTACGATGGCATATCGGCGGGATGTAGCCATGGCCTGTCCGTACAATGAAGATCTTGAAATGGTGGAGGACTATCATCTCTATCTTCAGGCAGCAGAGAAGGGGTATAAATTTCACCAGGTGGAAGAGCCCTTGGTCATGCATCGGCTGCACGGGGAGCAGATATCTTCTGTTAGGAGTGAGGAAATGGCAGAGATTCACAGAAGTCTTGTGGATTCCGTAAGGGAGAAAAAGGAAAAGGTGAGTGATCCTCTGGTAAGCGTGATTGTCCCTACCTATAACCGTCCGGACATGCTCAAAGAGGCATTGACGAGCGTCCTCTCCCAGACTTACCAGAACTTTGAAGTCATTGTGGTAAATGATGCAGGTGACGATGTAAAGGATGTGATAGATTCGCTGAATAAAGAAGGCAAGATAATTTATCTCCAGCATAAAGAGAACAGGGGGCTTTCGGCAGCGAGAAATACAGGTATTAAAGCCGCGAAGGGTAAATATATAGCCTATCTGGATGATGATGATATCTACTATCCAAATCACCTCGAAACCCTTGTCAATTTTCTTGAAAATAGTGATTACAAGGCTGCATATACTGATTCTTATCATGCCTTTCAGGAATGGATAACAGATAGATACGTCACGGTTGGGAAAAAGGTTATTTTCAGCCATGATTTTGACCGTCAAAAATTGCTCATATCCAACTATATTCCAGTTCTTAATGTGGTTCACAGGAAAGATATTATAGAAATTGCTGGTTTATTTGATGAAACTCTCGATGCCCATGAAGACTGGGAGATGTGGATAAGACTCTCACAATACGGCGATTTTCACCACATTAATATACCGACCACGGAGGTTAGCGTCCGAACCGATGAAACCACAATGACAAGCAGTAACCGCATGCCATTTTTAAAAACTATGAAAATAATTCACAAAAGATATTCTCACCTGGTTACTCATCCCTCCGTTTTTGAAGAGCAGAAGAAGGCCGAGGAGGGACTTGCCAGACAGGTGGAGATAGAAGGGAAGGATTCCATCATCCCACTCTATGAATATCTCCACCGCTATAGGTTTACAAAGGAGTTTGTAAGAGGTAAGAAAGTCCTCAACCTTGCCTGTGGTGAAGGTTACGGGAGCTTCATGCTTTCTGAAGAAGCTGATTCTGTGGTAGGTATTGACATCGATGGCCTTGCAATAAACCATGCCCGTTCAAAGCATATCAAGGAAAATCTGGAGTTCATCAAGGGCCCTATCACCGATGTTCCGATTGAGCAAGAGAAAATTTTTGATGTCATAGTCTGTTTTGAAGCGATGGAGCCTATACAGAAATACGATAAGCTTATGATGGAGGTAAAGAGGCTTTTAAAGCCTGACGGCATCTTTATAATCTCCACACTCAACAAAAACATCCCGTCAGGTCAGCCCAATTATCAGAATCCCTTGCATTTAAAGGGACTTTATTTCGATGAGTTTAAAGACCTTCTTTCAAAAAACTTTAAAAATGTCTTCCTTTATGGTCAAAAATTATACCCATCTTCAAATATATTTCCTATTGATAAGGGCTCAATGGTTTCAAGAGTCTTCACAATAGAGAAAGGTGATGAGGAGTTTCTTTTCTTGCCTATGGGGAAAAAGATGGCAAGGAATCTCATAGCAGTAGCTTCGAATGGTAACTTAGACCGCAATGAACTTGTGGGGGAATCTTATCTTGTGGACATATCTGAAACCCTTTTTAAACAGAAGGATGCCCGCATAGGGAGTCTCGAGTCTGCCATAAAAGAAAAGGATACCCACATAGGAATTCTCGAGTCTGCCATAAAAGAAAAGGATACCCACATAGGAATTCTCGAGTCTGCCATAAAAGAAAAGGATACCCATATTTTCACTCTTGAAGGAATGGTAAGGGAGAAGGAAAAGGAGTTAGAGAATCTCAAAGAGACGATAAGTCAGAGGGATACCCAGGTCTCAGAGTTGATGGGTATCCTTTCTGAAAAGGATGCCCATATTTCCACTCTTGAAGGAATAAAAGAAAGTCTAAAGACTGGCTTGACAGAGAAGGAAGCGGCATTAAACCATATCTACAATTCCCATGGCTGGAAGACTTTATTAGCATATTACAGAGCAAGAGATAGGGTATTGCCTGTGGGGACAAGAAGGAGAAAATTTGCTGTTTCAATTTTCAAGTTGTTGTTGATAGCTCCACAAATTACCAACAAAGCAAATGTAATAGGAACCATTTTCCGGCCAAAAGACAACTGTCCCGTGACGCCTACCGAAGGACTTGGCGAGGGGGGGGCAGACGAAACGCGCATAGTGGACAGTGCGCTGTCCGCGGTTAGCCTGCCCATCACCCAATCCTCGCCGTGCCTTAAGAAACCGGCCATGACTCGTAAGCGAATCTTGCTCGTTAGTTATTACTGCCCGGTACGTAGTCACGCAGGTGGCCTTCGTATTCTGGATATTTACAGGCTAATAAAAGCCAAATTTCCGGATGTTGAACTTGATCTCTATACATGCCGTCGCCCTGAAATCGACGGGTCGTATAAAGATCTGGAAGACATTTACGACAATATTTACTACTCGACGACAGAAGAGCTGACTGTGAGCGATTTGCTGAATCAATGCCAAATTCGTCCATCCTACGACGTGATTGATCTACAGTTTCATCAATCAGCTCGTCATATTGATGAGTTCAGAACCTTGGGGGCGAAGATTCTGTTCACCCCAATGGAGTCGCTCGCCAGATCTCAGTTTATTAATGCACAAGAGGCTTTTCATCCTACACATAGGCTTTCCCTCAAAGCCATGGTGGCGGGAGTAAAGCAGGCAACCGAGGAATTTAAGATCTGTCTCAAGGCTGATGAAGTGATATGTGTGTCGAGATCAGATGCAGCGTTTTTGCGTGCAATCAGTCTGTCTAAAAAAATAAAATTTTTAGAGACCGGAATATCCAGCATTGAGTTCCAGGACGCGCTTGACAATCTTTCGTTGGCACTCACTCCTGAAAACAAAGAAAACACGATACTTTATGTCGCCTATTTTGGATCAGAAACCAATGTCGTTGCTTTGAAATGGTATCTCGAGAATGTGCACCCCCTAATCAAAATTCGGGTTCCGGACTATATATTGCGCGTTGTAGGAAGAGGCGACCTTTCGGTCTTCAGCAACTATCGAGAAGATTCTATCGATTTCGTAGGGGAGGTGGCTTCCCTCGGCCCTTATATCGCCAAGGCAAAGGTTGGAATTGCTCCTGCGCTGGGCGGAGCAGGTTTTCGTGGAAAGGTTAATCAGTACGCGATTTTCGGCGTACCAAGTGTGGTGTCCCCCATTGCAGCGAAGGGACTAGCCTACGAGAACGAAGTTGATATTTTCATTGCTGAAAAACCAGAAGATTTCGCTAAACGATGTGTTTTATTGTTGATGGATAACGAGATAAATAAAAAAATTGGGTATAAGGCAAGGCAAACAGCCTTTCTAAACTATTCGTGGGAATCAAAACTGGATATGATCAAGCAGACTTACGGACTGGATGGCGATATATTGATGAACAAACCGAAGGTAACTGCGCTTGTTCCCTCCTTCAACCACGGACGCTATCTGAGGCAGCGTATCGAGTCTGTACTACAGCAGACCTACCCGAATGTAGAACTTATAGTTATTGACGATTGCTCAGAAGACGACTCGGGCGATGTTATTAAGTCGTTGCAGGCACAATATGGGTTTAAATTTATTCGTAACGCTCGCAACTCTGGGACACCGTTTGCTGCTTGGGAGCGCATCCTTAGCCTTGGAACCGGAGAATACATCTGGATTTGCGAGAGTGATGACTACGCCGATCCAAGGTTTTTGGAGGTTGCTATCGAGGCTCTGAAGAAGGTTCCGGAAGCCGCTCTCGCTTACTGTGATTCATGGATCATCGATGAGTATGGTCAGCAAGTTGACCATACAGATACCTATTTTCATGAAATCTGGCGCGAATCCCGTTGGGATAAAGCTTTCGTTCAGCCTGGGATAGATGAACTAAGTCAATTTCAAATACGAGGGCAGACAGTTCCTAACATGAGCTCAGCGCTAATTTCGGCTAGCGCATTTCGCAAAGCGTATCACCCCTTTCTCAAAAAACTAAAGTTAACTGGAGATTGGCTCTTTGTCGGTTGGTTGATGCGCCAAGGTGCAGTTGTTTATTGCAAACAAACTCTAAACCACTTTCGACGGCATGAAGTCACCTCGCGTGCCCGGGTCAAATCCGCACGCTCGCAAGCAGAATTTATTTTGACAAAGTACCTTCTTTTTCGTGTGACTGGGCGGCCTTTGCGAGAATTCGCGTCGGTCATGAGCCCAGACGCAATAAGGTTTCTATATGAACCAGCGGGGCTATTTGATATGCTGCGAGCACTTTTCAATATTTCGGTGTTGAAGACTTTGCAGTGTGGTGCGTCGCTTGCCGCATCTTTGGCGATGAACGGCCATTTTGTAAAGAAGTTTTGTCAGCGCTACAAACTTGTTAAAGGGGGCGGTTAAATGCAAAACAACCAGCAAGTCGATCGCCATGCGCGTGTTTTGATTACGGGGGGGACCGGTTTGGTGGGTCGGGCGCTTTCAAGAGTGCTCGCCGATCAAGGGTTTGCAAATGTAATATCAATAGGCAGCGGGGATTGCGACCTTCGTGGCGGTGAGGCTGTACAAAAATTATTTGCCGATAAATGTCCCGATTATGTATTTCATTTAGCGGCGCGGGTGCACGGTATAGGCGGCAATAAGAAGTATAAATCCGACATTCTTTTCGACAACGTCATGATCAACACCAATGTGATTGAGTTTGCGCGTAGATTAGGGGTAAAGAAGATCGTTGCCATGGGATCGGGGTGTGTGTACCCTGAATTGAAGGGGCAGCAAGAATTATTCGAAGAGCAAATTTGGATTGGCCCGCCGCATCCTTCAGAAGATTCTTATGCTCACTCAAAGCGCCTGATGCTGGCGCAGCTGCAAGCCGCAAAGGAGCAATATGGTCTTGCCTCAGCGTTCGCAATAAGCGGCAACTTGTATGGCCCACATGACAACTTTGATGTTGACGAGGGGCATGTTACTCCTTCGCTGGTTGCCAAGTTTTTTAAAGCCTCGCAAAATGGTCAACCGGTGAAAGTCTGGGGTAGCGGCGTTGCGATTAGGGACTTTACATACTGTGATGACGCCGCACGAGCACTGTACGAATTGCTATTGAAAGTCGAAGGACCGGTAAACCTGGGTAGCGGCTTCAGGCATCCGATTAAAGACATCGTTTCAGCCCTTCAGGACATCTGCGGAGAGTCGATTCGCGTTGAGTGGGACCCCAGCAAACCGGATGGGCAACGTGAACGGTATTACAACCTGAATAAGCTAAAAGCAACGGGATTCCAGGCGAAGATAAAACTAGCGGAGGGAATTCGGCAAACTTACGATTGGTACTCAGCTAACTGGCAAGCCGCTCGACATAAATGACTAATATTACTAGGATAAAGCCATGAAACTACATAGGCTGAGATGTCATAGCGATTTTGTTTTCTACAAAGAAAAAGAAGCTGTAGAACTCGAGAAGCATATGGCAACGATTAACGGGTATATCCCGAAATGGAAAGACTCCTTCACTGTCGAGGGGTACTCCTATACTGCAGCAAAACAGGTAAAGTTTCACGTCGACTTTCAGCATTCCGGAGCAAAAGGTCAGGTTATTTGGAGGGAGCGTGTTTGTTGCCCAATCACGGGGTTCAATAATCGTTTGCGCGCAACATTTCATATCTTTGATATTGAGATGGAAGCGTATCACGATAGCGCCATATATATCACGGAACAGGTGACGCCAATCTATCGTCATTTTGCACAACATTATTCAAAGGTTACTGGCAGTGAATATTTAGGAGACCAGATTCCCTTCGGCAAGTCTAATTCCAAGGGAATTAGAAACGAAACGTTGTGCGATTTACAGTTCCCGAATGAGTCGTTTGATATCGTCGTATCTCTTGACGTTCTTGAGCATATCCCTGATTATCGAACAGCATTTCTTGAGTGCTGCCGAGTGCTTAAGAAGGGAGGAAGATTTCTTTGGTCTGTCCCCTTTGTTCCCGATTCTGAAAAAAATATCATCTGTGCCGAGATGAAGGATGGCAAGGTGCACCATATTCTTCCGGCTCAATATCATGGCGATCCCCTGTCCAATAAAGGTGTTCTCTGCTTCACGTATTTTGGATGGGAGATGCTTGAGGAAATGCGTTCGGCAGGATTCACTGATGCCTACGCAGTAGCCTATCATTCTTTACCGTTTGGTTATCTGGGAGGTGTGCAGTTTATTTTCATTGCCCACAAGTAAGTTGCAAAAACCATTTCTATCTTCTTGAAGGAGGCTTTTATGTTCAATCGTAATGTAGTAGCATGCATCTTTTTGGCGGTATTTTTAGTAGTTGTCGGTGGTTGTGGACAAAAGACCGGTGTGTCTTACACTCTCCCAAACCATACGGACGAGAATTGGGTGAACGGCATTGCAAAAAAATGGGCAACCGCGTTTTTTGTCAAGGACTCGATTCAAGCAAAGAGTGATTTTGCTGTCGGCAAGAAAGTGACTTTCTCCGACGGAACTGTTCGGATAATCGTCCGGCAAAAAGAAAATGATGGTTCCTTGATTGTGTTTCTTGACGGTACTCCGCTTGACGGAAACGTGGTTGGATATCCAAAAGAGATAAAGGTCACAGATGCTGCCAAGTAGCCGCAAGATCAGATATACCATCATGAAGCTCCTCGCAAGAGACGATAGCAAGAAGAATAATATAATGGATTTTGCCGGTTTGCAGGAACGCATTCAACCGTTCATGGACCAAGGGCGTTATGAGCAGGCCATAAATGAGTGCCTGAAGGTGTGGCGTAATGATCCTGATAATGTTCGTCTATTACTACTCATGGGGCGACTGCATCATCGTGCAAAAGGCGCTCAAAAAGCTGGATTTTTCTTTGACCTTGCCGGCAAACACGCCAGTGGCGATCAAGGAGTGTTGCGTCGTGTCGAGATGTTTAATCGTGCAACTGCTCTTCTTCCCACTTCTCGGACGGACATCGAAAACTTCTGCGATCCTGACATTGTTCTCGTCCAGGCACCCGGTTGGGGTGTTAACACCCCTCCTCTTGCTACAGCCATGCTGACTTCGTTTGCCAGAAAACACGGATACAAAGTACTCCCGATCGATCTCAACGTGGAGTTCTTCCTCAACCGCCCACCGGAATTCGATAAAACATGGGAATTGGAGCAATCACTCTGGTTTTGGGAGACCACGGATTGTGTCAAAAGATTCAAGAATGCGTTTGGTAAAGAGTTGGACGCATTCGTTGACCTGGTCATCGCCACCAACACGCCGCTGGTAGGGTTTACGGTGTACAACTCTTCAATGTATCTCAGTATGGAGTTGGCCCGCCTGCTCAAAAAACGCCGGCCAGAACTTAAAATCATCTTTGGCGGCCCGCACGTCAGCCGCTTTCTGGCCGGCCTATGGGTAATCAAGGACCCTGCTGTAGATGCAGTTGCGCAAGGCGAGGGAGAGTTAACGCTGATTGACGTCATTGAGCGTGTGAAAACTGGACGTCCGCTGACGGATTGCCCGGGGCTCCTCGTTCGCGTAAATGACCAGGTTGTAGATACCGGAGACCGGGAGCTCCTTAAAGATCTGAATCAAGTACCTGCTCCAGATTTTGCCGACTACGCTTTCGAGCTCTACCGCACCCCCACGCGCCTACCCCTCCTGTCCAGCCGTGGCTGTCCGAACCGTTGCATATTCTACAACGAGCGGCCATTCTGGAAGACGTTCCGGTATCGGACCGCCGAGAATGTTTTTGCGGAGATACAGGCGCAACTCGCACGGTACCCTTTTATCAACTTCCTCGATTTCCAGGATCGTTTGGTCAATGGCATGATACGGGAGTTGGACCGCCTTGCGGATTTGATTATAGAAAGCGGCCTGAAAGTTAATTGGTCCGGCCAAGCCGCCATCCGCAAGGAAATGACACGAGAGTTAATGATAAAATTAAAGCGCTCAGGCTGCGTATGCCTGGCTTACGGGCTTGAAACGCCGTCCTCTTCTCTAATGTTGAAAATTGGGAAGGTATTGGCGAGCGGGGCGGATGCCAATGCCATTGCCGAGGCGCATGGGAAAACCGGTCTTGGAGTAACATATAACTTTATGTTTGGCCTTCCAGGCGAAACGGAAGAAGACGCGTTTGAAGCGCACGAGTTTCTACGACGCAACAAGAAATACGGTCTGGCAGTGAATCCGAGTTCGCATTTTTGTGGATTCGCTCCGGGTACACTCGCCTACGAAGACCCACAACGCTACAGTATTGACCTTAGCAAGGGAGCGTTGTACTGGGAAAGCACCGACGGGAAGAATACATATATCTGCCGCTTGAAACGGTTTGAAGACTTTTGCAGGCTTGTTCAAGAATTGGGAATATCAACCACGTATCCAAGCACGGTTCTTCTTGACCGAAATCGTACGTTGGGGAACTATTATGTCCAAGCTGGTGACGCGCAGCGAGCGCGCTGGTACTAAGAGGCATGGCTGGAAGAGCACCCCGATGATGAGCATATTCGGGCCTCGCTTGATAAAGTTATAGCCTCTGACCCCATCTTTTTGGCGGCTTCTTTAGCTGTCAGCGGTTGTGACCAGAAGATCGGCGTGTCTTACACGCCCCCCAATCATACAGACCAAAATTGGGTTAAGGGCATTGCAAAAAAATGGGCAACAGCATTTTTTATCCAAAACTCGATTCAAGCAAAAAGAGATTTTGTTGTCGGCAGGAAAGTAACTTTCTCCGACGGAACTGTTCGGACAATCGTTCGGATAAATGAAAACGACGATTCGTTGATTGTGATCCTTGACGGAACTTCTCTTGACGGAAATGTGGTTGGATATCCAAAAGAGATAAAGGTAACAAATGTTGCCAAGTAGTCGCAATGATCGGATATACCATCATGAACCTCCATGCAAGAGGCGACAGCAAGGAGAATTAGATGAAGCAAGAAACAAACTCAGATAGTACCAAGATTTGGGACAAGCGATACAAGGAAGGCAAGCTAGCATGCACAAAAAAGGTCGTTGAAAAGGACCCGATTGAGTACCCCTTCCACCCCCTGTTGTTTAGGTACGCGATTGCAAAACGACTGACTGGCTCGATAGATGGGGATCCAATGGATAAAATTGCTCGCCAATTTTTGATACCCCCAGTTGGCCAACTGTTGGCGATAGGATCCGGAATGGCTTATATAGAGGAATGGTTAGTCGCTCAGGGATTTGCTCAACATGTTGTGGCTTATGAGTTATCTTCTGTAGCGGTTGAGGCTGCACGAACCCGCTTACTGACAGCCGGTCTTGGGGACAAGATTGAAATGCGCTGCGGTGATGTGAGGAAGGATACCATAGCGTCGAGCTCATTCGATGTGGTTTTTGTTCATGCAGCAATTCATCACTTTTATGAAATTGAAGAGATGTTTGCGCTAATGCATCGCGTTCTTCGACCCAATGGCTTGTTGATTTACGATGAGTACATAGGCCCAGATCATCACCTGTACGAACCGGCAGTCATGGATATCGTGAATGAAATCAACGAATGCCTTTCCGATGATCTTCGCTGGGATGTCCTACGAAAAGAAACGCGTTCTGAGGTTCCTAGGGCGACGTTAGAATGGATGTTGCAGATGGATCCCTCGGAAGGTGTTCATTCATCCCGCATTCTGCCGCTGACTTACAAATACTTCGATGTCATCCACAGAGGCGATTATGGGGGGGCCATAATGCGCCCGTTTTGGGCAGGGGTGCTGCCCAACTTTGATTTTGATGATAAAAGAGATTCAACAATTGCACGTTTAATTATCTTGATCGAAGATCTTCTGACGCGATACGGTGTTATTCCTCATATTCACACTCAAGTGGTAGGTATGAAGCGTGCTATTCCACGCGAGGATCTTACCGTGGCTGAAGAAGCGAGAATAAATTATAGCAACTGGAGCCAAAAGACCGGCGTGTCTTACACGCCCCTTAATCATACAGACAAAAATTGGGTTAAGGGTATTGCAAAAAAATGGGCAACAGCATTTTTTATCGTGGGCCCGGTTAAAGAACAGACAAAGAATGATTTTGCTGTAGGTAGGAAAGTAACTTTCTCCGATGGTACTGTTCGGACAATCGTTAAGTTAGAGCAAAATGCCGGTAACTTGATTGTGTTTCTTGACGGAACTTCTCTTGACGGAAATGTGGTTGGATATCCAAAAGAGATAAGGATCACAGTTGCTGCCGAGACGTCACAACGATCAGACATACCATCGCTCAAGAGTCAGCAGTAAGGAGAATAAGTTGATTTGAATTCGATCATTTCAGACGAGTAGCGGCAACGTTACTACAACCTTAACAAGTTTAAAGCAACAGTTCTTGAAGCTAAATTATGATAAGAAGATCATAGTAATATAGAGAGAAAAATGATTAGAAATAATAAGATTGCCTTAGTAATGTGCCCATGTTGGGGACGCGAGTCTCCGCCGCTTTCGATATCTCTTCTTGGAGGTAATCTTAGAAGCAGGGGATATGAAACACATCTTTTCGATTTAAACAACTATTTTTATCATAAAGCATCCAGTGAGTATAAAAAATATTGGGGGCAAGAGTATTATTCATTTTGGGGAAACGAATCATTGGTTAACGAATTCATTGAACATCATGAGGAATCAATCGAATCGGCCTTGAGAATGATTATGGATACCGGAAGCAAAATAATAGGATTTTCTACTGTCTTTTCGACACTCCACTTTAACTTGGAACTGTCGAAACGTATAAAGCAGTTCTACCCGGAAAGTATTATTATTATGGGTGGACCTCATGCCTCATTATTTTATAGCGGCATGTATATTATTAATAATCAGTATGTTGATGCAATTGTATTACATGAAGGGGATGAAACCTTGCCTCAAGCGCTTTACGACCTTAATAAGAATGGGCAATTCTCAAAAATTCCTGGTCTGATTTTAAAAAAAAATGGAGATATTATTAATGGCGGGATGCGCGAGCCGGTTCACTCGCTAAATGAACTTCCTTTTGCAGATTATTCGGATTTTGATCTTTCAACCTATTCCAACCCACATCGGCTTGATATATTCAGCAGCCGCAGTTGTATTAATCATTGTCACTACTGCGATGAACGTAATTATTTTCAACGCTACCGTTTCCGTTCAGGAAAGAATCTATATGATGAAATTGTTTATCAGACAGCGAAATACCCCTCAGTCAATTTTTTTAATTTCAGCGATTCAGTCTTGAATGGTTCAATTGATGCAATTCGTGAATTTTGTGAACTATTGATAAAAAATAATATTAATATCCGATGGGGAGGTCAGGCTGTTATCAGAAAGGAAATGACATCTGATCTGTTGCATTTAATGCGCAAAGCAGGATGCTCGTATCTGAGCTATGGTGTTGAAAGCGGATCGGATAAAGTGCTTGAAAGCATGAATAAAAAGCGATTTACCGTTGAGTTGGCTTCAGTCGTGCTTAAAGAAACACATAATGCTAATATTAACACTTATGTGAATATTATGTTTGGATATCCTACAGAGACTGAAAATGATTTCCTTAAAACACTATATTTCATTAAACAGAATAGAAAGTGGATTGATGCGGTATCACCCTCGCAATCCTTTACTATAATAGTAAAAAATACATATTTGCATGACCATCCTACAGAGTTTAATGTTGAACCTAATCCGCATCATCTTTATTGGAAAACAATTGACGGCAAAAACACTTATCCCATTCGTTTTAAAAGATACGAATTATTCTGTAAACTTTGTATTGATTTAGAACTTACTGGTGTGGGTGTTGTATCTGAAAAGATTGATAAGTGGCAGTTGCTGGGAGAGTACTATTATGAAAATGAAAAAGACTACAGTAATGCGCTTGAATGTTATAAAACGGATCTATTGCAAAATGGTTACTCGCCGAAATCCTTGGAACGATTTGTTGCATGCTGTAAGGTGTTAGACAAGGTTGATGAAGGACAAGCCTTTATAAATATATTCCAACTAAATAAAGTTCATCCAAAAAAACCAGGAGAATTACTAGACTGTAATCAGGTATATAGTACTTCCAAACATACTGATGAAAATTGGGTGAATGGAGTTGCGCGGTCCTGGGCTACCGCTTTTTTTGTCGCCAATTCTATTCATGCTCGAAGCGGATTAACTGTTGGTAAAACAATTACTTTTTCTGATGGAACCACCCGGACAATTGTCAGCACAAAGGAAGATGGCGAGTCTCTGATTATATTCCTTGAAGGAGTTCCTTTGGATGGAACTGTTGTTGGATATCCAAAAAAGTTTATCGTTCACTCTGGTATTAAGTAATTTTTCTATACCTTATAGAAAACGCTTGGCTCACGGCACTATTTCGGGTTTTTTGCAAGCTCCATTGTGAGTTTGTTATCTCGGCGGAGATCGTATTTTCGATAACGCACAATTGATTAACCATTAAGGATCGAAGAGTAGATATGAATTCCAAGAACACGCTTGCACATGTGCTGCAACGAGAGAACAATAATATTGATTTGATAAGGTTACTTGCCGCTTGTGCTGTGATTTATGGCCACTCATTTGCGTTGATTCCAAATGTTGCAGAGGTAGACTTTTTATACCGTTCTGTAGGCATTTACTCCGCTGAATGGGGTGTGAAGACATTCTTTTTTCTGAGTGGACTTTTTGTTGTAAACAGTGTGCAGAGTGGAGAAGGGGCGGTTGCTTTCCTAATAAAGCGTTTTTCTCGAATCTGGCCTGCTTTGTTTCTTGTTGTCAGTCTTAGTGCTTTTGTCATTGGGCCTTTATGCACAACACTTCCAATGAAGGATTATTTCGCCAACTCACGGGTGTATGATTATGTAATAAACATGAGTCTATTTAAAAGTTGGGGGACTCAGAATCTAGGGTACTACGATTTACCCGGAGTTTTTGCTGAAAACATATTTAAGAATAACGTCAATGCGCCACTTTGGACTTTCCCTGTTTTTATTTTTGCATACCTGCTGATACTAGCGCTTTCTCTTATCGGGGCATTCAACAAGCGTGTCGCAATAATTTTATTTGGCGTAATTCTGCTTGATACTTTTTTGCCGACGAAGTTCCTCTTCTTTTGGTTGCCTGTAAATAGCAATGACTTTACTGCTATTCCTTTTTGTTTCGCGTTGGGCGGGCTGTTAGCTGTCTATAAAGAAAAGATAGCTATTACGGCGGCGGTGCCATTGGGATTTTTCTTGTTACTCTTGCTATTTAAAGGCTGGGTGCATGAACGTTACTTGGCTTACACGTGTTTTTTTATGTTTGCAATCTATGTTGCGTCGATACCGATGGTTGCTAAATTTAAAAAATTGCCGGGCTTGTCTTATGGTGTTTTTTTATGGGGATGGCCCATTCAGCAGGTTGTTTCGAAATTCACTCCTAACATCGGATTCTACCCGTATGTGCTTGTATGCCTCGTTTTATCCTTGCTTATGGGGTATGTCTCTTGGATATTGATTGAGAAAAGGGCAATTGAGTTTGGGCGGTTCGTGGCATCGCGATTACCAGGCAAGGTTGCTAATTTTGGGCGTCAATCGAGTTAATATATTTTTGCGGTTTGGCTAAGGTTCTCAGGAAAGATTGATCATTCTCTCAAGACGGTTATTTGTATTTATGAGGAGGATTATATGACGAAAAACGTTTTAATTACTGGTATTACCGGCATGGTTGGTTCGCATTTGGCCGACTACTTACTCGAAAACACCGATTGGGAAATCTACGGTTTATGCCGCTGGCGCAGTCCGTTGGACAACATTTCTCACCTGTTGCCACGTATTAATGCAAATGATCGTGTGCATCTGGTTTACGGTGATTTGCGGGACTACATTTCAATTCATGAAGCCGTGAGAAAGGCGAAGCCGGATTACGTTTTCCACCTGGCTGCACAGAGCTACCCCAAGACAAGCTTTGATTCGCCGCTGGATACGCTGGAAACAAATGTTCAAGGCACTGCAAACGTATTGGAGGCTTTGAGAAAGAACGATATTCAGGCGATCACCCATGTATGCGCTTCTTCCGAGGTATTTGGTCGAGTACCCAAAGAAAAGTTGCCAATTGATGAAGAGTGCACTTTTCATCCAGCATCACCCTACGCGATCTCTAAGGTTGGTACGGATTTGATTGGCCGCTATTATGCCGAAGCCTACAATATGACAGTTATGACCACCCGAATGTTCACCCATACCGGGCCACGTCGCGGTGACGTATTTGTGGAATCCACGTTCGCCAAGCAGATTGCAATGATTGAAGCAGGCTTGATTCCACCCGTGGTCAAAGCAGGCAATTTAGAATCGCTTCGGACATTCGCAGATGTTCGTGACGCGGTACGAGCTTATTACATGTTGGTGACAGTAAATCCGATTCAGGGAGCCTATTATAACATCGGCGGTACTTACACCTGCACGGTTGCAGACATGTTGAAAACCTTGCTGTCGATGTCTACAGTAAAGGATATTCGTGTTGAAACAGACCCAGAACGCTTGCGTCCTATCGACGCAGATTTGCAGGTGCCTAACACGGCCAAGTTCAAGGCTGTGACTGGCTGGCAGCCGGAGATTCCGTTTGAGCAGACGATGAAGGATCTGCTTCAGTATTGGCGAGATCGCATACAAGCTGGGCAATACTTTCTGACACGATAAGGAGGAAGTATGATTATTCGCGCACGGGCTCCACTTCGCCTTGGTCTTGCAGGCGGCGGAACCGATGTTTCGCCCTATTGCGATATTCACGGGGGCTATATTCTCAATGCCACTTTAGATCGCTATGCCTATGCGGTGATTAAGACACATGACGAACCCTGCGTTCGATTTGTGTCAACCGACGAGAAAAAAGAGAAGGTCATACCAATTACGGAGCCTCTGGAGTTGAATGGGAATCTCGACCTGCACAAAGCCGTATATAACGAAATTGTGCAGCGCTACAACGGTGGAAAACCTATTTCATTGGAACTCAGCACCTTTTCTGATGCGCCGGCTGGTTCGGGATTGGGATCATCTTCAACGCTGGTTGTAGCGATGGTCCGGGCCTTTACCGAGTTGCTGAATTTGCCGCTGGATGATTACACCATAGCTCACCTGGCTTTCAAGATCGAGCGGGTGGATTGCGGCTTGCAGGGCGGGAGGCAGGATCAATATTCCGCCACCTTTGGTGGCTTCAACTTCATGGAATTTTATGCCGAAAATCGGGCGGTTATTAACCCGCTGCGTATCAAGCATTGGATCATCTGCGAGCTGGAAGCTTCTCTGTTGTTATTTTATACCGGGGTGTCCCGCGAGTCCGCAAAAATCATTGCCGACCAAAGTGCGAATGTAGAAAAAGGTGAGGTGGATGCTGTTGAGGCAATGCACGCCATGAAGCGAGAGGCATTGGTCATGAAAGAGTGTCTGCTCAAAGGGGATTTCACGGGAATTGTGGAGACACACTTCGAGGGTTGGGAGAGCAAGAAGCGCTCCGCCAAGACGGTTTCCAACCCACATATCGATGAAATCTATAACGCGGCCATTAGCGCGGGTGCGCTTGCTGGCAAGGTGTCGGGTGCGGGCGGCGGTGGCTTTATGATGTTTATTGTGCCACCAGACAAACGGATGGATGTAATTCGCGCATTGGATGGCTTTAAGGGACAGGTGAGCAATTGTCACTTTACCAAGTACGGCACTCAAGCTTGGAGGGTTTGATGAAGAACTATATTTCTGCATAGATCGCTGAGGCCCAACGTGTGCTGCGGCAAATGAATTAGAAGAGCTTCATCTTGAATTGACATATCAATGCAATCAAAAATGTGTGTTGTGCAATATATGGAATCGATACAAATTGAATCTTTGTGCTAAGAAAAGAAGAGCTCTTTTTTAACGAAATAAATTATAAAAATGAAGTAATTGCGGATAACAAAGATTTGAGGAGGCCTCTTTGGCCAGATCCAAGCAAGAATTAGTGCTTCCTGCTGGCATCTATGCAAGATTTTATAAGGAAAGATTACACGACTGCCAAGGGAGACCGGCCCTTTTTATTGACCGTGACGGCGTACTGATCGAAGAGGTCGGTTACATCTCCCGCCGGGAAGATGTAAGCTTTATTCCCGGAGCCATTGAGGCAATTCGAACATTCAACTATGCCAATGTTCCGGTAATCATGGCTACGAACCAGGCAGGGATCGGGAAGGGGTACTTGGATTGGGAGAACTTTGAAGAAGTCCAGGAAGAGATTACGGATGTCTTAAAAAAGGGAAATGCCTTTTTGGATGCAGTTATTGCGTGTCCATATCACGAAAATGGAATAGAAAAATATCGTTTTGACAATCATCCGTTTAGAAAACCCAACCCTGGAATGATTCTTTTTGCCGCTGAGCAGCTTGGGATCGTCCTTGAGTGGTCGTGGATGGTAGGTGACAAGCTGTCTGATGTCAAGGCTGCTGTCGGTGCGGGGTTATATGGTGCAGTCCATGTAGAAACAGGATATGGTAAAGAGCAGAGAAAGAGTATCGAAGCCTTGCAAAAAAACTCATTTGAGATTGTTTTCGCTAAGAACTTGTTTGAAATTGCCCGTTTCCTAATAAGCCGTATGGCTGGGTCTCTATGACAGCGGTCATAATGCACAAAAGTGCAAATGACATAGGTGCAGTAATTCTGGCTGGCGGATTAGGCACCAGAATAAGAGAAATCTGTCCTTCGATTCCGAAACCGATGATAGAGGTTTGTGGCAGTCCCTTCATTGAATGGGTAATAAAATATCTTTCTACGCAGGGCCTGACTGATTTTTGTATTTCCATCGGCTACAAAGCCGATGTGATTGAAAAGTATTTCGAGGGGCGGCATTACAATGGATTGAACCTTTACTGTGTCAAAGAAGAATCGCCTCAAGGGACTGCAGGAGGATTCCTTTTGTCAGCTACGAAGTTCCAAAATAAAGAGTATCTGCTTGCAACAAACGGAGATTCATTAATACTTGCTGATCTTTCTGCTGCTTTCGAAATGGTAAGAAAAGAACATTACGATGCAGTGATTATAGGCCGAAGAGTGGAAGACCGCTCACCTTATGGTTCTTTGGGATGCGATGAAAACGGAATGCTCATCCAATTTCGCGAGAAGGAGAAAGGGGAGGGGCTAATTAATGCCGGCGTTTACATTTTTCCAAGAAGTAGCCTAACGAATTTCCCATCAAAAAAGCCCCTTAGCTTCGAGTACGATGTTTTTCCTTTGTTCCTTCAAAAAGGAATGAAGATAAGAGTTCTCACTGTGGATGCACCATTTATAGATATCGGCACACCAGAGGCCATTAGGGAGGCGGAGTCATTCATTAAAAAGTACAGCGTGAAATTTATTCAAGGGGGATGAAATAAATATGGCGAGAATGCATCCGTTTCTTACAATGAAGGCTGTCCATCATCTTGTATCGATTCTCGTGAATCTTTTTACGAGGTTATAGTTAAAATCTGGATTGAGGCCCTTTATATAGTACAAAATGGCGAAAGTAAGTTTAATTGTAATTAACTACAACGGGAGAGATTTTATAGTCAATTGTTTAAGGGCATTAGAAGGGCAGTTATTCAAAGATTTTGAAATCATATTAATAGACAATGGCTCTTCGGATGGCTCCTTAGATAAAATACGGAATTATTTAGAAGAAAGTCCTTTAGCTCCTGTTGTCAAATTCATTCCTCTTGATAAAAACTTAGGCTTTGCAGGAGGTGCTTCGGAAGGATTAAAGCATGCTCATGGTGAGTATATAGCCCTTTTAAACAACGATACAGGGCCTGATGGAAGGTGGCTTGAAGAACTTGTTAAAGCTATGGATAATGACCCTAAAGTTGGAATATGCGCTTCTAAACTTATCATTTTTGACAGCGACCTGATAGATAGTGCTGGGGATGGACTTTCTACTGCTTTAAGGGGCTTTAAAAGGGGAGAAGGGGAGAAAATCTCTTTATATAATGAGAGGGAATATATCTTCGGAGCCTGCGGAGGGGCAGCCCTCTATAGACGGAAGATGATAGAAGAGATTGGCTTCTTAGATGAAGACTTCTTCTTAATCCATGAAGACACCGATTTGAACCTCAGGGCTCAACTTCGTGGTTGGAAGGTGATGTACGTACCGACAGCCATTATCTATCACAAAGTGCGGTCTTCCATTGGCCCAATGAGTGACATGGCAATTTATTATACCCTGAGGAACAGCGAGTTTGTGAGGATAAAGAATATTCCCTTTGGAGTCTTCATAAGATGTCTTCCTGAGTTCCTGATAGGGGCGTTAACAGAATTTATCTATTTTGCTATAAAGCACAAACGTTTAAGGTTGTATTTCAAAGCTAAGATGGATGCCATCAGGATGCTTCCAAGGATGTTAAAAAAGAGAGCCGTAATAATGAAGAGCAGAAAAGTGGGCCATGGATATCTGCTAGACATGATAACTCCAGTATGGCAAAAAGATTTCTTGATGACAAAGATTAAAAAGTTTTTGTACGCATAGATTCAACATCTGACTCAATAGAACTGAAGACGCTCTAAGACCGAAGGCTCTGGAAAACCATGGGTGGAGGAAAGGATGAAGGTTTCGGTTATTGTCCCGACCAGAAATGGTGAAAGGTACCTGGGGCGACTTTTTAAGGCATTAAAAGAGCAGACATTCAGACCGGTTCAGATTTTAGTTGTTGACTCCTCCTTTGATGACGATACCTCAAATATTTGCAAGACCTTCGGTGCTGACCTCATTCAAATAGATGTGAAAACCTTTGACCATGGAGGAACAAGAAACCTTGCCGCTTCCAGAGCGATAGGTGATATTCTGGTTTTTATGACCCAGGATACCTTTTTCAGGGACCCTGGATGCCTTGGAAATTTAATTAGACCTTTGGATGATCCCAGGATCGCAGCCTCCTATGGTAGGCAGGTGCCAAAGGAAGATGCCAATCCTGTTGAAAAGTTTGTGAGGTCTTTTAATTATCCTTCCATGGGAATGATAAAGGGGATCGATGATTTACCAAGGCTTGGAATAAAAACCTTCTTCTTTTCAAATGCCTGCTCCGCGATAAAAAAAGGAGCTTATGAGGAGGCAGGTGGGTTTCCTGAAAGAACAATCATGAATGAGGATATGTTTTTAGCAGCAAGGCTCATTATGAAGGGTTACAAGATCGCCTATCAATCTGATGCCGTAGTATACCATTCACATAATTACTCCTTGACAACGCAGTTTAAAAGGTATTTTGATATAGGAGTCTTTTTTAACCGGAACCGATGGATTAGAGATTTGGCAAGGTCAGAAAAGGAGGGAGTAAAGTATTTAAAAGAAATGCTTAGATTTTTAGTTGACAACAGGCAGTGGAAATGGGTACCCTATGCATTGGGTGATACCGCGAATAGATTTCTTGGATACAGGATCGGACTCTTAGAAAAAGTTATCCCTCTATGGTTAAAAAAGAAGATGAGCTATAATGTAATATTTTGGGATGATTAAGTTCCATGTTTTTTCAAGCAATTGCCCATGACGGTTCCGTCACCAACGAACGATGAAAACGGTCTAAAGGTTAGGGTTAAGAAGCCTGCCCTGTACCATATTAGGTTCAGGGCAGGCTTGCCTGTTTGCGGTAGGCAGGGTTTAGAGTCAAGGGGTTAAGTATAAAGATTCCTGAATCTTTCAGGAACAGGTTTTAACACCAATGGCATAACTCCTCTACGAAACCGGCATCATTACCCTAACCCTTATTCAAAATACTTTTTATTTTCAAGGTGATATGAGATGCTAAAAAAGCATGCTCAATTTTTCAAATCTTTATTTTTTATGTCGGATCTACTCATCCTCTTCCTTGCCTGGATCCTTTCATACCTTTTAAGATTTTACACCACTTTGATTCGGCCTCCATTGTTAGGGACCCCTCCTTTTTTAAATTACATCCAGTTCATACTCCCGCTCTGTATCATATGGGGTTTGGTTTCGAGTCAAATCCATTTATATCGACCTCGAAGGATTTACCGTTTTTATAAAGAATTTTTTGATGTCGTGAGGTGTTTGACCATCACTTTTATCATTTTGATTGCTGTCATCTACCTTTCTAAAAGTTTTGAGTTCTCCCGACTCGCCTTTTTCTATTTTTGGGTTTTAGGGATCTTCGGACTTCTTTCTGTGCGATTTTTCACTCGAAAGACATTATGGATACTCCGGAAAAGAGGGTATAACCAGCGATTTGCTCTCGTCGCCGGGACAGGGGAACTCGCCCAGAAGGTTTTAAGAAGAATTGAAATCTATCCTGAATTAGGGATCCAGGTGATTGGGTTTTTAACTCAGAAGGCAGAGGAGGTGGGAAAGGAGATAAAAAATATTCCCGTCCTTGGAATCTACGACGACCTCGATACCATTCTAGAGAAGAATAAAATTGATATCTTCTTTATTGCCATCTCCGTCAAGGAATATGACTATTTTGAAAGCCTGATTAAAAAAGTGGAGGGTCATTTATCCGAAATTAAGGTTATACCGGCCTCCTATGAATTCTTGAGCTTAAGGGGCGGTATGGATGAATTGGGTGACCTGCCGATTGTGAATCTTCAAAGTTCACCTCTCTATGGTTGGGACAAGGTTTTTAAGAGGATATTTGATCTGATCTTGGGGACCCTGATATTGGTGATGGTATCTCCCGTCATGTTGGTCATCAGCATTTTAATCAAATTGACCTCAGAGGGGCCGATTCTATATAGACAAGAGCGGGTTGGAATGGATGGTTACTCCTTTCAAATGATTAAATTCAGGACAATGCATGCGGATGCTGAGGAACAGACAGGCCCCATTTGGGCGAAAGAGAATGATTCCAGGAGGACAAAAGTCGGCGCCTTTTTAAGAAGAACCAGTTTGGACGAGCTTCCTCAGTTGTTTAACGTGATCAAGGGAGAAATGAGTCTGGTTGGACCTAGGCCAGAAAGGCCCAATTTTGTAGAAGAATTCAGGAATAGGATTCCCTCCTATATGCTTCGGCATAAAATCAAGGCAGGAATTACGGGTTGGGCCCAGGTCAATGGTTGGAGAGGAAATACCTCTCTGGAAAAAAGGATCGAGCACGACCTCTATTACATCGAGAATTGGTCAATCGGCTTTGACCTGAGAATCTTAATGATGACTCTCTGGAGAGGTCTCTTCAGCAAATCAGCCTATTAAACCTCATGATAAAGAACGAGAGAATTGATCTGGCCGTACTTCTACTAATCTCCCTCCTTCTAAGCATCTATCTTTTCTTCCGAACCTATGTCATCTCCCTGGATGGGGCCTTCCAATATATCCCTGTTGCTAAGGACTTTGCATCAGGCCTTTTTAGAAAAGCACTCAGTCATAATCAGCAACCTCTGTATTCCCTTCTTGTCGCCTTTGTTTCTCGATGGGTATCCGATTTTGAATTGGCAGGAAAACTGGTCTCTTCCATTTTTGGAATTCTGCTAATCATTCCAGTCTATTTTTTAGGAAAGAGGATATTTAATGAGAAAATTGTTTTCCTTTCTTCACTTCTCTTAGTCATTCATCCTTATATCCGGAGGTTTTCAGCAGATGTCCTTAAGGAGTCGACCTATCTCTTCTTTCTTGCCACGGCCATTTGGTTTGCGTGGAGGACAATCCAAGATGAGAAGGAATACTCTTTTCTCTTTATTCCACTTTTCTCGGTCATCGCTTATCTGGTCAGACCCGATGGGGTTGAACTCCTTCTAGTCGTCTTCTTTTACGTCCTCTTTGCTAAGAAATTCAGCATTTCGGGAAGAAAAGGGAAGGTTATCCTTTTCCTACTCTTATCATCGGTTGTCCTTTTGCTTCCCTACCTCTTCTATTTAAGAGAGGTTAGAGGTGAGTGGACATTTGGCAAGGCTAAAAGTATCGGAGGAATATTAGGACTGGAAGTGCTGAAGGATGGAGTTCCCTTCGCCCATAAGATTCTCTACAGTCTTAAGAGGTTGAATTTGGAAATCCTCGCCATATTTCACCCTTTATATATTTTCCTATTAATTACCGGTCTCCTTAAAGGGGTCCTTTCCCGCCTTAAAACTGGAGAAGGTTTTCTTCTCTCCTTTGGCCTCTTGCATTATGTGGTCTTGTTCTTGTTGATGTTGAACATCACAAAATGGGGTGGAGAAGAAACCATTCAGGCAGTTCACCTGAGCGGAAGGCATGTATTGCCTTTACTTCTCATCTCCATTTATTGGGTTGGAGAAGGGTTCTTGGCTATTTATCATTGGGTTTACAAGAAGTTGGAATCCAACCGTTTGCTTCTTCGTTCAGGGCCAGAAAGAAAATCGATACTTATTATGGTCTCACTATTGATTCTGATATTAGCCATCGTTCTTCCCAAGACCTTAAAGCCTCAAAGATACCAACGTTTGCCCGAGAAGTGGGCGGGGATATGGATTGAAAATCAATCTGGGAAAGGGATGACCATTTTTACAACTGCGCCACGTGTTGCCTACTATGCTGAGGGAAACTACGAGTATATCGATTTCAATAAAGATAGATTCGATAAGATAAAGACATCAATGGTGGAAAAAAGGGCTTTCTATTTGGCCATCCGGAGTAAAGAGGTCTTGGACTTTACTGAAAATGCCGAAGCCATTAAAAAGGATTTTGTCGAGCGCGCCCGATTTGAGGGGAAGGGAATGGAAAAGATCATTGTCTACAGAATGGTTCAGTAGTTAAGAAGGTAAAAATAACTTGTGCTTGAAGTTTCGTTTGGAATATGTTAGGTTATTTGAAACTTATTTTTTGAGGTTCAATCATGGCAAAAGTTTGTGACATCTGTGGGAAAGGGCCGGTCTTTGGCCATAATGTAAGTCATGCCAATAACAAGACCCAAAAAGTCTGGTACCCTAACCTCCATAAGGTAAAGACCCTCAAAGAGGGAAGGACCATTCGAATGAAGGTCTGTTCCCGGTGCCTTCGCTCAGGGTTGATCACCAAGGCAGCTTAATCTTTCCTTACAAAAAACCTCTCACAGCATAGAGCAGAGAGCCTCCCTGCCGCAAGCAGGCTTAGGCCATAGCTTTAGAAACTTTACGCTTCACGCTTTACGATTTACGGTTCTTTAGGATTCGGCCTGTGCTTCCACCCTCATTCTTTCTACCTGTTGGACCCCTTTAATCTTTTCGAGAGCTCTGATCACTTTGTTGAGGTGGTTTAAATCTCGAATCTCTACCTCGAAAGTACTGATGGCTTTTTTATCCTCTGTTGTATCCACCTTGGCATTCTTGATGTTGGCCTTATTGGAGGAGAGGGAGTTGCTGATCTCACCCAGCAATCCTTTTTTGTCCTCTGAATAGATACGGATTCGTACTGGATAACTGTACTCTTTTGTCGAATCCCATTCCACTTCGACCTTGCGGTGAGGGTCATCATCCATCGCATTCTGACAATCAGCAGTATGAATCGTTACCCCTCTGCCCCGGGTGATAAACCCCACCACTTTATCTCCAGGGACAGGGTTGCAGCACCCCGCATAGCGCACCATCACATTATCAATCCCCTTAATCAGAAGGGCGTCCTTGGGGGTGCGGGTGATTTTTTGAACGAGGTGCTTAAAGCGTCCTTCTTTCAGTTCTTCTTTCTGTTGTTCCAATTTCTCTTGAGGGAGGATCTTACCAATAATCTGGTTGGCCGTTATTTTCCCATAACCGACAGCAGCGATGAGATCGTCGACCCCCTGGAAGCTAAATTCACTCGCCACCTTGGCCAACTCGCCTAACTTAATTAATTTGGCCTGCTGGAGGTCATATTTTCGAAGTTCCTTCTCAAGGATTTCCTTCCCGAGGATGATCGATTTTTCTCTTTCTTCTGCCGTAAACCTTTGGCGAATTTTCGTTTTGGCCCTTGAGGTCTTGACAAATTTGAGCCAATCTTTGCTCGGTTTCTGATTGGGGGAAGTCAGGATCTCAACAGTATCCCCGCTTCGAAGTTCGTATCTCAGGGGGACGATCTTGCCATTCACCTTTGCTCCCACACAATGATTCCCGATGTCGGAATGGATGCTGTAAGCAAAATCGATAGGGGTTGAACCAATGGGAAACTGTTTCACTGCTCCTTTTGGAGTAAAGATGTAGACCTCGTTGGGAAAGAGGTCCACTTTGACGCTCTCGATAAATTCTCGATTATCCTTTAGGTCTCGCTGCCATTCCAAGAGCTGCCTCAGCCAGGTAAAACGTTTATCATCCGCCTCTTCAACAACTTTTCCCTCTTTGTATTTCCAATGGGCGGCGATGCCCTCCTCCGCAATCTTGTGCATTTCATGCGTTCGAATCTGGATCTCAATTCGTTCCCCATAAGGTCCGATGACGGCAGTGTGAAGGGATTGATACATATTCTCTTTGGGAAGGCCGATGTAATCCTTGAATTTCCCTGGAATGGGTTTCCAGAGGGAGTGGATAATACCCAGCACGTCATAGCACTCTTTGATGGAATTGACGATGAATCGGAAAGCGGTGATGTCATAGACCTGATCAAAATCGATGTTTTGTTCCTTCATTTTTAAGTAGATGCTGTAAATCTGTTTTAATCGGCCGGTGACCTCCCCCTCAATTCGATTTTCGTAAAGTTTCTTCATCAAGATCCGTTTCACTTCATCACTATAACGCGCTCTCTCCTTCTCCTTTTTAGCAATCTTCCGACGAATCTCTTCGTAGATTTCGGGATAGAGGTATTGGAAAGCCAGATCTTCCAACTCCGATTTGATCCAGTCGATCCCGAGACGATGGGCCAGAGGAGCATAGATGTCAAGGGTTTCCTGAGCGGTCTCCACCTGTTTTTCAGGAGTGTGATATTTGAGGGTCCGCATATTGTGGAGGCGGTCAGCCAGTTTGATCAGGATGACCCGAATATCCTTCACCATCGCCAGAATCATCTTGCGGAAATTCTCTGCCTGGTGCTCTTCAGAGGATCGTAGGGAGATCAGGCTGATCTTGGTCAGGCCGTCCACCAACTGGGCGACTTCTTCCCCGAAGTTTTCCTGGATCTCCTTGAGATTGGTAAGAGTGTCCTCTACGGTATCGTGAAGCAGTCCAGTCGCCACACTGGCAATATCGAGTTTCAGTTGAGTCAAAATTCCAGCGACCTCTAAAGGATGATTCAGGTAGGGTTCTCCTGAAAGACGGGCCTGACCTGAATGGACTTTGGCAGAGAAGACGTAAGCCTTTTTTAGAAGGTCTGTGTCGGCATTGGGATTATAGGAAGTCAGCCTTTCGAGGATGTCATTGAATCTTAACATTTCGAAATCATCTTACTCGTAACTATCAGAAATTTCAAGGGGGTTCTCTGCTTCGATCATGAAAAGTTTTGACAGTGATAAAAATAGAATCTATAATGGTGTGCCTGAAGTTTAGGATAGGTTGGAAGATGAAACGGATTTTACTTATCGTCATCATTGCTGTGGTCATCGCGGGTGTTCTCTATTATTTCTTCACTCGAGATAAAGAGGAAGGGAATGATTTTATCAAGGTCTCCGGAAATATCGAGGCCACTGAAGTAGATGTGGGGTTCAAAATTTCTGGAAGAATCATCAGCCGTTTCTTCGAAGAGGGAGATTGGGTGGATCAAGGAAAGGTTCTGGCCAAATTGGATGATGAGGATCTCCGCAACCGTCTTGAAGTGGCCCGGGCCACGTTGATGTCGGCACAAGCCCGGTTGAGTAAATTGCTTGCAGGGTCAAGGCCAGAGGAAATAAGAGAGGCGGAGGCCGCCATGAACCAGGCTAAGTCGGATCTCGAGAATAAAGAGGCTCATTATGAACGTTTGAAACCCCTCTTCGAGAGAGGAGTCATTCCTAAGGATACTCTCGACAATGCCGAGGCTGCCTTCAAGATGGCAAAGGCCTCCCTTCAAAGGGCGACCGAGACCTACCTTCTGGTGAAGGAGGGGCCGAGGAAAGAGGATATTGATGATGCAAGAGCTCAGGTAGAACAAGCCCGGGCCTCTCTGAAACTGACCGAGACACAGCTCAGTTACACAACTCTCTACTCTCCCATCTCCGGAGTCGTTCTGGTCAAATCGGGAGAAATCGGAGAGGTGGTCAACCCAGGGACATCGATTGTGACCTTGGCCGACATCGAAAATGTTTGGCTGAAGGCGTATATCCCCGAGACTGATCTTAGCAAGGTGAAGTGGGGACAGGAGGCGATAGTGACCACTGATCTTCGGCCGAGAAAGGAGTACAAAGGAAGAATCTCCTTCATCTCCTCTCAGGCCGAATTCACACCCAAACAGATTCAAACGGAAAAGGAGAGGGTGACCCTGGTCTATCGGATTAAAATAGATATTGCCAATAAGGATCGTGAACTCAAGCCCGGGATGCCAGCCGACGGAAAGATCCTGCTGACATCAATTTCCCTTGATAAAAAATAGAAGAGGATCAGGCTATCAGATGATCAGGGAGTAGCTATCAGGATACAAGGATTTCAGGCTTAAAAATTTTCCCTGGTGCCCTGATTTCCTGTTATCCTTCGACCTGATCTCCCGGTGACCTGATATCCCTTCAACAAATAAATTTTAAATGTTATCCATTGAAACCACCCATCTGACCAAATCTTTCGAATCGTTGACTGCTGTCAAAGACCTGAACTTGGAAGTAAAAACTGGGGAGATCTTTGGTCTGGTAGGACCGGATGCCTCTGGGAAAACGACTGCCATCCGGATGCTATGCGGGATTCTCCCTCCTGACGGAGGGGAGGCAAAGGTGGCAGGGTGTGATATTCGGAAAGAGACAGAGTCTTTAAAAGAGAAGGTAGGTTATCTCCCCCAGCGATTCGGACTTTATGGAGATCTCACAGTTCTTGAAAACATCCATTTCTACGGGGACCTCTATCAAGTTTCGAAGCAGAAGAGAAAGGAACGCATAGAAAGGCTCCTTCGATTCGCCAATCTTGAACCTTTCGGGAAACGAAAAGCTCAGGACCTCTCAGGGGGTATGAAACAGAAGCTAGGCCTGATCTGTGCGCTGATCCATACGCCTCAAATCCTCTTCCTTGATGAGCCCACTACTGGAGTAGACCCTCTCTCCCGGAGGGATTTCTGGATCATCCTCTATGACCTGTTGAAAGAGGGGGTGACCATCCTTTTTTCAACTTCTTATCTGGATGAAGCCGAGCGTTGTAGTCGTGTCGGTCTGATTTATCAGGGAGACCTGCTGATCGCTGATACTCCTTCTGCTGTGAAAGCTCGAATCGGAGGGACGATCCTGGAACTGCGGATGGAGAACCGCCAGAAAGGGATGAAGTTGCTTGAGGGTATTGAGTTGATTCGGAGCTTGGTCTTATCCGGGGATAAAATCCACATTCTTGTGGATGATTCTCAAAAGGGCGAAAAAGTGATTCGAGAGATTCTAAAAGAAAAAGGAATGGAGATTCTTGATCTGCTGGTGGTCCGGCCCTCACTTGAGGATGCCTTTGTCTCCATTGTCCAAGGAAGGAAGAGAAATTAAGAGTTATGAATTGAGAATTATGAATTAACTCATAATTCATAACTCATAACTCCGAACTCATAACTATGCCAACTTTTGTTGTCGAAGTGGAGGATCTATTAAAAAAATTTGACAGCTTTGTCGCTGTGGACCACATCCATTTTCAGGTGGAAAGGGGAGAAATCTTCGGATTTCTGGGCCCAAATGGTTCCGGCAAGTCCACCACCATCCGAATGCTCTGCGGACTTTTGCTTCCTACTTCTGGGAGGGGGAAGGTTGCAGGATTCGATCTCATGAATGAGCCGGAGAAGATAAAGCAGGCGATCGGGTATATGTCCCAGAAATTTTCACTCTACGATGACTTGACGGTTATCGAAAATCTTCATTTTTTTGGAGGAATTTACGGCCTTTCAGGTCCTTCGCAAAGGGAGAAGGAAGGCAAAGTGCTAGAGATGATCGGCCTTCAAGACCTCCAAGATCGAATCACCCGGACACTCGCGGTTGGATGGAAACAGCGCCTTGGACTGGGCTGTGCCATTCTCCATGAGCCTTCCATCCTATTTTTGGATGAGCCGACTTCGGGAGTCGACCCGATCTCACGAAGAAATTTTTGGAGCCTTATCCAGCAAATGGGAGAAAAGGGTGTGACCACCTTCGTCACGACCCACTATATGGATGAAGCGGAGTATTGTGGTCGATTGGCCCTCATCTACCAGGGAAGGATCATCGCCCTGGGGACTCCATCCGAATTAAAATTGAAGACTCTCTCACAGGGAGTGTTGGAAGTAGAATGCGATCCTCTCGTTCCCGCTTTGTATCTCTTGAAGAAAGAACCCTGGATCTCAGAATCGGCCGTATTCGGAGATGGCCTTCACGTGATCGGTAAGGAAGGTGTCGATTTGGAGCAAGAGATCAATGTTCTATTCCAAAAGCATGGGATTCTTCTTAAAAGGATGGGATGGATCAGGCCTTCCTTGGAGGATGTTTTTGTTTCATTAATCGAAAAAGAGGAGAAGGAGTGAAGCCCTCCCGTACCTGGGCCATTACGAAAAAAGAGTTTTTTCACATCTACCGGGACCCAAGGAGTTTAGCACTGGTGATCCTTATGCCCGCTCTCTTGATGCTTCTCTTTGGTTACGCCGTCACCCTCGATGTCAAGAAAGTCTCGATGGCTGTTCTGGACCGTGACCGGAGCCAGGAGGGTTTCAATTTCATCCAACGGTTCAGCGCCTCTCCCTATTTCCATCTTCGTTTTTTCGTTCGAGATGAAAAGGAGATGAAGCAACTGATCGATGAGGGCGAGGTAAAGATGGGTTTGGTCCTTCCCTGGGATTTTTCAAAAACGATCAAGGCGGAGAAGGTTGTTCCTATTCAGGTGTTGATCGATGGCGCCGATGCAAACACAGCCAATATTATTCTCAGTTATGCCCAGGCGATTACTCGACAATACACTCAGGAAAAGACGATTCTGAAGGTCACACGGATGGGATTCCAGAATCTGAGCTTGCCCATCGAGGCACAACCAAGGGTCTGGTTTAACGAAGATTTGGAATCGAAGAATTATTTCGTTCCAGGACTGATCGCGGTGATCATGTCGATCATTGGAGTCCTCCTTACCGGACAAGTGATTGTTCGGGAATGGGAGAAGGGGACAATGGAACTTCTCATCTCCACTCCTGTTCGGAAAGGGGAGTTGATGATGGGAAAGTTATTTCCCTATTTTTTCTTAGGCCTTTTTGATTTATCACTGGCCGTTCTGATGGGCAAGTGGGTCTTTCAGGTTCCGTTAAGAGGAAGTGTCGCCCTGCTTTTTGCTCTCTCCTGCATCTACATTTTTGTGGCTCTGGCCCTTGGCTTGACCATCTCCACTATTGCCAGGACACAACTTCTGGCCAATCAGATGGCTATGGTCATTGGATTTCTGCCCACGTTCCTCCTCTCCGGATTCACCTTCTCGATCGCTAACATGCCCACCTGGCTTCAGATCATTACTTATGGGATTGCGCCTCGGTATTATGTGACGATCCTGAAGGAGATCTTTTTGAAAGGGGTAGGCTTTTCCTTTCTATGGCGTGAAACCCTGGTGTTGATGGTGATGGCAGTGGCAGGGCTCTGGGTGGCCACCAGGAGTTTTAAAAAGGAGTTGAGATAGATGTTCAGGAAGGTTCGATATTTCTTTGTCAAGGAGTTGATCCAGACTTTGAGAGATAAGCGGATACGGGTTACCTTGATTGTCCCGCCCATCTTTCAACTGATCGTTTTTGGATATGCTGCCAATATGGATGTGAAACATATCCGCACAGCCATCCGGGATCTGGACCAGAGTGTTGAGTCGAGGGATCTTATCGGAAGATTTGGAAGTTCAAAATATTTTGATATCGTCTCTTTCCCCAACACCCCGAGAGAAGTCAAAGACCTCATTAATCAAGGGAACGTCACGGTCAGCATTGAGATCCCAACCGATTTTTCAAGAAAGTTGAAAAAAGGGGATACAGCCACGGTTCAGATTGTTCTCGACGGAACCGAATCGAATACGGCGTTGATCGCCTTGGGCTATGCGAACCAAATCCTTTCTGAATTCTCGACGCAAGTTCTCGTAAAAAGGTTGAATCGAGCCGGCATGATCGGCTTTGAGGAGGCGGGTGTAGAGCTGCAACATCGGACTTGGTTCAATCCAAATTTCGAAAGCAGGCTCTTTTATATCCCGGGAGTCATCGCCTCCATTGCCTTTCTCATCCCAATCATTTTGACCGCTCAGGCTATTGTCAGGGAGAGGGAGATCGGAACCCTTGAACAGATCATGGTTACCCCCATCCGTTCCTGGGAGTTGATGTTAGGGAAGACCCTTCCCTTTGCGCTCATCGGTCTTCTTGATGTCATTATGATCGCCCTCATCGGAGTCTTTTGGTTTGAGGTTCCTCTTCGAGGAAATCCCCTCGTCCTTCTATCGGGCGCCGTGCTTTTCCTGATGAGTTCAGTGGGCGTTGGACTTTTTATTTCCACTATCTGCTCCACACAACAACAAGCTCAGATTTCTACCTTCTTTTTCACCATGCCTGCTTTTACTCTATCCGGTTTTGCCTTTCCAATAGAGAATATGCCAGAATGGATTCAATACCTGACCTACGCTAACCCGCTACGTTACTTTCTGGTCATCATTCGAGGCGTCTTTTTAAAGGGGAATGGATTGGATATCCTTTGGCCTCAGATGCTGGCCTTGGGCATTTTGGGCACACTCATGATCCTTTTGAGTTCCCTTAGATTCCAGAAGAGGCTAAAATAAAAAAGTCAATGTCAAATGTCAAAGTTCAAAGTTCAAATGAAACCCGGAATTTAAATGCCCTAAGAAATTTTTAACATTAAGCCATTTGGCATTGATTTGACATTTGGATTTTGGCATTTGACATTCAAGGCAAATTGCATAAAGGGGATACCTGTTAACGACCTATGAAGGATATTCTGATAAAGATCTACCGAACACTCTATCAAACTTACGGTCCCCGACACTGGTGGCCAGGAGAGACTTCCTTTGAGGTCATGGTTGGAGCAGTCCTCACCCAGAACACTTCCTGGAGAAATGTGGAGAAAGCGATTCAGAAGTTGAAAGGGAAGGGGGTATTAAATCCAGAAGGGATCCGTCGCCTTAAAAAATCACAGTTGGCCTCATTGATCAAATCATCAGGTTACTATCGGATTAAAGCAGATCGGTTGAAGGCTTTTGTGAACTTTCTATATGAAGAATTTGATGGAGAGTTAAGGAAAATGAGGAAAGGGAAGCTGGGAAGGTTGAGGGAAAAACTTCTCTGGGTCAGGGGAATCGGACCCGAAACAGCGGATAGCATCCTCCTCTATGGCCTGAAGAAACCTATTTTCGTTGTCGATGCCTATACCAAACGGATTCTTTGTCGGCACGGGATGATTTCAGAGAAAGCCTCCTACGAAGAAGTCCAGAAACTTTTTATGGATTATCTCCCTCTTGATGAAAAATTATTCAATGAATATCATGCCCTCTTCGTTCATCTTGGAAAAACAGTGTGTAAAAAGATACCGAGATGTGATATCTGTCCTTTGAGAGATAAAATAGGAAATAAGAAATGGGAAATGGAAAGTAGAAAAGTAACCCATCTCTAAATACGATTCACGAATCACGACTCACGATTCACGGAAAAATGGCTTACTGGGAAAAAGAGATTCGAAGCTTAATGGGAAAAGCGATTCACCGTTATGGTTTGATCGAGGAAGGAGACCGCATTCTGGTAGGGGTCTCTGGAGGAAAGGATAGCCTTACGCTCCTCCACCTCCTCCATGAACGGAGCAAACGAGTTCCCATTCATTATGAACTCTTCCCGGTTTACATTGACCTTGGCTTTGATTCTGGGCAAGCCGAAATCCTGAAGAATTTTTTTGAAACGAAAGGGCACCCTTACCACATTGAGTTCACCGATATCGGGAGAAGGGCGAACAGCCCTGAGAATCGCGAAAACCCCTGTTTCCTTTGTTCCTGGGAAAGAAGAAAATGTCTGTTCCATCTTGCCCATCGTTTCAAATGTAACAAGATCGCCCTCGGTCATCACCAGGACGATATCATTGAGACTCTTCTTCTTAATATTTTTTACAGTGCTGAGATCAGCACCATGGTTCCCCTTCAGAGCTTGTTCAAAGGGAAGGTCACTCTCATCCGTCCTTTAGCCCTGCTAGAAGAGAAAAAGATTGAGAGATTTGCGCGGGAGATGGGGTTGCCCTTTGGTCCGAGTGGTTGTCCAAGTTCCGGAAAGACGAAAAGGAAAGTCATTAAGGATATCATTGAAGCTTTAAGCAAAAAGAACCGTCGAGTTAAAGGAAATATCTTCCGCTCTCTCTCAAACATTAAATTGGAGTATACGCTGTCGAAAAAATAGATTTTCTTCGTCCACCTTCAATGGGTTTTCTGCTTGACAAATTTTTAGATATTAAGTATTTGTTAACAAGGTTCAATTATATTTAATTTCTTCTCATGAAAGAAATTGCCGAAAAACTCAAAGCCCTCCGGTTGGCTAACCGAATGACCCTCAAACAACTGGCCAGCAAGGCTGGTTGCACAGATGCTTACCTCTCCCAACTGGAGAGGGGTCGCGCGAATCCTTCCATCATGATCCTAAAAAAGGTTGCCTCCGCCCTTCAGGTGAAAGTCATTGATTTCTTCCTTGAGCCAGAGACCAAGGAGAACGAGGTGGTGTGCAAAGAAGGGGAGAGGGTAAACATTCGCTTTAAACAAGGGGATGCAAAGATTCAGATGCTTGTTCGGAATATCCAGAATAAACGAATGCAGCCCTTTTATACCACGATTGAGCCCAGGGGTGGATCAAAAGGGCCTTACTCCCATATTGGAGAGGAATTTGGGATTGTCCTGCAGGGAGAACTGGAGATCAATTTGAATGGAAAACCCTATCGAGTGAAAAAGAACGAAAGTTTTTATTTTTCATCCCAAGAGCCTCATAGCTGGTCGAACTCTGGGAAAAAGAGGGCGGTCGTGATATGGGTGGTGAGTCCACCTACTTTTTGAAAAAAGGGAAAAAAACAGTGAAGGGAGGTGAGGAATCAACAAATCCAACTGAATCAAACCATATCATTATTCTTTAGAAAGGAGGGATTTTATGCGGAAGTTATGTCTCGGAGTTATCATCGTAGGCCTGGTAATCGTTTTGAGTTCTGGAATCGGTTCAGCCCAACAGAAATTTAGGATTGGATATGCTGACCCGCTGACAGGAACGTTTGGAAGAGATGGAAACTTGGTGAAAGATGCCTACAATTTCTGGGCTGAGCTTGTCAATTCAAAAGGAGGAATCGAGGTCAAAGGGAAAAAATATCCTGTTGAACTGACCGTCATCGATGACAAATCGACTGCAGCAGAAAATGCCAAGTTTACGGAAAAGCTGATCACGGAAGATAAAGTCGATTTGATCCTGGGTGGGTTCGGAAGCGATTCCGTCTTTGCAGGCAGCGCTGTGGCAGAGAAATATAAGTATCCTTTAATCAGCGGTGCGGCCAGTTCGAACAAACTCTTCGAGCGAGGGTTTAAATACTATTTTTCTACTATAGGAAAAGCAACAGAGGAGGTCCGGGGATGTGTGGACATCGTTCAGATTCTCTCCCCTAAACCCAAGACGGGGGCCATCATTGGATCAGATATTCTTTTTACCTCCCTGGCTTGCGAAGGATATAAAAAATATGCTGCTCAAAACGGGATTGAGATCGTTCTCAACGAACTCTTTCCGATAACACTTCAAGATTACAATTCCATGCTTCTTAAGGTAAAGCAGAAAAACCCGGATATTCTGTTTGTTGGATCTCACCTGATGGTGGCTATGAAGACGATTAAGGCGATGAAGGAGATTGATTTTACGCCCAAGATGGTGACTTTCAGCTATGGTCCAACGGTCCCCGACTTTGTCAAGAATTTAGGAAAAGATTCGGAGTTTGTTCTCGCCGCATCTGAATGGGCTCCCAACTTGCCCTACAAGGATACGTTTTTTGGCACAGCCAGACAATTTAATGAAAACTACTTCAAAAAGTATGGACGTTACCCTGACTATGTCGAGGCAGCCTCAGCAGCAGGCGCCTATGCGATGCAGATAGCTATTGAAAAATTGGGGATTACCCCCCCGGTTAAGGAAGAAGACCGGGTTAGGTTGATGGAGGAACTTCATAAGCAGAGTTTGATGACCTTCTACGGAGTCGTCAAATTTGGTACCGACGGTGCCAATGAGGCGCATCCTCCTGTTGTAGTTCAGATTCAAAATGGGAAGCTGGTCAATGTCTTTCCCAAAGACGCAGCAGAGGCAGCTCCATGGTATCCCATGAAGCCGTGGAAAGAGAGATAAAGGACCGTGAGGAACGGCGAAGTAGGGGTGGGTTCTCTTAACCTGCCCCTACAATCGTTTTTGGGTTTAAATATCGCACACGAAAGTTTTAGAAGAGATGCTTCTATTTTTACAATCTTTGCTTAACGGGATCCTCCTCGGAGGAATCTATGCCTCCTATTCAGCCGGGTTCTCACTGATCTTCGGGGTGATGGGGGTGATCAACATCTTCCATGGTGAAATGGTGATGTTAGGAGCCTTCCTCACCTACTGGATTTTTACTTTATTCCATATCGATCCATTTTTGACAATCCCTTTCTCGATTGTCTCACTTTTCATCTTCGGTTATCTGGTTCAGAGATTCGTAATCAACAGGGTGGTTGAGGCACCTCCCATGATTTCCTACATCCTCACGTTTGGTATCCATTTAATTATTTCCTATACAGCCCTATGGGTCTGGACTGCCGATTTCAGAACGGTGACGACCAGCTACTCAGGATTTAATGCGAACATTGGTGGAATAATCGTCCCTTACGCCAGGTTAGCGACCTTCGGATTAGCCCTCTTTGTAGTGGTCGGGCTCTACATTCTTCTGTATAAGAGCGAAGTGGGAAGGGCTATTCAGGCGACAGCCCAGGATAAGGAAGTGGCCCGCCTGATGGGGGTCAACATCTATCGAATTTATGCGGTCACTTTTGGAATTGGTGCGGCGATTACGGGGATCGCGGGATCTCTCATCTCTACTTACTTCATCATCTTTCCCCAGATGGGACTTCCCTACACCATCATTGCCTTCTGTGTGGTCGTTTTAGGAGGAATGGGATATATCCCAGGCGCCCTCTGGGGAGGATTGATTCTGGGGGTGGTCCAATCCCTTACGGCCACGTATCTCAATGCTGGAATCTCCGGAGCCTTCACATTCATTCTTCTGTTTATTATGTTGATTGTACGGCCTACCGGCATTGTAGGAAAAGGGATTGTCGAATAAAGGGATGTTAAAGAGATTCTCAACCACTCTTGTTATTGCGATTGCGATCGGACTTCTCTTTGTCCCCTTCGCTGGAGTTTCAGGATATCTCATCCGGCTTCTCGCCATGATCTTTTTCTGGATTGGAAAGACAGGTTGTTGGAACATCATCTCTGGATATACGGGCTATATCGATTTTGGCGCAGTGGGATATTATGGAATCGGTTCTTATGTCACGGCCATACTTATGTCGAAAGGGCATGTCCCGTTCTTGCTTTCGATTTTGATCAGTGGCGTCGTTTCAGGCTTGATCGCCTTACCCATCGGCTTGCCTACTCTTCGATTAAGAGGAGCTTATTTCGGGATTGCAACTCTCGCCTTTGCCGAGGCGATGAAGCAGATCATCCTCGAATTCGACAAGACTGTTGGAATTAATTTTTTTGAAGGTCCCCATGGGATTACCTTGCCGATCGGTCCCAAAAACGAATTCTTTTATTATATTGGTTTTGTGGTCATGGTTGCTGTGATTGGAATCACTTATTGGATTAGACGATCCAAATTCGGCTATGCCCTACGAGCCATTCATGAAGCTGAGCATGCCGCAGAACTTTCGGGTGTCGATACGTTAAGGGCAAAAATCAAAGCCTATATGATCAGTGCGTTCTTTTTGGGTCTGATCGGAGGGGTGGAGGCTTATTGGCTCACTTACATTACACCCCATATGGTCTTTGACGTCCTCATCACGATTCAGATGGTTGTGATGTCCCTGTTGGGAGGAATTGGAACTGTGTTCGGTCCTGTAGTCGGAGCCTCCTTCCTGACCATTATTTATGAACTACTACACAGGGACTTTCCATACACCTATGCAATCATCGTCGGGTTTATTGTAGTCGTGGTGGTTCTTCTTATGCCAAAGGGGATTGTAGGAACCTTACAGACAAAACTGGTAACTCAGAAAACTCGACTAACGCAATAAACTCTCTATAAACTCATATGGCGATACTTGAAGGAAGGAATTTAACGAAATATTATGGGGCTCTCGCCGCCATCAACTCCGTAGATTTCTCAGTGGAAAAGGAAGAGATCTTAGGGATGATTGGTCCAAACGGAGCCGGAAAATCAACCCTCTTCAATGTGATCATGGGAGTCTATAAACCTGATAAAGGCGAAGTGGTTTTCAAGGGAAGAACAATTTCAGGGTTAAAACCCCACAGGATTTGCAGGATGGGAATAGCTAAGACCTCGCAGATTGTTCAGCCTTTTACTCAGATGAGTGTTCTTGAGAATGTCTTAGTGGGCGGGCTTCACGGAAAAAACCTTTCCTTTACCCATGCAACTCTGGAGGCAGAAGAGATTTTAGAGTTCGTTGGCCTTGGAGGTTTGAAAGGGATGGCTTCCGGTTCCATCACTGTACCAGATCGAAGACGGCTGGAACTAGCGAGAGCCATCGCAACAGGCGCAGAGATCATCCTCCTAGACGAGAATATGGCAGGACTGAATCCAACGGAGATCGAAGAGGTTCTGAAACTTTTAAGAGAAATTCGAAATCAGGGCAAGACCCTGATTGTGGTGGAACATATTATGCGCGTCGTCATGGGGATTTCAGACCGGATCATTGTTCTTAATTACGGAGAAAAGATCGCCGAAGGGACCCCTTCTGAGGTAGCGAATAATGAAAAGGTTATCGAGGCCTATTTAGGTGGAAAAGTATGCTTCGTGTAGATAAAATCAAAGTGTTTTATGGAGATGTTCAAGTTTTATGGGATGTCTCTTTAAAAGTCGATGAAGGGGAAATTGTCACTGTAGTAGGACCCAATGGTTCCGGCAAGTCAACCCTCCTCCACACGATTGTCAACTTGAATCATCCCAAAAAAACCGATCAAATGGATTCAGGTATTTTTTATCGAGGTAACAGGATGGATGGTTTTTCCCCTGAGGAAACGGTAAAGTTTGGAATTGCCATTGTTCCGGAAGGGGCGAGGGTTTTCCCCGAAATGAGTGTGCTCGATAACTTGAAGATGGGATCTTATATCAAGAAGGCAAGGGAAGTTCGAGAAAAAACCATAGGAGAGGTCTATACCCTTTTCCCAAGGCTGAAAGAGAGAGAATCTCAGAAGGCAAAGACATTAAGTGGAGGAGAACGGCAGATGTTGGCCGTAGGAAGGGCGCTCATGTCAAAACCAGACCTTCTTCTTCTGGATGAACCTTCTTTAGGGCTTCAACCCATGTTGGTCACCCGGACCTTCGAAGCCATTCGAGAGATTAACCGGAAAGGAGTTACTATTCTTTTGGTGGAGCAGAATGTCAACTACTCCCTTGAGATCAGCCACCGAGCCTATGTCCTTGAAAACGGGAGGATCGTATTGGAGGGGAAAGGGAGCGAACTTCTTAATAACCAGCATGTGAAAAAAGCGTATCTAGCTATGTAAATGGATTATACATCCAATAAATTTAGAAAGGATTGGAGATGGAAGTAAAGAAGCTGAAAAATTACATCAATGGACAATGGATGGAGTCGAAAACGAATCAATGGCTGGAGGTGAGAAACCCGGCGAAGGATGAAGTGATTGCCCTCATCCCTGAGACAACCAAGGAAGAAATCGATCAGACCGTCAGAGCAGCTCAAGAAGCCTTCTGGAATTGGAGAATAACACCACCTCCGAGGCGCGCAAAATTTTTGTTCGATTTTCATGAAAAACTTCAGAAGCATCAAGCTGAGGTGGCTGAATTGATTGTGAACGAAAACGGCAAAACCTTACCCGATGCCATGGGTGAAATAACAAGAGCCATGGAGTATGTGGAACACGCCTGTGCAGGGCCCGAGTTGATGAAGGGAAGCCATGCTGAGGATGTTGGGACAGGTGTCGATACGGTGTACATCCGAGAACCACTCGGACCTTTTGTATTTCTTCCACCGTTTAATTTTCCTGCCATGATTGCCCTTTATTTTGTATGGGCCACTACAGCAGGAGACACAGCCATCATCAAATCAAGTCGTCTCTGTCCAATGACCATTACCCGGATCATCGAGATTGCAGAGGAATGTGGTTTCCCCAAAGGGGTGATCAACCTTCTGCATGGTTCGGGTAGCGGTGTGGGAGATGTCCTGATTACCCATCCTGGAACAGTGGGCGTCACCTTTGTAGGTTCTTCGAGAGTAGGAGAGCATGTCTACAAGACGGCCATCAACCACGATAAGAGGGCTCAATGCCAGGGAGGTGCCAAAAACCATGTCCTGATTGCTGAGGATGCAGTGATTGATGAAGTGATGCAGAATGTGGTGGATTCCTGTTTTGGTCATGTAGGAGAACGTTGTTTCGCTGTATCGAATGTATTGGCTGTGGAAAGGATTTACGGCAAGGTCAAAGAGAAATTCATTGAGCTCTCCAAAAAACTGGTGTTGGGGTATGGCATGGATAAAGGCGTAACTCTGGGACCAGTTGTCTCGAGGGATGCGTTGGATAAGATTCTGAAAGAAGTGGATCGGGGAATCAAGGATGGAGCAAAACTGATTCTCGACGGAAGAAATCCTAAGGTTGAAAAGTATCCCAAGGGTTACTTTCTTGGCCCAACAGTATTGGAGGCGGAACCCGAGATGCGAATCTTTCAGGAAGAGGTCTTTGGTCCAGTTCGCTGCCTTAAGAAAGTGAAAGACCTTGCAGAAGGGGTTGAAGTCATTAATCGAAGTCCTTATGGTCACACCGCGAATCTTTACACAGAAAACGGCGGTTGGGCACGAGAGTTTGCCCGTCTCGTCCATGTGGGCCAGGTGGGAATCAATATCGGAACTCCTGCTCCTATTGCCTACTTTCCTGTAGGAGGGAAAAAGATTTCCATGTTTGGAGATATTCGAGGACGTGCCAATGAAGCGATTGATTTCTATACCGACAAGAAAGTGATCATCAGCCGTTGGCATTCTTCCTTTCATGGGGTGGCCAAGAGTCTGGATGATGGCTTTGCCATGAAATACGCAAAAAAATAAAATTCTGTTGGAGGTTAGAGGTGAAAGGCTGGAGGCGAAAAGCTTGCCATTTTTTGCCTCTAACCTAATGCCTCAAACCTCGAACATTTTCGACGCTGAGTTTGATAGAAACGATGGAGATAACAATTAAGTTCACAGTAAACGGAAAGCTAGTTGAGGTGGAGATTCCTCCTCACTGGACACTGCTGCGACTCCTTCGGGAAAAGCTCGGTTTCACAGGCACGAAAGAGGGTTGCGGGATTGGCGAATGTGGAGCCTGTACCGTATTATTGGATGGAATGCCTGTCAACGCCTGTCTGGTTATGGCTCCAAAAGTGGAAGGAAGAAAGGTCGAAACCGTAGAGGGCCTTGGAAGTCGAGAGTTCCTTCATCCATTACAAAAATCTTTTATTGAACATGGGGCGATCCAATGTGGTTTCTGCACCCCGGGTATCTTAATGTCCTCTAAAGCATTACTGGAGAAAAGTTCAAATCCCACTAGAGAGGAAATCAAGGAGGCGATCTCAGGACATCTCTGCCGATGCACGGGTTATCATCAGATTGTCGAAGCGATTGAGGCCCTAAAGGAATAAATGTCAAAGTTCAAAATCCAAATGTCAAATGAATGTCAAAGTTCAAATCAGGGAATTTTGATATTTGAGCTTTGGATTTGATTTGAAATTTGAACTTTGTCATTTGGCATTTTCGCTATGATTTCAACTTTTGATTATAAAACTCCAAATACGATCGAAGAAGCGATCGAGCTTCTGTGGCAGGCTGAGGGGAAAGCAAAGATCATTGCTGGAGGGACGGATCTGGTGATTGGCCTTAGGAATGGAGATCACCTCCCTTGGTTCGTCATCGATATCACAAGAATAGAAGAACTTCGGAAGATTGAAGAAAAGAATGGAAAGGTTTCTATAGGTGCTGCAGCCACCCATTCTGAAATCGCTTTCTCTCCCTTGATGAAGAGATATGGAAAGGTATTATCCGATGCAGCTTCAGAGATGGGTTCTCCACAGATCAGAAACCTCGGGACAATCGGTGGGAATATTATCAATGCCTCTCCTGCAGCAGATACCATCCCCCCTCTAATGGTGTTGAATGCCATGGGAAGGGTGGTGTCAAAGGAGGGAGAAAGGCAAGTCCCCCTTGATCAACTATTTAAAGGTCCCTATGAAACGAATTTAAAACCCCATGAACTTTTGGTTCAAATCACATTTCAAAAACTTTCTTCTGATATGAGATGCAGCTTTGTCCGACTTGCCAGAAGGGATGCAATGGCTATAGCCAGGATGAACGTGGCCATTGTCCTTCAGATGGAAAAGAGAAAAAAACGAATCGAAGATGTTCGCATCGCTGTGGGGTCAGTGACCCCCACTCCTCAAAGGATGTCAGAGGCAGAGACCTTTTTAAAAGGGAAATCGCCTGATGAAGAATCTTTACGAAAAGCTTCCCTCAAGGTTTCTGAGACGATGATCCGTCAAAGTGGAATCCGACCTTCGACCTTCTATAAAAGGCCAGTAGTAGAGGCTTTATTTATAAGGGCGTTGAAAAAGGCCTTGAAAGGCTAAAGATGAAACAAGTCGGAATTGAAATCCCAAAGGTGGATGTTCTAGAGAAAGCTTTGGGTGAAGCAAAGTATGGGGCAGATTTACTTTCCGGAGAGCCCCTTTACCTCAAAGTTGTCCGCAGTCCAAAACCTCATGCCAAAATTGTGAGAATCGAAATGGATAACGTCCTAAAGGTCCCGGGTGTGGAGCGGGTCTTTACAGCGAAAGATATTCCTGGGAAGAATCTGGTTGGAACAATTACCAAGGATCAGCCCATCCTGGCTTCGGATTGCGTGAGGTATATCGGTGATCCAGTCGCATTGATTGCTGCTAAAACAGAAGAAGCAGTGGAAGAAGCTGCAAAAAAACTGGTTGTGGTCTATGAAGATCTTCCTTCTATTAACCGTCCAGAAGAAGCACTCCAACCGTATGCCCCTTTGATTCACGAGAAGGGAAACTTGCTTCTGGAATTTCATGTGATCAAAGGGGATAGCCAGAGAGGATTTAAAGAGGCGGAGGTTATCATCGAAGAAACTTATACGACCACATGGGTTGACCACGCCTATTTAGAGCCCGATGCGGGGATTTCTTATTTGGATGAAGAAGGAAGGATTACAGTGGTCTGCCCGACACAGAATGTCCATTACGATCAGAAAGAGGTAGCTTCTGTTCTCTCCTTGCCATTGGATAAGGTAAGGATCATCCAATGCGCAACTGGAGGAGGATTCGGGGGAAGGTTGGACATCACAGTACAGTGTTTGTTGGCCTTGGGAGTTTTTCATCTTAAAAAACCAGTGAAAATTGTTTACTCCCGGGAGGAGGTCTTTCAGGTTACCTCCAAACGTCATCCCTTAAAAATTCAATATAAAAGTGGTGCGAAGAAAGACGGGATGCTCACAGCCGTGGAAGTGGATATCCTGGGGGATACTGGTGCCTATGCCTCTTATGGATCCACAGTAGCTGTCCGATCTGCTGTCCATGCCACAGGACCCTACCATGTTCCCAATGTGAAGGTGAGGAGCCGGATGGTCTATACCAACAACTCATGGTCGGGTGCGATGCGGGGATTTGGAGTTCCTCAAATGGCTTTTGCTCATGAATCTCAGATGGATCTCCTCGCTCAAGCCTTGAAGATGGACCCGATTGAGATTCGCCTTAAAAATTCTCTTCGCGCGGGGTCCGAGACAGCGACCGGTCAAACCTTGATGGCCAGCGTTGGAATAGGGGAAACACTGAGAAAAGTAAAAGAGCGGAGGGACCGTTCGGCCATCTCCAGAAATGATTCAAAAAAACCCTTCATCAAAAAAGGAATTGGGGTTGGTTCGATGTGGTATGGAATTGGTAATACAGGGACCGCCAACCCTTCGACTGCCCAGATGGAGATTGATCCAAATGGAGAGGTTCGACTTTTTACAGGGGTAGCAGATATTGGACAGGGCTCTGATACGATTCTTCTTCAGATTGCCTCTGAAGCGATTGGGGGCTCTTTAAAAGAGATCCGTTTGATTCGTGCAGATACAGCCATGACCACTGATGCAGGTGCTACTTCAGCGAGTCGTCAGACTTATATTTCTGGGAATGCCATTCTCAATGCCATTAAAAGTTTGAAAGAGGAAGCGATTAAAGAAGCGGGTCAAATTTTAGGAGTCGAGGGGAAAGATCTTTATTTCGAAGATGGAGAGATCAAGCATAAGTCAAAACCCTCGGTCTACATATCTATAAAAGAAATAGCGAAAAGAAGTGGGAAGGTATTAAAGGGAGAGGGGCAATTTGATCCAGAGACGACCCGGCTCGATCCTGAGACCGGGCAAGGAGCTCCTTATGCCACTTATGCATTTGCTTCCCATTTAGCAGAGGTGGAGGTTGATACAGAGACGGGTAAGGTGAAAGTCAATCGGGTAATTGCCAGCCACGACGTAGGGAAGGCCATCCATCCTAAGAATGTGATTGGTCAGATTATGGGTGGCGTAGCCATGGGGACAGGATTTGCTTTGATGGAAGAATTTGTTCCAGGAGAGACGACCTCTTTCTTCAATTATCTCATCCCAACATCGAAGGATGTTCCAGAGGTCATTCCTATCATCGTTGAGGATGAGGAACCCACTGGTCCCTTTGGAGCAAAGGGAGTTGGAGAGCCAGCCCTTATCCCATCTGCCCCAGCGATTTTGAATGCGATTGCAGATGCCATTGGCCAGAGAATTTATCATCTTCCAGCGAACTTAGAACGGGTGTTGGAAGCGGTACAAAAAAGCAAATTGTAATAATAGATGCATTTTTCTCCCTCTCCCTTTGATGGGAGAGGGTTGGGGTGAGGGTGAATATGAATCTTTCCCCCTCCCCTTCACCCTCCCTTATTGTGACACAGTCTCTTGGAGGAGAGGGGACGGTGATGGGCGGGAGGTGTAAACATGGAAGTTCGAAAGTATGTCACCATTCTAGAGGAGACGGCGATCGAAGGAGGAAAGAATGTTGATCCACCCACTCGAAAAGCTGCTGCCGTAGCAGTGATTAAGAATCCCTTTGCGGGGAAGTATGTAGAGAAATTGGATGAACTCATCGATATCGGTGAAGAGTTAGGGGGCATATTGGGGAAGAGGGCTGTCGAGGCACTGAAGATACCTCCTAAAAATGCTGAGAGTTATGGAAAGGCAGCCATTGTGGGAGTGGATGGCGAACTGGAGCACGCCGCAGCCATTCTGCATCCCAAACTGGGCACGCCTTTGAGAGAGGCAGTGGGCGGAGGAAAAGCCATTATTCCTTCAGCCAAGAAAATGGGAAGTCCGGGAACAGAGATTGATGTTCCTCTTCACTACAAGGATGCAGCCTTTGTACGCTCTCACTTTGATGCAATGTCTGTGAGAGTTCCGGATGCGCCCAGATCCGATGAAATTCTTGTTGCCATCGTGGTTACATCCTCCGGCAGACCTCATCCTCGGATTGGTGGTTTGAAGAAGGAAGAAGCTAAAAAAGAAGACGGCTTGAAGTAGGGATTCAGACCTTGCGAATCAAATCACTAATGACCGCTGAACTGAGGTCCTTTAAAAAGAGATAAAGTAACTCTGCTGTTCTTTCCACATCAGACCATTTCACCAGTTCCGTGGGTGAATGGCTATAGCGGCGGGGGATGTAGAGCCCACCACAGGGGATGCCTCTTCCTGACGTATGAATGGTGGAGGCATCCGTCCAAGTCCTGAAAATATCCTTCTGAAGAGGGATTCTATTCTTGAGGGCTGTCTGGATCAGCCTCTGCCGAATTTTCTTCGAATAAATGGTTCCCCATCCCAAGACATTGACATCCATGGAGCGGATGACTGGTCCTTTCCCACATTCCGCCGTCGCCTGCTGAGGTGGAGTAATAGGATCGGAAGCAGGAACTGTATCAATCACAATCGCCATATCAGGCCCCAGTGTATGGGCAGCCACCTTTGCTCCCCTTGAACCCACCTCTTCCTGAACAGCGGCGATAAGGAATAATTGATAATCAATTTTCTTTTTCTTCATCCTCTCGGCCAAATCAATCAGAATGGTGCAACCTGCGCGGTTATCAATAGCCTTGCTGAGAATAGACCCCTTGCCAATTTTTTGAAAATTAGGATGAAATACAATGGGGTCCCCGATTTCGATTCCCCTTCTCTTGACCTCTTCGACACTCTCGGCACCTACGTCGATCCAGAGATCTGAAATGCTAATCGGACGTTTCAAGTCTTCTGCTGTCAAAAGGTGGCGATTCTTCACTCCCACCACACCCGTATAAATCCCTTTGTCTGTACAGATGTCCACCTTTGTGCTGAGAAGAACTCTTTCATCAATCATTCCATTGAGGTCAAAATAGATATATCCTTTCGGATCAATATATTTGATGAGCATGGACACCTCGTCGGAATGGACACAGACCATCACCGATTTTTTACCTTTCCCGAATGTTCCGATAACATTCCCCATGGGGTCCACAGAGACATCCGAGAGACTTCTTTTCAATTCCGCAACCATGAATTCAATCACCTTTTCTTCAAATCCACTTCCACCGGGAATCTCGGCAAGTTTTTCGAAGATTTTAAGCATTTTTTTCTCCCTCGATAAATTTTTCATCAACTAAAAGATTGTCATCATAGGTGAAGGAGGAGGAATACCTGGTAAGCCACCACCATGGTGTATAAGCAGCCAATGGCTACAATAATCTTCCCAACCAGCCTGAATCTGCTATGAAGGCATAAGAGGGCTAAGGAGACGGAGACGATAAAGAATTTCCAGATCCAAAACTTTGTTCCATAAAGGTTGATGGCAGATCGGACAACAGGGTTAGCTTCCCATCCCTTCAGATCGAGAATCATCAGCGTAAAAAGGGCATCTAAGACATTTAGCCCTATGATCGAAATCAAGAAGAATAATAAGGTTGGACTATACCGATCGACATACCCTCCTTTTTGCTGGTCCGCCTTTCTTCGGATCGTCTTTCTTCGACCGAAGAAGGTATATCGGCTCAAAGCAGGAGTGGGTCCTTTTCTCCGGTCTTTTTCTATACGCTTGTCGAAGTCTTCTTCCATAAAATAAATTTTAAACCTTATGATAGGTTATTTCAACAAAGAATATTAGCGTTTCGTTAAGGCAATAATCAAATCGCGAAATTTGGGATAAGACTTCAGCAATTCATCCCTGTCACCCATTTCATAGTCTTCAAACTCAAATCCCGGTGAGACCGTGGTGCCTAATAAGGCGAATTTTCCATCTTTAATGAGCCTTGCTCCTTGCCAAATTCCTCTTGGGATGACGACCTGTGGCTGCATGCCATTAAGAATATCAGAGCCAAGGATAAGAACCCTCCCTGATCCATCAGGCCAAAGTTGAACCATTTCGACCGGGTCACCGAGATAAAAATGGAAGATTTCATCCGATTGAAGTCGGTGCATGGCAGAAATGGTTTCAGGCGTTAATAAATAGTAGATTGCTGTTCCAAATGACCTAACCCCTTTATATCGACTTGTTAATGCCTTCTCTGAAATGGTTTCCGAAGACCGATAAGTCTCTACGAAGTAGCCACCTTCTTCAGGATGAGGTTTTAAATTAAATAAAACTTTTATCTGATCTGCTGTGAGCATAAAACCTCCTCTCAATACTAAGGTTGAGGCTGAGGTTAAGGTTGAGTTTGAGGTCGATTCTTTCTCAAATACAACCATGTATTAAACCCGCAAAGAATAAAGGTCAAGATGAGGATTAGATTGTGAGAGAGTTCAATGTATACGATTTCTTCCACGTAATGGATGATGAATGACCCGGTATAGGTCAATGCGGAACCCTGTTTCGATCTCAGCCAGACCTCAAGATAGGTGAGAGGGCAGTACCAACCAAATATCTGAATGACGAAAGCAAAGGCAAGGCCAGAGATATGGAAGATTTTGACGGCCTTATTTTTGATTCCCCAAATGGCTCCGAAGAAAAGAAAGACGATCCAGAGAAAATGGATCAACACCATACTATCTGCAAGAATCTTGTATATCATTTTCTTGAACTTACTCCTAATCTCTTCCTTCTTAAAGCGTTATTCTTTTTGACGAATCTCCAATGGGGTAGAAGAAGGAGTTTTTTCTTTGGCCATCTGGAGAAGGATGATTGCAGCAATCACTCCGATGCCCCCCAGTACCTGTAGAGGAAACAGCACCTCTTCTAAAATAAAATAGGCGGTTATGCCTGCCACAACAGGTTCCCAGGTCGCCGTGATGCTTGCCCGGGTTGCACGGACCCGCTCAATTCCTTTGAAGTAGAGGCCGAAGGGAATCAGGGTTGAGAAAATAGCGATATAAAGAAAAGCCATCCAGATTTTGAACGAATAGCCTTCGGTGATGACCTTCATCGGTGAAATGAGGATCCAGTAAAAGACCGCACCAAATCCAAAGCCATAAAGAATGAGTGTCCAGGGATCATACTTCTTCAGCCCTTTTTCTCCGTAAAGGGCATAGAAGGAAAAGAAGAGAGAGGAGATCAAGCCGCTCACGATCCCAATCCGGTTTAATCTTAGTAAATCCATTCGATATCCACCCACCGTGAAATAACATCCCAGGATAGCCAGAAGCAGGGCTACGATTTTTCCCTTCGTAAGAGGCTCTTTCTGAAAAATAAAGGCATAAAGAGCAATCCAGATTGGGGAGAGGTACTGGATCAGAACGGCTGGCCCAACATGGATCTTACTGATCGTATAGTAATAGGTAAATTGGACACCTGCTACGCCGACAAATCCCAGAACTAAAAAATAAGGAATGTCTTTTAAGGAGATGATGGTTCGCTTCCGATCGAAAATAAGAAGGATGAGAAGAAGGGTAAGCGTAGCGAGGGTCAACCGTATTTGAACCAGTTCCGCAGGAGGGAGCCCGATGTTGAAAAGCGATTTGGCCACCACACTGGAGACACCCCAGAGCGTCGCCCCGATCAGGATGTAAAGATAACCTTGAATTTCACTTTTCCTCATTGACCCTCATCGTTGCACAGAACCCAATAGAAAATCAACTCAAACCTAAAGTGAACCTCTCCTTTTCCGTGGTAAAGATCATGCGTCACAGCGAGCACTCCCCGGGCTCTGACCAATAAGATACTGGGGGTGGCCAGGAAGAAGATAGGCCGGCTGAGAAAGTTTTAGAGCGGAACCTCTGACGGATTTGATTAGGAAGTTCCAAGAAACACCAAAAGACTCTATTCTTAGCAACTGCGAAAGTGACCCCTAAAACATTAAGTAGCCGTGATTCTAAAACTTTCGAAGCCTGGTCTCTCTTCTTCCTCACTTTCACGGAACCCGAAACGCTCCCTAAGGGGATCACTTGAACCTATTAAAAAACATGATATATTAATAAAAAATGACTACTAGCCGGATAAAACTTAACTGGATCATCGGAGCTCTGTTTGCACTGATCTTTGCCTTTCTTTTCACCCTCCGTCTTGGCATTTTTCAGAAGAGGGAAGCCGTCCCCAGAGAAGACTATCCCTTTCATGCTCAGACGCAGATGGATCGAGAGACCTGGATGAATATTTTGCAACAGGGGCAAAAAATTGGCTATGCCCACCGCCAATTTTATAAAACCGATGCAGGGTACAGAGTCCTGGAATCGGTCTTCATGCAGATTAACACCATGGGCATGGTGCAGGACATCCGATACAAGACAGAAGGAAATTTTCATCCAAATTTTACTCTTTCCCACTTTGATTTTGATCTGCAATCGAGTCTATTCCGCTTCAAGGCTCGGGGGGTGGTGAAAGAAGGAACCCTAACTCTTATTACCAGCACACCAGGTTCTGAGCAGAAGATCGACATCCCTCTTGAAAAGGATATTCATCTCCCCATAGGAATACTCGAAACATTGAATGCTGAAGATCTAAGACCAGGGGAATCCAGAACCTTCCAGGTTTTTGACCCGACCACTGCAGCACAGCGACCTGTCAAGGTGGTGATGCTGGCTGAAGAATCCATCCCCATCATGGGAAGACAGGAAAGTGCAAAAAAAGTATCCATTGATTTCATGGGTGCTTCACAGTTTGCTTGGATTGGAAAATATGGGACCGTATTGAAAGAAGAGGGACCTTTGGGGATCAAGCTGGAGCAGGTGACAAAAGAAGAGGCATTAAAAAAGATCGCCCTTTTACCGAATACGGATCTTGCAGAAATTGCCTCCATCCCTGTGAGCAGGGTTCTCCATCATGTGGATCAACTCATGGAATTAAAGCTCAGGTTAGGCGGCATCGAAGAGAAAGATATCTTCTTGAATGGTGGCGGGCAATTTCTAAGTGGCAAAATCCTGACGGTTCGAAGGGAATCGATTTCAAATCTTTCTCCTCAGAAGTTGAGCGGAAAAGTTCCTGAAGAGATAAAAACATACCTGGAACCAACCCCTTTTATTCAATCTAACCATCCTGAGATTCAAGCCAAAGCCAGGGAAATCGTTTCTCCGGATGATTCGGTTGTCGTAAAAGCTTATAAATTGATTGCATGGGTCAACCAGAACATTCAGAAAAGACCTGTTGTATCGGTACCCAATGCCCTTGAAACGCTGCGCAATCGGGTAGGAGATTGCAATGAACATGCGGTGCTTTATGCGGCGTTGGCCAGGGCAGCTGGAATTCCAGCACAGGTGGAGGCAGGGCTCGTCTATCAGAATGGACGATTTTATTATCATGCATGGAATGTTCTTTATCTCGGCACATGGATCACAGCGGATTCGGTGAAGGGGCAGTTGCCAGCCGATGTGACGCACCTCCGTTTTGTGCGCGGCACAGAACACCAAATCGATCTGATCCGAATGATCGGTAAAGTGAGGCTGGAAATACTCTCAGCCTCTTGAGAATTTAAAAAGGTATGGCTATGCTTGATCTGAATATAGAGAAGCACCAAATCCCAAGCACCCAATGACAAATAAATTCCAATGGTCCAAAATCCAAACAAAATCGTTTAAGCCATTTGGACATTGGTATTTGAAATTTATTTGGGATTTGTAATTTGGAATTTGGGATTTAAAATAAGTTTGGCTAAGATAGAAGTGATATGATCGAACTGAAAAATCTAACAAAGAAGTTTGGTGATATTGTGGCCGTTAATCGGCTCAATCTCTCTGTATCAAAAGGGGAGATATTTGGATTCATCGGCCCCAACGGTGCAGGGAAGACCACCACCCTTCGGATGATGGGCGGGGTCCTCGCCCCGACAGAAGGCACTGTGATGATTGATGGAATTGACATGGCCGACGAGCCTGAGAAGGCTAAGAAGAGAATCGGTTTCATACCGGACAGACCTTTTTTATATGAAAAGTTGACAGGCATGGAATTCCTGAGTTTTACGGCGGATTTGTACAGCATTGAAGAAGGCCTGTTTCGTAAAAAGTCTGAAGAGGTTTTGAAACAGTTCTCCCTCTATCATTGGGCGAATGAATTGATCGAATCTTATTCCCATGGGATGAAACAGCGGTTGATCATCTCGGCTGCCATTCTTCACGATCCGAAGGTAATCGTTCTGGATGAACCCATGGTGGGACTGGATCCGGCCGGTATCAAAATGGTAAAAAGTCTTTTTCGGGACCTCGCCCAAAAGGGAACCACCCTCTTCATGTCCACACACACCTTAGCCGTGGCAGAGGATGTCTGTGATCGGATTGGGATTATCCACAAGGGAGTGTTGATCGCGACCGGCACGATAGAAGAATTGAAACGCAGGGCACAGGTTCAGGAAGGGGATCTTGAGGAAGTATTTTTGATTCTTACTGAGGGAGAATCCATTCCGTGAGAGAAGTTCTTGCCCTTTTAAAACCCCGTTTCTTGTCTTTCAAAAATCGGAGGATTTCAAAAAATCTGAAGGGCCGAAAATTAAGATTCTTCATCTTGGGTACGATCGGTTTTGCCTTTTGGGCAGGCGCCTTTGCTATTTTCTACCGTGTTCTGACTTACTTTCAGAGAATAGAAGGTCTGGGCGATATTCTTGCCTATAAACTTCTATCCATGGCATTGATCACCTTTTTTTCACTTCTTATTTTCAGTGGTATTCTCACCTCCCTTGCCAAACTCTACCTCTCTAAGGACTTGTCTCTTGTTCACTCCATGCCTGTATCGAGGGGAAAGATTTTCCTTTCTCGATGGATTGAATCGACGATGGATAGCTCCTGGATGGTTCTTATTTACAGTCTTCCCTTGTTTCTTTCCTACGGCATTGTTTACAAAGTGGGGGTTTCTTATTATGCGATGGTGGCGGTCAATATTGTACCCTTTTGCCTGATTGCATCAAGCCTCAGCGCCCTCATTGTCATGTTGGTGGCGGTATTCCTGCCGGCAGGCCGTATCCGAAGTGTCTTCGTTTTCATGGGACTTTTCATGTTTCTCCTTCTCATTCTCTCTTTCCGATTGACGAGACCGGAGAGGTTTGTTCGCCCTGAGTCTTTCGCCTCCCTCATGCTCTACCTCAAGAGTCTGGAGTCACCCGACTCTCCACTGCTTCCATCCACCTGGTTCTTTGATAGCCTAAAAGCAAGTCTTTCAGGATCCGTGAAAAGTGCTTTTTTCCATTCAGCCCTCTCCTGGAGTTATGCCATGACCATGATCTTTGTGACGACCTGGGTTTCAGGGGCTATTTACTTCAAAGGTTTATCAAAAGCACAGACTTCATCCGGAAGGTTTTTTTCGTCACTGGGTTTCAAAAGCCCGGAATATGGTTTATCTCTAATCGGCCCGTAGGGCAGAGTTCCACGGGCTTGCCCGTGGGTGAATGAGAGCGGCGGCGATAGGGTATAATGTATGCATGGA